>Ga0184612_10000667_pt1 | contig 16053 bp, 18 predicted proteins | sample PLM3_60_coex_FD_133163 | JGI IMG/M metagenome (GOLD analysis project Ga0184612, IMG submission 133163) | Groundwater sediment microbial communities from an aquifer in East River, Colorado, USA - PLM3_60_coex | ecosystem: Environmental > Terrestrial > Soil > Riparian zone | place: USA: East... | reverse complement strand
GTTCCATATAGACGCAAACGTACTGGATTGAAGATTTCCCATCGACCTCCAATATATGTCACTCGGCGTTACCTCCCCAAGCTCATTAACAACACTGATCTGCCAGGGACGATAACAATTCACTACTGCAACCGTGTTGCTCGTCGTAGCAGATTCCGGCGGAGGTTTACTGTCTCGCGTCGTCTGAGACAACCTACTCTTGGGAAACTCGCCGGTATTAAAGTCGGGCGGGATTTCTATGTCAAAGTTCAACTCTTCAGCAATTTTTCGACTTTCTGCAAAGTAATGGTTGGCTAATGATCGATGATAAAAAAGAGAATTGTACTTTTGAGACTTAACGTAGGTGACTAAGTTCATGACTTGTATTCGATCCACACCCACACTTCTAGCTAAACGAATCATGTCCGGTAGCTGATGAATACTGCCGGCGTGCGCACAATAACGCCATTCGACTCGAAAATTCTTGCCCCGATCCGCTCGACCCTGGCAGACTTTCTCGACATTTTTCAAGAAATGACGCCATCGAAAACCACGCACCTTTTCAAACTCTTCGTTAATGCCTTCCATCGACAATCCGATTACGCTCAAAGTGTCTAAAAGATCGTTGAACCAGTCATCGATCAGCCGAGTCCCATTAGTTGTAAGATTGATGCGAACACCAAATTTTTTGGCATCCAGCAAGAAGCGATGAAAGTTCTTAGCGATCGTCATCTCGCCCCAATTGGAACCGCCAAGATGGCACGTATAGGCCGTTGGCATTATTTCAGAAAGGACTTTTGAATAAACCTCTTCTGAAACCTGCTTATCAGAAGTTCGTCCGAACCAATGAAACCCGCAGTGTGCACATTCCAAATTACATGGGCCGCAGATAGCAAATGAGAATAATAGCGGTTTTGATTTGAGATATACCTTGCCCGAAAGAATCTCTTTGGAGTTGAGCGCTTGGTTTTGAGCCTTCAAAGCCATGAAATCCATAGTAGTCGGCCTTTCATTCCAATCCGAAAGTCACTGCTTCCACGCGGTGCGAGACCTTCTCCAACGATCTGGCCTTCTGCGCGTATCCGGCGAGAAGGGCAATAATCGCACCGGAACCTATGATGGCTACGGGTGAACCAGATGATACCCCTAAGTGGCCAGCCAAACCGATTCTCCTTCCACATTGAGACCAATGTGAAGACGACAAGGATTAAGCTTAGAAAAACAATCAGCAGATGACTTAAAGCTCTAAATGTAAGCTCGGGCTGCACCTGAGAGCCGTCCGCCGCCTTTAATTGTCTATCCTGTAGGGCGAGCTAAATTCGAGGGGTCTGTTATCGGCCGGGCTAAGCGATCCGTTGGTGAATTTCTCGATCGTTTGCTTTAACGTTTGAGGCGAGATCGGTTTTAGCATGTAACTTACGATGCCCACTTTCGAAGCTTTTTCCCGCCATAGTTCGGACATCCACGCCGTCAGCGCGACGACGGGAATGTGAGAGGTTTTTGGATTCTGTTTAAGTATGGCGGTTGTCTTGACTCCGTCGACATCCGGCAGATCCATATCCATGAAGATTAGGTCCGGCGGTTCGGCTTCCGCGTATGTGATGGCTTCTTTGCTGTTGCGGGCTCTTATAACCTGATATCCAATCGCTGTTACACGTAGACCTAGGATCTCAAGAGAGTCTTTGTTATCTTCGACAATGAGAATTTTTTTCATTGAGTTATGATCTCGCCGCTGTCTTCTGAAGCAAGTACTCTGCGATCCCTCGCTGAATACGACGGTTGTTTAGACACCGATTAATCTTGGCTACAAGGTGCCTGGCACTCCAAAGCCCTGCGACGATAAATAAGGCTATGAGCCAATAAAAGATCTCTTGAGGCATTTTTCCTCCGTTTTTGGTGGGAAAATAGAGCAATGCCGGGACCGCTACGGAACGGTGGGGAGAACGGTGTTGTTTGGGAAAGACTTCCTAAAGAATCCTAGTATCGCAAACGCCAGGATGCCTCAGTTTTATAGGGGGGGTATCGCAACGGGCGAATTAGCCCAGGTGACGGGTGACACTAGGTGACGCAGTTTCTACAAAGTCTCCTTATGAAGATGATTTATAGGAAGTTACCAAAAACAGCGTCACTATCCGTCACCTGTCACCCGCTTTGTACCTATGGGATTTCTTTGTCTGAGTGGGAGGGATGGTGAGGACACGAAATATTTGAGCAGTCACTTTACCTGGGTCAACGAAAATGTTCACTACGACAGTTAGTTTTGCAGTAACTGCGTAAAACGGCAATGAGTGCAGCTATAGCTGATAACGAAAGGGATTGATGAAATGGCCGACGCCAAGCATATGTATTTCACTCTGCGTCGAATGCGTTCAATAGTGGATTCGGTAAATAAAGGGGCTCTTTCTCGGTGAGAATGAGAATACCTGGGCCATGAGCTTTCAAATGCACAAGCATAAGATGATTTTGAAGTTTATCGTTGGAGCGTTTCTACAAAAGCAGCAGCTAACCTCTGATCAAACTCTACTATCGGATGCACCGCCTATTTATAGAAGAACCCTGGCCAACTCCCCCAATCCTCTTAAAGCTCCCACTATAACCGAGACCTTAGCCAAAATTGCCCAGCCACGCCACCCCTGATACTTGTTCGCACTATGCCATACGCCGACAAACACGATGACCGAATAGATAATGCTAATTAGAGCGAGAGCCAATGCAGCAAGAATAGGAAATAAACTGCCTGGATTATTTTTCAAAGCCTCTTCCAATATGCTCGTAAGCCCAAGAACCGCAATGCTACCAAGTACGCCCCATCCCCAATATGCTGCCCAGAGAGGCATCTTACCTCTCCATAAATCAAGAATGCCTTCTTTGATCATGACTCACCTCAGACTCATAGGCATTTTATTTCCGCCCATGCCTAAAAACCGTCCTGGTTACGCATCACAATCATGTCCGTTGGAAAATCGTTGGTGGAAATCAGCCAGTAAAATGACTTCAAGGCTTGGGAGGCCATGGTAATTCTCTTCGCTTTACATGTGACCCACCGAGGCGATTCAGACGGGAACCTAACTGTTCCCCCGTATAGTTCAGCTTTACCTTCCGTGATACTGATCTGTGGGCGGTTTTTATAACGGGTGGCAGTGAGTTGTAAAGAGTCTTTTACTCCGGCTTTTTAACCCTCCCGTACAACTTCCCGAACACTTTTATCGTCTCTCAGCCCGACAAACTTCGAATGCCTCAGGTGACCATCAGGCGTCCATTCGGTGAACTCGATTTGGGCAGCCAGCTTCGGCTTGAGCCAGACACAGTTTTTCATCTCTTCCTTGGTCAAGGCCCATTGGGTTCGCTTCTTCTCGGGCAGATTAGCAAACGGGCAAGCGTCGATCTCTAATCCTTTAAACTTGCTTGCCACCTCACGACGGACAAGCGGCACAAAGCCGTTTCTAACTTTGGCGGCGTAGAGAAGTCTCACCCTCGTAATAGCCGACTATCAACGCATCAAAGGGATTCCCACAAAGTGTATCCGCCTTTTAACGCTTCCAGAATCTCACCAAAGCCCAAATAGCCGTCCCTCGCAAAGAGCTGCAAGAAAAGCTGGATAGGTACAAACGACAAAAATCTCATCGCCCGGAATTTCCCGAACCCTACAAAACACCCTCAAACGCTCCTCGGTAAAATCACCGAAGTGATGCGGGATATTTGCAAGCAACCCAAACGATACTCTGATTTTCTCGAATAGTTTGTGAGTATCCACGCGATACTGTTTATAGGCGCTATACATTTCAAATGCGGCATAATCGGCTGCTTGGAGCGGTGAATATTTCAGCTTATCTCTGAAAATCGGAACAGTTCCAGTTACCCCCTTTAACGGCATCCATTAATTGGCCACGATGTTGGTCCCCTCTTTCAAATATATATTCAATTGAAGAATCAAGCAGGTTGTGGGCCTTACGCCATCTTTCAACAGCCTCTACACAAGTAAAGCTACACAGGGGAAACGGAGAAAGATGCTCATGAAATTGGTAATCCGAATCAACCCTCAAATAATCGGCTTTTATTAAAACAGCACCAACCCAATACTGGACATGGCGCTCAATTACATCTTTCACGCTAACTAAAAATTCTCGCCTCTTTGATTCGTCGTTTTTCCAGCCATCAAATTGCCCTACACTATGCGCGAACTCTCTCATGTGAAGATACTTCACATCGAACTCTTTCAAGATGAGATTCCATTGTTTTGTAAAGTTAAGCCATTCCTCTGCCGAAGCAACAAATCCAGAAACCGCCAGAAGATCGGTTTGATCTCTCCCGCTGGCATCGCAGTATAGCGAAAACATCGCCATAGGTTGGTCCGGTTGAAGAAATAGCGCGGCTATCAAATGGACAAGGCTAGATTCCTGATAGCTCCCACCAAATGGAAAATGACCCGCTTATACATGGTCAGTCAAATATATTATTAGCCAAGAAAAGGGTAAAAGAACAAAGAGAAAAGGGTTAATCGATGTCTTGGGCGAGACGAAAACCAATGTAGTTGTAACGGGAGCCGGGGGAGTCCGCGTCCCGGTAAGAGGCACGCAAGTGCTCCGGGCTGGTGCCCCAGGAACCGCCCCGGAGCACACGCTGGCCGCGGCCCCCTACTTCCGACCAAGCCCTTCCATCCGTAGGAGCGCCTCCTTCGTAATTTTCATGCCACTCATCCTGTACCCACTCCCAAACATTGCCGCACATGTCGTAAAGTCCAAGACCATTGGGGTCTTTCCTTCCTACCGGCTGGGTCTTGCCGCCGCTGTTCGCGTCGTACCACGCGTATTTGCCTAGCTCCTGTTCACGTGACGTTCCTGCCCACCTTTCTTCTTTTCCGCCGCTTCTCGCTACGTACTCCCACTCAGCCTCACTGGGTAAACGATAACCCTTGCCAGTTTGTGCAGAAAGCCACTTTGCGTATTCCACAGCATCATTCCAGGAAACATTAATCACCGGTCGTTGGCCTCGGTCCCAACCTAGGTCGTCTGGCAATTCCTGCCCCGTAGCCGCAACAAACTGGTCATACTCTTCAAAGGTCACTTCGTACCGACCCATGGCAAACGGCCTATTGATCCGTACGCTGTGGACGGGCCGCTCGTCCTCGTCTCCATCACCGTTAATATCGCCCATTCGAAATATTCCCGCCGGAATCACCACCATCTCTGGTCCTTGTGAGCCGTCTTTTAGTTTGTCACGGAAGACGGTGCCGGGCTTCAGCTTGCTTTCCGGTTCTTGTCGAGCACCTTCGGGAATAGATCGTTGTCCACTCGAAGGTTGTCTTTCTGGACGGTGCCGCTTTGCCTCCTGTACCGTCTTATCCGTGGCCTCGACTTGTTGTGCCACGCCTGAGTCAGTAGTAGAGGTCGCCAGAGTACGAAGTAGCTGCTTTAGAGCAGATTCATCATCTGGGCCACGCGTTGTGAAATCAACATATTGAATCGTCCGCAGCTGCCGGGGAACTCGGCATGGAGAGTGAATGACGGGTATGATGCGCTTTTTCTCGTCCAAGGCCGTGCGCAACTCACCTCGAACCTCTGTTGACTCCACTGCTTGCGAGGAAAGGACAATGATAAACTTGGCACAATCGTAGATGGCGTTGTCAATACTCTGGTCCCAGTCAGAACCGGGCTGGATATCCCACTGGTCTAGCCAAACAGGCACGCCCCGTCCTTTTAAATTTGCCCCAAGCTGGAGAACAAACGCCTCATCCTCGCGAGCGTAACAGATAAAAACGTGGTCGCTCATGGTTAGGTTTCGACTCTGCTCTTCGGTTTTCCGTCGGGCATCCTCCTCGTACCGCTGTCGTTCCTGTTCACGAAGCCGTTTCTCCTCCGCTTTGCTTTGCGCCTCTGCCTCTATACGCTTTTGCTCTGCTTCTTGCTGCGCACGATTTCTCTCTTCCTCGATCCGTCTTCGGTTCTCCTCGTCGGCTTTCCGTTTGGCCTCTTCCTCAGACCGTTGTCGTTCCTGTTCGGGGAGACGCTGAAGGAATTCGGTGCAATCCTGAAAGCGCTCGGCTGGATTCTTTGCCATCGCTTTTAGGACAATTTCGGCTAGTTCTTCAGAGATCTCAGGATTCTTTCGGTGCAGATTGGGCGGAGGCGCATGAAGCTGTTGCTCCATCCTGCTGAAATCGGTCTCGCCGTCGAACGGGAGGTCTCCGGCGAGCATTTCGTATAGAACAATTCCTAAGGAATAAATATCTGTTCGCGGATCTAATTGCCCAGGGTGCTGGATTTGTTCCGGGCTCATATACAACGGCGATCCAACCGCACCTCCCAAAATGGCAATTCCAAAATCCATGATTCGAGCTATACCACTTTTATCGATGAGAATATTCGAAGGTTTAATGTCTCTGTGTATCATGCGTTTGGTATGAGCAAACTCCAGGCCCCTCAGAACGTCCCTGAGAATCGACAAAGCATCTTTTTCCTTCAATTGACCTCGGGCTTTGATGAGTTTACTCAGATCTTGGCCGTCCACATACTCCATAAGCAGAAAGAATTGTCCGTCCTTCTCAAAAAAATCAATAAACTGGAGAATATTAGGATGGTCGAGGAGAGCCTCGTCACTTCCCGATAGAACCGTTCGCGGAAATGAGGGACATGACTCAATGTGGGCGATAGGCTTTTGATCGCAAATCTTTTTTCAAGTGTTATATGTTCGGCCAGATATACAACTCCCATCGCACCTTGCCCCAGCTCAGAGACAATCCGGAGATTACCGAGAGTTTCGCCGATCATAATCGTCTTAGATGCAAACAGTTATTAGTCGCCGCCGATCCATAACGCGGTAAAGGATGCCGCCCACCACCTCTTCAATGACACTCACGAAGTCCACCCCAGGCTCCACCATACGTCCATAAACAGCCGATCCTTAGCAAAATGCTGGGCAAGTTGCCTGTAGATGGCGTGTGCGCAGCCAGCTGAATCGTCTCTGCGATAACTGATAAAAAATCTTGGACATTACGTTATGCTCGTAGTGGCAGAGTTCAGCCCCTTATACAAAAGCCGAGACTCCGCGACAAGCATCGTCATTCCAAACACCGATGAATTTCTCCCTTGTGAGAGGCAGGGTTTGCGACTTCATCCGGTCTGCCCGATCAGTCGCAGGTGAGTTAAAGCGTCGTGGGCTTATCTCGGGAGTGTCGTTTTTCCTCGAACCAACACCCACGCAAGCCGGTAACCGCATTTCAGGCATCGCCCATTGATCGCCTGCACGGGCATCTTGGACTTCCGTTCGGGAACAACGATTCCCAAATAGCCGTTACACTTGGGGGCAGTTCCACGCTAAATATTATGCCCGCTAACGTGACTTCCGTTTGCGCTTACGCTTAGAGCCGGATCGGTTGAATTGACTGGTGCTATTTGTATCTTGTTGTTTCCCAAGTTCCGTCGTCGTGTTTTTTTTGTCCAACCTAAATTGAAGCCAACTCACAATCAAAGACAGACCGGAAACAATACCAGACCCTATAGCCCCAAACCATGCGAGATTAAATACCTCGGGTTTTCTAGATCGCGGAATCCAGTCCCTTAATCTGAACCATGGTACATCTGATGACCATTGCCTTAGACCACCTGAATTTGATGGACTCTCGGCGACGAAAAACAAGACCATCACGCAAACAACAAACACGACCGCAAAACAACAACCGATTATCTTCAATGTCTCTGCACTAAGATGGACTCTCAAGGGTCGTTTTCCAGAAATGGCTTCAGTGAGTTTGCCGTTCGCCATCGGATTATTGCAACACGTCGGAGATGTCAATCTCGGAATCCATGACTTCACGAAGCTTGCGCCCGTGGCTTCGCTTTAGAAACTCAAGAACGTGGTCGTACACATTCCTCGGCACTCTGATTGACCCGAAATATTTTCCGTCGGGGCATTGTACCGCGAGACCGATGATTGACGTTCCCCACAGAGACAGATCAATAAGCAGACAACGATCAAGGACTGCCAATAAAATGGCTACTTCAGTTGCCGCGCCCATTTTGCGAAACGTTTGCTTAGCTCTTCAATGTCCTGCGGCCACCGTTGGAAATTTGAAAAGTCATTTGGTTTTGACACTAAAAGTCTCGATTTGCTTTTCGACTCGCTTTCCGGCGTGGCGATAAACCCGTGGCTAAGAAATGGATTAACGAGATCGCCTGGATTGCTTTCTAAGTATCGTCCCACAATCTGACCTCGATTGTTGATTCCACTGACTTGGGTCGCGACAACGTTGGAGAAAGACACATCGAAGGTGGTAAATTTTCCATTTTCAAGCAGAAAACTATGTCCGACTAAATCAGTATCGGCATAAGTTCCGACGATTTGGCCACGGTCGTTAATGTCCGCCGGAAGGGTCGCTAAGGCACCCGGAAAATCAAATGAGGTGAAGATTCCATTGTCATAGAGGAATCCGTGAACGTGACCGTTCGGAAAAGATCCTGTCGCGTTGTTATCGAAGTAGAACCCTACAATCTGGCCAACGTTGTTGATTCCGTTGGGAGTGGTCGCTGTGGCCTCGGGGAACGGTACGTCGATTGTGAGAAACAGGCCATCATCCCAAAAAAAACCGTGAAACTTTCCACCGCTGTCTCGATAATCGCCAACGACCTGACCGTCATCGTTAATCCCGACCGCTTCGGTAAGATTGGCACGAGGAAAATCCAAAACAGTCAATTTACCCTTTTTGTTACGAAAAAAACCACTTATTCTGCCGGTAAAACAAAATCCTGTGATTTCGCCATGCTCGTTAATAGATTGCGGTTCGGCATTTGGCTCGACATTTACGGTCCCGGGGCACTGGATATCTGTCAACTTGAATTTGTTACTGAGTAGGAATCCCCGCGGCCCTAAAATGCTATTTGTGAATCCTCCGGTGATTTCGCCATCCTCGTTAATATCACCCAGATGTGTGAAACCGAGCTCGCCGCCGGGGGTAGGAATATCAATGCTAATAAAGCTGCACGAAACAGGTTGGGTGGCCGATGTGTCTCCAAACGCGAGACCTACAAGCGAGTGAAGCGCAAGGATGATGATCGCCAAAGTTTTGATAACGAAAAAACGATGCTTGTTCTCTCCCATATGACCCCCCTTGTTCATCTTTAATTTGTTTCTTGCATGCGGTCCTCCAGGATGTTTAATGGGCGGAGCTATATCGCTAATCGCGATAATGAGTCAAGGCGATTAAAGGCTAAAAGGGTGTGATCTAAGTCTATTGTCAGCCCTTCGGAGAGGACTAAGAGTAACCTCAGGTAGCGGTCAGAATGGATTTAGTTGCTAAACATAGCGGAATGACTTTCACTCGCGTACAATGCAACGAGGGACTTTATCTTCTCTCAACCCAGCAAACTTCGAATGTCTCAGGTGATTATCAGGCGTCCTGCAAAAGCTTTCTTTTGAAACCTCCTGGCCTTTTCGACAGCCTTAGCAAGTCAAAAATTTAGAAGGCACACCGCGCAACGAAATCCCGTCGTCCAGGGGGCTGACTAGAAACTCGAGACCCGAAACGCTAAACTGTTCTTATGGGGGCGATGTGGGTTCGACGGAGGTGGGAAGTCAAAGTGGCATGCCGGGGTTCTGTTATCCCGTTAAACAAACAGATCTGCAATTTAAACGCAGACAATTTTGAATACGCCCTAGCTGCCTAATCGCAGTTAGCGTCTTACCGGCTTTCTCCCACGGGGTCGGATAAGACGTCATTTAGTGGGATTGGCTGATTCTCCTGCCGGAGGGGATGAGGCTGAAATCCAAACCGGCTGGCTCCGAGAGACCCTGCCGTTGGGGGCTCAAGGAGCGAGATCAAAGCATCGGCTAAGCATGTAGTCATATTTGATGGAAGACCTTCGGACGGGGGTTCGATTCCCCCCGCCTCCACCATTCGACTTACGGGAGAAACTAATTCCGCGATTTGATCGCCCGCTCGACTTCGCGCTCGGCTACTTTTCGCCGTAGCGTTTCGCGCTTGTCATAAAGCTTCTTGCCTCGCGCCAACCCCAGCTCAACCTTTGCCCTGCCATTCTTGAAGTATAGTTTCAGCGGAATCAAGGTCAGCCCGCGCTCTTTGGTCTTGCCGGTGAGCCGCTCGATTTCGCGCGCGTGGAGCAGGAGCTTTCGCATGCGGGTGGGCTCGTGGTTGAACTGGTTAGCGCCCGCGTACGAGCTCACGTGCGCGTTGACCAGAAATGCCTCGCCCTTCTGAATGCGCGCGTAACTGTCTTTGAGATTGGCTTTGCCATCGCGCAGCGACTTGACCTCGCTTCCGACCAGAACGAGACCGGCTTCGTAGGTTTCGTCGATGAAGTAATTGTGCCGCGCCTGCCGATTGACGCAGACGATCTTTTCCCCGTCAGGCTTTTCCTTAGCCATGGTTCTTGTTCCTATCGTCCGGCGTAATCAATCCACCGGAGGTAATGAGCTTGAGGGCTTCTTCCATGCTCATATTCACGGGCGACACTTCATTCACGGGAACCAAAAGATAAAATCCGGACGTTGGATTGGGTGTCGTAGGCACAAAGACGTTGATGAATTGCGCATTATTTTTCTTTTCCAACTCGTGCCACGCTCTGCCCATGGCGAAGCCTACGGTAAAAATCCCTTTGCGCGGATATTCGATCATCACCACCTGCCTGTTACTCTGCGATTGGCCCAGGAAGGTCTGAACCAGTTTCTGAACGGCGGTGTAAATCCCACGAAAGACCGGAATTCGAATAAAGACGCGTTCCCAGGCAGCGAGAAACCTCCGCGTCGCAACCCCCTTGGTGAGAAAGCCGAGAAAGAGAATCAAAACCAAGGTAAAAACGGCGCCCAATCCTGGAATGGCAAAAGGCAAATAAGAGTTGGGATGCAGTCGAGCCGGCAGCACGTCCAGCAGCCCGTCCATGAGCCCGATCACCCAGCCGAGAAACCATAGGGTAATCACCACCGGCAGGAAAACCAACAGACCGGCCAGAAAGTACCGTTGTAAAATTTCCCGAAGTCGTACCTTAACTTTAGTCGGCGCCTCTTCCACCACGCCAGCCGTCCTCCCTATCGTTGCAGAATCGTATTGTCGATGAGCCGGGTCTTGCCGATTCGAACCGCCAACGCCAGCAACGCGCATTCCTGAACCTCTTCTAAAGGTTCCAGTGTAGCAGAATCACAGAGGGTAACATATTCCACTCTCGCCAGCGGCTCTTTTTCGATGCCCACTCGGACGACTTCGGTAATGACTCGCCCCCTGGTCTCCCCCCTTTGCACCATACATGCCGCCCGACTGAGAGACCGGGACAGGCACAAAGCGGCTTGTCGTTCCTCAGGGCTGAGATAAAAGTTGCGCGAGCTCATGGTCAAGCCATCCGCCTCGCGGACGATGGGATGACCGACGATCTCGATATCGAAATTCAGATCCCGCACCAGCCGTCGAATCAACTGCAGCTGCTGGTAGTCTTTCTCGCCAAAGATCGCTACCTGGGGCCGAACGATATTGAAGAGCTTCGCGACTACCGTGGCGACTCCCTGGAAGTGGCCGGGTCGATGGGCTCCGCATAGAAGCGCGCCCAGTTCGTCCACATCCACGTGAGTCTGGGAGCCCTCCGGATAGATCTCTCGTACCGAAGGGTGGAACAGAACATCGGCGTGCTCCCTTTCCAGCAGTCCTCGATCCCGCTCGAAGTCGCGCGGATAGGCAGCAAAGTCTTCGTTGGGGCTGAACTGGGCCGGGTTCACGAAAATGGAGACAACGACGCGATCGCCCCGCTTCTTCCCATCGCGCACAAGACTGAGGTGCGCATCGTGAAGAAAACCCATGGTGGGAACAAAGACGATGCGTCGTCCGTCGCGCCGCTCCGTTTCGCTCCAACGGCTCATCTCCTGAACGTACTCAATGATCTGCATAGAAAACACTTGGGTGTTGGCATATTGGAATACTGGAATATTGAAGGATTCTGCCCATTATTCCATTATTCCATCATTCCATTCCCCCATTCCTACCGAAACGAGTGCTCCTCGCCGGGGAATTTCCGTTCGCGAACATCAGAAATGAAACTCTTGACCGCACCGGTCATCACTTCTTTGATATCGGCATACCGCTTGACGAACTTTGGCGTAAAATCATCGAACAGCCCTAGCATGTCATGGATCACGAGCACCTGACCGTCACAATGCGGGCCCGCGCCGATGCCGATGGTGGGAATGGTCAGCCGCTCGGAGATCTCCTTGGCCAAGTCTAGGGGAATACCCTCCAACACCACCGCAAACGCGCCGGCATCCTCTACTGCCAAAGCATCACCCATGATCGCTTCCCTTTGTTCCTTGCTCTTACCTTGGATTTTATAGCCGCCGAATCGGTGCACCGACTGGGGCGTGAGCCCGACGTGACCCATGACCGGGATGCCGATCTTGACGATGGCCTCGATCGTAGCTTGTATGGCTAAACCGCCTTCGAGTTTCACCCCCTCGGCGCCGCCCTCTTGCAGCAACCGCCCGGCATTCGTGATCGCCTGTTCTCGGCTTACTTGATAGGAGAGAAACGGCATGTCCCCGACCACTAGAGCGCGCTTTCGTCCCCGTACTACGGCTCGCGTGTGGTAGATCATCTCGTCCAGTTTAACCGGCAAGGTGTTCGCCTGCCCTTGAAAAACACAGCCCACCGAGTCGCCGACCAAGAGGATATCGATGCCGGCCTGGTCCAGAATCCGCGCAAAGGAATAATCGTAAGCGGTGAGGCAGGTGATTTTTTCGCCCTGGTGCTTTTTTTTGACGATATCAGGTACAGTGACCTTCTCTCCCATTGATTCACCCTCCAAAAACAGAAAAGCCTTCCGCACCGAGCCGGAAGGCCAACAATGGCGAGTGGTGAACCGCGTCGAACCACCCAAGTATTGCCTATTGGCATCCGTCTCAGTCCAGGCTATCTGGATCCAAGCGGTATATAATGCTGCGTCCCCAAACCCATATAATTGATTTCCTTGATCAAGTCAGCCAGATCCTTGCTGCTCGCAACGAAATCAATCTCAGAGGTATTCACCACCAGTAGGGGCGTCTCATCGTAATGGAAGAAAAACTGGTTGTACGCCTGAGCCACCTCTGAGAGGTATTCGAAGGTTACGCCACGTTCGTATTTTTTATCCCTTTTTTTGACCCTTTTGTAAAGCACTTCGGGTCGAGCCTGGAGATAGACCACGAGGTCCGCCTTCGGAACCCGAGTGTTCAAAAGCGCGTAGATTTGCTGGTAAAGGTTCAGTTCTTCGCTGCTCAAGGTCAAGGTCGCGAAGATCTTGTCCTTGGCAAACAGGTAATCAGCGATGGTATTTTGCTTAAAGAGATCCTGCTGGCTGAGCTCCATTTGTTGCTGATAGCGATTGAGTAAAAAGAAAGTCTGATTCTGAAAGGCGTAACTCTCGCGAGCCTGATAAAACTTTGGAAGAAATGGATTTTCCTCCACTTTCTCAAAGACGGTCCGGGCCTGAAATTCGTTGGCGAGGAGTCTAGCCAAACTGGTCTTGCCCACGCCGATGGGCCCTTCGACGACTATATATTTGCTCTTCGTCATCTGACGCGGAAAATTTACATAATGGACCTAAAATTGTCTTGGCTGTATTATAAACCCAAGTGATGCCAACGCTAAGAGAAAAAATCGCCCAGATGTTCTTGGTCGGCGTCGGCGCTCGGGAACTGACCGGCGAAGAACGGATGGCGATGGAACATTATTCCTTCGGTGGCTTTATTCTCTTTGGCCATAATTGTTGTGATCCCGCGCAGATTCTTTCTTTGATCCGCGCTCTTTGGGACGCCAGCAAAGGCCTGCCACCGTTCATCGCCATCGATCAGGAAGGGGGAAGAGTTCATCGGCTTCCCAAGCCGTTCACCCACTTTCCTTCCGCAGCGCGTCTTGGTGAAACCGGCAACGCTAAGCTCGCCTACAGAGCCGCGCGAGCAACCGCTGAAGAACTCGCCGCGGTGGGAATCAATCTCGATTTCGCGCCGGTGCTGGACGTCAACTCGAATCCGGAAAATCCTGTAATCGGTGACCGCTCGTTCGCTCCCGACCCGCAAAAAGTGATCGCGTTCGGCGACCAATGGATCCACGGCTTGCGCGACGGCGGGATTATTCCCTGCGGCAAGCATTTTCCTGGTCACGGCGACACGGACAAGGACTCTCACCTGGATTTACCTCTGGTCGATCGGTCCCTGGATGAACTACGGAAGGTCGAACTTCCGCCGTTCGTCAACGCCTGCCGAAACGGAATCGAATCCTTGATGACCGCCCACGTTATTTACCGTGCCCTTGACCCTAAACTTCCAGCGACCCTATCCCATAATACAGTTACAGGATTGCTAAGGGAGGAGTTGAATTATCACGGCGTCGTCTTCGGTGACGACATGGAAATGAAAGCCATCAGCGACCACTACGGGGAAGAAGAAGCCGTTGCGCTGTGCGTCCGCGCCGGGATCGATGTGATGCTCTTCTGTCACGAGCTGCCCAGAGCCATTCATGCTTTTGACTTTCTCTGTTCGGAATTCGAAAAAGATGCGACGGTTCGGTCGCAGGTGGAAAACAGCTATAACCGGATAATAAAACTAAAGCAGGGTTGTTTGAAAAAATTTACTGGCATCAAGCCCGACCAATTGGAGAAGCGACTTGCCCGGATGAACCACCAACGGATCGTTGACGAAATTCAGGGCAGCTTGTAAGCACTGTAGGCGATCAGCTTTTTGATGTCCTGTTGCAATTCCCCTTCCCATTTCTCGACCAGCACGTCGGCGGGACACTTGCCCTGAAAGAGCAGCGTCTTCAGCGGATTTAAATAGATCGTCTCATCGTCGCCCTGGCTGTTGAGCGCCTTTTGCCGTCGCAATCCTTCCGAGGCGATCTGAAACAGTTCCTTCGCCAAATCCAGCAACGAATAGCGACGGATGCGCGCCGCCAGGGCATCTCGATGAGAATCAAGATACACTTTCATTCTCTCATCCCAGCTCCATCCCTTCACTAAGTCCCAAGCGGCTTGCAAACAATCCGAGTCGTAAAAAGCTCCCTTGATTATCGCGGGCAAAGCCGGCATCAGTTCCGGTGGCTGGCTATCTGCCGAACGCACCTCGATGTATCGCTTGATCCGGGTCTCGGGGAAAAGAGTCGTGAGATGATCATTCCAATCCTCGATCGTCGCACGCTCACCGTTGTGGCCACGCTCCAAGAATTGCCGGAAAGTCATGCTGGTCATGTCGATGTAGTCGTGATTGCGAATGATGAAATACATGGGGACGTCCAAGGCGTATTCGACGTAGTGATTGAAGGAAACGTCGGGCAAGAAGGCAAACTTGAGCAAACCGGATCGGCTCTTATCCGTATCCGTCCAGATGTGCTCGCGGAAGCTCCGATAACCATTGATCTGCCCGTCGCAAATCGGCGAGTTGGCAAACATAGCAATGATAATCGGTGTCAGTCCCATACCGGTCCGAAACTTCGCCATGGCGTCTTTTTCGTCGCTGTAATCGATATTGGCCTGCACCGTGGCTGTTTGCTTCATCATGCGCTGGCCGAGAGTCCCCACCTTGGGCATATAAGGACCCATGATGCGATAACGTTTCTTCGGCACCCATTCGATCTCTTCCAGCCGGCTGACCGGCTGCATGCCCAGCCCCAGAAAAACCACATCAAGTGGCTCTGCGACTTCCAACAACTCACGAATATGCTGGGTGAATTCAGCATAAGTACAATGGATGCTATCGCAGGGCTCGCCGCTGAGTTCAATTTGCCCGCCGGGCTCCAGGGTAATCTGCGCGTTGCCGCGAGCCAAAGCGATGATATGACCGTTCTGTTCTTCCGGCTCCCATCCGAAACGTTCGCTCAGCTCCCGCAGAATAAACTCAACACCCCGTGGTCCGAAATAGGCAATGGCTTTGCCCGTGTTCTTCTCGATGCCGACCTTTTCATACTCGGTCCCGACGCGCCAACGGTCGCGAGTTTTTCCCGCGTTGTGGAAAAAAGCTTCCAGCTCTTGTTCTTTTTCAATGACTGACATGGTTGCGTATGTTCTGCTGATAGGGAGGATGGATCACGCCTTTTTCAGTGATAATCGCCGAGAT
>Ga0184612_10000666_pt1 | contig 16078 bp, 14 predicted proteins | sample PLM3_60_coex_FD_133163 | JGI IMG/M metagenome (GOLD analysis project Ga0184612, IMG submission 133163) | Groundwater sediment microbial communities from an aquifer in East River, Colorado, USA - PLM3_60_coex | ecosystem: Environmental > Terrestrial > Soil > Riparian zone | place: USA: East... | reverse complement strand
TCGCCTGGCGCGCGAGGAGCACCGGCGGTGCGAACGGGATCGCGCGGAGGATGCGCTGCCGCTCTGCCAGGGCCTCGTCGATGAGCGTCCGGCCGTCGCGCTCGAGGATGTCGATGCCGACGCCAGTCAGTCGAAGGGCCTGCTCAACTTCCTCATGCGGGATCGCCATGGCTGCTACGACGACCAGACCGACGTCTTGACCTCAGACGGCTGGATCGCGTGGCCGGACGTCACAGGACTTGAGTCGTTCGCCACGCTCTCGCGCGCCGGCCTCATCGAGTACCAGCGGGCGCGGCGGCTCATCCGGCGCGAGCACGACGGGCCGATGGTGCGGGTCACGACGCGTCATGTCGACCTGCTCGTCACACCCGAGCACCGGATGTGGGCCAAGCGCCGCCGCCAAGCCGATCGCGAGCGGTGGGACCACGTCCCCGCCACAGATCTGTTCGAGGTGTCACATCGGCTGGCACTCGGCGGTGGCGAATGGAACGCGGAGTTCCCGCTCGACTTTCCGCCGGCGTGGTTCTCGCTGCTCGGGTTCTTTATCGGTGACGGCCACACCAGTGGCGGAACGCCGATATTCCGGCTGCGCAAGGAACGCGAGATCAACGCTCTACACACGTGGGCAGCCGAGCTCGGGTACCAGGTGACACGCAACGGCGACCGCTACTACCTGTCGGCCGACGAGGACTTCCGGCTGTTCGCGAAGAAGTCCTACAACGTCAAACGGGAGAAGATCGTTCCGAGTGAGGTCTTGGACTGCAGACCGGAGGCGTTGCACGCGCTTCTCGCTGGGCTGATGGCATCGGACGGTTCGGTGTCATCGACCGGCAAGCAGGTCTACACGACGACGAGCCGACGCCTGGCCGACCAGGTACAGGAGATCGCGCTCAAGACCGGTACCACTGCCCGGATCAGGACTCGATACACGCATGGCCCAGGTCATCTCGGGACCAAGCCCGTTCACCTGGTGACGATCTTTCGTCGGCGCAACGCCTTTCCGCGGGTTGGGTGGACGACGGCAGATCGTCGTCGCGAGGTGACGCTGGAGCAGTACCGAGGCAGTGTGCACTGCGTGACGGTGCCCAACGGGACGTTGTACGTGCGGCGCAACGGCAAGGCCGCGTGGTGCGGGAACAGTCCGTTCGAACACAACTCGATGACGTTCTACGTCCACGCGCCGATCTTCGTGTTCCGCGAGCATATGCGGCACAGGATCGCGAGCTATAACGAGGAGAGCGGGCGATACCGAGAACTGCGGCCGATCTTCTATGTGCCGGGTCCCGACCGCAAGCTAGTCCAGGAGGGCAAACCGGGGCACTACGTCTTCGTCGACGGCACGCCGGAACAGCACGCTCTTGTCGATGCCGAGACCCGCCGGGTGTGCACCGAGGCGTACGCGGCCTACCAGCGGATGCTCGCCGCAGGAGTCGCCCGCGAGGTCGCCCGCATCGTGCTGCCGGTCACGATCTACTCGTCGATGTACGTCACGTTCAACGCGCGCTCGCTGATGAACTTCCTGTCGTTGCGGACTAAGCGTGAGGACTCGCGATTTCCCTCGTTCCCGCAGCGCGAGATCGAGATGGTGGCCGAGAAGATGGAGCAGGAGTGGGCTCGGCTGATGCCGCTCACCCATGCCGCGTTTGAGGCGAATGGGCGCGTCGCGCCGTAACTGTCACGGGCCCGGTCGGAGAGGAGTGCCGCTGACCGAGGAGAGGACGAGTCCCGCGTGCGGCCGCTGGACGTGCTGGTCGGCGAGTGGGCGATTGAGTCTACGGTCGCGGGCCGGTCGGTCGTGGCCGGACAAGCTTCGAGTGGCTTGAGGGCGGGGCATTTGTCGGCCAGCGATGTCAGCGGGTAGGGACCGGCCGGGAGAAGGCCGGGATGTACCGGCTGCGCACCAGCACCCTGATCGGGTCGACCTGGATGACCTGTAGCCGGTCGACGATCGACCACGGGGTCGCGCGGCCGGCATCGGGTTTGCCGAATCCCTGGGCCGCAAGGGCGATCCGGCGGGCTCCTCGCGCGCCCGGCTCGTCATGACACGGCTGAGCCTGCCATGCGGCGGACGGTAGCCTTCCGACCATGGCTGATCCCTCCACCCGCGCCGCGGCTCCCTTCGGTCGCGTGCTGACCGCCATGGTCACCCCGTTCCACGACGACGGCCGCCTCGACCTCGACGGCGCTGCCCGTCTTGCGACCCATCTCGTCGACCAGGGCTGCGACGGGCTGGTCCTGTCCGGCACGACGGGAGAGAGCCCGACGACGACCGAGGCGGAGAAGGAACAGCTGATCCGCGTCGTCCTCGACGCAGTGGGTGACCAGGCTGCCGTCGTCGCCGGGATCGGCACGTACGACACCCGGCACACGCTCGAGCTCACCCAGCAGGCCGAGAAGGCCGGCGCCCACGGGCTGCTCGTCGTCACGCCCTTCTACAACCGACCACCGCAGGAAGGACTGGTCCGGCACTTCACCGCGGTCGCGGATGCCACCGCGCTGCCGGTGATGCTGTATGACATCCCCGCGCGGACGGGAGTGGCGATCGAGACCGAGACCCTGGTCCGGCTCGCCGAGCACGACCGGATCGTCGCGGTCAAGGACGCCAAGGGCGACCTGTTCGCGTCCACCGAGGTTCTCGCCCGGACCGACCTGGCCTACTACTCGGGAGACGACACCCTCAACCTGGCCCACCTCACTCAGGGCGCCGTCGGCATCGTCAGCGTGGTCGCCCATGTCGCCGCCGCGCGGTACGCGGCGATGGTGCGCGCTGTCCGTGCGGGCGATCTCGCCGAGGCGATCAGGTTGCATCGTGAGCTCCTGCCCGCCGTACGCGGGATCATGACCCGGACCCAGGGCGCGATCATGGCCAAGGCGGCCGTGCAGCTCACCGGCGTGATCGCGAGCCGGGCGATGCGTTCGCCCCTGGTGGCGGCGACCGACGGCCAGGTCGAGCAACTCCGAGCGGACCTCGCGGCGGCGGACCTGCTGTGAGCCACCCCCACCCAGAGCTCACGGCGCCGCCGCCCCTGTCCGAGGGTGGCCTGCGCATCGTCCCGCTGGGTGGGCTGGGCGAGGTCGGCCGGAACATGACCGTCTTCGAGCACGCGGGGCGCTTGCTGGTCGTCGACTGCGGCGTTCTCTTCCCCGAGGACCACCAGCCCGGCGTCGATCTGATCCTGCCTGATTTCGACTACATCAGGGACCGCCTCGACCAGGTCGAGGCGGTCGTTCTCACCCACGGCCACGAGGACCACATCGGTGCGGTGCCGTTCCTGCTCCGGGAGAAGCGCGACATCCCACTCGTCGGATCGCGGCTCACGCTGGCCCTGGTCGAGGCCAAGCTCACCGAACATCGCATCGACGCGTACCAGCTCGAGGTCAAAGAGGGGCAGACCGAGCGGTTCGGCCCCTTCGAGGTGGAGTTCCTCGCCGTCAACCACTCGATCCCAGACGCGCTGGCGCTCGCGATCCGGACGACCGCCGGCGTCGTGCTGCACACCGGCGACTTCAAGTTGGACCAGCTGCCCTTGGACGGCCGGCTCACCGACCTCAATGGCTTCGCCCGCCTCGGCGACGCGGGCGTCGACCTGTTCATGGTCGACTCCACCAACGCAGAAGTGCCGGGATACACGCCGCACGAGCGCGACATCGCTCCTGTGCTGGACCGGGTGTTCGGTGAGGCGCCGCGCCGGGTCGTCGTCGCCTCGTTCGCCAGCCATGTGCACCGGGTCCAGCAGGTGCTCGACGTCGCCGTGGCGCATCGGCGCAAGGTGGCGTTCGTCGGTCGCTCGATGGTGCGCAACATGGGCATCGCCCGCGACCTCGGCTATCTGGATGTGCCCGGTGGCACTCTCGTCGACCTCAAGAGCCTCGACGACCTCGCGCCGGAGGAGGTCGTGCTCATGTCGACCGGTTCGCAGGGCGAGCCGATGTCCGCGCTCTCGCGGATGGCCAACCGCGACCATCCCGCGATCAGCATCGAGCCCGGCGACGTCGTCGTGCTCGCATCGTCGTTGATCCCCGGCAACGAGAACGCCGTGTCCCGGGTCATCAACGGCCTGACCCGGTGGGGTGCCACCGTCGTGCACAGGGGCAACGCGATGGTGCACACATCCGGCCATGCGAGCGCCGACGAGCTGCTGTACGCGTACAACCTGGTCAAGCCGCGCAATGCGATGCCCATCCACGGCGAGATCCGGCATCTGCACGCCAACGCTGCGGTCGCCGTGAACGCCGGCGTGGCGCGCGATCGCGTGATCCTGGCCGAGGACGGCGTTGTCGTCGATCTCGCCGCGGGCGTCGCACGCGTCGTGGGTGCCGTGCCGTGCGGTTACGTCTACGTCGACGGGTCGAACGTCGGCGGTGTGGCCGAGGCGTCGCTGAAGGACCGCCGCATCCTCGGCGAGGAGGGCTTCATCTCGGTCGTGGTCGTGGTCGACTCGGTGACCGGCAAGGTCACCGGCGGGCCCGAGATCCATGCCCGGGGCTTCGCCGAGGACGACAGCGTGTTCGACGAGATCCGACCGCTGGTGGCCGACGCTCTGGAGAAGGCGGCCGCCGCCGGCGGCGCCGACACCTACCAGCTCCAGCAGACGATCCGGCGCACGATCGGCCGTTGGGTGAGCGGCCGGTACCGGCGCCGACCGATGATCATCCCAGTCGTCGTCGAGTCGTGACCTCCCGGTGGGACACGGCGTGTGACGCAAGGTACGGGAGTGTCTGACGGGGTAGCCTTCGGATCATGGCGACCCGTACGTCCACGACGACTCGATCGCGCAGGTCAGCGCCCACCAAGGGCACCAAGCGCGACACAGGGCGGGTTTCGACCCGGCGCGGGTCGACGAGGCAGACAGCGGCTCGGCAACAGGCGCGGGGTGGCCCGGCTCCGGCCACCCGGATGGCCCGGGGTATCGGGCGGATGTTCGAGGCTGTCTGGATGGGGCTCGCCCACCTGACCGGCGGCACCGTGCGACGGCTCGGGTCCACGGCCCGCGAGCTCGAGCCCGTGCACCGGCGGGACGGTCTCGGGCTCGGCCTGGTCGGCGCAGGCATCGTCATCGCGGCTGCCGTGTGGTGGAACATCGACGGCCGGGTCGCCGAGGTCGTCCGTACGATCGTCACCGGCACCGTCGGTGCCGCCGCGGTCGCCGTTCCCTTCCTCCTCGTCCTGCTGGCGTGGCGGGCGCTTCGCCATCCGGAACGCAACGGCCCCGGCGGCCGTCAGCTCGTCGGGTGGACCGCCTTCGGGCTCGGCGTGCTGGGACTGATCCACATCGCGGCCGGCATGCCGCGACCTGTCGACGGTGAAGCCGCCATGCAGACCGCGGGTGGCGCCGTCGGGTTCGTCGCGTCCACGGTGCCGGCCGACCTGCTCACCGTGTGGGTCGCGACGCCCCTGCTGGCGCTGCTGGCCATGTTCGGCCTGCTTGTCGTGACCGGCACCTCGGTGCACGAGCTACCGAACCGGGCGCGGGCATTCGGCAACTGGCTGACCGGCGCGGCCGGCGACCCGGATGGAGCCGGCGCCGCGGATGGAGAGGAGGGCAAGCAGACGACGGCACCGCGCCGATTCCGCCTGCGCCGTCGTGGCTCCGCGGACGTGCCGGAGGATCAGAAGCCCTACGACAGCCCGTTGCTCCGCGAGCGGGCGGCCGTCGCCCGCCGGCTCGCCGTGGAAGCAATGGAGGGGGCGGAGCCGACGAAGGTGGTGCCGACGGTGGCCCGGCCCGACGAGCCGCCCGCCGAGCCACCGCCGCACACGCCGCTGCCTCAGCGGGTCGAGCAACTGGCGCTGTCCGGCGACATCACCTACACGCTGCCGTCCAGCGACGCGTTGCGCCAGGGGAGCCCGCACCGGGCCCGCTCGGCGGCTTCGGACCAGATCGTCGAAGCGCTGACCGAGGTGCTCGACCAGTTCGAGATCGACGCACAGGTCACCGGCTACACGCGCGGCCCGACGGTCACGCGCTACGAGGTCGAGCTGGGCACGGCTGTGAAGGTCGAGCGGGTCACGGCGCTGTCGAAGAACATCTCGTACGCCGTCGCCAGCGCGGAGGTTCGCATCCTCTCCCCGATCCCGGGCAAGTCGGCAATCGGCATCGAGATCCCGAACTCGGACAAGGAGACGGTCAGCCTCGGTGACGTCCTGCGGGCGCCCGTCGCGCGAAGGGACCACCACCCGATGGTGGTGGGCCTCGGCAAGGACGTCGAGGGCGGTTTCGTCGTCGCCAACCTCGCCAAGATGCCGCACGTGCTGATCGCCGGCGCCACCGGATCGGGCAAGTCGAGCTGCCTCAACTCGCTGATCACGTCGGTCCTCATGCGCTCGACACCGGACGAGGTGCGGATGATCCTGGTCGACCCCAAGCGGGTCGAGCTGACGGCCTACGACGGCATCCCGCACCTGATCACGCCGATCATCACCAACCCGAAGAAGGCCGCCGAGGCGCTGCAGTGGGTCGTCCGCGAGATGGACATGCGCTACGACGACCTCGCCCAGTTCGGCTTCCGGCACCTGGACGACTTCAACAAGGCGGCGCGGTCCGGCCGGCTCAGGCCGCCTCCGGGCAGCGAGCGCACCATTGCGCCCTACCCGTACCTACTGGTGATCGTCGACGAGCTGGCGGACCTGATGATGATCGCGCCGCGCGACGTCGAGGACGCGATCGTGCGGATCACCCAGCTTGCGCGCGCGGCCGGAATCCACCTGGTGCTGGCGACCCAGCGGCCGTCCGTCGACGTCGTCACCGGCCTGATCAAGGCGAACGTGCCGTCGCGGCTCGCGTTCGCCACGTCCTCGTTGGCCGACTCGCGAGTCATCCTCGACCAGAACGGAGCGGAGAAGCTGGTCGGCCAGGGCGACGGGCTCTTCCTTCCGATGGGCGCGAGCAAGCCGGTGCGGATCCAGGGTGCGTGGGTCACCGAGTCCGAGATCCACGCGGTCGTCCGGCACTGCAAGGATCAGCTCCAGCCCACCTACCGCGACGACGTCACGGCACCCGTGTCATCCAGGCGAGAGGTCGACGAGGACATCGGCGACGACCTGGACCTGCTCTGCCAGGCCGCCGAGCTGGTGATCACGACCCAGTTCGGCTCCACGTCGATGCTGCAGCGCAAGCTGCGGGTCGGTTTCGCCAAGGCGGGTCGGCTGATGGACCTGATGGAGAGCCGGGGCATCGTCGGTCCGTCCGAGGGCTCAAAGGCCCGCGACGTGCTGGTCAAGCACGACGAGCTCGACGAGGTCCTGGACACCCTGCGTGGTGAGTGAGATCGGCCCGAAGTCCTGATGGCCTGCACGCCGTGCAGGAGCCTCCAATGCGGGATTCTGTCAGCGTGGGACGAGCGCGGGTCGGGATCTCGGGCTGGACGTACCCGCCATGGCGCGGCGTGTTCTACCCGGCCGGGCTGGCCCACCGGCGGGAGCTCGAGTACGTGGCGACCCGGCTGGACACCGTCGAGATCAACGGGTCCTTCTACGGGTTGCAGCGGCCGTCGAGCTACCGCGCCTGGTTCGCGCAGACGCCCGACGACTTCGTGTTCGCGGTCAAGGGTGGCCGCTTCATCACCCACATGAAGAAGCTGGCCGATGTCGACACGCCGCTGGCCAACTTCTTCGGCTCCGGTGTGCTGGCGCTCGGGCACAAGCTCGGCCCCGTGCTCTGGCAGCTGCCGCCGATGCTGCCGTTCGATCCGGGCCGGCTGGAGTCGTTCTTCGAGCGCCTTCCGCGCACCACCGCTGAGGCCGGGAGGCTCGCGAAGGGGCACGACGCGCGCCTCGTCGAGGGCGCGTGGACCACCGTGCGTGTCGACCGGCCGCTGCGGCACGCGCTCGAGGTCCGCCATCGCAGCTACGAGACATCGGCCTTCGTCGACCTGCTCCGCCTCCACGACGTCGCACTCGTGGTCGCCGACTCCGCTGGAAAGTGGCCGTTCATGGTGGACGTGACGTCGGACTTCGTCTACGTCCGGTTGCACGGAGCAAAGGAGCTGTACGTCAGCGGGTACGACGCCGCCGCCCTCGACTCGTGGGCGGCCAGAGTCACGAGGTGGACCGAGGACGGGCGCGACGTGTACGTCTACTTCGACAACGACGTGAAGGTGCGGGCGCCGTTCGACGCCATGGGCCTCGCCGAGCGCCTGCCGAGTCGCTGAGAGCTAGCCGCGGGACTCGATGAACTGCTTGAAGTTCTTCATGTCGCGCTCCGCGGCCCTGGAGACGAGGCCGCTCTTCTCACCGACTTCCTCGGCGAGACCTTCGGGGTTCATCTCGAGTTGCAGCATGATCCTGGTCGTCCGGGGGTCGAGCCGGTGGAACGTGACAACCCCGGCCCGGCCGACGCCGCGAGTCGTCCGCCAGGCGATTCGGTCGTCAGGCGTCTGCTCGGTGATCTCCGCGTCGAACTCGCGCTCTACGCCGGCGACCCTCACCTTCCAGTGCAGGCGGCGCTCGTCGAGCTGGGTGACCGACTCGACGTCGTCCATGAACTCCGGGAACTCCTCGAACTGCGTCCACTGCTTGTAGACCGCGCGGATAGGGACCGCCACGTCGACAGACTTCTCGGTGGCCATGGGGCTCCTCTCTGGGCGTCAGACGGCCCGTTCCTCGTACCCGGCCGCCGAACTGCGAAACGACCATCGCGGTACGCGGCCCGGGCGTCGACGTGCGAGGCTACATGACCATGAGCGAGCACTCGGTGGCGATCGTGACGCTGGGGTGCGCGCGCAACGAGGTCGATTCCGAAGAGCTCGCCGGACGGCTGCACGCCGACGGGTTCCGGCTGGTCGACGACCCCGCCGCCGCCGAGACGGTGGTGGTCAACACCTGCGGCTTCGTCGAACAGGCGAAGAAGGACTCCATCGATTCGCTGCTGGCCGCCGCCGATCTGAAGGCCGGGGCTGCCCGCTCGGTTGTAGCCGTGGGCTGCCTGGCCGAGCGCTACGGCGCCGAGTTGGCAGCCGAGCTGCCGGAGGCGGACGCGGTGCTGAGCTTCGACGACTACGACGACATCGGGCAACGGCTGCGGGCCGTTCTCGACGGTGCGGCACACGTGACCCACACGCCGCGAGACCGGCGGCGCCTCCTGCCGGTGGCGCCGTCAGCCCGGCCCACGCACGGCGGGTCGATGCCCGGTCATGCCGTTGCGGACCTGCCGGCCGGCGTAGCGCCCGCGTCAGGGCCGCGGGCCGTCCGCCGACGGCTCGACGCCGGGCCGGTCGCACCGTTGAAACTCGCCAGCGGCTGCGACCGGCGGTGTTCCTTCTGCGCCATCCCGACCTTTCGCGGCGCGTTCCTGTCCAGGCGCCCTGCCGACGTGCTGAACGAGGCCAGGTGGCTCGCCGAGCGCGGCGTGAGAGAGCTGTTCCTGGTAAGCGAGAACTCGACGTCCTACGGCAAGGATCTGGGCGACCTGCGGTTGCTCGAGACGCTCCTCCCGGCGCTCGCGGGCGTCGACGGCATCGAACGCGTGCGGGTGTCCTCCCTCCAGCCGGCGGAGATGCGCCCGTCGCTGGTCGAGGTGATCGCCGGGACCCCCGGCGTTGCGCCGTACTTCGACTTGTCGTTCCAGCACGCCAGCCCGACGGTCCTGCGGCGGATGCGCCGCTTCGGCTCGGGAGCGAGCTTTCTCGAGCTGGTCGCGGCGATCCGCGAGCGGGCACCGGCGGCCGGTATCCGGTCGAACGTCATCGTGGGGTTTCCCGGTGAGACGGATGAGGACCTCGCCGCGCTCATGTCGTTCCTCGCCCAGGCGGGTCTGGATGTTGTCGGAGTGTTCGGTTACTCCGACGAGGACGGAACCGAGGCGGCGAGCTTCGACGGGAAGCTCCCACCCGACGAGGTCGCCGACCGGGTCGAGCTCGTCACCACGATGGTCGAGAACCTCGTCGCCCAGCGAGCCGAGGATCGCGTGGGGGAGCGTGTCGACGTGCTGGTCGAGTCCGTGTCGGGTGCGGCGCTCGAAGGTCGGGCAGCGCACCAGGGCCCGGATGTCGACGGGACGACGGCGGTGCGGGCCACAGGCGGCCAGGTCGGTGAGGTCGTCCCGGCCCGGGTCGTGGCGTCCGAGGGCGCCGACCTCGTCGCCGAGCCGACCTGAACGCCCCGGTGGGCACCTACGCTGAGAGCGTGCCCGTCACGAACCGGAAGGAACCCCAGCCCAGCGCGTGGAACCTGCCCAACGCCGTGACGGTGCTGCGGCTCTTCCTGGTGCCACTCCTCGCATGGCTGCTGCTGCGCGAGGACGGCGCGGACGACGCCTCCCGGGTGGGCGCGTTCCTGACGTTCGCCGGCGCCATGGTGACGGACAAGATCGACGGCGACCTGGCCCGCAGGCGCGGGCTCGTCACCGACTTCGGCAAGATCGCCGACCCGATCGCCGACAAGGCCCTCACCGGGACCGCTTTCGTGGGCCTTTCCCTGCTGGGCGAGCTGCCCTGGTGGGTGACGATCGTCGTGCTGGTCCGCGAGCTGGGCGTCACGGCGTTACGCTTCGTCGTGATCCGGCACGGCGTGCTCCCGGCCGGACGCGGCGGGAAGGTCAAGACCGCGTTGCAGGGGCTCGCCCTTGGGCTCTACCTGCTGCCACTCCCGGACGCCTGGCATCCGGTCGAGGTCACCGCGATGGCGGTCGCCGTCGTAGTGACGGTCGTCACCGGGCTCGACTACGTCGCGCAGGCCGTCAGGCTGCGGCAAACCAGCGAGCGGACGGCCGCCAGGCGGGCCCGCCGCACGCAGGCGGGCCAGTGACAGACGCACCGCCGGACGCGGTCGCACTCGTGCTCGTCGGGGACGAGCTGCTGGCCGGACACGTCATCGATGCCAACGGCCCGTGGCTCGGTCGCCGGCTCGCCGAGGCCGGCCTGAACGTCGTGTCTGTGGCGTTCGCACCCGATCGGGCTGACGCGATCGTCCGGGCCGTCGAGCGAGGACTCGACGACGCGGCGGCGGTCGTCGTGACGGGCGGTCTGGGCGGTACGAGCGACGACGTGACGCGATCGGCGCTCGCCGTGCTCGCGGATGGGCGAACGCTCCGCGTGCTACCCAACGGGCACGGCATCGAGGACGGGGTTCGTCTGGACCTCGCGCGCGGGACCGTCTTCGCCGTGCCGGGTGTACCGGCCGAGATGTCCGCCATGGCGGACGAGCTGATCGTGCCCGAGTTGCGAGCGGCCGCGGGGCCGCTGCTGCCCCGGGTCACCAGGTCCGTTCTCGTCGTCGGCATGGGGGAGCGGCGCGTGTCCGAGCTGCTTGCGCCGCTCGAGGCCTCGCTGGGTCATGCCGGCGCGCTCGCGTACCTGCCGCGACCGGGCGAGGTCGAGGTCCGGATCAGGGCCACCGGGCGCGATGCTGTCGCGACGGGCGCCGCCAGCGTCGTCCGTGCCCGGGAGCTCCTGGGCGACGCCGTGGCAGCCCAGGACGCGAGTCTGGAGGAGGCCGTCGTCTCACTCCTGGTCGGATCTCGGGCGACCGTGGCCGCCGCGGAGTCGTTGACCGGCGGGCTGGTGGCCGCAGCGTTGGCCTCGGTCCCGGGGGTGTCGGCTGTGTTCCGCGGGGGTGTCGTCGCGTACGCGACCGACCTCAAGACCAGCCTGGTCGGCGTGCCCCGCGACGTGCTGGAGCGGGACGGTCCGGTCGCCGCGACGACGGCCGCGGCGATGGCCCAGGGTGTCCGGGAGCGCTGTGCAGCGGCGTACGGCGTGGCAACGACGGGGGTCGCGGGCCCGGAGCCTCAGGATGGCCACCCGGCCGGGAGGTTTCACGTTGCCGTCGCCTCCGACGGGGTCGTGCGCGTCGCTTCATACGATCCGTGGCCGGGTCTGGTCGTCACTCGGCAGACGGTGCGGCGACGGGCGGTCGTCGCCGCTCTCGATCTGTTGCGCCGGGCGGTCGTCGGGCTCGGGCCAGGGCCCGGGGAATCCTCGTCCGCGCCGACACGTTAACAGAGGAAGCTCCTGCCTTCGGCGTCGGTCGGTGGCCGGAGGTACGGTGATAGTGCAAGTGGGGGACGGCCTCCATCGCAAGAAGGGAGTGGCCGGTGGTTCTTGTCAGACGCCTGATCGGCGACGTCCTACGCCGCCGTCGGGTCGACCAGCGCCGCACCCTTCGAGAGGTGTCGGCCGCCGCGCGAGTGAGTCTCGGGTATCTGTCCGAGGTCGAGCGGGGGCGCAAGGAAGCGTCCTCAGAGTTGCTTGCGGCGATCTGCCAGGCGCTCGACCTACCCATGTCTGAAGTTCTCCGCGAGGTCAGCGACGAGATGTCGCGGGTCGAGGCGGCCGCTGTCGGTGCCCTCACCGAGCTTCGCCGGCCGGTACGCACCGTCGACCGTCGCGACGTGGTCGCCGTCGGCTGACGCCGCGCAACACCGCTGGCGCGTCCGCCGACGTCTCGAATCGTCGAGCTGAATACCCGCACGCACACCACCTCACGTCCCACTCGTGGGTGAGGTTGGGTGCGCGGTCTACGCCGTCGTGACGTGCACGCGAGCGGAATGCGGCGGCTGGGTGTCCTGGAAGCAGGGCGGGGCATGCGGGCCAGAAATCCCCGCCCCGCTTCCAGTACGGCCAAGATACCGGTAAGTTTCCTATCTGAAAAGACTGTTTCCGATAGCGAAGGCGGAGCCGGATGTCGCGTCGACCTGGGACCCCGAGCCTGCTCCGTGCGATCAACGACCGCAGCGCGCTCGAGCTGCTGCTCACCGAGGGTCCACTGACCCGGGCCCGGCTAGGAGAGCTGACCGGCCTGTCGAAGGTCACCGCATCGCAGCTGATGGCGCGCTTGCAGGAGCGGGGACTGGTAGAGGTGATCGGCACCCGGTCCGCCGGTCGCGGTCCCAGCGCGGAGCTCTACGCCGTCCGGGCAGGCTGCTCCCATGGCGTCGGCATCGACATGGCTCCGGACGAGGTCGTGGCGGCCGTGGCCGACGTCACCGGCGAGGTCCGCGGCCGGGTGACCCGGCCGGTCGCCGACGCCGATGACCCGGTCCGCGTCGTGAGCGACGCCGTACGCGCCGTGACCGGCGAGGCAGGAATCGCCATGACCGACGTCGCCGACGTCGTGCTCGGGACGCCTGGCGTCGTCGACCCGGCCACCGGTGACGTGGGCTACGTCTTCGACCTGCCGCGCTGGCATCGGGGCCTTCGTGACGGCGTTCGCGAGGATCTCGGCTGCGCCGTGACGATCGAGAACGACGTCAACCTGGCCGCGATCGCCGAGCGAACGTACGGCGCCGCCCGCGACGTCGACGACATGGTGCTTCTCTGGGTCGGCCGGGGCGTGGGCCTGGCGGTCGTCCTGGGCGGGCGCCTGCACCGCGGGGCCACCGGCGCCGCAGGTGAGATCGGGTACCTCCCGGTGCCCGGCGTTCCGCTGCCGTCGAGTGGGTCGGAGCCCGACAAGCGGGCCTTCCAGCGGCTGGTGGGCGCGGAGGCGGTGTCCGTGCTCGCTGCGCAGCACGGCGTCGTCGCCGACGGTGCGGCCGAGGCGGTGCGCGCGGCGCTGGCGGCCGGGTCGCCGGCACAGGGCTTCCTGGACGAGCTGGCCGAACGGCTCGCGACCGGGCTCGCCGCCGTGTGTGCCGTCGTCGACCCGGCCCTCGTGGTCATCGCCGGCGAGGTCGGCGCCGCTGGCGACGGTCCGCTCTGCGACCTCGTCACCCGCGCGATGGGCCGGATCGCACAGGTCCGACCGGCCTTGGTGCCGACCGCGGTCCACGATGCGCCGGTCCTGCGCGGTGCCCTGCTGACGGCCGTCGACCAGGCCCGCGAGGCGCTGTTCGCCTCGACCGGACACGGGTGAGCCGCCTGCGGCAGGGAATCAATCCGGCGTCTGTCACGCTGATCGACACGATGAACGCACTCTCTGCGCCGACGCCGTGGGACGATCCACAGCCTCTTCTCGACGAGCATCCGCCGTCCGCCGCGGTCGACGACTTTCGCGACGCGATGGCGCGGCTCGCAGGGGGCGTAGGCGTCCTCACGACACGCGATCCCGTCAGCCGTGACTGCGGCATCACCGTCACGGCGCTGTCGTCCGTCTCCCTGGTTCCGCCGCTCGTGCTGACCTGCGTTCGACGAGGCGGTTTCGTGCACGACGCGCTGGTGGTCGCTGACGGATGGGCGCTGACGATGCTGGCTGACGACCAGCTCGATCTGGCCCGCTACGCCGCTCGGCATCGCCACCCGGGCTCCCGCGACGACTTCTCACCGTGGCGCGTGCGCCGTGGCGCGGACTCCGGTGCCCTGATCTTCACGGGCGGTGTGTCCGCCGTCGAATGCGTGCCCTACGAGCTGGTCGACGCCGGAGACCACACGGTGGCGATCGGCCGGGTCGTAGCCGTGGCCGACGATCTGGTGGGCCGGAATCCGCTGGCCTACGTCGACCGCCGCTATCACGCCACCGGTGACGCGCTGAGTTGAGCCGCGCGTTCTCCACGCCGTCCGAGGTCATCGCTCCGCCGGATGCGCTCGTTGAAGCGTCATCCACCGGCTCGGGTTCTCGAGCGGCGCGAAGCCGAGAGCCCGGTAGACACCGTGGGCGTCGGCGGTGGCCAGCAGCCAGCGGCGCAGCGTGGCGAGCTCCGGGTGCTCGAGCAGTGCGCTGACGAGGAAGCGCGACAGCCCGCGGCCCCTGTGCTGAGGGAGCACGAACACGTCGGCGAGGTAGCCGAACGTGGCCCGGTCGGTGACGGCGCGGGCGTAGCCCGCCAGGGTGCCGTCGGGCGCGTAGAGACCCATCGGTATTGAGCCCTCGATCGCGCGTTCAACCGTTTCGCGGGCGACGCCAGGGCTCCAGTACGCCGTCCGCAGAAAGCCGTGGATGATGTCGAGGTCCAGCCTCGCCGGGTCGTCGTCGACCTCGTATCCGTCGTCACGTCGGCGCAGCACCGGTCACCAATGTCTTGACCACTCCTTCGAGCGCCGCCTTCTTGGCTTTCACGTCGTCCGTGTCGGCGAAGTAGACCATCCGCCGCCCGTCGGGATAGTCACCCTCGAGGATCTCGCTCTCGATGCTCGCCACCCGAGGGTGGTGGAAGACGAGGTGCACGTTCTTCACCGAGTGCAGATTGAACGTCGCGATGTAGTCGCCGTCATGATTGAAGGTCGGTGCGTTCCACTTGATCTGCTCGGTGATGTCCGGGCTGACACCCTTGATGATCCCTCGCACCTCCTAGACCTCGGCCTTGAACGGGTGGTCGAGCCTGTCCATGAACGCGTCGACGTCCTCGGTCTTCGTCACCGTGCCTCCTCGATATGTGCCCTTGCCACTGCTGTCCATCGCCACGGTTCGCAACCGTGCAAACGCAGTCTTCCTGGCGCCCGTGAGCGCCGGGCCCGCTAGTAGGGCGGTCCATCGGTGTCGTCGTCGTTCTTGTTGATGTCGTAGCACGCTTCGAGCACTGGGGGTGTGGGTGTCTGGTACTGGTGGCCGGTGGGTGCGGTCCAGGTGATGGTGCCGTCGGGGGCGCGTTGCCAGGTCCAGCCGCCTTCGGTTTTGGCGCGGTGGTGGTGGCGGCACAGCGGTCCGAGGTTGTCGGCGCTGGTCGGGCCGTCGGGGAAGCGTTTGCGGTGGTCGAGGTCGCAGCGTTCGGCGGGTTGTCGGCAGCCCGGGAAGGCGCACACCTGGTCGCGGGCCATGACGTGGCGGGCCAGCGACGGTGGTGGCCGGTAGACGGTGACGCCGTGGTCGAGCAGCACGCCCGAGATGGGGTCGGTGAGCAGCCGGCGCCAGGTGGCGTCCGGGTCGGCGGCGATCTGGCGGGCCATCGCGGCCGGGATCGGCCCGTAGCCGGCGAGCTCGCCGGGCTGCTCGTCCAGGCCGAGCAGGGTGCTGGCCGCAACCGTGACCCGGATGTGCGGCCCGCGGCCGCGCCGGCGCCGGCGCGACTGACGTCGTTCGCGGCGCGGCCCGCTCGAGCCGGTTCGATCGGCCGGCCCGTCGCCGTGGCGGTGGTCGCCGGCGGCGGGGTCGCCTGCCGCGGGGTCGTCTGCGGTGCGGTCACGGGTCGATGCTGTCAGCCGGAGGTGGCGGCTCCAAGGCCATCGCCCGGATGGCTGTGGACGAGATTTCCCGCGCCGCGCCGGC
>Ga0184612_10000665_pt1 | contig 16078 bp, 15 predicted proteins | sample PLM3_60_coex_FD_133163 | JGI IMG/M metagenome (GOLD analysis project Ga0184612, IMG submission 133163) | Groundwater sediment microbial communities from an aquifer in East River, Colorado, USA - PLM3_60_coex | ecosystem: Environmental > Terrestrial > Soil > Riparian zone | place: USA: East... | reverse complement strand
GCGTGCGGCCCGACATCCCCGGCTTCCACTACTTCGATCGGGAGCGACAATCCGATATCCACTTTCCGCGGCGGGGCCATGCGGCGCTGGTTGAGGCGAAGCACACGAGTGGACGACGCGGCATCCTCACCGGCGGCAGTGTGTATGGCTGCGTCTTTACAGGCGGCGCCGACAACAATCTCTTTACCTTCTCGAGCCTCACGCACCCTAGCGGCAGCGGCCTGCTCGCCGCACTCTCGCCGTTTGTGGTGCTTATCTCGGTGTGTCTGAAAAGCCTGGTGCGGACCATCGTCGAGCTGGCTAAACTCCTGCCCCGCTACGTGTCGCGTCGCATGAGCGGACCTCAGGAACGGCGCTGGCTGACCATCAAGATCGGCATTTCCATATGGATACGCGGTTTCTTCACCATGGCGGTTTGCCGCGATCTCTATGCCGGAATTCCGGCCGTATACGTGAACTACCTCGACTATGATGAGGCGGCGCACTCCTTTGGTCCACGCAGCCGTCCCGCGCTGGTGTCGCTGGGTCGCGTGGACAGCGCGATCCGCCAGATTTGCCGCGTGCTGCGGCGCGTGCCCGAGCATCAGTACGATCTCTACATTCTTGCCGACCATGGCCAGACGCCTTGCAGACCTTACCGAGACGTCAATGGTGGCCAGCGGTTTGAGCGCTGGATCTTCAATGAGTTCATCCACCCGAAGCCGGCGTCGGCGCCGGACGAGCGAGCGCAATATGGTCTGGCCCACGGCATGCGCGCGAGCTCGCGTGACGCGAAGGGAATCTTCCAGCAGTATCTGAATTACATCAATGCGGACTTCATGCGACGCGAAGATCCGGAGGCGCATGAGCAAAACGGTGTTCGCGTGATCGCGGCGGGTCCCAACGCATTCCTCTACGTGCTGGAAACGACCTCGCCTCTCGACTGTGATGCTCTCGAGCAACGCTTTCCCCAACTGGGTGAGAAGCTGTCACAGAGTCCAGGCGTGGGCTTCGTCCTCGCTCGATGCAGCACCGGCCCCGTTTGCTTCTGGCACGGCAAGCGCTATCAGTTTGGTGAGTCCGGCCCTGGTCCCTTCGCGGATCGCGCGGATGCCGCGCTGGTAGTCCAGGGCATCGTGGACCTAATGAAGATGCCGAGCGCCGGCGACTTCGTGGTCTACGGCATCGATGCAGCCGCCCAAGGCCATGTCTCCTTCATTCCTGAGATGGGTGCTCACGCCGGGCCATCGCACGATGAGCTGCACACTTTTATCGTGCGTCCCGCGAATGTCACTTTGCCGTCGCCGATCAGTCATCCGGTCCAGCTTTACGATCACTTTATTCGGTATCAGAACTCATTGTGCTCGATTTTTGCGATGTTAGGGTTCCCTTTAGGAATTACTTTGGTGTAGTCGGGAAATTCGCCATCAATGAGCCGCATAAATAGCTCTATAAAGGAGGAAATAAGAGATGGCTGTTAAATGGAACAAAGACGTTGATGCAGCGCTTGCCGAGGCGAAAGCACACAACAAACCGTTGTTGATTGACTTCAGCGCGGCTCCGGCCTGAGGCGGATGCGTTCGGCTGGAGGCCGAATCCTACGCGGACGATGCGACCTCAAGGTTCATCAATGAGAATTTTGTGGCTGTCACGGTGCACATCAAGGAACATCCCGCCTTATTTGATCGCTTCGACGTGCTGTGGACGCCGACGGTGCTGATCCTAGACGCAAACGGAATTGAGAGGGCGCGGAACGAAGGCTACCTCCCGAACTTAGAATTCCGTGCCCAGTTGGAAATGGGCTTGGCGCGGATCGCCTTCATGCACAAGCAATGGGCTGAGGCAGAGCGGAGGTACACCGAGGTAGCCGAAAGGTATCCGCATACGAGTGCCGGTCCGGAGGCCATCTATTGGAAAGGGGTGAGCCGCTATAAGGCCACGAACGATCACAGCGCGCTGGGCGAGGCAGCGAACGAACTCAAAGAGAAATACGAGGGAAGCGTGTGGACACTCAAGGCCTCAATCTGGTTGCACTAGGCGATGAGTTGGGAGCTGCCATGCCAGATCGGAACCCGCTGGATGCGTTGCCGCGGAGTGTCAAAGCCCGGCTTCGGAAGATAGCACAGCCTACATGGATGGCGCCCATGCTGGCGACGCTCACGGATGAGCGCTTCTCACGAGAAGGATGGCTGTTTGAGCCGAAGTGGGACGGGGAACGCTGCCTTGCCTTTCGCCACGGCCGGGACTTGAGCCTCTTTTCGCGGAACCGGAAGCGGCTGAACGAGAGGTACCCCGAAATAACGGCGGCCTTTCATCGGCAGGAGACTGATGCCTTCATCGCAGACGGTGAAATCGTCACGTTCGAAGATGGGATTACCAGCTTCGCGAAGCTTCAACAGCGCATGCAGGTCGAGCACCCGCCGGCCGACCTTCTCCGCCGCGTTCCGGTGTGGCTCTATCTGTTCGACTTGCTCTATCTGGACCGCTATGACACCCGGCAGGTCCCGCTTCGGTATCGGAAGGAACTGCTTCGCAAGACCTTCGACTTTCAGGATTCGTTGCGGCTCACGGAGCACCGGGAGACGGAGGGCGAAGCCTACTATCGAGAGGCCTGCCGGAAAGGCTGGGAGGGTGTCATCGCAAAAAATGGAGACAGCGTGTACGTGTCCAGAAGGACGCGCGACTGGCTGAAATTCAAGTGCGTGCAACGGCAGGAGCTCGTTATCGGCGGTTACACGGATCCGCAGGGGGAGCGGATCGGCTTCGGAGCGTTGCTGGTAGGCTTTTACCGTCGGGGAAAGCTGGTGTATGCGGGCAAGGTCGGGACGGGGTTCGATACGGACACGTTGCGGCGCCTAGGCAAGAAGCTTGCGCGACTGGAAACGGCAATCAGCCCGTTCGCCGGCGACGGGCTGCCGCGACGCGGCGTGCACTGGGTCAAACCGAATCTCGTCGCCGAAATCGGCTTCACCGAGTGGACGCCCGGAGGCAAACTGCGTCACCCCCGATTCCTTGGCTTGCGCGAGGACAAGAGACCGGAAGAGGTCATGCGGGAGGGCTGATAGTGACTGTCCAAGGAGAGTTAATTCGAGTCGGCGGTCACGACGTGAAGATCACCCGTCCGGGAAAAATCTTGTTTCCAGAAGACGGTATTACAAAGCAGGAGTTGATCGATTATTACCGCCGCATCGCCCCCTGGATCCTGCCGCATCTCCGGGGCCGGCCGCTGGCCCTGGAACGCTATCCGGACGGGATCTACAAGCCCGGATTTTTCCAGAAGACCACGCCATCCTACTATCCGGGCTGGATTGAGACGGTGACGATAAAAAAAAAGATGGGAGGTACCGTCAGGCACGTCGTCTGCGACGATGCCGCCACCTTGGTATATCTCGCCAACCAGGCGTGTGTAACCCCGCATATCTGGCTCAGCCGGACGGACCAGCTCGACTATCCCGATCAGTTGGTGTTCGACTTGGATCCTTCCAAAGACAACTTCGAGCCGGTAAAAGCTACGGCGCAGTCGCTCAAAGAGCTGCTGGAGCAGCTCGGATTACCCGCGTACCTCAAGACGACCGGTTCGCGCGGTCTTCACGTGGCCGTGCCGCTCAAACGGAGCGAGGGGTTTGATTCAGTGCGCGCTTTTGCCAGGGAGCTAGCAAAGGTCGTAGTGAGCCAGGAGCCCGGGCAGCGCACACTGGAACAACGGAAGAGCATGCGCCGCGGCCGCGTGTTCGTGGACACGAACCGGAACGCCTATGCGCAAACGGTGGCTCCTGCTTACGCCGTGCGGGCCCGCCGTGGCGCTCCTGTGTCGGTGCCGCTCGATTGGAGTGAGCTCAGGAGAAAGAACCTTCGGCCCGACGGGGCGACGATCCGGAGCGTATTCGACCGGCTGGACGAGGTTGGGGACTCCTGGGCGGATTTCTGGCGGCGCGGCGCTTCGCTCAACCGAGCGCGGCAGAAACTCGAGAAACTGAATGCCACTCGAAGAGTACCGCAGGAAGCGGAAATTTAGTGAGACGCCCGAGCCGGTAGGACGCATCCGGCGTGGGGTCCGCAGGCGTATCTTTGTCGTTCAAAAACACGACGCCAGCCGGTTGCACTATGATTTCCGGCTGGCGATCAACGGAGTCCTGGTATCCTGGGCGGTGCCCAAAGGGCCGTCCATGAACCCTGCAGATAAGCGGCTGGCTGTCAGGACAGAGGATCATCCGCTCGAATATGCCGACTTCGAAGGTGTGATTCCTGAAGGTCAGTATGGTGCGGGACCGGTGATGGTCTGGGACAAGGGCACATACGAGCCGGAAGGGGACATGCCGCCGGACAAGCAGCTTGCCCGAGGCAAAATCGACGTGGTGCTCCAAGGCGAAAAGCTGCGCGGAGGCTTTACCTTGATTCAAACCGGAATGCGCTCGGCTGGTCCGAGCGAGAGGAAGCGCTGGTTGCTCATCAAGCACCGCGATGAGTACGCTGATCCGTCGTGGGACATTGACAGCCCAGAGCTCGATCGCTCCGTCCTCACCGGCCGCACGTTGAAAGAGATCGAAGAGGGCCGTCCGGGGAAAAAACCACTGACTCGGATGGCACCGAACCAAGCCCGGCAGCAAGCGCCAAGTCAACGTATCGACTCCTCTAGGGGGACGTCCTAAGAAATCAAGAGTTGTTAGGAGGACACATTATGATTATCGGTTACGAACGCTTGAAAGAGTTCCTGCGCCGGTCGGAGGGGATCAATATCGATAAGAGTGATATGAAGCGACTGACCGATCTCATCGGCAGCAAGCTGAATGATCTACTGGTGATCGGTGTGCGCAACGCCAGCTACAACGACCGGGATATCGTTATGGAACCAGACCTGCCCTTGACCAAAGGGTTTCTCGAGCACATGCAGGATTTCCGTCGATACGATGAACAGCTTGAGTTGAAGCCGATCCTGGACCACCTGGCCACTTACCCACCTCTGGAGCGCGCCTTAAGCTTGGACGTCGAGGCGATGCTGCCGGATCTCGCGGGAACGCTAGCCATGCTCGCTGGACACGCCATGAAGATCATCGATCCCGATGTGAAGAATCCCGACGACGCTATGTGGGAAAAGACGCTGTGTCTGATGGACCTGTTGCTGTGAAATCCTGGTCAAAGCGCAAGCTGTCATTGAACGTGCAGGAGTCAAACCAAGAGAAGTCATTGGACGCGAATTGCGAAGGAGATGAAGTATGACTGGCGCAGAGCTCTTAGTTCGTTGTCTCGACAACGAGGGACTCCAACACATGTTCGGCGTGCCGGGCGAAGAAAACATCGCCGTGCTGGAGGCGATTCTTGATTCCAAGATCCATTTTCTTCAGACGCGCCACGAGCAGGGTGCGGCGTTCATGGCCGACGTCCAGGGCCGGCTCACCGGCAAGGCGAGCGTTTGCCTGGCGACTCTTGGCCCGGGCGCGACGAACCTCCTAACGGGCGTCGCCGATGCGAACATGGACCGGGCACCGCTGGTGGCGATCACTGGGCAAGTGGGGACCGAGCGTTTTCACAAAGAGTCGCATCAATATCTCGATCTGATCTCGCTTTACCGACCGGCAGTTAAGTGGAACGCGCAGCTCGTCCGGCCGGAGGTCGTACCGGAAGCCGTGCGCAAGGCGTTCAAGGTGGCCCAGACGGAAAAGCCGGGGGCCACTCACCTCGATTTGCCGGAGGATGTGGCGGAAGCGGAAGCACCGTCGGGTCTCGAACCGCTCATACCGCAGCAACCTTTTCCGACTGAGCCTTCGGACCAGCAGATCGAGCGGGCAGCGAAGATTATTTCTGCGGCGCGAAATCCCATCGCCCTTGCCGGCAATGGTGTCGCGCGGGGCCGTGCCAGCGAGGCTCTTCGCCGCTTCGTTGAGACCCTCGGCATCCCGGTCGTGGAAACATTCATGGGCAAGGGGAGCCTCCCCGACACCCACCCTTTGTGTTTGGGGACGGTGGGTCTCCAGGAGCACGATTACGTCTCGTGCGGGCTCGATCGGGCGGATGTGGTCATTTGCGTGGGGTACGACCTCGTAGAATATGCGCCGGTCCACTGGAACCCCAGGCGGGATAAGCGCATCGTGTATATCGATCCGTCGCCGGCTGAAGTGGATGCTGCCTATCAGGTCGCCGTGGGCGTCCAGGGTGGAATTGCGGAATCGCTCATGCAAATCGCAAAGCGCGCCTCGGCTCGGGGGGATTCCGGCACGATCCGGGGCGCTAACGCGCTCAGAGAAATTATCCAAAAGGAGTTTCGCGCAGAGGCTGAGGGAGATTCATTTCCCTTGAAACCCCAGCGGGTGGTCCGCGCCTTGCGACAGGTGCTGGGAGACAACGACATCCTCATCAGCGATGTCGGCGCGCACAAACTTTGGATTGCGCGAATGTATCCGTGTATGGCGCCGAACACCTGCATCATTTCCAATGGCTTCGCCAGCATGGGAATCGCGCTGCCAGGCGCCATCGGCGCGAAGCTCCTTTATCCGGATCGGCGCGTGCTGGCCGCCTGCGGCGACGGTGGATTCCTCATGAGCGCGCAGGAACTGGAAACGGCAGTGCGGGCAGGGACCCAGTTCGTCGTGCTCATCTTCGAAGATTCCGCATATGGCGTTATCAAATGGAAACAGCTGAAACGTTACGGGCGGCCCGCCTTTGTAGATTTTCGCAACCCGAATTTTGCCGCCCTGGCGGAGTCCTTCGGCTGCCGAGGATATAGAGTTACGGCGGCCCAGGACCTTCAGCCCATGATCGAGGAAGCGTTCCAACAGCGGGTCCCTGCGGTGGTGACCTGCCCGGTGGACTATGGTGAAAACTTGCGGCTAACGGAAAAACTAGGCGCCTGGGTGTGCCCTTAAGCCGTTTCCGTTGGCAAAAGAGGTAAAAAAGAAAAAAATAATTTTCACCACGAAGGACACGAAGATCACGAAGTAAGAAAAATCTAACCGCAAAGAACGCACAGAACGCAAAGAATGTAGGGGCGGGTTTTAAACCCGCCCGTCTTCGCGGTCTTGGTGGTTAATAAAGGAGGTTTCGATGAATATCCAATCCATCAATCCAGCCACGGGCGAGGTGTTGGAAACCTTTCAGGAAATGTCGACGAGTGAAATCGATGGAATCCTGGAAGCTGCATCCACGACGTTTCACGAATGGCGTCACCGTCCGTTCGCGGAGCGCACGCAAAAAATGCGTCAAGCCGCCGCACTCCTGCGTGCGGGGAAAGAAAAATATGCGCGGACTATGGCTCTCGAGATGGGGAAACCGATCGTCCAGGGCGAAGCAGAAGCAGAGAAGTGTGCGTGGGCTTGTGACTACTACGCGGAGCACGCGGAGGCTTTTCTGGCGGATCAGCCGCGGGAGACCGACGCATCCCGCAGCTACATACGATTTGATCCCCTAGGGCCCGTGCTCGCTATCATGCCGTGGAACTTTCCCTTCTGGCAGGTCTTTCGCTTTGCGGCCCCGGCGCTTATGGCGGGCAACGCGGGAATTTTGAAGCACGCCTCCAACGTTCCGCGCTGCGCGCTCCAGATTGAGGAGGTCTTTCGGGAAGCAGGATTCCCCGAGAATCTCTTCCGTGCGGTGCTTGTGGGCTCCGGCAAAGTCGCCGGCATCATTGCTGATCCGCGAATCCGCGCAGCGACTTTGACCGGCAGCGAGAGCGCCGGCAGCAAGGTCGCCGAGCAGGCAGGCCGCGAGATAAAAAAGACCGTGCTCGAGTTGGGCGGAAGTGACCCCTTCATTGTCCTGGAGGACGCCGACGTCCAGAAGGCGGCGAAGACGGCGACGGATGCACGCCTCATCAACAGCGGGGAGAGCTGTATCGCTGCGAAGCGGTTCATCGTCGTCGAGAAAGTTGCGCACGCGTTCCTGGAGATTTTTGTCGCGGAAATGCGGTCGCGAAAGATGGGCGACCCGCTTGACCGCCAGACGCAGGTCGGCCCGCAGGCACGCGATGACCTGCGGGAGTCGCTGCACCGGCAGGTGGAGGAGTCGGTGAAGCGCGGGGCCCATCTGCTCCTCGGCGGCCGGATACCGGAAAGCCCGGGGGCTTTTTATCCACCCACGGTGCTGGACAGTGTGAGCAAGGGCATGCCGGCCTTCGATGAGGAGACCTTCGGGCCGGTGGCGGCGGTCATCCGCGCCCAGGACGAAGCCGATGCCATCCGCCTGGCAAACGACTCACCGTTTGGATTGGGCGCCTCGCTCTGGACCCAGGACAGAGAACGCGCGGAACGACTCGCTCGTGAGATCGAGGCCGGCTGCGTTTTCGTCAATGAGCTGGTGAAATCCGATCCGCGCCTCCCGTTCGGCGGCATCAAACGATCGGGCTACGGGCGTGAGCTTTCGGAATACGGCATCCGTGAGTTCATGAACATAAAGAGCGTGTGGATGGCGTGAGGCAGGATGTAGCGTTCAATGTTCAAGGTGCAAGACGGGTTGAAAACAAAAGAAGGAGAATGACGATGAAGAAAAAAAACTATTTTGCGTTATTTATTTGGCTTGAGCTAGCTGTAATTGCCTGGCCAAGTCCGGCAATTTCCCAGACTGTTCTCACGAAAGAAGAAGCCTCCCGCGTTCTGGTGCTTGAAAACGTCACGGCAAAAGACGGGGTTGTCTCCGGGGAGATTCGAAACAATTCTGCAAGCGTCGTGCGCGACGTACAGCTTTTAGTCCGTTACGTGTGGCTGTGGAAGAACGAATTTCACCCCGGCAAAGACGACCCTAGTCGAAGCGTCTATTACAATGTACCGGGAGAGATACCTCCGGGCGGTACGACTCGCTTTCAATACGCGCCGAGTTCCCCGTTGCCGAAGCGTACGGATGGTGACTTTATAGTCAGCGTTTCGGTGGCCGGCTTCACGCAAGTGATTCCGCAAAGCAGGTAAGGCAATCGCCGAGATAAATGAGGTGAACCATGGGCAATGATTCGACGGATGAAAAACTTTCGGAAGACGAGTTGATCGACGAGGCACTAGCGGAAAGTTTTCCTGCCAGTGATCCGCCATGCTGGACCTTGGGGCGCGAGAGGAAGAAGCCTGCGAGCAGCACTGAGCACACAACGGAAACGGAAGAACCTCAAACTTCCACACCCCCTCTTAAGCTCCCCCCTTAACAAGGAGGAGAAATAGAAGGGGTCACCTAAGAAGTTCGTCATTCCCGAATGCTTCTGTCGGGAATCCAGACGAAGCTGTGGCCCTTCGATAAACTGGGTCATGGACTTCCGATAAAAACATTCGGGGGTGACAGCTACGGGGTAAATTCCTACAGTGTTTTTGATACCCCTTGAGCTTGCTGCGGATGGATTCACTCTAAGCTCAGCACTGCTTTATTGAGCTGCGAGCGCTGCTGGAATTTATAACTAATAGGTTGCTGAAAAACTTGTTTGCAGGCTGCTCAAAAAGATCTCAGAGGCGAGGCGCGCGAAAAATCGATCCTTCGGCTTTCGCTCAGGACAGGCAAGAGCGGTGTACTTAGCCGGTACGTTGCAGCAAGGCGATTGATGGTTCGACAAGCTCACCATGAGCGGGTCAAACATAGCAGTTTTAGTTTTCAAGCCGTTCGCCCTGAGCTTTGTCGAAGGGCTCCTGACACAGTCCAACGAAGCATATGAGTTTTTTTCAGCAGGCTGCTAATGCTCTAAGGACGTGAGCGAGACTTCTTGCCACGTGACCGAGTGGTTCGCTTCGCGCGAATCGGCTGTCCCACACGCGGTTGAGCTTTCAACCAGCTAAACAGCTCCGATTCGAGGACTCCCGGCGTTGAATAGGGTGTCAGTCGCCGCAGGGGAAAACCGTGATTTTTCGCAACTCGTTTCATGGACTCTTCGCTCAAGCCGAATAGCTTGGCGAGTTCCCCCAGTTGTATCCATCGATCTCCAGTACTGGTCATAGGTGTATGACTTTAATCAATCCTTATACATCAGGTTTTTGAGAAAACCTGGAGTCTCTGAGGTTAGACCCAGGCTCGCCGCACGTTTCCAGGGCACGCCGCAGAGTGACCTCCAGCTGAGGAATATCCCAGGGCTTGGTTACATATTTGTAAATGGCTCCCGAGTTGACCGCCTCGATGGCGACGTCGAGGTCGGAGTAAGCCGTGGTCAGGATACGAATCGCCCGCGGATGTAATTGACGGGCCCGCTCCAAAAACTGCACCCCTTTTTCACCTGGCATCCGCTGGTCCGTCATCAGTAGCCTGATCTCATTTCGATGTTGCTCAAGCAGGCGATAACCCTCTGCAGCGTTGGCGGCGGTTAGAACCCGAAATTTCTTCCCGAAAGCCCGGTGAAAGAATTTGAGCAACATTTCCTCGTCATCTACATAAAGAATGGCGGATTTCTGATAGTCGTGAACATTCTCCATAGTATCTCCTCAGCTACCGTGGAGCTTATCGGCCTACGTCAAGAATGGCCGAGCTTTTACGCTTGACACGTATCTACGGTAACAATGCTGTGCCCTAACATCGATAAGGAACTGTACGTATTTTTCCGAGATTCGTCCCTTAATCTGGAGATGAGTGCGGCGTGAAATCAGGAGAGAGAAAAAAGGCGAACTCAATCGTTCGAGAGGATGCCCCGCTTTAGCGCGTAGCGGATCAAATCCGTCTGGTTACGTAGAGCGAGCTTCTGGATCATATTGGCGCGGTGGATCTCGACGGTGCGCGGGCTGATGAAAAGCCGCTTGCCGATTTCTGCATTGGTGTGCCCTTCAGCAGCTAACTGCAAGACCTCCCGTTCACGGCTGCTCAGGGAGTCGTAGCGATCTATGGTCGCGGCGCTGGCTCGTTGCACATAGGCGTCGATGGCGGATTGAGATAGGGGAGGACTCAAATAGCGGCGCCCGGCGACTGCCTCGATCACCGCCTTGACCAGCTCCTCAACGCTGGAGTCTTTGAGGACATAAGTCGCCGCGCCGTTTTTCAACGCTTCCAGAACGTAGGATTCATCTCTGTGCATGGACAGAACGACCACATGCGTCTTGGGCGAGCGCCTTTTAACCTGACGAGTAACCTCCAAGCCGTTCAAGCCGGGCATCATCAGATCGAGCACGAGCACATCCGGCCGCAGACGCTCGACCAAGCGAGTTGCCTCCTGGCCATTGCCGGCCTCGCCGATGACACGACAATTAGGATTCGCTTCCAACACCGCGCGCAAGCCTTTTCGAACTACATCGTGGTCATCCGCCAGGACTATGGTTGCTGCTTTCGACTTGTCGTCTTCCAGAAGTTGAGATTTCATCCGTTGCCTTCAGATAGATTTCCGTTCATTGCTATTCAGGTCGTTCACCCTTCGACAAAGCTCAGGGCGAACGGTCCTAGACAACGATGCAGTTGACGATTTCCGTTCATGCTGAGCCCGTCGAAGCATGTTCTCCATCGTCACCGCATTTTACGATTATCAATAATTGATCTTGGTTGGTCACTGCTCGCCCGCAACTCTTGGTCTCAGCGGCAATTCAGCCGTCAAAACGGTGCTGGTTCCGGGAGCCGATTCTATCTTTAGTCTTCCTCCTAACGTAATAGCTCTCTCGCGCATTCCGGAGAGCCCCCTTGTAGCACTGGCCGATAGGGAATCACGATCGAATCCGTCCCCCTGATCTCGAATTCGCATGCAAAGCATCTTTTCGTCCGCCCAAATGTTGACCCCTACTCTATCGACTTTGGCGTGGCGAGCGACATTGGTCAAGGCCTCTTGCACGATGCGATAGGCGGCAGTTTCAACCTCCGGCTCAAAACGCCGTCCCTCCAGTCCCGTATGTTTGAAATCAACTTGAATCTTGACCTGATAGGTATAGCGGTCGAAGTGCCAGTTAAGCGCCGCCAGCAGGCCGAGATCGTCGAGCATCGCCGGCCGAAGCTCCAGGGACAGATCGCGCACCCGTCCAGTGAGCTCGTTAACCAGTCCCAGCGCCTGGCTGACGCCGGCGTTGACGTTGTCGGCCTGCTCAGGTTCGCTCGTCTCTAGAGAAAGTTTGATCGCGGTCAGGGCCTGACCAACCTCGTCATGCAGCTCGCGTGCTATTCGAGTCCTTTCCTCTTCTCGCACCGACTGCAAGTACGCCGCCAGCGCGCGTAGTTGCTCCTGCGACGCCCGCAACTGCTCCTCGATCCGCTTGCGCTCAGCAATTTCTAACAGCAACTTTCGATTAGCGTCTTGCAACTCCGCCGTGCGCGCTTGAACTAATTTTTCCAGCTCTGCCATGGCCTTTTCAAGCGCTTCTTCCTCGGCGCGCTTTCGTTGGGCATTTTCGATCAGCTCCCAGTCGCCACGCTTGATCAGGGTGTAGCCGTGATTCTTAACGACGTCGATGACCTCCGCTGCTTGACACTTCTCCAGGGCATAGGTGCAAATGGCTTTGATACGCGCTTTGCTGGTGGTTCGATCCAGCGCCGCCTCATAATCCGCGAAATCTCTCCAGGTGGTTTTTTTCAGCCACAAGGTATCGCCGGTGAGCCTCAGGCCATCATAGCCTCTCGCCAATGCCTCATCAGATTTCTTAATCCAGCCGTTAAGAACCCTACTGGCTTCAAAAGCGCCGTCACCGAGATACCATTGCGTGTACGGAACGATTTCGATCTGTCCTCTTTCCAGATATGAATCCAGCCTCGGCAGAACCCTCTTCAATGCTCTTGCCGCGTTCTTCACGCCGAGGTGCTTTGAAGTAACCCACACGCAGAATTCGTTGTTTAATAATCCCGCCCTCATGTAAGGCACCAACATGTCGAGCAGATCCTTCTGAGTTTTGTAAAAGTGGCAGCAGTGGGCGCCCCACGGAATAGTGGCGATCAGGTCAGCCGGCTCTTGATGAACTTTTTCTTCCATGAGTGTTTTCTCGATCGAAGGGTCAGGAGAATGCTTGTCAAGCCTGTCAGGCTAGCATGGGGGAGGGAAACAAATCCAGCTGCGCGTTATTCGAAAGGCGTAGCAACACCCACTTATCTCCTCCTTATCAAGGGGAAGAAGAAAGAGGGGTCAAATGGCCGACCTGAGCGGATTTAGGTGAATCACACTTCAGCCAGAGCGGAGTCGATAATAATGGTACGACCCCGCGACGGTCACTCTGCCGTTGACCAATACTCGAATAATGGAGTCCTCTCTTTCGGTAGGTCACGACGCAGCTTTTAGGGCGGCAAAATGCTCGCCTAACTGAGGGATGGCAGTGCTTAATACATCCTCAATCTTGTCCGCGAAAATGAATTCCATTTCTTTAGCTACGTCCTCCGGCAACTCGCTGAGATCCTTTTGATTCTCTCTCGGCAGTATCACCCGTTTAATACCCACGCGTCGTGCCGCCAGGACCTTCTCTTTGATACCTCCAACCGGGAGCACCAAGCCCGTGAGAGTGATTTCGCCCGTCATCGCTGTATCCACACGCACGGCATATCTGGTGTAGACCGACGCCAAGGCGGTCGCCATCGTTACTCCCGCAGAAGGTCCGTCCTTGGGAATGGCCCCTGCGGGAACATGAATATGAACGCCGTATCGGCGAAATTTGGTGCCGTCGATTCCTAACTCTTCGGCATGCGACCAAACGTAGCTTTGTGCGGCGCGCGCCGACTCCTGCATCACTTCCCCCAGCTGGCCAGTCAAGGTCATGCCGCGGCCGTTGGGCAGAAGTGTCGCCTCGACGTAGAGAACGTCCCCGCCGGTCTCCGTCCAGGCTAAGCCGGTCGCCACGCCGGGAGGAAGCTGCCTGCGTGTCTGCTCGAGCGAAAAGCGCCGTGGTCCCAGCCAAGTGGTCAAGTCCTCCCGGGTTACGGTCACCGGCTCCGTATGACCCTCGGCATGTCGGAGGGCAACTTTGCGCGCGATCCGGCCGATAGTCCGTTCAAGCTGGCGCACACCGGCCTCACGCGTATATAGCGCAATGATGGACCGTAGCGCGTCTTCGGTGATGACGCAGTCCTCGGGTTTAAGTCCCGTTTCTTTGAGCTGCCGCGGTATCAAATACCGCTTGGCAATTTCAATCTTTTCTTCTTCGCTGTAGCCGGCCAAGCGCAGGAGCTCCATACGATCCAGCAGCGGCTGTGGAATGGTATCGAGGGCATTGCCCGTAGTGATAAAGAACACTTTGGATAAATCGAAGGGCAAATCAAGATAATTATCCCGGAAGGTCCGGTTTTGTTCCGGGTCGAGGATTTCGAGCAAAGCCGCCGCCGGATCGCCGCGGAAATCGCGCCCCAGTTTATCGACCTCATCGAGCATGAGCACCGGGTTGTTGACGCCGGCGCGCCGAATGGCCTGGATGATACGCCCCGGCAGGGCGCCAATATAAGTCCGCCGGTGGCCGCGTAGCTCCGCCTCGTCGTGCAGTCCACCGAGGCTGAAGCGCTCGAATTTACGACTGAGAGCCCGGGCAATCGACTGGCCAAGAGAAGTTTTCCCCACACCGGGAGGACCGACAAAACAGAGAATAGGGGACTTGGCTGTGGGATTCAGCTTCAATACTCCCAGATGTTCGAGAATTCGTTCTTTCACTTCACGCAAATCATAGTGGTCCTCGTCCAGTATCTGTCTGGCACGGGAGATATCCAGAACATCTTCGGTGGACTTTTTCTACGGCAACTCGAGTAGAAACTCCAGGTAGGTACGAGTGACGTGATAATCCGGGGCAGCGGGCGGCAATTTCTCCAACCTGCCTAACTCACGCTCGGCCTCCTTGCGGACCTCCTCGGGTAAGTCGGCCTTTTCCAAGCGCTCGCGCAGCAAAGAAACTTCGGACTGTTCGGGGTTTTCGCCGCCCAGCTCTTTTTGAATCGCCCGCAGCTGCTGGCGCAATAAGTATTCACGCTGCTCACGGCTCATCTCGCTTTGCGCCTCGTTGGCAATTTTGCTGCGCAACTCCAGCACTTGCAGCTCCTGCGCAAGGTAGGAATGCATGAGACGAAGGCAATCCGCTACTGTCGGAGCTTCAAGCAGCGCCTGCTCCTTCTCAAGCTCCAGGCTGAACATGGGAGCCAGAGTGTAAACCAATCGCAATGAGTCTTTGGCATCGGTGATCAGTTGGCTCAGTCTATCCGCCGCCTGAGGCTGCGTGAGTGCCAGCGCGCGGACGGCCAACTCGCCGACCTCACGACGCAGCGCCTCGATCTCAGTGCTTTTTTCTTGTGGAAGCGGCAGCGGTTTTATACGGGCCTTCTGATAAGCGCCGTCCTGCTCCAATTTGAGCAGAACGACACGGTCGACACCCAACAAGACGACTTCCAACAAACCATCGGCCCTGCGCGCCATCTTCTTGATCACGGCCTTGGTGCCGATGGAATAGAGATCCGTCAGACTCGGGCTATCGACAGCAGCGTCGCGCTGCGCCACGACAACGATCTCTTTTTCTTCGCTCGCGAGGGCTGCTTCAATCGCAGCGATGGAGCTTGGCCGGCCGACATTCAAAGGCATCAGCATTGAAGGAAATAAGACGGCATGCTTGATCGGTAAGACCGGCAAGGTTTGCAGGTTTTCAGGACTGCTCACGGTGTTCTCCTTCGCATATCAAACGGACCAGCAAGATTCCGTCGCGGCCCTCGAGCTTGATCTGGGCACCTTCCAAATCGCAGGGCAGCTCGAGTGTCCGCTCAAAGCGGTTATAAGAAATCTCCATGGAATAATGGCTGCATCCGTCTTCCAATCTCCAGTCGCGGCGGAATCCATTGAGAGTAATTTGCGAGCCTTTGACGGTGACCTCGATATCCTCTCTCTTGACGCCGGCCAGGTCGTACTTAACCAGCCAACCCGTTCGGGTGCGATAGATATCGGCGGCAGGCCGCCAATAGGTTTCGCCGCCGAGATGAATCGCCGCTCCAAAAACAACCGATCTTTGATTTAACGTGTCTTGCATAAGTACGTTATTGAATTTCGCCGCTCTGATCTTCTCTCTCGTCCGTCTCGCCAGGGAGATCAGGATTCCCCTTTTGGAAAAGAGGGGCTAGGGAGATTTCCGCAGCCATCGCTTTAACATCTCCGACAAATCCCCCTTAATCCCCCTTTGCTAAAGGGGGAATTCTTGCTTTGCACCTCTACATCCCTCATTACGACATAGTCTCTTCTCGTGGGAACAAAGGTGAGCGTCTTTGAAAGCATAACTCACGCGGCGGTTTTTGCCGC
>Ga0184612_10000664_pt1 | contig 16085 bp, 16 predicted proteins | sample PLM3_60_coex_FD_133163 | JGI IMG/M metagenome (GOLD analysis project Ga0184612, IMG submission 133163) | Groundwater sediment microbial communities from an aquifer in East River, Colorado, USA - PLM3_60_coex | ecosystem: Environmental > Terrestrial > Soil > Riparian zone | place: USA: East... | reverse complement strand
TCATGCTCATTCCTCAGAATTTCGGTTCGAAGCGATCGTCGATTTCGACGCGATAGCCGTTAGCCAGGCGATTGGTCTCATTGGCCATGCCCACCACGGCCATCAGCTCGCCGAGCATGGCATCGGTCATGCCGGCCTTACGGGCCGAGGCCGTATGGGAGGCGACGCAGTATTCGCAATTGTTGGTGGCGCTGACCGCGAGGTAGATCATCTCCTTGAACAGGGGATCGAGCGCGCCGGGCGCCAGCACCTCCTTCAGGCTCTCCCAGGTCCGCCTCAGCATCGCCGGGTTGTGGGCCAGCACTTTCCAGAAATTGTTGATCCAGTCGATCTTGCGCGTCGCCATGATGTCGTCATAGACGGCGCGCACCTCCGGCGAGGCATCGGCATACTCGATCGGTTTGACGCTGGGCATTCTGTCGGCTCCCGGCTGCGAAATTCCGCGAACCAGCTTTACAGCGAACGGGACGGAATGAAAACGAAATGGCGACCGGAATCGCCTGGAACCGGCAGCGGATGGGACGATTGTCAGCCGCCGGGTGCGCGATCCCAGGCGCGCGATCGCGATCTATTCCGGCAGACTGTTGATGACATAAAGCGCCTGCAGGATCTCGCTCGGCTTCGCATTGCCAAAATTCCGGGCAAAAATCTTTTCGACGACTCCGCTGCGATAGAGCCGCGCCAGCGTGCGGTCGACCAGGAAGCGGAACTCCTCGTCATTGCGGGCGAATGCGAGGGCATAGGGCTCGCGCGTAAAGTAATCCTTGGAGATGATCAGGCTTTTCGGTGCATCCGGCCCCAAAAGCAGAAAGACAAGGATCGCCCGGTCCGCGAAGTAAGCGGTGATCTCGCCGCCTTCAAGGCGCTTCACGCCTTCCTTGTGATCGTCGACGGTTACCACCTCCGCATCGATATCGTAATCGCTGAGCGACTTTCGCAGCGCCGCTTCGGTCGTCGTGCCGGTATGGACGCCGATTTTGTGCCCGGCCAGTTCCTTGAAGCTTTGCGGCCCATCCTCGCGGACCATCACGCTGGCGCCGTCGATGAAAGTCATGAGCGAGAAATCGACGAGCTTGCGCCGTTCCAGGGTCACCGTCGTTGCCTCGCAGAGAATATCCGCGCGGCCGGACTTGACGGCATCGAAGCGATCATCCGCTGTGACCGTCACATACTCGACCTTGAACTCCGTCGCCGCGACCTCCTGTTTTACCGCCGCCGCGACCTCGCGGCAGAGATCGACGACATAGCCGGCCGGCTCGTCGATCGCGTTGCTATAGGAAAATGGCGCCGCGTCCGTGCGGTAGCCGATCTTGAAGACGCCCGCCTCGCGCACGCGATCGAGCGTGCCTGCGGTTGCCGCCTGCGCAATCAGCAGCAGTACGGCGATCGCCAGCGCCATGCCGACCCCCATGCCCTTTGCCGCGTGACCTATCGAGTGTTGCATGACTCCCTCCCCCCGAGAACGACACCCAGTTATGGAAGCCCGAAAACGCCTACAGCAATTGGACCTTGGTCCAATCCGCTGCTGCGAGCAGCAACGCCCTACCTAGCCTTAGTACATATGCTGGCCGCCGTTGATCGACAGAGTCGAGCCCGTGATGAAGCCGCCATCGTCGGCCACCAGGAACAGCACGCCGCGGGCGATCTCCTCGGCCTTGCCGAGACGACCGACGGGAATGCGGGCGACGATCTTCTTCAATACCTCTTCCGGCACGGCGCGAACCATCTCGGTGTCGATATAGCCGGGCGCGATGGCGTTGACGGTGACGCCCTTGCCGGCGCCCTCCTGGGCCAGCGCCTTGGTGAAGCCATGGATGCCGGACTTGGCGGCGGCGTAGTTCACCTGGCCATACTGCCCCGCCTGGCCGTTGATCGAGCCGATATTGACGATGCGGCCGAAGCTGCGCTCGCGCATGCCGTCGATCACGCAGCGGCACATGTTGAAGCAGGAGGTCAGGTTGGTCTGGATCACCTCGGCCCATTGCTGCGGCGTCATCTTGTGCATGGTGCCGTCGCGGGTGATGCCGGCATTGTTCACCAGCACGTCCACCGGGCCCAGCTCGGCCGCGATCTTCTTCAGCGCCGCCTCGCATTGCGCGAAATCGGCGACATCGAATTTGTAGGCGGGGATGCCGGTTTCCTTGGTGAGGGCCTGGGCCGCGGCGTCGTTGCCGTGATAGGCGGCGGCGACCTTATAGCCCGCATTCTTCAGCGCGATGGCGATCGCCTTGCCGATTCCTCGCGTTCCTCCCGTCACCACTGCAACCCGTGCCATAGCTCCCTCCCCTGTCACCGTTTTGCGCGGCCGCTATTTATTCCAGCTGCCGCGCTACCCCATGGATTGGCCGGACCTTGCGCTGCCGGCCTTGCGCAAGACTGTCAGCGCTCTACGCACATGGCGATGCCCATGCCACCGCCGATGCAAAGCGTCGCCAGACCCTTCTTCGCGTCACGCTTCTGCATTTCATGCAGCAATGTCACGAGCACCCGGGCACCCGACGCGCCGATGGGATGCCCGAGGGCGATAGCGCCGCCATTCACGTTCACTTTGCTCGTATCCCAGCCCAGATCCTTGTTCACAGCGCAGGCCTGAGCTGCGAAGGCTTCATTCGCCTCGATCAGATCCAAATCCTGATGGGACCAGCCCGCCTTCTTCAGCGCGGCGCGGCTGGACGGAATTGGGCCCGAGCCCATGATCGCCGGATCGACGCCGGCCGTCGCCCAGGAGGCGATGCGGGCCAGCGGTTTCAGGCCGCGGCGGGCCGCTTCCTTGTCGCTCATCAGCACCAGCGCCGCGGCGCCATCATTGATGCCGGACGCATTGCCGGCAGTGACCGTGCCGTTCTTGTCGAAGGCCGGGCGGAGCTTGGCCAGGCTATCGAGGGTCGCCCCATGACGCGGATACTCGTCGGCATCGACCATCACGTCCCCCTTCCGAGTCGAGATCTTGACCGCCACGATCTCGTCCTTGAAGCGGCCGGATTTCTGCGCTGCCTCGGCCTTGTTCTGCGAGGCGACGGCGAACTTGTCCTGCTCCTCGCGGGTGATCTGCCATTTCTGCGCCACGTTCTCCGCAGTGTTGCCCATGTGATAGCCGTTGAAGGCATCCCAGAGGCCGTCCTTGATCATGGTATCCACCATCTGCGCATCGCCCATCTTGGTGCCGTTGCGCAGATGCAGGCAGTGGGGCGCCTGGCTCATGCTCTCCTGGCCGCCGGCGACGACAATCTCACTGTCGCCCACTTTGATCGCCTGAAAGCCGAGCGCCACGGCGCGCAGTCCGGAACCGCAGAGCTGATTGATCCCATAGGCGGTCTTCTCCACGGGAATGCCGGCATTGACCGCCGCCTGGCGCGCGGGATTCTGGCCGGTGCCGGCAGCCAGGACCTGACCGAGGATGATTTCCGTCACTTCGCCCGCCTCAACCTTCGCGCGCTTCATCGACTCGGTGATGGCCACCGTGCCCAGATAGGAGGCCGGAACGCTGCTGAGGGCGCCGCTGAAGGCGCCGATCGGGGTGCGGGCCGCGCCTACGATCACTACGTCGGTCATCGCCGGTCTCCTTTGCCGTTATTTCGGGACGGTGCTCGAACATAAGATGGGGTGCGCGCCGACGCAAAGCGACTCTTGCTCGGCGTTTTCACGCGTTTTCCACCGGGCGTCCGCGGCAACGCCTCGAGCCAAGCCGCCAGCGGTTTGTAGAGCTGATCCACCGCGCTGCCGCCGATGACCATGCCGATATGGCCGGAATGGGGCCGCATCACTGTCGCCGCCGGCATCTGCGCCACCAGCCCGAGCGCGGATGGCGGCGGCACGATGCGGTCCGCATGGGGTACCACGATCAGCGAAGGCACCGATATCTCGGCGGGATCGATCGGTTTTCCCGCGATGCTCCAGCGGCCGGTCGCCGGTGTGTTTTCCCCATACCAGCCGCCCAGGCATTCCCGCGCCACATCGGCGGCCAGCGCGATGCCATCATTGAGCCAGTCTTCCAGCGCGACGAATTGCTGAGCGCCGGCGGAGGCCGGATCAAGCCCGGCAAACTTGACGAATTTGCGCACCACCAGCAGCGGGTCCAGACCGGCGAACAGCGTCTGGATGACATCGACCGGCAGCTCACCGAGCTGGCGCAGCATCGGCTCCAGCGCCGGCAGCGCAGCACCGATCAGCCGCGCCTGATGGGGCCGCTCGGCATGGAAGTCCCAGGGCGTCGCCAGGCAGACCAATCCGCTCACCTTGTCGGCATGGGCCAGGGCCGGCGGCAACGCCAGCAGCCCGCCCATGCAATAGCCGATCAGCGCCACCTTGCCGCCGCCGAGATCGCAGGCGGTCTCGATCGCCCGGCCCAGCCGTCCGGCGATGTAATCCGTCAGGGTGAACCGCCGCTCCGCCTCGCCCGGCGCGTCCCAATCCAGCAGCAGCGGTCTGAATCCGGCCGTGGCCAGGAACCGCATCAGGCTGCGCTCCGCCGTCAGGTCCAGCACATAAGCCCGATTGATCAGCGACGGCACCACCAGAACCACCGGCGCGCCGGCGGCGGCAGGCGCGTAATCCAGCAGGCACGTCGTGCCCTCGCTCCAGATCGCGGGCGGGGCCGGCAATACGCGCCGATAGGGATGGTTCCGATAGGCCTCGATGCCCTGGGTCAGCAGGCCCCAGCGATGCCGAACTTCCCGCTCAACCGCTTTGGCGAGGCTTTCCGGATTTACCTTTGCGGCTTCCGCCGCCAGCAGCTGAAGGCCGTTTGCCGCCGCCGGACTCCAGCCGGGCCAGCCGTTTCTCCAGAGCGGCAAGGCGCTCTGCGATCCCAGCCAGGTCATGCCCGCGATCGACAGATGCAGCGGCAGCGGCCGGGGGCCCGGCCGGGCTTCCTGCGCTTGGCTTGGCTTCTGCTCGGCTGTCACCCCGTACTCCTGCTGCCAGACCCGTCCAGGGCACCGATCCCATACCGGCCATTCCCATGCCCGCCAGCCCCATCCAGGCCCGGAACAGCTCGCTCAGGGCCGGATCCTGGGCCAGGGCGGCGATCTGGTCTTCCCAGAGATCCAGATAGCGGCTGGCCAACGCCTTAAGATCGGCCGTTTCGTCCATTCCAGTACTATAAATGACCCTGCCGGGGGTCGCCACCGGGCTTCGCGGCGGCGCAGCAAAGTCTTTAATGCATTGCACAATACCCGATGATTCCTGCTATTCTGGGGATTGTTATGAGTCACCGCGCAGGGAGTAGGGCCCCATGGCCGAGGGAACCGCGACGGAAAAAACGCCCATCGTCATCAAGAAATATGCGAACCGCCGCCTCTATAACACGGCAACCAGCAGCTATGTGACGCTGGACCATCTGTCCCAGATGGTGAAGGAAAACGTGGAATTCGCCGTCTATGACGCGAAATCCGGCGACGACATCACCCGCTCGGTCCTGACCCAGATCATCGTCGAGGAGGAGTCCAAGGGCCAGAACCTGCTGCCGCTGAATTTCCTGCGCCAGCTCATCAGCTTCTACGGCGACAACCTGCAGTTCCTGGTGCCGCGCTACCTGGAACACACCATGGAATACTTCGCCAAGAACCAGGAGCAGATGCGCAACTATATGCGCGACACCTTCGGCGGCATGTTTCCCTTCGGCCGGTTCGAGGAAATGAGCAAGCAGAACCTGGCCTTCTTCGAGCGGGCCATGCGGATGTTCGCCCCTTACCAGCCGGGCAGCGGAGACCAGCCCGGCAACGGCGAAGGAGCGCCCCAGGGCAACCCGGACAGCCTGTCCGAACTCAAGGCCCAGATCGACGCGCTGCAAAAGCGCATCGAGACCATGAGCAAGAACGACCAGGGCAAAAGCGATAAGGGCAAATAGGCGGGCCGGTCGGCGGCATGGCGGCCATCGATCAAGGCAAGCTGAGTATCGGCCGGGTGCTGGCGCTGAGCTGGTCGGTTTTCGCCCGGCGCTGGCTGTCCTTCGGCGGCATGCTGCTGATCGGCGGGCTGCTGGCGGGCGCGGCAATTGTCATGCTGTTCTTCGGCTGCATCCTGGTCATCGAAGCGATGCCTTCGGGCGGCGGCGGCTTCAACTTCACGGATTCCCAGACCGTCGTGATGTTTGCGACGCTCTTCGCAATGGCCGTCGCCGGCCTTGCCATCCAGCAGATCGGCGGCGCCGCCATCACCTTTGGCACGGTGCAGCTCCTGCGCGGACAGGAGGCCGGCTTCGGCCGCTGTCTCGGTCACGGATTCTCGGTCATGCTGCCGGTGGCCGGCACCGCCGCTGCCGTCGCGCTGATCGTCGGCCTGCCGATACTCGCCTTTGTGTTTCTGGGATCGATGGTCAGCGAAGACCTGTTTTTTGTGGCGCCGCTGTTGGCGCCATTGTTGGGCTGTCCATTTTTGGTGGCGGTCCCGGTGGTGGCGATGGAACGCAGCGGCGCCGGACAAGCGCTGGCTCGCAGCGTTCGCCTGACACGGGGCAGCTATTTTCGGGTGCTTGGTCTCCTGTTGCTGCTCGCGGTCGCCTTCGTTGCGGTCACCGCTTTATTCGGATTCGCCAGCGATGTGTTGTGGGACCTCTCGGTATTGATCTCCATCGCCGCTATTCTTGCCGTCGGCACCTTCGCCGCCATTCTGGCGGCCGTCCTCTATGTGGAGTTGCGGCGTGTCACCGAGGGCTTTGGCGCTGAGGAGATCGCCAAGCTGTTCGATTGACATCGCATCGGCGCGGCCTTGCGGGCGCGGGCGTTTTCCGCTTCAGTAAAGGCGCGCGAATCGGGGGACGCCATTGAATCCGGAGGTTCAGCAGCCGCTTCAGTTCGGTCAGATCCTGCGGCAATCGTTACTGGTTCTGCGAGAAAATTTCATCCAATTCTATCTGGTCGGATTGGCCGTCGGCATCCCCACACTTATCCTAACGGCGGTATTGCCGCCCGACTCTCCGATCACAGCTTCGAACATTGTCGAAAACATCCTTTCGCCGATGGTCACCGGCGCCCTTACCTATGGCAGCTATCAATATCTTGCGGGTCAGGGAGTCAGCGCGTCGGATTGCCTGCGCTACGCGGCGCGAAATTTCGGCCGGCTCTTCGGCCTGTCATTGCTTACCGGCATCCTGATCGGCTTGGGAATGCTGGTGATCGTGCCCGGCCTCATTCTGGCGACCATGTTCGCTGTCGCTGTGCCGGCGCTCCTGGCGGAGCGCATCTCGATCAGCGCGAGCATGAGGCGCAGCAGTGACTTGACCAAAGGCTACCGCTGGCAGGTCCTTGGCTTGATTCTCCTGACCATGGTCGGCCTGTTTGGTGGGTTCTTTCTCCTTGGTCTCGTTATCGTATTGGCGGACTTGGCCAACGACGGATTGGGCGCCGACGATTTTCTGATTTGGCTGTGGGCCGGTCTCTTACTACACGGTTTCAGCCGTTATCGCCGCGACTCTGTACCACCGCTTGCGCGAAGTGAAGGAAGGCCTCGGAATTGAACAATTGGCGGCCGTGTTCGACTGAACCTGTTGTGCAGCCGAACCTCTGCCGACAATCCTGCCATTAGCGGCACGCCGTCATGCAATAATCCCGCTCCAGCCCTGCCGTTGACCGAGTATTAACCATTTCTGCGCGTAAGTGCTGGCGAACGGCGCAGCCGCGCCTGAGAGCAGGTCATGGCCATCGCGACACCCCATCGCTTCATCATGGGCAGCGTCTTTTCCCAGAGCATGGATATCTTTGGGAAGAACTTCTGGAAGTTCTGCGGCGCGGTGTTGCTGGCCTGGACGGCGTTCCTGCTGCTCATCATTCCGCTTGCGATGCTGTGGTTCGGCGTCAGCGTCCTGTTCGAGAGTCTTGGTACAGGCGCGACTTTCGGCAATCTCGAAGCCGTCCTGCCCTACGTTGCTGTCGGCGCCCTGGCGATCATCGCGGTTGTCACCGTCCTGTCATTCCCGGCGGCGGGCATTGCCTATGGCACGGTGCAGCAGCTTCGCGGCCAGGCCTTCTCCTTCGGCCAGAGCATGGGCTGTGCCTTCCGGCATCTGGTGCCTATCGGGATCGCCACCTGCCTTTGGGCGATCGCCTACACCCTGTTCAATAGCGCCCTGATCGCCGTGGGTTTCGCGGTGGGGCAGGATATGGCGACAGGGAGCATTGTTGTCCTGGTCATCGCTCTCATCGCCTGCGCCGTCCTCGGCGGCATGTTTTTCTATGCCCGCTTTCTGATTGTCGTCCCGGTCATCGTCGCCGAGCGTCTCGGTGTCGTCGCGGGCCTGGAACGCAGCTATCAACTGACGGCGGGGTATACGCTGCCAATCTGGTTCATGGCCTTCCTGTTGTGGCTGGTGTCCTCGATGATCGGCGTCTTCGCCCAGATTGTGCCGCTGATCGGTTCCATCGCCATCAACGTCGTCTATACGGCCCTTAACGCGACATTGGCAGCCGTCGTCTATGTGGAATTGCGGCGCACCAAGGAAGGCTTCGGCATCGAGGATTATGCGGCGGTGTTCGACTGATGCTGGATTTTCAGGGAACATCGCTGCGAATGTGCATTCCATCGATCATTGTGTGGCGTGCGAGTACAGGATTTAACCGAGAGGGGACGGCTATTGGCCGTAAGCGGGGATACCATGACAAATGTTCAATCGAGCCGGTTTATGGTGGGAACGGCGCTCAGCCAGTCATTTGAGGTCTTGTTCCGGAATATCGTGCCCTTTGGCATCATCGCGCTGCTGATGACATTGCCGATATTCCTTCTCAATCTTCTCACCTACCAATCCATGTTCGATATGCAGCAGACTGCGATGGACCCGGAATCCCTCAACGATCCGGCGGCCTTGGATACCTACATGTATTCGGTGAAGTGGACCTTTATCTACAGCGGCATCGGCATGCTGCTCTATAGCCTCGCCTGGGCCCTTGCGACCGCCGCAATGTCCTATGGCACATACGAATCGCTTCGCGGCCAGCCGGCGCGTCTGGGCCAATGTCTGCAAAAAGGTCTGCCGCTGGTTATTCCCGCTATCATCATTACGATCCTATGGACCTTGGCAATTTCTGCATCGATGTTTCTGCTGGTGATCCCCGCGATTATTCTTGCGATGATGTGGTATGTCATTGTTCCCGTCACCGTTGTGGAACGGCCGGGCATCTTCGCCGCTTTCGGGCGCAGCGCGGAGTTGACCCGCGGCAACCGCTGGCGCGTCTTCGGAATCAGCCTCGTTGCCTTAGCAATCGGCTGGGCCATCAACTTACCGCTTGCCGTAATCTCACTCATCTTCCCCGGTAATGCCGGGGTAATTGCGGTGTTCGCCTGGATCGCAGCTGCGGCATCTTTGATCGTCAGCGCCGTCGTCGTCGCCGTCGTCTATTACTATCTGCGCATCGCCAAGGAAGGCGGTTCGATTCAAGATATCGCTGCAGTCTTCGACTGACGGCGGTGTTGGCGGCTGGAGATCAATTCTGATCGAACTTGTTCCGGCGGCGCTTGCCGAACAGCAGTTTCGCCTCCAGATGGCGCCGCTGGGCGGCGTAGAAGGCTTGCAGGAAAGCGCGGGGATCGACTGACGCCGCCGGCGATTCCCAGTTGATCTTCCGTTGAATGCGCCGCGCCACTTCCTCGCGCACCTGGGCGGCATGAGGCCCGTCCTGGCGCAGGATATGCTCCAGCGTCTGCAGTTCCTCCACGCCATAGACCGCGAGCTGCTGCCGCGTGAATCGGATGCCGTCGCCGATCGGATCGGCTGCCGCTAGGCCGCCCGCGCCGGGCATCGCCACTGCCGCCTGCGCCACGTCCGGCAAAAGCACCGCCTTGGGCGCCAGAATCACCCAGGTGCCGGCGATCAGGTCGCCGGCCCGCAGCCGGTCCTTGTTGAACAGCGGCATCAGCGTCAGCACGCCCATCCAGCCGAGGATCATCAGATAGAGCCAGACGCCCCAGCCGGAGTCGCCGCCCATATGCGGCCCGATCATCAGGATCATCGCGGGCATGAATACTTCGATCTCGCGCATCAGGTTGCGGGCGAAGATGGCATCGGCCCGGAGCGCGCCGCCGCCGCGATCGATGACCCTGAGGCCGAACACCCGCTTGCCCGGCGTCGACCCGCGCCAGATCAACTCAAAAAACGCGAAATAGAAACTGCGCAGGAAGAAGAAGATCAGCAGCATCATGATGATGAACCAGGCCCCCATCAAATCGGCGCTGATTCCGGCAAAACCGAAAACGAGGAAGAGCGCGACAAGGGCGACGACGATCGCGAATAGATCGATCAGAAAGGCCGCCGCGCGCTCGCCCCGGCTGGCAAGATCCACCGGCAGCAGCACCCCTTCGGGCGTTTCGATGGTGCGCCGGGCCGCCGGATCGACGGCGCCCAGCATGGCGGTGATGCGCTGGCTAGCGGCCGTCGCCATGATCGATTCTCCGCGTCCGTCCGACAGCGCAGTAATAGCCAATCCAGATCAGGAACGTCGCCCCCGCGATGACGAGGCGCCTGTCGGTTTCGAGGATGAGCTGGCGGCCGAAACCTTCGAGCATGCCGGCGAAGATCAGCATGAACACCGCACCCATGACGACGATCGCGGCTCGCCGGCCGTGATGGGCGAGGTTGGCGATCCGGCTGCGCTCCCCCGGAAAGGCGATGGCGTAACCCAGCATCAGACCCGCCGCGCCGCAGAGGATGATGGCGCTGAATTCCGTCACGCCATGAATCATGAGCCAGCCGACGATCTCGATCCCCAGGCCGCGGCTGTCATACAGGGCGATGAACGCCCCGGTCATCAGCCCGGTTTGGATCAGCAGGAACAATGTCGGCACGCCCAGGGCGAAGCCCAGCGCGAAGCAAAGCATGCCGATGCGGGCATTGTGGGTGAACAGGAACGTGGAAAAGATCGACAATTCGTTGATGTCGCCGCTGTCGAACAGGACCCGCCGCAGGCTCTCCGTCGATGCCGTCGGCGTGCGGCCACCGGCGAGTTCGGGATCGACGAAGCTGTAGAACCAGTCGGAATTGCCGATGGTCAGACCGTAGCCGGCAATGCCGCCGGCGAGCAGCGCCACGACCGACAAGGCCACCGCCGGCCATATGGCGCGCACCGCCTGAGGCAGCCGGTAGAGAAAGAATTCGGCGATGGCCGTCCAGAAATTCGCCCGCACGCCATAGACAACGAGATAGGCGCGGCTCGACAGGCTTTCGAGATAAGCCAGCAGATTGTGATCGAGCGAGATGTTGCGCGCCACCGACAGCGAGGACAGTGCGGCGAAATACAGCATGGGCAGACGGGTCAGTTCCGTCAGCGACAGGTTGCGCACGCCATTGCGCCGCTCCGCCCGCCCCAGCAGATTCTCGAGCTCGCGCCAGTTCGCTTCGCGCTCCCTGCGGAACACATGGCTCTTCAGTTGCGGCTCGGCCATCAGATCAGCTCCCGCTGTTTGATCAGGAGATAGCGGTTCAGCAGGTCCATGCCGATGCGCTCCGGTGGCACGTCCAGGCAATGAACGCCAAGCCGCTTCAGCCGCTCGAACACAACCGCGCGTTCGCGAAGAAAATTGTCGGCCACCACCGATTCCGTCACGTCCAGCAGCCGCTCCGGCCGCCGCGCGGCAATGGTCTGCAGATGGGGATCCTGAAGGGTCACAAAGATCACGAGATGCCGCTGCGCCAGCCGGGTGACATTCTCCAGCATCAGTTCGGCGGTGATGGTGTCGACGAAATCGCTCATCAGCACGATCAGCGCGCGCCGGTTGAGCCGGCCCATGAGATCGGTCAGGGCGAGGGTGAAATTGGTTTCCTCGTGGCTGTAGTCCAGATCGGCCGAGCGACGCTGCACTCGGTTGAAGCCGGCATTGCCGCCCGAAGGCGGAAGATAGAGGCGCACGCGGGAATCGAATCCGAACAGGCCGACCTGATCGCCGGCCTTCGCCGACATGAAAGCCAGGAGCAGCCCGGCATTGATGGCATGGTCCAGCTTGGCGACGCCGCCGACCGGCTCGCGCATCAGATAGCCGCTGTCGAAGGCCAGGATAATCGGATGATTGCGTTCGGTGCGGAATTCCTTGCAGTGCAATTTGCGGTGGCGCGCCGATTGCTTCCAGTCGATGGAGCGGTGATCCAGGCCCGGCGTATATTCCCGCAGGGCATCGAATTCCGAGCCCTCGCCCTGCTGCTTCTGGCTCTTCATGCCGATCAGCGCGTCGGGCGAATAGAACCGCGCCGCCGCCGTCCGCACCGCCCGGATGTTGGGCACGACGGGCAGGCGCACCGGCTCCGTTTCCAGGCGCTGGCGCTGCGCTAAGCCCAGCGGCCCGCGCCAGCGCAGCCACAGACGCTCCACCGTCGCCGTACCGCGGCGCAGCGGCGTCAGCGGAAATTCGATCGCCGCTTCTTGCCCCGGCCCCAGCATGGCGAAGCGATGCCCCGGCGGGCGCAGCAGCGGATCCACATCGCAGCGTCCTTCGAGCCGCACCGCCCAACGGGTCGAACCGTTGAACATATTGACCCGCAGCAGATCGCTGTCGCCGGCGTAAAGCATCGGCGGCACATCGGCCCGCAGCATCAGCGCGCGGCCGGGCATCGCCATCAGGGCATCGATCCCCAGCGCCAACGCCGCCAGCGCGATATAGCCCAGCACCAGCGGCCAGAGATCGGCATTCAGCACGATCACCAGCACGGCCAGGGGAATGCCGGCCGCGAACAGCAGGACAGCGCGGAGCGTCGGCCGGATCATCGCGGCGCCGGCACCTGATCGATGATCTGAGCCACCACCTTGTCGGCGTCGAGACCTTCGATCTCACTGCCGGGAGCGAGCACCAGGCGGTGCCGCAGGGCCGGTGGCGTCAGGATCTTCACGTCGTCGGGAATGACATAGTCGCGGCCTTGCAGCGCCGCAAAAGCGCGGGCCGACGTCGCCAGCATGTTGCCGGCGCGCGGCGAAGCGCCATATTGCAGCGTCGGCGTCTCACGGGTGGCGCGGATGATATCGACGACATAATCGACGATATCGGTCTTGAGGTGGATGCTCTCGATCGCGGCGCGCATGGCCGACAGCTCTTGCAGATCGGTGACCGCGACGACGCCGAGATCGGCGGGATTGGGCATGGTCAAGCGGCTGCCATGCTGGGTGACGATCGCCCGCTCCTCGTCGCGCGACGGATAGCTCATCACATGCTTGAACAGGAAGCGGTCGAGCTGGGCCTCCGGCAGCGGATAGGTGCCCTGATGCTCGATCGGGTTCTGGGTGGCGATGACCATGAATCCCGAACCCAGCGGATGGGTCTGGCCGTCGATGGTGACGGTGCGCTCTTGCATCGCCTGCAGCAGCGCCGCCTGGGTCTTCGGCGGCGTGCGGTTGATTTCGTCGGCCAGCAGCAATTCGGTGAAGATCGGCCCGCGGGTCAGCGCAAACTGGTTGGTCTGGAAGTTGAACAGGTTGGTGCCCAGCACGTCGCCGGGCATCAGATCCGGCGTGAACTGGATGCGGCCGAATTTCAGCGACAGCGCCGTTGCGAAGCTGCGCGCCAGCAGCGTCTTGGCCACGCCGGGCACGCCTTCCAGCAGGATATGCCCCTGGGACAGCAGGCCGATCAGCAGGAGATCGATGGCGGCATCCTGGCCCACCACCACCTTGCGCACTTCCCCTTTGAGACGCTCAGCGATGCCGCGAATCCGGTCCAGATCCATTCAAGATCTCCTCTTTCCACCGATAAAGTTCCTGCGCCGCCGCCAGCAGCAGGCGCGATTGATAATTGCCGCTGCCGGGCTGAATCTCGAAATCCCGCCAGAGGCGGGTGAATTTCTGGCGCGTCCCCCGCGACTGGCCCACCCGGTCCAGCCATGCCCCCAAAGTCCTCTCGTCGGCCTGCAGCGGCGCGTGGATGCGCCGGCCGACTTCATCCAGCACCACCTTGCGGTAGCGCTCGGCGATCGGCACCTCATGGCGGCCGAAACTCAGCATATCCGCGCCGGCCGCCACCAGGGTCGATTTGCCCATGCGCAGCGGCGGCTCCGTCCGAGCCGGCGCGCCGAACCGTCCGGTCGAAGCCCAGAGCAGGACCGCGATTGCGGCAAATGCCGCCGTGGTCACGAACACCAGCGGGAACTGGAAGATGGCCTTCAGCAGATTGGGATCGAGGTAGTAGCCGTGGATCGTCTCGTCGAAGATCAGCGGGCCGCCTTGGCGCATCCCGTCGACGATCGCCAGGACGATCTGCGCATTGGCGCCACGGACGAGCCCATGATTTGAAATCAGATCGGGATCGGACAGCACCCAGATCCTGCGGCCATCGACCTTGACCTCGCCCAGCAGGACACCGGCCTTGCTGGTGATCAGCGGCTTTAGACCGGTGGCCACGATGACCTGCGGCCGCGGCAGGTCGGGAGCCGGCCCGAAGTCATTGGGCTGCCAGCTCGGCGCCTTGTCGAGCTGCACGACCGTGCCGGTCTTGGCAACTTCACGCAGCAGGTCGGTGATGAAACCGACGCCGATCCGGTTCACGCTTTCAGCCCAGTTGCTGTTCACGAACGAGGCGTTGGCCGTGTATTTCGGCAACACCACCAGCAATCGATCGGCTTGCAGCAGTTCGTCGATGGGCTGCCGTTCGTCTTTGCCGGCATAGGGCTCGGCCAAGACCAGCACGCCACCACCGTTATCGGATTTCGTCCGTGAATCATTGCGGCTGATCAGCACAGGCCGCCCCGTGTTCTGCAGCAGCCTGACCCAGGCCTGATGGCCGATGGCGGACTTTGAATAGGTCGATGGTTGCACCGAGCGCGTCGGCAGCAGGTCTTCGCCGAAGGTGAACAGCGCCATCATGCCGACAAACGAGGCGATGCCGATGCCCAGCAGCCAAGCCAAGGTCCGGCCGGAAAAAACCGACTCGTTCACGATTGCACGCCGCCGAAGGCAAAGGCCTGGTAGTGCCGGCGGCAGGCGGCATAGATGCCGCCATCGACCGGACGGCCGCCGAAATAGCTGATCTCCGCCGCGTCGACGATGGCGCCGAGGGAACGGCGGCCCGTCTCGGGCAGGCGCGAGCGGTGCAGGATCTCCCGTGCCGTGCTCGACGGTCCGTAGACGCCGCCCAGATGCCGCTTCAGATAGTCGAAGCTATGCAGCAGCAGCAGATGCAGCGCCTCCGCGAACTGGCCGTCCGCGGCGAGGCGGTCGGCGCGGTTGAGGGCGTCGCGGAGTTGGCTATCGATGGCGACGGGCGTGCCCTGCACCATGGGCGCCGCGCCGGGCTTCAACTGACGCCGCCGGCCGAGCCAGGTCGGAACCTCCCGGCCGAGATAGAACACCGCCAGCAGCACCAGGACGCCGATCAGCAGCCAGAACATGATCTGGACGATCAGGCCGACCCAGTCCGGCGGATTCCACGGCCGCCGCATCGGCGGCGGCTCGTCTTTTTCTTCCGCCGGCAAGGTTTGCTGCAGATCCTTCCCGGCATACGTCTTTTCCAGCTGCTGACGAAGCTCCGGCGGCAGATTCTGCTGCAGATCGCCGGAATCGTAGACCTCGGTCAGGGAGTCCTCGACTTCCTGAGCCGCTGCAGCCGTCATTGTCAGACAGTCTGACAGCAGCCAAACCCCGCCGGCGCCGATTGGCTCTCCCAAACTCCAGGCCGCCAGAAACGCAGCCATGGCCAGTGCGGGCCGCAGCCTGCGGCCTGACTTCCTCACCAGCGCTCGTCCGATGGAAGACCCCTGCGTCATGCGCCACGATATCGCCCAGCTTGGGGGCAAAAGAAAGGCCCGGTCGCAGTGGAGCGCCGGGCCCGATGAAAATACTGTTTGTGGAGTGACTTAGATGTTGTTGCCGAATGCAGTAGGGCCGACGACGATATGACGGTCGCTGGGCAGCGGCGTTTGCAGGCTCGGCCGGCCGTAATAGTAGCCCTGCAGATACTTCACGCCTTCGCCGATGAGGAAGCGCGCATCTTCCTGCGTCTCCACGCATTCGGCGACGGTTTCCATGCCGTAGGTATCGGCCAGGCCGAGCAGATTGCGAATGAAGAGCTGATTGTCCACATTGCCGGCCAGATTTTTCACGAAGGAGCCGTCGATTTTCACGATATCCAGCGTCAGCGCCTTCAGGTGGCGGAATGACGTGTACCCGGCGCCGAAATCGTCC
>Ga0184612_10000662_pt1 | contig 16123 bp, 9 predicted proteins | sample PLM3_60_coex_FD_133163 | JGI IMG/M metagenome (GOLD analysis project Ga0184612, IMG submission 133163) | Groundwater sediment microbial communities from an aquifer in East River, Colorado, USA - PLM3_60_coex | ecosystem: Environmental > Terrestrial > Soil > Riparian zone | place: USA: East... | reverse complement strand
TGAGATCATTCCTAAAGAAACATGCTCTCGCAATACTATTGGCTGCTGGCCTCAGCCAAGGGGTCGCGCTGTCCCAATCACCGCTGCCCCAGACGGAGTCGAGTCTTTCCAGAAACCCCGCCCCGGTACGTGACTGGGCAAATCGCCTGCTAGCCAACGACCCGAAGGTCCGCGCAACCGCCGAAGCCGCCCTGGTCAAAGGGGCGGGGCGTTCGCTACCTTTGCTGAGACGATTCCTCGACCCTCGGCATGAAGACCTGCATGTGGTGACTCTTGAAATCATCCGGCGGATCGGTCCTCCTGCCATTCCGCTGCTGGTGGGCCTGCTTCGGCATGAGTGGGACTCCAACCGGCGCAGCGCCGCCGATGCCTTGATTGACTTGGCGCCCCATACAGAATGGATCCAACCGGCGTTGAGACGGGCACTGAGAGACGAGGATTCGATGGTCGCGGGCGATGCCGCACGTGCCCTGGGCGCTTTGGGCAAGAGAGCCAGCCCTTCGGTAGGCGCTCTCGTCAATACTCTGTCGCACGAGAATCCATACGTCCGCATCTACGCTGCAGAGGCCTTGGCGTCCATCGGTCCGACGGCGGCCAAGGCGACACCGGCCTTGGCAAGAGCCCTAGACGATCCGATTCCCGGCGTTCGATGGGCGGCGTGTGAGGCCCTCGCAAGCATCGGCCCGGCTGCGCAGTCTGCAGTGCCGCAGTTAATCGAAGCTCTGGAGGATGAATTCCTCTATGTGCGTATCTTCGCGGCCGGAGCTCTGGGAAGCATCGGACCGAAGGCACAGTCGGCCCGGGAGGCGCTGAGAGCGGCGGCAAACGATCCCACATTGCGTAACGAGGCAGAGTGGGCGCTCGGTCGAATCGCGAGAGTCAAATCTGGAGAGCCTGTCGCGTCACACGTTGTGCCCGCGCCCTCCGTCGCGCCCCCAGTCCAGACGACAGTCGTCGAAACGAGCAATCCTCCGGTTGACTGGAATACGACCACCGGTCGGAACATCGTCTGGAGAGTCGAGTTGGGAAACGAAACGTTTGGTCGTCCCGTGGTTGTCGGCGATGCGGTCTATGTGGGCACCGACAACGCAAGGCACATGAACCCGGCCTACGAGGAAGAAGCCGGCGTGCTCATGGCATTTCAAGCGAAGGATGGCAAATTCCTTTGGCAGGACGTGGCCCCGCGAGTAGAGCGAGGTCTGCGAGAGTTTCTGTTGCCTTCGACGACAAGTGCGCCGTATGTGGAAGGGAACCGGTTGTACTACGTCACCGCCGAGTGCCAACTCCGTTGCCTCGACACACAGGGTTTCCGTGATGGCGAGAACAATGGTCCGTATCGGGAGGAGGTCTTCCAGGACAACGCTGCGGCCGACATCGTCTGGGAGTTGGACATGTGTGGCCGCTTGGGTGTCTTTCCGCATGAAGCCACCAATAGCGAAGTGTTGCCCGTGGGTGATCTGCTGATGGTCTCTACCTCCAACGGGCAGAATGAAGGCCACACGCGCGTCCCATCGCCGCGTGCCCCAAGTCTGATCGCGGTGGACAAGCGTTCGGGCGACGTGGTCTGGCGCGCCAGCGGCCCCGGCGAGCAGGTGCTGCACGGCCAGTGGTCCAGCCCTGTGGCGGCCAATGTCAATGGGCGCATACAGGTGCTCTTCGGCGGAGGAGATGGTTGGCTGCGCTCCTACCACGCGGCGTCGGGTCACGAAGTCTGGCGATTTGACGGCAATCCGAAAGACGCCCGCTGGCTTCCGCGACCCGGAGTCCTTTCGCGCAGCTCTATCATTGCTTCACCGGTCTTCGCCGACGGCCGTGTCTTCGTTGCGATGGGACAGAGTCCTGGGCACGGCACCGGCCCCTCATTGATTCATGCGATCAGTCCCAACGGCCAAGGAGACGTCACCGAGAGCAGGCTTCTCTGGACTTCTCGCGAGGTCGGTCGCGTGGTGGGAACGCCCATTGCGAAAGACGGTCTACTGTACGTTGGGGACCTGGGCGGAACGATTCATTGTCTGGACGCGGTGACCGGCGCCCACGTCTGGAAGCACGAGACGAACGAGGCCATTTGGGGATCCCTCCTGCTGGCCGGCGACCGGCTTTACGTTGGGAACGTTGAAGGCAGCATGAGCGTTCTTCGTGCCGGACGGCGAAAGCAATTGCTGGGGCAGATCGAAATGGATGCGCCGCTCTATTCGCCTCCGGCGCCGATCGGCGATGCGCTTTATCTGGCCACCGCGAACCGGTTGTACCTCATCGCGGCAAGCCTTGATCCTAAAACGCGTTAAGGGCCCGTATCGGCGGCCAGAACGGGACCTTCACGCCAAGTCTTGGTACGTCGTTTCATCTGCCCCAGACAACTCTCGCCTTGGCAGATGCTGGTGGTGTCGCAAGCGCTCTCGTGACAGACCAAGGCATTGTGTTAGCCCAACAACTCATTCAACCCGACGCCCGCTCGGCGCAGCGGTCGCGGCCTTGGCGACTCCAGAACACCGTCGGCGCTCACGATGCTCCGCGAACGCGTCGTCCTGGCGGATCATGCGTCAGCAAGCCTGAACGCGAGTTCATGGCCGGTCCCGCCGGCACGCGGAGGCGAATCGCCCGCCAGACCTCCCGCCGTGCAAGATTCCCAGCCTCCCCCCGTTCTAATGGCAGGAGGACCTATGAACCGCTACTTCGCCTATCTGATGGTCGCCGGCCTTGCGCTCGCCGCCAGTCCGCACGCCGTGATGTCCGCTTCACCCGTCCGTGATCCGATCGGGGACGTGGAGATCCTCGTTGGCGGCGCTCCTCAACGACGTTACGCGCATGACGGGCGCTGGTACATCGAGGCCTTCAATGGACGGGAATATGCCATTCGGCTGCGTAACCCCTATGCCGTACGTGTGGCCGTGGCGCTGTCCGTCGATGGACTCAACACGATCGATGCGCGTCAGACGACCGCTGCTGACGCGCGCAAGTGGGTGCTCGACCCGTACGAGACCGTCACCATCCGCGGGTGGCAGACGAGCCAGACTGAGGCGCGCCGCTTCGAATTCACGACCGAAGCGCGCTCGTACGGTCAGGCCCTCGGCAAGACGGCCAACCTGGGCGTGATCTCCGCTGTGTTCTTCAAGGAGCGCGGGCCCACCATCATTGCCGAGACACCGAAAGATTACAGGAACCGCCGGGCGCCGGCACCGCGGTCGCCGGCGCCGGCCGGGCCGGAGGCGTCCGCGGCCGCGGGCGCCAACAAGAGGGCCGACGACGAGTACGCGGCCACCGGCATGGGGGGCCGGACCGGCCACGCCGTCGCGCAGGTGTGGCTGGACCTCGAAGACGCACCCGCGAACACGGTGAACATCCGCTACGAGTTCCGTCCGCACCTCGTCAGGCTCGGCATCCTGCCGCCCGCACCTATGGCCGACCCGCTGCAGCGCCGTGAGCGCGCGCACGGCTTCGAGCCGGGCTTCTGCCCCGAACCACCGCGGCTGCGATGAGCGCGACGCTTCTAATTCGTCAGCACGACCGACCCTTCCCTCTACCAGGTTCGATTCCTGTGCGGCTCACCATTTTCGCTCTCGTGAAGTCAACAACTTGCAGCGACGGAATCGCTGGACCCCTGACGGGAATCGAACCGGGTAGTTCGCCTACGACACCCACGTTCCTGATCACATAACCCGCGCGCAATCTCTCGGCCGCCGATCTACGGTGAGTTAGGTACGTTTGATAGTTGCTACTCGTCCCTGAGCGCCACGATCGGATCGACGCGCGTGGCGCGAACGGCGGGTACCAGGCTGGCGGCGGCCGCCACGACCGTGATGAGCGCCGCCACGCCCGCGAGCGTCGCCGGATCGTTCGGGCTGACCTCGAAGAGCAGCGCCTTCATCAGTCGCGTCAGCATGAGTGCGGCGGCGAGGCCGGCCACGAGGCCGATGAGCGCGAGCGTCAGACCATGCGCCATGACGCTACCAAGGACGGTCTCGCGACCCGCGCCGAGCGCCATCCGGATTCCAATCTCTCGTCGGCGCTGCGTCACCAGATACGACAGCATGCCGTAGGTGCCCACCGCCGCGAGCAGCACCGTGAGGCCCGCGAAGCCGCCGAACAGATGCATCAACATCCGCGGTTGCCGCAGCGATCCGCTGATCACGTCGTCCATTCGCCGGAGACCGATAACAGGGAGCGAGGGATCGGCCTCACGCACGACGCTCGTAACCGTCGGCTGCAGCGTTGCCATCGGCAGACTGCTCCGCACGACGATGTTCATGGCTCCGTTCTCAGTGGTTGAGCGCAGGATCGAGTTCAGGGCCGGTAAGGCCGGAAAGACCTGCGGAAGATGCTCGAGCAGGAAGTACAGCTCGGTGCCGGTTGCTCGATCGACACCGCCCTGCTTGACATCCTTCGCCACGCCAATGACTGTCACCCACGGCGTCGTGTCACCGAACCGCGGCCTCACGCGCCGGCCGATTGGGTCGAGGTCTTTCCAGAAGGTGCGCGCAAACGTCTCGTTGACGACCGCCACCGGGGCGCCGGTGCGGTCGCCCTCCCGGAATGTGCGGCCTCGCATGATCGGAATTCGCATCGCTTCGAAATAGCCCGCCGTGACCGTCTGGTAGAAGTCCACGACGTCCAACACGTCTGGCCGCGGCGTATAGTCTTCGATATCTGTTCCGAAGGCGTTGGCCTGACGCAGCGGCGGGAGCCCGGACACGATCGATACGTTCTCGACGCCCGGCATCGCGCCCAATCGATCGACCAAACGCTGATAGACCTGCACTTGCCGATCGAATGTCGAGTACGTGGCCGGCGGGAGCGCCACACCGAATGCCACAAGCCGTGATCGGTCGAATCCCGCGTCGACGTTCATCAGGTTCAGAACCGTCCGCATCATCAGCCCGGCACCCACCACCAACACGACCGCGAGCGCCACTTCCCCGGCCACGAGCGCGCTGCGCACGCGCCGGGCGCTCGTGGCGCCGCGCGTCCCGGCATCCTTCAGCAGCCGCCCGAGGCCGGCAGCTGGCACCTGCAGCAGCGGAACAAGCCCGAACGCCACGCCGCTCAGGACGCACATGAGCATCGTGAACCCGAGAACTGCTGGATCCACGGCTACGTCGGCGACACGGGGAAGACCGTCTGGATAGGCGACGCGTAGGGTGCGTACGCCCGCTCGGGCCAGACCAAGGCCGAGCGCCGCGCCGAGCAGCGACAACACGAGACCTTCCACGGTGAACTGGCGGAGCAGCCTCCCCGGGCTCGCGCCTAGCGCCGTGCGCACCGCGAGCTCTGCCCGTCGGGCGTCGGCGCGCGCCAGCAGGAGGTTGGCGAGATTGGCGCACGCTACGAGCAGCACGAGTCCTACGGCGGCCTGCAGCAGCCAGAGGACGCGTCGCGCGGAGCCTACGATCTCGTCCTGCAGCGGTTCGATCTGCATCATGTGCTCACCAGAGGTGAACACGTGTCCGCTCGCGCCAACGCGCTCACCCCAGCTCGCGACAAGCGACGCGAGCTCCGCTTCGGCCTGCATCGGTGTCACGCCATCCTTCAAACGTCCCAGGACCGAAAGAAAGTGACTCGCACGATATTGGCGGATGGCAGGAGCGAGCTGGAGCGGCAACCACAACTCAACCTGGCGGTCCATGAGGTCGAAGCCGGCCGGCATGATGCCGATCACTTCCCGCGTCACGCCGTCGACTTCAATCGTTCGACCCACCAGGTCCGCGCGCGCGCCGAACGCCGATTGCCACAGGTCGTGGGACAGCATGACGAGCGCCGGACCGCCGGCGCGCGTCTCCTGGCGTCGGAACCACCGTCCGTGCTCGGGTTGAACGGCGAGCGCCTCGAGCAACTCGGCATTCACCGCCGCCCGCGTGACACGCCGCGGCTGATCGCGTGCGGCCAGATTCACGTCGCCGATGACGAATGCACCGACAACGGAGAAGGAGTGATTGATTTCCGTAAACTCCCAGTATTCCGCCGGCGACAGGCTGCTCTGGCCGCCGTCTCCGCGCCCGAACCGCGTCGTCAGGAACTGGAGCTGCGCCGGTTCGGGATAGCCGAGTGGCTGCAAGATCACCGCGTTAACGACCGAAAAGATGGCCGTGCTCGGGCCGATGCCGAAGGCGAGCGTCAGTACTCCGACGATTGTGAATCCGGGGCTCTTGCGGATTGTGCGGAAGGCGTAGCGAACGTCCTGGACGATCTCGTCGAGCCAACGCCGCGTCCACACGGCTCGCGTATGCTCTTGTGTGCGCGCCACGTTTCCATCGTCTCGACCCTTCTTCATGCCAGCCTCAATGGCCAGCTGACGCCGGCCTCCTGACCCTCTTCTCACATTCGATCTGCTTCCACTTCGACGTGACCCGGCCGCAAAGGGTTGCGTCGAGTGGCCCGGGCAAACGGTTCGCGATGGACGTGGTACAAGCGTCCACTTCGGCGCGCCCTGGCTCGATGGCTGGCCCTCAGCGTGATCCAGGGCCGCCCGAAGTTGTACAAGCTTCACCGAGAACGATGGCAACGGTACACTGGCGGCGCCGGCTCTTCGATCTGGACGACACCATCCGCGTTGTGCACCTCCATCACCGCTCGGAAGGAATACCGACGACGAACTATCGAGCTCGTCGAGGCCAGAAAGCGTCGCATCGAACGGCACGCGGCCGGTTCGCCGTAGCGCCAGCGCCCACGACAGCAGCACCGCGGCACGGTTTCACGCCACATAGCGCAGCTGGTCAATCTGTCTCAACCACCCGTCCAGCTGGTTCCAACTGGCGAAAATCCGGCTCACCATCCTTCGCTCACACCTGCCATGAGCTTCGGATGGCAGGCCATGCGAAGGATGTCCACCGTAGCACCCGATCAGAGGGGTGAGACCGTCGAACGTGCTCGCGGCGCGAGCAACGATGGCTCGCCGCTATCCATCGTCCCTCAGTACATCGGTCGGCTCCACCCGGAATATCCGGAGAAGCGGTCCGATGCAGGCGAGGCCGCAGAGGCCCATCATGATCGTTCCATACCCGAGGAGCAGCGCGGCATGTCTCGTCACGGTGCCGACCCCCACGTCGGAATCGCGCATGGACAGCGCGACCAGGGTCCCCATCATCAGGCAACCCACGGCCACGCCCATCGCGACCTGAAAGAAGGGACCGCGGAAGACGTTCGTGACGATGTTCGAGACCTGAGCCCCCAGCGCCACTCGAACGGCGATTTCGCGCGTGCGCCGCGAGACCGTGAAGGACGTCACGGCATAGATGCCTGCCAGCGACAAAACGAGTGCGATGGCACTCACCAGCAGGATGAAGTTGGCAAAGCCGTTCCAGGCGCGCGCGTCGTAGGTGGTTCCCTGGTCCAGCCTCTGTATGTCGCTGAGCCGAAGCCCCGGGCTGATCTCAGCAGCTATCCGGCGCAGCGTCGGCAACACTGACGTGGGATCACCGCTCCTCACGTGTGTGGCGAGATACAGCGGATAGCTCTGCGTCCGGTTGGAGCCCAGGGTGTGGTACACGACCGGCCTGGCCGGATTGTCCAGGCTCATGGGAGCCTCGGGGTCTGGCACGAGATCACGCACCACACCGATGATTTCAAACCACGGTCCCGACTCCTCGATGCCTTGCGAATCTCCCACTTGGTAACGCATGCGGCGTCCGACCGCATTCCGGCCGGCCAGAATCTTGGCCACGAACAGTTGGTTGACGACGACTGTGTTGGCACCGACTGCCGTGTCGTGCGGAGCAAAGCCTCGACCTGCGAGGACGGGCGCCTGGAACACTTCGAAGAAGTCCAGATCTACAGCGGTCGTGGTGACGACAAGCTCTCTACCCGTGACCGACTCGCTCGGTCCCGCGTCGTCGAGTTCGATCCCGCCTGCGGCGGACGGCATTAACGGGAGCCGCTCGGCCAGGGTCACGCCTGCGACGGTGGCTTCCGCCGCGACTCGTCCCTCCAGCTCTCGAGCGGTCGCTTGGTAGCGCCGCAGAAAGGACTCGTCGACCGTAGTTGCCCTTTCCTCCGTCAGCTCGTCACGATCCATCTCGAGTCGCACCGCAAGGTACTCTTCGGCCGGGAAGGCCGCTTTTGCGGACGCGATGCCTGCGGCCTGGCGCTGCACGACATACGCCACCGCGGTGAAGAGAACCGTCCCGGCGATCTGGGCCACGATCACGGCAGTCCACATCCCACCCATTCGGATGCCGCCTGCTCCAGCGCTCGCCTGACGGAGACCGACCTCCATGTTTGTTCTCGTGATTTTCAGCGCCGGCACCACGCCGGCGACGACCGCCGCGAGGAGTGTGAGCCAGGCCGAATAGGTCAGGGTCGTCACGGAGAGGCCGCCTTCGAACCAGAACGGCCAGCCTTCGGCCTCGGTACTCATCGCGGCCAGTGTCCACTTCAATGCGAAATCCGTTGCGGTCAAGCCGAGCACCGCCGCAATGGCGGCGAGCACGAGCGCTTCGGCGAACAGCTGCATCACGATCCGGCTGCGGGCGGCACCGAGGGCCCGCCGCACGAGAATCTCCCGCTCGCGCGTCGCGGCTCGAGCAAACATCAACAGCGCGACGTTGCCGCAGACCACCACGAGAAACAACGCGCCGAAGGCATTGATCGAATGAATACCCGCGCGGACAAGAAGGTCTTGCGGGATTGGAACGAAGGATTCGGCGTACGGCAGCACCTGCGGCTGCAGGTGCTCGTACTGCTTCGGGAACTGCTCCGCGACCCGGGACCCAAATGTCGTCAACTCCGCCTGAGCCTCCGATAGTTCGACGCCAGTCGCCAGTCGGCCGAATACGCGCAAAGCAGGCCCCCGACCTGGTTCCTGCGGTAGCTCTCGGACGCGGAGCGGAGTCCAGAGGTTTTGCCGGACGGGGAACGCGAATCCTTCTGGCATGACTCCGACCACGGTCGCTTGTGTCGCTCCGAGCCGCACGACACGACCTACCACCGCCGGATCCGCGCCGAATCGGATCCTCCACAGGCGATTTCCCAGAACGACGACTGCTGGCGATTGCGGAGACTCGTCCTCATCCACGAGAGCCCGCCCCATCAGAGGCGGAACGCCGGTCACGCGAAAGGCAGCGGCACTAATCTCGGCGGCTTCGACGGGTTCGCCGACCTGCTCGCCGACGATCAGGTTCCGCTGGACCAACCGGAACGCGCCGATGTCCTCAAGTGTTCGAAGGCCCTCCCGCCAGTTGAGGACGTCGTATGGACTCGGCGGTCGAGTGCCGGACTCTGCCCGGTGCCAGTAGTTCAGCCCAACGATTCGATCTCCGTCCGGCAGCGGAAGCGACGGATCGGTCACACGTGTGAGGACCTCGAAGGTGCCGGCACCGACGGCGATGGCGACAGCCATCGCCAGGCTCCCGACGACCGTGAGCATCGGATACCTGGACAACATCCGGAATCCCAACTTGAAGTCCAGCCAAGACAGTCCCATGCGCATCAGGCCTCCCCGGCGTCGGTCGCGCCATCGCTCCACGACGAAATGCAGAGTGAACGACATCGTCTGCCGCCAATAGCGTCGTCGCGCGCCAGGCAGACCGTACCTCCGACAATCGCGCTGGAAGACTTCGTCCAGATCGCCTGTGACAGACTCGCGCACGTCGGCCGGTAACGCGTGTTCCAGTAACCAGCGCGCCACAGACGGTGGCATTGACGTGTGCGTCATTGGGCGCCCCGTAGCTTCGGGTCCAGCCCCTTCCACATGCTGTCGAGCACTTTGCGCGACTCGCGCAGGCTGTCTAGGCCGGCACCGGTGACCTTCACGCAGCGCCGTGACTTGCCGCCGCGCTCGGGTATGGAATCGCCCATCCAGGACGTCAACAGGCCCTTCTGCTCGAGGCGGCGCAGCGTGATGTACACCGCTGCTGGTGCCACGGTCCTTCCGGTTCGGCGTTGGATTTCGTCCACGATGGGCACACCATAGACGCCATCGCCAAGGTGCAAAATGGCGAGGAGGACCATGTGCTCGAATTCGCCGAGCGCTTCCCGAGTCATGGCTGACCTGTGCTCAGCGACGTCTGGTCCAACGAGACAAAAGCATACAACGCTAATAATACGACCGGCCAGACGTCTTTGTTCACGGTGGCCAGTTTGGACCAGGGAGAAGTCCGCCTGCCGGTCACGCGGGTTCATGCCGCGCCTTGGAGAGCTTCAATCTGCCGCAGCCAACTCGCCATGTGGTTCCAACTGGCGAATGTTTGGGTCGCCAAATGGATCCTACGAAACGCCGAAAAGATCTGCGATGCTCTGGCGGCGCGTTTTTCGCCACATCGCTTCAGGAACAATCCTTTGCTCGAGGGTCAGAATACAGTTCTACTGAGCCTGACTGGTGCGAAACTCTCTGCTTCCGTCTCTCTGCATACGGCACGACTCGAAGGGTCCGCGTCCGTCGCTTCACCGCTCGTTCCTGTAGGAGAACTCGCATGGCCAAGAAGAAGAAAATCGCCAGCGGCACCGGTCGTCAGACCAAGGCGGGATTCGTCAGTACCGAATTCGACGCTCCTGATATTCCCGACTATGTCGTCGTTGAGCTGCGATACGAAAGCCCCGTCGCCTTCAGTACGTCCAGGTTCGCCGCGCCGGCCGCCGCCGCGACGCAGGCGGACAGCTTGAACAAGGTGCTGGCGAAGTACGGCATCCGCAGCATGCGCTCCCAATTCGGTCTTCCGCTCTCGGCCGTCAGGAGGAGGATCGAGGTCGCGGCTACCCTGCCGAAGGAACCGGAGCCGAAGAAGTTCGCGAAGAAAGGCATGGACACTGAGTTCATCCAGAGCGGCTTCGTTCAGGTCGTGCCGAAGAAGGGCACCGACGCGCGCAAGATGGCGCGGGAATTGAACCAGAAGGGCGCGGTCTGGAAGGCATACGTCGCTCCCCGTCCGGTGCCGGCCGCGGTGTTGAACGGATCGCAGGTTGGAAGCCGCAACTTCGAACCTTCACAGGGCTACCTGCACTCGGCACCGAACGGCATCGGCGCGATGGAGGTCTGGCCGTTGGCTGGAGCGAAGGGTGCGGGAATCACGATCTGCGACATCGAAGGCAACTGGAATCGGAGGCACGAGGATCTGCCGTCCGGCATCCCGCTCATCGGTGGTACGGTCATCGACGACCTCGGCTGGAGGAATCACGGCACGGCGGTTCTCGGAGAGATGATCTCCATCCCGGATGTCAGGGGAACGGTCGGCATCAGCCACGGGGCGAAGGCGGCCGTCCACTCCGCCGTCATCAACGGCGTGTTCAACGCGGCCGGCGCGATCACTGGAGCCACGGAGGTCTTGAAGGCCGGCGACGTGATCCTCATCGAGTTGCAGGCGACCGGTCCCAACGGCAAGTATGTCGCGATGCAGTTCTGGCCCGACATCTTCACGGCGATCGCGGCGGCCACGGCGAAGGGAATCACGGTGGTCGAAGCGGCCGGAAACGGCGACGAGAACTTCGACCTCGCCATCTTCAACGGCACCGGTCTGCAGAAAGACAGCGGCGCCGTCGTTGTCGGAGCGGGGATACCGCCGACCAACCATTTCGACGTCGACAGCGCGTATGCGTCGATCGGCGTGCCTCGATCGCGGATCTGGTTCTCGAACTACGGGAGGATCGTCAACGTCCAGGCGTGGGGCTGGCACGTCACAACGCTCGGCTACGGTGACGCGCAGGGCGGCTCGACCGAGAACACCTGGTATACACTGCGCTTCTCGGGCACGTCGAGCGCTTCGCCGATTGTCACGGGCGCTGTCGCCTGTCTTCAGGGCCGGGCCAAGTCGAAGAACGGCGGGCCGATGACTCCGGCGAAGGTCAGGAACATCCTGATGGCGACCGGGACGCCGCAGGAGGCGGGACCTGGCGTACCGCTGACTCAACACATCGGCCCTCAGCCCAACCTGCCCAAGGCCATGGCGCAGGTGTAAGAATAAGGCATCGTGGTGATTCCAGCCGTCCCTGCACCGAAGGACGGGAGCATACGCACGCCGGTCGACTTCACGCTGAAGCCTGATTGGTCGTTCGATACGAAGCATCGGACCTTCACATCGGAGAAGGGCGAGAAGTTCTCGCCCTTCGATGACCTTCCGGCAGGCAGCAAGATCGTCTACAAGGCGCCCGGCCTCGCGCGGGCGGATGCATCGACGCTGAACGAGCACGAGCGTGCGCTGCGTCGCTACATGCAGCTCATTCTGCCTGCTGGTGAATCCGCAGCCCGGTTTCTTCAGACGGTTCGCTCGTGGGCGCCAGTCGAGGAGGCTAGCGCCGGCCCGCAGGTGAGTCTGCCGAAGGCGCCGTGAGGCGGAAGCTGACCGACCCAACCGATCCTCTCGGACAACCTGCATTTCGACCACAACGGCACCGACGGCGCGAGCCGAGATCGTGATGTGTGTGGGCGCCAAAGGGGGACGCGGTGCTTCAATCGCCACTTGGCGACTACTCAGGGGTGATGCGAAAGTCTCAACCCTTCGGCGACGTGCCGGTTCGATTCTCCACCGGGTCAGCTATCTCTGGAATGCCCCGAGGGAGTCGACGCTGCCGCCTCCCGAACAAACGGACACAGCCGTGACTCGCGCTTTGGCCGAAACGCCGCAGGCCAGTCGGCCACGGGCCTGACAGGCTGCGTCGACCAATGCCAGAGCTTCGCGTATCTGACGCGGACATCGGCGTGGTCGTGTGGCTCGAGCGTCGGTAGTTGAACCAGCGTCATCATCGTCGTACGCTGTGACAGCCAGCGTCGCAGTGGTCCCGGAGTTCGATCGTCGGCTCATCCGTATTGTTTTCCCAGAAAGGACGGGAGCGATGAGCAGAAAACCCATGCAGCGAGCGCGCGTCGACGGAGCGGAACTCGAGTTCGAGATCACGGGCGCCGGCGAGCCGGTGCTGCTGATCCACGGTGCCTTCATCGCCGAGGCGTACGCGCCGCTATGTGCGGAGCCGACGCTGAACAGCCGCTACCGCCTGGTGCGCTACCATCGGCGCGGCTACGCCGGCAGCAGCCCGGTCAGAGCGCCGTTCAGTCTCGCCGAGCAGGCCGCCGATTGCCGCGCCCTGCTGCGGCACCTCGGCATCGAGCGCGCACACATCGTCGGCCACTCCTCCGGCGGGGTCATCGCCCTGCGGCTGGCGCGCGACGCGCCTGAGGTCGTCCACTCCCTCGTGCTGCTCGAGCCGGCGCTGCTGGACGTCCCAAGCGAAGCCCTGCTCACCGAAGCGCTCGAGCCGGTGCTGGAGCGGTACGGTGCCGGCGACAAGGAGGGCGCGACCGACAGCTTCATTCGCTGGGCGATCGGGTCAGACTACCGAGCGTGGCTCGATCGGCTCATCCCGGGGGCGTTCCAGCAGTCGGTTGCCGACGCCGACACGTTCTTCGGCGTCGAGCTTCCGTCCATGCAGGAGTGGCGTTTCACGCGGGAGGACGCCCGGCGGATCACCCAGCCCGTCCTCGGCGTGCTCGGCGCCGAGAGCGCCTCGATTTGGCCCGGCTGGAACGAAGTTCAGGAGCGGCTGCGTGAGTGGCTGCCGCAGACCGAGCCGTTTGTGCTCGCGGGCGCGAACCACGCGCTAGAGGAAAGAGACCCTCGCGGCGTGGCCGAGGCCATGGCGCCGTTCCTCGCCCGCCACCCCATGCCCGTGCCCGCCTGAGTCGATGCCTAACCCCGCGTTTGCAGCCGTCGGCGCTCGGTGTGACGCTGAAGCGCCGCGGCTGAAACGCAGGCGTTACTCGCGATAAACGCCGATCTGTTTATCGACTCACGTTTGGCTCGTCAGTCGCCACTTGGCGACCAGGCAGGAACTATCCGCCTTCCCGTAAATGCACGAAGGCAACGAGCCAGCCTCCATTCAGGCTGTGACCATCTTCGCGGACCAGCTCTTCACGAACTCTTCCATACGGTCGAGCGCGCTGCCGAAGTTGTCTCCGGACGCGGCGAAGCCCAAGCGGAAGTGCGAGGGCACGTCGAAACAGTCTCCGGGCGCGAACAGGATTCCGCGCTCGGCGGCGGCCTGGCAGAAGGAACGGGTGTGCGCTCCGCTCACGAGCCACGGGAAGCCCGTCATTCCGCCTTGCGGGCGGATCCAGCCAAGAACGTCGCTATGAGCGGCCATGAAGCGATCGAGTCGTTGCAGATTCCGGCTGGCGGCTTCCTGAGTTTTTTTGAGAACCACGGCGTGATTGCGGATGGCGATCTCCGCGAGGATTTCGCCAGGGGTGTTGTTGCAGACCGAGAAGTAGGCACGCGCGGTCCAGTATTGCTCGCGCCGCCGGGCGTCGCGCTCGATCATCCATCCGGTACGCGTCCCAGCGAGCGGGAAGGCTTTCGACAGGTCGTTGATCACCGTGGCGTGCGGCAGGCGCGCGGCGGATTGAGTTTCGCGACCGTGATAGATCGGGTGATAGACCTCATCGCTGACGAGCTGAATGCCGCGCTGCGACGCGAACTCGTGCAGGGCCTCCATTTCAGCGTCGCTCATCGTGGCGCCAGTTGGGTTGTGCGGACTGTTGACCAGGATCAGCTTCGTTCGCGAATCCGCGAGGCGCTTGATCTCGTCCAGATCGATTTGGAAGTTGTTCTCCCGGCGCACGCGGTAGAAACGCATCTCGATGCCCAGTGACTCGGGCAGCGCCGAGAACGTCGTGAAGCCGGGCAGGGGCAGGATCACGTTGGCACCGGGTTCGGCGGCGAGCCACATAAGAACGGTCAACGCTTCGGATGCGCCGGTGACCACCTGCACGCAGTCCACGCTGACCCCCTGCATCTCGGCAATCGCTTCGCGCAAAGTGTCGGCACCTGCGGGGCGGCTGTAGACCACCTTGTGGTTCAGGTAACGCTCGCGCGCCTGCTCGCCACCGAGATCGAGGAGCTGGTTGGCTGTCCAAATCGGACCGGTGCTCGCGGCGAGATTGAACTCGATCCCGTGTTCGTAGGTGTCGAGCCAGGCGTCGAGCAGGAAGGGTTTCAATCGCATCAGGCCACCTCCGGGCAGCTCGACGTTGCAGGTGAAGATCCCGCGAATCGCGCGCCGGTCGTGAGGGCCAAACCGAGGTGGATTATAACGTGCGCCACGTGCACGGGACTATTCCTGTGTAACGCCGATCTGACGACGGATTTCGATCGGCATACTTGGCGACTAATTGCGACCCATCCGTTCAGTCACGTTGTCCCCCGCACTCATGGGGAGAAGGTCCTCTGAGCGAAGGGCTCCGACGCACCCGGTACGGTTCACACGCGATCGCTTCGGTGAGAAGATGGCTCACGATGCGACTTGACCGTGAACGTTGGCGACAGATCTCGCCGGTCTGTCAGGTCGCGCCGGCACGCGACGAGCGCGCCGCGGTTCTGAGAGCCGCGTGCGCCGGTGATGAAGCGCGCGTCGCGACGTTGCGTCACGCTGGACCGGAAGGGCGGCAGGCGATGAAACGGATCATGCTGCGGCTCGTCCTGGGATTGCTCGTGTCGTTCGGCTGTGGGACGATTCCTGGACAGGACGTTCGCTACGAGCCAACGCCGATGCCCGTCGTGCGCGCACTGCTGGAGCTGGCTGACGTGGGCCCGCAGGACCTCGTCTACGATCTCAGGTCCGGGGCCGGGCGCATCCCGATTACCGCGGCACGTGAGTTTGGCGCGCGTGGCGTGGGGATTGAGATCGATCCCGCACTGGTGACTCAGGCGCAAGCGAAAGCGCGTGAGGCAGGTGTCGAGGACAAAGTGGAGTTCAGGCTCGGCGACATGCACGCTGCGGACGTCCGGTCCGCTACCGTCGTAACTCTCTTCCTGCACCCGGGACCGAACTTGAAGCTACGGGAGAAGTTGCGCTCCGACTTGCAGGCGGGTTCGCGAGTCGTTTCTTACGTCTGGGACATGGGTGGTTGGACGCCGGCGGACGTTCGCCGGGTCAACGAGCATCGGATTTTCCTGTGGCGGATCCCGTCTCGTGCGGGCCTGATCACTGACCCAACTGTCGCAACGACTCCGGCACGCTGAGGTTGAGCACCCCGGAACACCGTGCCATCGGTGATGCTGGCCACCGCGGTCCATGCGTCGATGGCGTCCTTGACTCAGGCGGCGGTCGCATTCCGCACGACTATCAGCAAGGTGGGCGCTACCTCGGGTGCACGCAGAAGCTTCGGTGCGCGGTGAACAACTGTCCGGGCATCACGCCTGATGCCGCT
>Ga0184612_10000661_pt1 | contig 16125 bp, 20 predicted proteins | sample PLM3_60_coex_FD_133163 | JGI IMG/M metagenome (GOLD analysis project Ga0184612, IMG submission 133163) | Groundwater sediment microbial communities from an aquifer in East River, Colorado, USA - PLM3_60_coex | ecosystem: Environmental > Terrestrial > Soil > Riparian zone | place: USA: East... | reverse complement strand
TATCAGCAGGCGCGGCACGGATATCCGTGGCGGAAGATACCGCCTGGTCTCCCCGGCTCGCAGGGCGATGATGTCGAGTAGCTGGATCCGAGGGAAATCGGTGGCCCCGACCGTTGTTGCGCTAGGCCTCGGACGCGAGTCCGCTCAGAGGTATTTGATCCTGCCAGCTGCAGATGCGGGCAGAGCCACGAAATCGAGGTAGGGAGGACGATCCATGCATAAATCTGCGCGACTCGTCGCCTTCGCAATGAGCCTTTCGATACCTGTTGTCCTGTCCGCACCGGTGCTGGGCGCCGAGTGCATCGGGGTGCAGGTCCCCGACAGCGTCAAGGCGGGCGATGCCGAATTGGTGCTGAACGGGCTGGGGATTCGCAAGGCGACGCTCCTCAACGTTAAGGTCTATGTCGCCGGCCTCTATCTGCCGCAGAAGTCGGGAGATGCCGGGCAGATCCTCGGCACCGATCAGCCCTGGCAACTCTCGCTCCACTTCGTCCGTGACGTGGATGCCTCGGACATCCGCGATGCCTTTGACGAGGGCTTCAAGAAAGCAGCCGGCGGCAAACTCGATGCGCTGAGCAAGCGCATCGACGCCCTGAATGCCCAGATGGTCGACTTCAAGGAGGGGCAGCATCTCTCCTACGCTTACGAGCCGGCAAAGGGCACGATCGTCGATGCGAACGGCAAGAGCGGCGGCGCCATCGAAGGCGCCGACTTCGCAACGACGCTATTGAAAATCTCGATCGGCCCGGAGCCGCCGAATGAAGACCTCAAATCCGGCCTGCTCGGCGGCAAGTGCGAGTGAAATCGCGGTTCGCTGCGTGCACGGGCATCGCGCCCGCCGGTTGAGGACAAGCGCGCCGCATACTGGTGGGCCTGGTCTCGAAACCGCTCGGCGAGGAGCCCGTCAAAGTGCAGGGCAAGAACCGCCCGGCGGAGCGGCATAGCATTCTCACGCCCTTTGTCGGCGGCAGCCTCTGGTACGGCCTGGCGGGCAATTGGGTGCGCAGCCGGCTTGAGATCAAGGGTGAGACCCTTGAATACAGCCTCACGGCGTAGGTCTATTCCTCGAGGACGAACGTCACTTCCATGGTCACCCGGTACTCGGTGATCTTGCCCTTGTCGATCTTGGCCTTCTGCTCGAGCACATGCAGGCCGGTGAGGCCGCGCAGCGTTTTCCCGGCGCGCTTGATGGCGTCCTGGACCGCCGCCTCAAAGCCCTTCGTTGAAGATGCTGTCAGCTTGGTGACCCGTGCTACCGCCATCGCTTCCTCCCTCTGTACCGGTCGACGTGTAGGAGTCGATCATCTTTACCGATCGGATCTCGGATGCGAGGCCGGAGCGGGTTCCGCCCGAGCGGCGGGGCCTGCTGAAATGCCACCGATCTGCGCTCCGCCTCGTTCCGCTTGTTGACCCTAACACTCGTGGCGAATGGCAACAACCTGGGCAAGTTCCCGTCAGCGAGCGCGAGGCAGCCGTTCGATTAGTCTGCCAGCAATGTCCGGTCGGCGCTGTAAAGCAGGCAATTCCACCACGGGCGGCCGCGCAATCGCGCCGCCCATGGCCGGTAGTCTGCATCACGGATAGGATGAACTCGGATCAAATTTTGAGTCAGGACAATGGGAAACCGGAGGGGAGAGTCTGACAAGCAGCCGCTTCGGGGCGAGGCCGAGGAACCGCATGGTGTTTCGGCGGCGACGATCGCCTATTACGATCGGGTGGCCGCGGCGTACTGGGACGGTACTCGGGATCACGACGTCAGTCAGAACTATGCGGCACTGTTGTTCGCGATTGAGGCTGATTCTCCCTATTCCATTCTTGATCTGGGTTGTGGACCCGGCCGGGATCTCCGCCATTTTCGTTCAATGGGACACGACGCCGTGGGCCTGGATGGATCGAAGGAATTCGTGGCCATGGCACGCGCCTACGCCGGCTGCGAGGTTCTCCATCAGGATTTTCTCGCGATGACATTGCCGGCGAGCCGCTTCGACGGCGTGTTTGCCAATGCGTCGCTGTTCCACGTGCCGAGCTGGGAGCTGCCGCGGATCTTGCTCGAACTCTCCAGAACCTTGCGGCCCCGGGGCGTCCTGTTCTGCTCAAACCCGAGAGGAAACAACGAGGAAGGCTTGAGCGATGGCCGTTATTGCTGCTTCTTCGATCTCGACACCTGGCGCGACTACGCCAGCGCTGCCGGGTTCCTCGAGCTGCATCATTATTACCGCCCGCCGGGACTCCCGCGGCGCCAGCAGCCCTGGCTCGCGACCGTATGGCGCAAAGCCTGAGTTCCCGGCATCTCACGCCGTCATGATCGGCACGTCGTAAGGTTTCAAGTGCGGATCGGCGGTGACGAGCGTCAGGCGCTCAACCTGCGCCTGCGCGATCAGCATGCGGTCGAAGGGATCGCCATGGTGGCGGGGCAGAGACGCCACTCGATCAGCATGCAGGAAGGCGATCGGCAGCACATGGAATCCGCTGGCTTCGATTCCTTCCGGGAACGGCAGCGGCAGGCGCAGCTTGCCGAGACTCACTTTGATCGCGGCTTCCCACGCCGATGCCATACTCACAAACACTTTGTCTGCCTCCTCAATAGCCGCGCGCAGGCTCGGCGTGATTTGTTGATTGTTATCGCACCACCAGATGAAGATATGGGTGTCGAGGAGTAGATTCATGCGCCGGCGCGGAATGAAGCAGATTACTTGCGCGAGCGGCCGCCGTGGGGTGGAGGCTCAATCGGCTCTTCGAGCGTTGCCATGATATCGTCTGGCAGCGGCGCATCGAAATCGTCGGCGATCCAGACCTTGCCTTCCCAGCAGCCGGGCACGCGCTTCGGCTTCTTCTCCAGCGGAACCAGCTTCGCCATCGGCACGCCGTTTTTGGCGATGACGATCTCCTCGCCTTTCGCCGCGCGCTCCACCAGTTCGGACAGGTGGGTCTTCGCCTCGTAGAGATTGCGGATGATGTCGCCCATGATGATTGCCCAAGTCTCTGTTGGTCAGGCTTGACCAATAGCATGAATGGAAAGTTTGGTCAAGCCTGACCAACTATCTGACTAGTTCAGATACCGCCGCTCCAGATGGGCCTTGAACACGGCGGGATCGAGCGGGCGGCTGGTGGCGGCGGTGAGCAGATCGCGGGCCGGCAGGCGCGAGCCCTGGCCATGCACATTGGCGCGCAGCCAGGCCAGCAGCGGCGCGAAATCGCCCTTGCCGATGGCGCCGGGAATCTCCGGCTTGGCGCGGCAGGCGGCGTCGAACAGCTGCGCGGCGGTCATCGCACCCAGGGTATAAGTGGGAAAATAGCCCCAGGCGCCGTCATACCAGTGGATGTCCTGCAGGCAACCTTCGCGATCCGACGGCGGTACGATCCCCAGCAGCTTTTTCATGCCTTCGTTCCAGGCCGCCGGCAGGTCGCCGAGTTTCATATCGCCGCCGATCAGCGCCTTCTCCAGGCGATAGCGCAGAATGACATGGGCGGGATAGGTGACCTCGTCGGCCTCGACGCGGATGAAATCCGGATTCACATGGGTGTAGACGCGCTGGAAATTCGCGGCGTCCCAGGCCGGGCCGCTGCCGCTGAAGGCCTCGCGCGCCAGCGGCGCCAGGAAGGAAATGAAAGGCGCCGAACGACAGGCCTGCATCTCCATCAGCAGCGACTGGCTTTCATGCAGGCTCATGCCGCGCGCCTGGCCCACCGGCTGATGGCGCCATTGCCGCGGCAGGCCGCGCTCATAAAGCGCATGGCCGGTTTCGTGGATCACGCCCATGACGGCCGAGGCGAAATCGTCTTCGGCGTAGCGGGTGGTGATGCGCACATCGTCGGGCATGCCGCCGCAGAAGGGATGCAGGCTGGTGTCGAGCCGGCCATGCTCGAACTCGAAGCCCATGGCGCGCATGATCCGCTCGCCCAGCAGCCGCTGCTTTTCCACCGGAAACGGCCCGGGCAGGTCGATCGGCGCCGGCTGACGCGCCTGATGCTCGAGCACGCGCGCTAGGAGGTCCGGCAGAAAGCCGGCGAGATCGCCGAACACCCGGTCGATGTCGGCGGCGCGGCCGCCGGGCTCATACTCATCCAGCAACGCATCATAGGCGTCGACGCCGAGCCGCGCCGATTTCGCCGCCGCCGCCTCGCGGACCAAGCGCAGCACCTCGGTCAGCGCCGGCAGGATCATGGCGAAGTCGCCCTTGGGGCGGGCGTCGCGCCAGATCTGCTCGCAGGCGGAGCAGGCCTTGGATAGTGCCTCCACCAGCCGGGCGTCGAGCGCCGTGGCGTGGATCCACTGCCGGCGCATTTCGCCCAGGTTCGCGCGCTGCCAGTCGTCGAGGGACGCCGCACCGCCTTCCGCATGGTCGAGAAGATCGCTGACGACCGGTTCGGTCAGCATGCCGTGGCAGACCACATTGAGCGCGGCCAGCTGTTCCGCCCGCGCCTCGGCGCCGCCGGGCGGCATCATCGTCGCCATGTCCCAATGGAGCACGCCCAGCGCATTGCGCAGGGCCTGCAGGCGGTGAAAGCGGGCTTCGAGATCGGTGTAAGGAGACATGGGGAGTTTGAAGGACATCACGCAGGGTGGGGGTTTATTGTTGGGCGAATACTAGCTCCTTCGCTTGGAAAACACGAGGTCCGGCACGCTTGTTCTGAAAGTACCTACCGGGCAATCACCTTTCCCATCAGCAGGCAGGGATTCTCCTCGTTCCAGAAAGTGGCTGATTCCAATAACGGGTGGAAACCCATGGCGGTGTAGAACCGACGCGTGGCGGCATAGAATGGGTCGTTGCTGCTTGCCGCCAGCGTCTTGACCAGCAGGATTTCCACGCCCGCGGCACGGCAGTAGTCCTCGCAGGCGCCGATCAAAACGCGCCCGAATCCGCACCGATGATAGGGCTGCCGCACGGCGATCAGATGGATTTCGGCGACATGAGGATTGAGCGTCTCGACTGTCGTGAAGCCGGCCACTTCCCCGTCCCGGCGCACGGCGAACATCGGCAAATGCACCACCTCGGCGGCATAGCGATCGATCGCCTCGGGAATGCCGAACCAGTCGGGCAGGCTCTCCAATATGGATCGGCAGAGAGCTGATTTGCCGTCAGCGATCTCTTCGACGGTCATGGTTCTGTCGACTGCGGTTGGCGGTGATAGAGGACATAGATCACCGCCAGCGCCGCCGCGAGGAGGTACCAGGTGATCGCGTATTGCAGGTGGTCGTTGGGCAGATTGACCTTGGTCTGGCCGCCGATGGGAATGCCACCGGGATTGGGCGCGGGCCCGGCCTCGAGATAGACAGGCACCAGCTTGTCCGGCGGAACAGCCGCGTAGGCGCCCATGGCCTGGAGATCGTTCCAGAACCAGAAATTCTTTGCGGGATCGTTGTCCGGCACGAGCCAGCCCTGCAGCCAATTCCGTTGCCGCGGAACGCGGATCGCGCCATCGACCGTCACTGTGCCGGCCACCTGGCCCTCCAGCCGCTTCGCCGGGTCCTTGCGGTTGTCAGGCACCCAGCCGCGATTGACCAGGACGACGGCGCCATCGGCCATCTGCAACGGCGTCACGATCTGGAAGCCGACAGAGCCCTCCATGGTGCGGGCGGCCAGATACATCTCCTTGTCATGGAGAAACGCGCCGGCGGCCGCGGCATGGCGATAGTCGAGCTCGTCCAGTTCGGCCGGCGACAGCGGAGCACCCGGCGCCGGCAATTCGATCGGCGGCGCGCCGGTCCGTTCCGTGCGATCGGCGATCAGCGCCTGCTTCCACTGCAGCCGCTCCAGCTGCCAGGTGCCGAGCCCCAGCAGCAGAACCATCGTCGGGATGGTGAACAGCGTGGGCCAGAGCGTCGGACGGAAACGCATCAAATTTCTCTCGGAAGCCTGGCGCTGGCGGGATCTACTGTTCGAAGCTGCCGCGCCCTTCGCCGGCGCGGTTCTTGTACTGCAGGGCCACCATGATTCCCTTGGCCGGCCGCAGCAGCAGCAGCGCGCCGCCGAGCACCACGAGCGTGAGGATGGACATGGTCAGCCATTCCGGCAGCACGAGCCCGAACTGCAGATAGAAGGCCAGGGGCACGGCGATCGCGCCGAGGATGAAGATCAGAAACACCGCGGGTCCGTCGCCGGAATCCGCCTCCGCCAGATTGAGATGGCAGACCGAGCAGCTCTCCGCCACCTTGAGGAAGCCGGCATAAAGTTTGCCCTCACCGCAGCGCGGACAACGGCAGGCAAAGCCGGTTTTGACGGGCGAGAGCGACGGATAGGTGCGGTCGTTCATGACGCAGACTCTAGGCCATTGGCGGCGGCAAGGCGCGGGCAAAAAAGAACGGGACGGCGGCGCCGTCCCGTCCCATTCCGTCGAAGTACGCCGATGTCAGTGGCCGGCGGCCGTCTGACCCGCGCCGGCGACATAGATGCAGATGAACAGGAACAGCCAGACCACGTCGACGAAGTGCCAGTACCAGGCCGCGGCCTCGAAGCCGAAATGATGATCCGGCTTGAAATGTCCGGCGGTGGCGCGGAACCAGCAGACGATCAGGAAGATCGTGCCGATGATCACATGGGCGCCGTGGAAGCCCGTGGCCATGAAGAAGGTCGAGGAATAGATGTTGTCTTTGAAGCCGAAGGCGGCATGGCTGTATTCATAGGCCTGTACGCCCGTGAAGGTCAGGCCCAGCAGGATGGTCAGCGACAGGCCCTGGATCAGGCCGCTGCGGTCACCCTCGCGTAGGGCATGATGGGCCCAGGTGACGGTGACGCCGGAGAGCAGCAGGATCAGGGTGTTCAACAGCGGCAGCTCGAACGGATCAAAGGTCTGCACACCTGCCGGCGGCCAGACATGGCCCATCGCTTCGGTCGGAAACAGGCTGGCGTTGAAATAGGCCCAGAACCAGGCGACGAAGAACATCACTTCCGAGGCGATGAACAGCGCCATGCCGTAGCGCAGGCCGATCTGCACCACCGGGCTGTGATGGCCCTGATGCTCGCCCTCGCTCACCACGTCGCGCCACCAGAAAAACATGGTCGCGAGAATGCCGAGGAAGCCGAGGGGCATGACGAAATTGCCCCAGATATTGCCATGCATGAACAGCACGCCGCCGATCGTCAGGGCGAGCGCCGCGATGGCGCCCACGATCGGCCAGGGGCTGGGATCCACCAGATGGTAGGGGTGCTTGGCGGAATGGGTTCCGTGTGAGTCGCTCATGGCCTGTTCCCTTGTGCCCTATGTCCTGCGTGTTCGGTTCCCGTCGTCTAGCCGATCAGTTGAGGGGGTCGGCGCCGCCGGCGGCGTCGCTCACCTTTTGCTGCGCGCCGCCCTGATTTGGTGCGCGGAAGAATGTATAGGACAGCGTGACCGTATGGATGTCCCTGGCCTCGGCATCCTCGAGGATCGCCGGATCGATGAAGAAGGTGACCGGCAATTCGGCGCTCTGGCCGGGCTCCAGCACCTGCTCGCTGAAGCAGAAACATTCCAGCTTCGAGAAATAGTAGCCGACATCGTAGGGCGTCACATTGAAGGTGGCATTGCCGACGATGCGCATGTTGGATTTGTTCTCCACCCGATAGACCGCAAGGCCGGTGGCGCCGATCTCCAGCGTCAATTCCTGCTGCAGCGGCTGGAAGGTCCAGGGCAGATCCGGCGCGATATCGGCGTTGAAACGCACGGTCATGGTCTTGCCGGCGACCGCATCCGGCGCGGTCTCGGCGCGCTGGGTCACGCCACCGAAGCCGGTCACCTGGCAAAACATCCGGTAGAGCGGCACGGAGGCGAAGGCGAGTCCGCCCATCGCCACGACGATGGCGACAAGTCCGGTCACGATGAACCGGTTGCGCCTGGTGCGGTGCCGTTCCTGTTCCATGTCCGGCCTCAGCCTCCGCCCAAGCGCACGATGGCGATGAGATAGATCAGTAGGGCAAAGGCGGCCAGGGCCGCGAACATCGTCCAGTTCTTCGCGCGCTGGCGCTGGCGCAGCGCCTGGCCAGATCGTTCCTGCAATGTGCGGTCCGGCTTCATGCGCCCAGGCTCCCATTCAGGATCTGCGGCAGCAGGCCGGGCGCGCGATCGAGGATCAGCAATGTGAACAGCGCGAACAGATAGAAGATCGAATACGCAAACATCTCGCGGGCGCTGCGATCGCTGTCGTCGGCGCGGACACGCAGCGCCGCCAGGATGAACAGCCCGCCCAACAGCACGGCAGACGCGCCATAGATCGCACCGGCCATGCCCAGGAACCAGGGCGCGAGCGCCAGCGGGAACAGCAGCAGCGTATAGATCAGCATCTGCCTTTTGGTGGCGCGGGCGCCGGCCACCACCGGCATCATCGGCACGCCGGCTTTCTCGTAGTCGCCGGCGCGGTAGAGCGCCAAGGCCCAGAAATGGGGCGGCGTCCACATGAAGATCAGCAGGAACAGCGCGATGGACTCGATGCTGACCTGGCCGGTTGCCACAGCCCAGCCGATCATCGGCGGAAAGGCGCCGGCGGCGCCGCCGATGACGATGTTCTGGGGCGTGCGGCGCTTCAGCCAAATCGTATAGACGAAGACGTAGAACAGAATTGCAGCAGCCAAGAGTCCGGCGGCGAGCCAATTCAGCGCCACGCCCATAACGACCACGGAGCCGATGGCGAGAACGACGCCAAAGGCCAGCGCCTCATCGGCGTTGACTCGGCCCTGTGGGATCGGCCGGTTGCGGGTGCGCTGCATGACCGCATCGATATCGCGGTCGTACCACATGTTGATGGCGCCCGAAGCGCCGGAGGCGACGGCAATGCAGAGGATGGCCACTGCCGCCAGCAATGGATGGGGTTGAACTGGCGCGGCCACCAGTCCGGCAAAGCCGCTGAAGACAACAAGCGACATCACCCGCGGCTTCAGCAGCTGCAGGTAGTCGGCGACCGACGCCGCGGTCGGATCGCGGACCGCGGCGGCAGTGACGAATGACGGGGCGATATCGGTCAACGCGCTTCTCTTTGGCAGTATCTCGCTCTAGCGGCGGCTCTCAGTGGCCTGAACCCTTGATCACCGGCAGCTCGTCGAAGCTGTGGAATGCCGGCGGCGACGGCAGCGTCCATTCCAGTGTTGTGGCGCCGGCGCCCCAGGGATTCTCCGCCACCCGACGGCCCTTGATCAGGGTGTACAGCACCACGCCGACGAACCAGACCGCGCCGATCGCGCCGAGATAGGCGCCGATGGTTGAAACCTGGTTCCAGCCGGCGAAGGCATCGGGATAATCCGGATAGCGCCGCGGCATGCCCGCGAGGCCGAGGAAATGCTGCGGGAAGAAGGTCAGGTTGGCGCCGATGAAGGACAGCCAGAAATGCACCCGGCCCGCCCACTCCGGATACTGATGGCCGGACATCTTGCCGAACCAATAGTAAAAGCCGCCGAAGATGGAGAACACGGCGCCGAGGGACAGCACATAGTGGAAGTGCGCCACAACGTAGTAGGTGTCGTGCATGGCGTTGTCGACGCCCGCATTGGCCAGCACCACGCCGGTCACGCCGCCGACGGTGAACAGGAAGATGAACCCGATCGCCCACAGCATCGGCGTGTCGAAGCGGAGCGAGCCGCCCCACATGGTGGCGATCCAGGAGAAGATCTTGATGCCCGTAGGCACCGCGATCACCATCGTCGCCGCGGTGAAATAGGCGCGGGTGTCCACATCCAAGCCGACGGTGAACATATGATGGGCCCAGACGACGAAGCCGACGACGCCGATGGAAACCAGCGCGTAGGCCATGCCGAGATAGCCGAAAACCGGCTTCCGCGAGAAAGTGGCGATGATCTGGCTGACCATGCCGAAGCCCGGCAGGATCAGGATGTAGACCTCGGGATGGCCGAAGAACCAGAACAGATGCTGGAACAGGATCGGGTCGCCGCCGCCGGCCGGATCGAAGAAATGGGTGCCGAAATTGCGGTCGGTCAGCAGCATGGTGATGGCGCCCGCCAGCACCGGCAGCGCCAGCAGCAGCAGGAAGGCCGTCACCAGCACCGACCAGACGAACAGCGGCATGCGGTGCAGCGTCATGCCGGGCGCGCGCATGTTGAAGATGGTGGTGATGAAGTTGATCGCGCCCATGATCGAGGAGGCGCCCGCCAGATGCAGCGAGAAGATCAGGAAATCAACCGACAGGCCCGGTTGCCCCAGCGCCGAGGATAAGGGCGGATAGACCGTCCATCCGGTTCCGGCGCCGGTATCGACGAAGGCCGACAGCAGCAGCAGGATGATGGAGGGGACCAGCAGCCAGAAGCTGATATTGTTCATGCGCGGAAAGGCCATGTCCGGCGCGCCGATCATCAACGGCACGAACCAGTTGCCGAAGCCGCCGATCATCGCCGGCATGACCATGAAGAAGATCATCAGCAGGGCATGGGCGCTGATGACCACGTTCCACCACTGGCCGTCGGGGGCGTCCGGCGTGCCGAACAGCTGAATGCCGGGCTCGCCCAGTTCGTAGCGCATCAGCACCGAGAACAGCGTACCGAGCAGGCCGGCCAGAATGGCGAACACCAGGTACATCGTGCCGATGTCCTTGTGGTTCGTCGAGTAGACGAAGCGCCTCCAGCCGGTCGGATGATGCTCGTGACCGTGGCCGGCATGCTGAACTTGAACGGGGCTCATCTGTATCTTCCTTCCCGTCGTATCAATTCGAGGAGCCGATCTGGGCGACATCCGCGGACGGCGGCGTGCCATCCACTTTGGCGAACTTGGCCTGCGCCTCTTTCACCCATTCGTCGAACTTGGCCTTGGACACGACTTCCACGACGATCGGCATATAGGCGTGATTGGCGCCGCAGAGCTCCGAGCATTGGCCGTAAAAGACGCCTTCCTTCGTCGCCTTGAACCAGCTTTCGTTGAGCCGGCCCGGCACCGCGTCTTCCTTGACGCCGAAGGCGGGCATCGCCCAGGCGTGGATCACGTCTTCGGCCGTGATCAGCACTTTGATCGTCGTATCGATCGGCACGACAATGCGATTGTCGGCTTCGAGCAGTCGAAGCTGACCCTTTGACGCGTCGATCTCGTTGTCAGGGATCATCAAGGCGTCGAAGGTGAAGTTGCCGTTGTCGGGATACTCATAGGTCCAGAACCACTGCTTCCCGATCGCCTTGATGGTCATATCCGGTTCCGGCGTCACGTCAGTATAGTAGAGCAGCGGAAAGGATTTGAAAGCGATGTAGACGAGGATCAGCACGGGCGCGACGGTCCAGAGCACTTCGATCGTGGCGTTATGCGTGGTCTTCGACGGCGCTGGATTGCGCTTTTCGCTGAAGCGCCACATGACATAGAGCAGCAGGCCCAGGACGAAGACCGTGATGACTGTGATGATAACCAGCAGGATGTCGTGAAAGCTCTCGATCTCCTCCATGACAGGCGAAGCCGCCGGCTGAAAACCCATCTGCCAGGGCTCCGGCTTGGCCGCCCATGCACCCGACATTGTCCCCACCAGCCCGAAGGCCGCGACGGCAATGGCGCACAGCGCCGCCCAAAAGACCCTATGTCTTGCCACTACCATCCTTGCTCCGCTTTGACTGGAACGTCGCCAGATCTCTTGCATTGACCGCGCTTACCCCCCGTTCGGCGGCAATCGCGCCGACGCGCGGCCCGGAAGCTACACCTGTGAACCTGACCTCACAAGAGTTGGGCCCGCGCGGCGCCGACCGTGCGCGACATCGCCTATCTAGCGGAAAAGACCAATAGAAGCGCAAGGTTAGATCATTTCTGCGTCGTTCTGTCGCATCGTTTCGTGTCGCTCCCGTGACGCTGGCGGAGACGCAGCCGCGGATCGTTGGCCGGGGGGTGATGCACTCGGGCGCCGGACGCTCTATATGATGGAAGCTAGCCGCGCCGCTGTATCGATTCCGCCAATAGGAGCAGTCCATGAGCGACCTCGTCCGCACCGACGATTTGTTTTTCACCCGCGCCGGACTCGATCGCGGCCGCGTCGAGGGCATCGTCGGCGACGCCCTCAAGGGCGCCGACGATGGCGAGCTGTTTCTGGAGTACAACCAATCAGAATCCCTGGCCTTCGATGACGGACGGCTGAAGAGCGCCAGCTTCGACACCTCCCAGGGCTTTGGCCTGCGTTCCATTGCCGGCGAGGCCGCCGGCTACGCCCATGCCAGCGAGCTGAGCGAGGCGGCGATCAAACGGGCTGCCGAAACGGTGAAAGCGGTGCATGCCGGGCGCGGCGGTCAGATGGATGTGGGGCCACAGGGCACCAACCGGTCGCTCTATGCCGATATCAATCCGCTGGCCGAGGCCGCCTTCGAGCAGAAGGTGAAGCTACTGACCGATATCGACGCCTATGCGCGATCGAAGGACAGCCGGGTGCGCCAGGTGATGGCGTCGCTCTCCGGCATCTGGCAGGCGGTGCAGATCATCCGCCCCGACGGTCTCAGGGTCGCCGACATCAGGCCGTTGGTGCGGCTCAATGTCTCCATCATGGCCGGCGACGGCGACCGGCAGGAGACCGGCAGCCATGGCACCGGCGGCCGCACCGGCTACAGCCTCTATCTGCAGCCCGAGACCTGGCAAGCCACGGTGGACGAGGCGCTGCGCCAGGCGCTGGTGAACCTGACCTCGATGCCAGCACCGGCGGGCGAAATGCCGGTCGTGCTCGGGCCGGGCTGGCCGGGCATCCTGCTGCATGAGGCGATCGGCCACGGCCTCGAGGGCGACTTCAACCGCAAGAAGACCTCCGCCTTCGCCGGGCTGATGGGCCAGCAGGTGGCGTCCAAGGGCGTCACCGTCGTCGATGACGGCACGCTGCAGGACCGCCGCGGCTCTCTCACCGTCGATGACGAGGGCACGCCGACCCAGAGCACGACCTTGATCGAAGATGGAGTCCTCGTCGGTTTCATGCAGGACCGGCAGAACGCGCGGCTGATGGGCACGAAGTCCACCGGCAACGGCCGGCGCCAGAGCTTCGCCCATATCCCGATGCCGCGCATGCGCAACACCTACATGATGGCCGGCAGCCATGACCCGAAGGAGATCCTGGGCTCGGTGAAAAAGGGTCTCTATGCCGTGAATTTCGGCGGCGGCCAGGTGGATATCACCAACGGCAAGTTCGTGTTCTCCTGCACCGAGGCCTACAAGATCGAGGACGGCAAGATCGGAGCGGCGGTGAAGGGCGCGACCCTGATCGGCAACGGCCCGGACGTGCTGACCAAGGTGTCGATGATCGGCAGCGACCTAATGCTCGATCCCGGCATCGGCACCTGCGGCAAGGAAGGCCAGGGCGTGCCCGTCGGCGTCGGCCAGCCGACGCTGAAGATCGACGCGATTACGGTGGGCGGCACCGCGGCGTAGATTCCTCAGGGGCGCCCATCGGTGAATTGAAGGCATGGCGCCGCCGGCACGCTCACGCGTAGAGTCCCCGCATGTCCAGCAGCCCCGACCCTGACCACTCCGCCCCGGCCGGCGCGATCGATAAGGATGGCGAGGAGGAACTCGTCCCCTTGCCAGCGGGCTCGCCAAACTACATGACGCCGGCGGGCTTCCGCCGCCTGGATGATGAACTCAAACAATTGAGCCGCGTCGAACGCCCGAAAGTGGTCGAGGTGGTGTCGTGGGCGGCGGGGAATGGCGACCGCTCGGAGAATGGCGACTATATCTACGGCAAGCGCCGCCTGCGCGAGATCGACCGCCGCATCCGCTTTCTGCGCAAGCGGCTGGAGATCTGCAAGGTCGTCGATCCTGCGCAGCAGACCAACCGCGACCGGGTCTTCTTCGGTGCCACCGTGACTTACGCGGCGGCGCAGGGCGGCGAACTCACGGTAAAGATCGTCGGCGTCGATGAGGCAGATTTCGAACAGGGCCAGATCAGCTGGGTCTCGCCGATCGCCCGAGCTCTTTTGCGCGGAAGTATCGGCGACTCCGTGAAAGTGAAAACGCCGGCAGGGCTAGATACGATCGAAATCCTGGCCATTGCCTACGACAACGGGCGCAGCTGACAACTGAAAAACGGCCGCGCCGACTCTCGGTTTGTCGATCATCGCGGCATCGACTAGCCTAAGCGCCATGCCAGCCGAACCCCACTTCTCCCCTCGCCTGTTCACCTTCCTCCGCGCGTTGAAGCGCAACAATGAGCGCGCCTGGTTCCAGGCTAACAAGGAGCGCTATATCGCCGAGGTGCAGCAGCCGATGCTGCGCTTCATTGCCGATTTCGCTGAGCCTCTGCGCAAGATTTCCAAGCACTTCATCGCCGATCCCAAGCCGGTCGGCGGCTCCATGTTCCGGGTCTATCGCGACACGCGCTTCGCCCGCGACAAGACGCCGTACAAGACCCATGCCTCGGCCCATTTCCGCCACGGTGCGGCGACCAAGGATGTGCATGCGCCCGGATTCTATTTTCATCTGGAGCCCGGCGAATGCTTCATCGGCGGCGGCATCTGGCTGCCGGAGGCGCACTCCCTGAAGAAAGTGCGTGACGCCATCGCCTATGACGTCGAAGGCTGGCGCAAGGTGAAGCGGAAGATCAAGGACATCGAGGGCGACGGCCTGACGCGCCCGCCCCAGGGTTACGATCCCGCGCACCTCTTCATCGACGACTTGAAACGCAAGAGCCATTTCTCCCACGCCGCCTTCAGCGAGGCGGAGGTCTGCAGCCCACGGTTCCTGTCCCGTTGCGCCGAAGCCTGCCGCGCCAAAGCGCCGCTGATGCGGTTCCTGACCGAAGCCGTCGATCTCGACTGGTGAGCGGCGCGCCTACGATTTCTCCCGCCCAGCAGTAGGACTGACGCCGAACGCCTGCAGCAGGTCCATCGGGAACGGAAAGACGATCGTCGAGGTCCGCTCATTGGCGATGTCGTGCAGCGCGCCGAGATAGCGGAGTTGCATCGCCTGGGGGTTGCCGCCGATGATATTGGCGGCCTGCACCAGCTTTTCCGCCGCCTGCTGCTCGCCCTCGGCATTGATGATCTTGGCCCGCCGCACCCGTTCCGCCTCCGCCTGCTTGGCGATGGCGCGGATCATGCTCTCGTCGATATCGATATGCTTGATCTCCACATTTGCAACCTTGATGCCCCAGGCATCGGTCTGTGCATCGAGGATCTCCTGGATATCGATGTTAAGCCGGTCGCGCTCGGCCAGCATTTCGTCGAGATCGTGCTTACCGAGCACGGAGCGTAGAGTCGTCTGCGCCAGTTGGCTCGTCGCCTGATTGAAGTTCTCCACCTGGATGATCGCCCTTTCAGGATCGATCACGCGGAAATAGATCACCGCGTTGACATTCACCGAGACGTTGTCGTGGGAGATCAGGTCCTGGCTCGGCACGTCCAACACCACGGTCCGGAGATCGACCCGCACCATCTGCTGTACATAGGGGATGAGCAGGATCAGTCCCGGCCCCTTCACGCCGGTGAAACGGCCGAGGGTGAAGACGACGCCCCGCTGATACTCGCGCAGGATCTTGATCGCCGCGGCGAGGAAGACGACAACGACCAGGGCAATGAGCAGGTAGACGAACAGATGGACGAGCATCATCGAGTCCTCCTTCGCTAGCGGTCGGGTTCGACCGTCACTGTAAGATCCCTTAGGGCCACCACCCGCACCGCCTGGCCGGGCATCAAGGGCTGTGCGCTCTCGGCCTGCCACTGCTCGCCATGGACGAACACCCGGCCGCGACCCTCGGCCCAAATGACGACGCGGCCGGGGCTGCCGATCATCTCTTCGCGGCCGCTCACCACGCGGCGCCGGCGCGACCGCAGCGCCACCAGCAGGACGGCGCTGAACAGCAGGCTGCCGAGCCCGACGACGACGACGATCACCGGCCGGGATAGCTCGAGGCCGGGAACATCGGAATCGAACAGGATGGTGGCGCCGATAAGAAAGGCGACGGCACCGCCGATGGCGAGAATGCCGTGGGAGAGGACGAAGGTTTCCGCCACCATCAGGACGATGCCGACGAGGATCAGCCCGAGCCCGGCGAAGTTCACCGGCAGCACGTTCAGCGCATAGAGCGCCAGCAGCAGCGCGATGGCGCCGATCACGCCGGGCAGGATGGCGCCGGGATTCATGAATTCGAAGATCATGCCGTAGATGCCGATCATCATCAGGATGATCGCCACATTGGGATCGGTCAGGATGGCGAGAATACGGGTGCGCCAGTCGGGATCGATCGCCTCAAGCGTAAGATCGGCGCTG
>Ga0184612_10000660_pt1 | contig 16127 bp, 11 predicted proteins | sample PLM3_60_coex_FD_133163 | JGI IMG/M metagenome (GOLD analysis project Ga0184612, IMG submission 133163) | Groundwater sediment microbial communities from an aquifer in East River, Colorado, USA - PLM3_60_coex | ecosystem: Environmental > Terrestrial > Soil > Riparian zone | place: USA: East... | reverse complement strand
TGCCCCGGCGAGGACGGCAGCTCCGCCGCGTCGCTCGCGCCGCCGAGCGTCATCCGCGACTCGTGGCGGTGAAGGTGCGCAGCGCGGTCCGGTAGGAGAGGTTGGTCTCCAGCCCGCGTAGCCGGCCCCCCTCAAGTCGCTGCGTCGCCAGCAGCAGGTGTACCCCGATGCTGCGCCCGATCCGGCCGATCTGCACGAACAGGTCGATAAAGTCGGGCTTCGCCGTGAGCATCTCGGTGAACTCGTCGCAGACCAAGAGCAGCGACGGCAGCGGCGGCAAATCTGCTCCGGCTGCCCGGGCCCGGTCGTAGTCGCGCATCGATGAGAACGGCCCCATCCGGCGCAGTAACTCCTGCCGCCGGGTGAGCTCGCCGGTCATCGCGTCCTTCATCCGGTCGACGAGGGGAAGCGCGTCGGCGAGATTTGTGATGACCGCCGATGTGTGCGGGAGGCGCTCGAGACTCGCGAAGGTCGCCCCGCCCTTGAAGTCGACCAACACGAAGTTGAGCGCCTCAGAGGAGTGGGTCGCGGCGAGCCCGAGCACCAGGGTGCGGAGCAGTTCGGACTTGCCGGAGCCGGTGGCACCGACGATCAGTCCGTGCGGGCCCATGCCGTCCTGTGCGGCCTCCTTGATGTCGAGATCCACCGGGATGCCGTCGGGGTCTGTGCCGATCGGGATCCGGAGCATCGTCCGGGCGGGGCGGGGGGCCCAGAGGCTCCGGATGTTCGCGCTCGAGATGTCCGCGATGCCGAGCAGTTCGGTCAGGTCATGGTCGACGGCGAGCGGCGCCTGTTCGCGTACGGTCTCAGCGAGGCGCAGCGGGGCTAGCCGCCGCGCGAGGCTCTCCGCCTCGGCCACGGAGAGGGCGTCGGCCCGGCCAACGTGGTCGTAGTCGTCCAGAGTGGAGCTGAAGAGGACACCCTCGGCATCGACGGTCAGCACGATGGTGGCCCGATCGAGCCCACGCGGCGGCTCAGCGCCGATGTCGAGGAGGGTTACGCCGGCCAGGTCTGCCGTCGAGTCCGCGGACGCCGACAGGTCACCACCGTCGAGCACGAGCACAACGTGTGGGGTCAGGACCGATTCGCCCCGCCCGGCGGCCGCGCCATGCCCTCGAGGCCGTCTGCCCACGACGCCGGTGAGTAGGTCGTCCAGTTCGGACAGACTCCCCCCGACGAGACGTCGGTGCCCCGGGGCGTCGACGGAGGACGGATGCAACGCATGCGGTAGCCACTTGAGCCATTCCCAGTCGCGGCGGCGCTCCGGGGCCACACACGCGGCCACGACGAGATCGTCCGGCGCGTGAAAGGTGGCGAGTTGGCCCACCATCGCTCGGACGAGCGCACGAGCCCCTGCATCACCGGAGGCGGGGTCGATGAGCACCACCCGCGCGAATGCCCGGATCGCCACCGAGATCGGCAGATCGGGGACGACCGAGTAGGTGTTGAGGAATCGGCGCAACGCGCCGGCGGTCACGGGCTCCAGGTCTGCGGTTGGGTCGATGACGGGCGCGACCAGCGGCGTAGAGAGCGACTGCGGGCCGAGTCCGACGCGCACGACGCCGAAGTCCGCATCGGCCGGCCGGCGCTCCCAGACGCGGCGGCCCATCGCCTCGGCCCATAGCGTCTGAGGGTCTGGATGCCGATGGTTGAGCGCCTCGCGTTGGGTGGTGATCACCGAACGAACCCGGCGGCGAAGGCCCGAGAGGTAGCGAAGGTAGTCCCGACGAGCCTGAAGCAGCTCGGCTTTACGCGGCCCGCTCGCACCGCCCCAGTTCGTGATGAGCATGCCGAGAGTGGATAGACCGAAGATGCCGCCGACGACGTAGGTATAGGCACCCGCGCCCTCCCGGCCGCCGAACATCATCGCGGTGGCCACGGTGCCGGCAAGCATCGGGAGCACGGACAGCCACTGCTGCCAGCGCGCGCCCGTGGGTTGCGGGATCGCCGGCGGCGGCTCGATCACCAGCTCACCGCCGGGCACAGGTGGTGCGGCCCGACGCGGTGGTCTTTTTATGACGTCGATACTCACGGCGACCGATGCTAGGGGCTCGGCGCGAAACGGCGCCGCTTTATCCCACCTGCCGCCACCGCACGGTGTAGGGCACACTCGCGGCATGGATGTCGCCGACGCCGCCCCTCCCAACGCCGGTCACACCGGACCGCCGGGGCTGGATCTCGGTCGGCTGGCCGCATACCTGGGCGATGCCTCCCCGGGGCTTGTCCGGGGGCCCTTGGCGGGCGAGATCATCGCGGGCGGCAAGTCCAATCTGACCTACCGTGTCGTCAGCGAGAGCGGTGCCGTCGTATTGCGCCGGCCGCCGTTGGGACATGTCTTGCCCACAGCGCATGACATGGCCCGTGAGTACCGGGTCATCGCGGCGCTGCACCCGACGGGCTTCCCGGTGCCAGTACCCTTGCATCTCTGCCTGGACCCGGCCGTCATCGGGGCGTCGTTCTATCTGATGTCGTACGTCGAGGGCCGGGTGTTGCGCGGCCGCGACGACATCTACTCGCTGTCCCACGCGACCGCGGCGACGACGAGCGAGCTGCTCGTGGACACGCTGGCCGCGCTGCACGCGACGGATCCCGCCGCCGTCGGGCTGACCGACTTCGGCCGCCCGGACGGCTTCCTCGAACGCCAGGTGCGGCGCTGGTACCAGCAGTGGGAACGGTCGAAGACGCGAGAGCTCGCCTCGCTCGAGCAGGTGGCCGCCATTCTTCGCGCAACCCTGCCCGAGCAGACCCGTGCCGGAATCGTTCACGGCGACTACCGACTTGACAACGTCATGGTAGACGAGGAGGTCAGCCGGATCCTCGCCGTGTTGGATTGGGAAATGGCCACGCTGGGTGATCCGCTCACCGATGTCGGCCTCTTGGTTGTCTACACCGAGTTGGCGGCGGACGGTCTCGCGCCGACACAACCCAGGTTCGGGCCCGAACAAGGATTCCTCTCCGCGTCGTCCCTGGTGGACCGGTACGCAAGGGAGGCGGCCGAGGCAACGCCGGTCGACCGGATCGGGTGGTACGTCGCGCTCGGCTACTACAAGCTCGCCATCATCAGCGAGGGCATCCATGCCCGTTATCTGCAGGGCAAGACGGTGGGCGCCGGCTTCGAACGAATGGGTTCGTCCGTGCCCATCCTGATTGAGCGCGCCCGTGCTGCCTTAGCGGGCGCCACCTGAGTGCCGCTACCATGCGCATACCCACCCTGTTGAGCAGGAGCTCAGATGCAGCCCGTGGAGCCGGTACCACCCGCGGAGGAGTTCTCCGCAGTGCCCACCGCCGTCTATCCCACGACGTGACTCGTGGGCTTCCTGCTCGGGTCGTTCGTGGTAGGAGTCTTGGATGCCCGCACCGACCAGCGGCCTGGCCCGCGTCACGATTCGCGCCCCGCGGCGCCGCCTGGATCTCGCGATCCCGCATCAGGTGCCGTTGGCCGAGCTGTTGCCCGAGGTCCTACGCCGGGCCGGCGAAGCGGGCGACCTCGAGCGGCCGGCGGCCAGTGGTTGGATCCTGCGTCGAGGGGACGGCGCGTCCCTACTCGGTGAGACCGCATTGGCGCACCAGGGGGTGCGTGACGGCGATGTCCTCTATCTCGTCCCGCGCAATCTCACCTGGCCGGAGCCCGATTACGACGATGTGGTCGAGGAGATCGCCGCGGGCGCGCGCCAGCACGGCCGAACCTGGGATGCCTCCGCCACCCGCCTGTTTTCGCTGGCGGCGGCGGGTCTGGTCCTGCTGACCGGCCTTGGCGTGCTGGTCAGCGCCGGGCCACATCGTGCTGGGCTGGCCGCAGGCGGTATCGCCGCGGTCCTCCTCGCCGCCGGTGCGCTGCTGTCACGAGCCCTCGGCGACGGCGTGGCGGGCGCCGCCGCAGGTGGTTTCGCCCTCCCCTACGCGGCGGCCAGCGGTGTCCTGCTTCTCTCTGACCAGCAGCCGTCTGTCGGCCCCAACCAGGTGCTGGTCGGGGCGACCGCGCTGCTGCTCGCAGCCGTCATCGGGGGGGTCGCGGTCGGGCATGGCCTGAGAATCTTCGCCGCGGGCGTCACGGCTGGCCTGTTCGCCGGACTCGGCGCCGTGCTCGAGTTCGGCCTCACGCCGGCCGGTGCGGCGTCGATTCTGATCGTGGCGCTCGTCGCGGGCATCGGACTGGCGCCCCTGCTAGCGGTGAGACTGGGCAAATTGCCTATTCCGGTGGTGACGGCGGCGCCCGACGTTCTCGCCGCCGAGCGGCGCCCCGCCCGGCCACAGGTGCTGGACGCGGTCATTCGGGCCGACGAGATCCTCGCCGGATCGCTGCTCGGGATCTCAGGGATCGGGGTCGGCTGCGTCGCCATCCTGGGAACCGATACCAGCGGTGCCGGCCCGCTACTGGGCGGCCTGGCAGCCACGGTTTTGCTGTTGCGCGCCCGACTCTTTCCCAGCGTGGCGGCCCGGCTGCCGCTGCTGGCGGGTGGTCTGGCCGGACTCGCGTTGACGGCTTGGTCCGTACTGAGCCCCGCGGGGTCCGCGATCCGTCTACTCGGCGTCGCGCTCGCGTTCGGTGCGGTACTGGGGCTGCTAGCCATGGCAGCATCGGCCGACCGGCCACGTGGCGGTGGGTCGCCCTACCTTGGCCGTCTCGCTGACATCCTGGACGTGGCCACCGTCGTCGCGCTGGCGCCGGTGGCATGCGCAGTCCTTGATCTCTACAGCTGGGTGCGGGGCCTCGCCGGCTGGCCGATTGGGTAACGGATCAGTGGCTCAGCGGATGGTTCACCCCAGCGTCGTGCCAGTCGCCCGAGGCGATCGCGCGCGTGTACCGCTGGCGAGACAGCGAGATTTCGGCCTCTGCCTCCTTGCGGCCCACCCAGGTGGCGCCCTCGACGCTCTTGCCCGGCTCTAGATCCTTGTAGACCTCGAAGAAGTGTTGGATCTCCGCGAGGTCGAACTGCGGCAGGTTGTGGATGTCACGTAGATGTGCCTGCCGCACGTCGTCGGCCGGCACACAGAGGACCTTGTCGTCGCCGCCCTTCTCGTCAGTCATCCGGAACATGCCGATCGCCCGGCAATGAATGAGGCAACCGGGGAAGGTGGGCTCCTGCACCAGCACAAGCGCGTCGAGCGGGTCGCCGTCGTCACCCAGCGTGCCCTCCACGAACCCGTAGTCGGCCGGGTACTGGGTCGCGGTGAACAGCGTGCGGTCCAGCCTGATTCGTCCCGTCTTGTGATCGACCTCATACTTGTTGCGCTGTCCCTTGGGGATTTCGACCGTCACGTCGAAGGACAACATCGCGCAGTTCACTTCCTCTCGGCGGAGGCGATCAACACCGGCATCTGGGGCCGGGCTTGATGTAGAGCTAGTGTCGCCTACGCTCAAGGCGGCGAGTAGAGGAGGGTGGGTGGCGCGACCAGATACGCACCCGAGTGTCGAGGGTGGCGGCATGGAGGACGGCGAGGAGGCCGCGGGTACGTCTACCGCGCCGTCCACCGGCGATGTGGTCCGTCCGGGCACGGGTGTGGTCAGGCCCGGTACTGGTGTGGTGCGCCCAGGTGCTGCCTCGGCACCCGCCGAAAGCGCCGCCAAGGCGCGCGCCGTCGTGCCGGACGCACCCGAGAAGCCGCTTGAGCCCATCCACGTCGTGTTGCCCGTGATCCACGTCAAGCCGGCGAAGCAGGGCTTCCTGGACCGGCTCGTGGCCCCGAAGGGCAAGAAACAGGACAAGAAAGCCCGGGAAGAGGCGTCGGACGCGCAGGTCGACGAGGCGGAGCCGGTCAGCCCGGCGGTGCCCGCGCCCCCCATGCCGACGGCACCAGCGCGCCCGGATCAGCCGCCGCCAACCCGGTCGGAGCAGCCGCCGCCGCGCAACTTCGCGGGTCCGGCCGCGCCCACCGCGCCCACCGCGCCCCCAGCCGTCCGGCCATCTCCGCCGTCCGGACCCGGTAGGCAGTCTGGACCCGGCGGGCCGCCCCGACCTGGCGGACCTCCGCGTCCGGGACCGCCCGGCGCGCGGGCAGCCGAAGCTCCGGCTCCTACCCGCCCAGCCCCCGGCGGGCTCCCGCCAGGCCGTGGGCCCCGGCCGGGACAGCCGAGCCCCGACCGGCGTCCGCCTCGTCGACCGCCACAGGTCGATCGGCGTAACCAACCGGCCGATGGCTACGGCGATGACTGGCCGGAGGAGGCGCCGACTCGGCGTGGGATTCGCAAGGGTCGGTGGATCGCGGCCGCAGCGGTCCTCACGGTGCTCGCGGCCGGCGGTGGCGTCATCGCGGGTAGGACCAACGGACCCGCGGCGCCGCAGTGGCAGTCCGCCACGACCGTCGCCGTCTCGGCGCCCGTCCTGCCCGGGCTGGCCAGCGACGCGCCCCGCCCGACGGCCGCATCGGTGGCCGCGCTGATCGGCCCGCTGCTGGCCGATCCCGGGCTCGGCGGCCATGTCACCGCCTCCGTAGTCGACGTTGCCACCGGCGAGCCGATCTTCGAGCAGAGGGGCGGCGAGGGCGCTACCCCCGCCTCCACAGCTAAGTTGGTTACCGCCGCGGCCGTGCTGCACGCCCGAGGTCCCGCCTACCAGATTTCCACCCGCGTGGTCGCGGGCGCAGCGCCGGGTGAGGTCGTCCTCGTGGGCGGCGGCGACCCCACGTTGGCGGCCGGTGCCCCCCCGACCTATCCGGGTGCCGCACGGCTGGACCTCCTCGCGGAGCAGGTGAGGACGGCGCTCGGCGGCGCGTCACCGACCCGGGTGACCGTTGATTCCTCGCTCTTCGTGGGCCCCACATACAGTCCACGGTGGATAGCGGCGGACGCGAAGTTTGGTTGCATCGCCAACATCACGGCGTTGATGACCGACGGGGCGCGCAAGAACCCTAAGCAGACCAAGGGGTGTGCGGCCCGGCATGCCCGGCCCGACCTCGCGGCCGGGCAGATCTTCGCCAAGACGCTCGGTCTGCCAGCCTCCGCGGTTACCTTTGGCGCCGCCCCATCCGGCGCACAGCAACTCGGCGAGGTGCGCTCCCCTCCGCTGTCCCGCCTGGTCGAGATGATGATCTTGGAGAGTGACAACATCATCGCGGAGAGCCTCGCCCGCCAGGTCGCCCTGGCCCGCGGGCGGCCGGCGAGCTTCGTCGGTGGCGCCGAGGCAACCGGCGAGGTGCTGGCTGAGCTGGGTATGGACACGGGCGGATACCGGTTAGTCGACGGCAGCGGTCTGTCCTGGGACGACCGGGTGAGTGCCACGTTGCTCACGTCGATCCTCGCGCACGCGGCTTCGGCCGAGTTCCCGCAGCTTCGGGCGATCATCTCCGGCCTGCCGGTGGCCGCATACTCGGGCACGCTCAGCCCGCGATTCATACGAGCCAACTCGGGCGGCGCCGCCGCGGGTGTGGTCCGGGCGAAGACGGGCACCTTGGCCCATGTCAACTCCCTTGCCGGCATCGCCGTTGACGCCGACGGCCGGCTGCTGGCCTTCTCGATCGTGGCCGACCAGACCAGCAGCAGGACCAAGGCCGAGCCTGCCCTCGACCGGATCGCGGCGGCGCTGGCGTCCTGCGGCTGTGCGTGACCGGCATCGAGTGAGGCGGGTCGATCGCGGTTAGCGTTTTGGCCACCACGGGTACGGTGGTGGGCATGGCGCAGTTCGTCGACTGGGATCTCGCGGCCGCGACAGCAGGGGCACTCGGCAAGTCCGGCCCTCGGGTCAGCTTCCGGGAGGCCAGCGACGTCGTGACCGACCTCCGTCGCCTCGCCGACGAGGCAGCCGGCCAGGTCGAGACCTATACCGGCATGTCACCGTCGGCTGGACCGGCACCGGTCCGTGTGGTTGACCGACGCGACTGGGCCGATGCCAATATCGCCGGGCTTCGGCAGGTGATCGCGCCGCTGCTCGCTCGGGTGACTGGGTCCCGCGAGCCCGGGGCCTTCGCCGACGCCGTTGGTTCGCGGGTCACTGGGGTTCAGGCCGGCACGGTGCTCGCGTACCTGTCCGGCCGGGTGCTGGGACAGTACGAGGTCTTCTCCGCGGACCCCGGCCAGTTACTGCTGGTTGCGCCGAACATCGTGGAGGTGGAGCGGAAGCTCGAGGCCGTCCCGCGCGATTTCAGGCTCTGGGTCTGCCTGCACGAGGTCACCCACCGGACCCAATTCACCGCCGTACCGTGGCTGCGAGCCCACTTCCTCGGCGAGGTCGCGGCCTTCGTGGACGCCGGCGGTGCCGCCGATCAGCTCGCCGAACGGGCCCGCCGGGCACTCGGTGCGATCGCGGACGCGGTGCGCAACCCGGACAGTCGCGCCTCCATCCTCGACCTGGTGCAGACTCCGGCGCAGCGGGCTGTGCTCGATCGCATCACCGCGCTGATGACTCTGCTTGAGGGACACGCGGAGTTTGTGATGGACGGAGTGGGCCCAGAGGTCGTGCCGAGCGTGAACGAGATCCGGGCGAAGTTCAACCGCCGCCGCGAGGGCGGCAACGCGCTGGAGAAGTTGGTGCGCCGCCTGTTGGGCGTCGACGCGAAGCTGCGCCAGTACGCCGAAGGGCGGCAATTCGTTCACGACGTCGTGTCGCGGGTCGGCATGGCCGGCTTCAACAAGGTATGGGAATCGCCGCTCACTCTGCCGATGCTCTCCGAGCTCTCCGATGCGTCGGCGTGGATCGCCCGCACCGGCGTGCGTCCGCTGCCAGCCGCGGACTGAACCCGTGGCCGCGCTGGACCCCGCCGTCGCGGCCATCCGCACCGCCGTCCGCTCCACCCTTCTCGTCGATCTAGGGCTCAACGACGTGATTGGAGATCAAACCACGCCGCTAAGCCCTAGATCGACGAGCCAGGTGGGGGGAGTGCTGGTCGCGTGCTCCGGCGGCGCGGACTCGCTCGCACTCGCCGCAGCGGCCGCGTTCGTGGCGCCGAGGCTCGGCGTACCTGTCGGCCTCGTCACCGTCGACCATCAGCTCCAGCCGGGCTCGGGGCAGCGAGCCGAGGGGGTGGCCGACTGGGCGCGAAAGGAAGGATTCGACCCGGTTGTGGTGCAGACGGTGGAGGTCGCGGGTCGGGCCGGCGGCCCGGAGGCGTCCGCCAGAGACGCGCGCTACGAGGGCCTGGTGGCGGCGGCGCGCGCCCGCGGCGCTCGGAGCGTGCTGCTTGGGCACACCCGCGAGGACCAGGCTGAGACGGTCCTCCTCGCGCTGTTGCGCGGCGCCGGATTGCGCGGACTCGCGGGCATGCCCACCAGGCGAGCGGTGGAGGAGGTGGTGTTGGCGAGGCCGCTACTGGAGATCTCGCGGGCGCAAACGCGGGCGGCCTGCGGCGCGCTCGGGCTCACTCCGTGGGAGGATCCGCACAACGCCGATCCCGCCTTCGGGCGCGCCCGGGCCCGTGCTCTGCTTCAGTCCCTTGTGGACAAGCTTGGCCCGGCCGTGGTACCCAATCTCGTGCAGACCGCCCACCGCGCGGCCGTTGACGGGGCGGCCCTCGATGGCCTCGCGGTCAGCGCGATCGAGGCGGTCCGCGACGACGACGGGTCACTCCGGGCCGGTGACCTGGCCCCTCTGGCCGAGGCGATCCGGACTCGGGTGTTGCTCGCTTGGGCCCGCTCGCTCGGCGCGCCGGGATCGGGGTTATCGCATCGGCATATCCAGGCGCTCGACGCTCTCGTGGTGGACTGGCACGGCCAAGGTCCGGTCCACCTGCCTGGTGGCATCGCGGTCGTCCGCCGTGACGGCCGCCTATCCCCGACGGCGTAGCCATGACCTTGCCCAACCTTTCACGCAAGCCGGTCTTCGCCCCGCGTGGTGTCGTCGCCACCTCTCAGCCCCTCGCCGCGGCCGCCGGGCTGGACATGCTCAGGCGGGGTGGCAACGCCGTCGACGCCGCGGTTGCGGCGGCAATCACGCTCACGGTGGTGCAGCCGGGGTCCAATGACATCGGCGGCGATCTCTTCGCGATCGTCTGGGATGGACAACGGTTGCATGGACTCAACGCCTCGGGCCGGTCCCCACAGGCGCTGACCCGCGAATACGTCGCACGCTCGCTGGCCGATGGGCACGGGCCGGTGATGTCCGGGCGGCTGCCAGACCGCGGTTGGCTTCCGGTGACCGTGCCCGGCGCTCCAGCCGGCTGGCGTGACTTGCATGGCCGGTTCGGTCGGTTGAGCTTCGCAGAGCTCTTCGAGGACGCGATCGCGTACGCGGAGCAGGGTTTCCCGGTCTCGCCGACGGTGGCCCACCATTGGCAGCGGGCGGTGCCGGTGCACGCAGGCCTGGCCGGGGTTGAGTTCGGCGGGTGGGCCGAAGTCTTCGCGCCGGACGGGCGGGCACCGCGGGCCGGCGAGTCGTGGCGGAACCCCCACGCGGCCCGCACGCTTCGACTGATCGCGGCGACGGGCGCCGACGCGTTCTACCGGGGCGAGATCGCCGAGGCGGTAGCGGACCTGTCGGCACGCACGGCCGGGACGCTGTCCTATGCGGACATGGCGACGCACTCCTCGCTCTGGGTAGATCCGGTCAGCGCCAGCTACCGCGATCACGAGGTGTGGGAGATGCCGCCGAACGGTCAGGGCGTCGCGGCGCTGCTGGCGCTGTCGATTCTGGCCGGCGTCGAGGTCGCCGCGATGCCCGTGGCGCATCGAGTGCACCTTCAGATCGAGGCGACGAAGCTGGCTCTCGCCGACGCGCAGGCACATGTCGCGGACCCGGAACTGGAGCCGGCCCCGGTAACGGCACTGCTCTCGCTGGCGTATGTGGCGTCTCGACGGGCGCTGCTCAGCGAGGTGGCGGCCGACGCCGTGGCCGGCGAACCGGCCCGGGGAGGCACCGTCTACCTCTGCGCGGCCGACGCCGACGGGTCGATGGTGAGCCTGATCCAGTCCAACTACCTGGGATTCGGGTCCTTCATCGTCGTACCAGGGTTCGGCTTCGGCCTGCAGAACCGGGGCTCCGGATTCACCCTCGCGGAGGGCCATCCGAACGAGATTGGTCCGCGCAAGCGCCCCTTCCACACGATCATCCCCGGATTCCTGACCCACGGCGGTGAGCCGGTCGGGCCCTTCGGCGTCATGGGTGGGCATATGCAGCCGCAGGGGCACGTCCAGCTCGTCATGTCGACGGTGGACCTCGGGCTCGACCCGCAGGCGGCGCTGGACGCGCCGCGGTGGTACTGGGACGCGGGGCGCCGGGTGCTGGTCGAGCCTGAGTTCGGCGCCGAGGTAGTCAATGAGCTGCGCCGCCGTGGTCATGACGCGCGTCCGGTCGGCGACCGCACCGTGGTCGGGAATGGGCAGGCGATCTGGCGGTGTCTAGACGGCCGGGGCTACATCGCCGGCTCCGAGGCCCGCGCCGATGGCCACGCTGCCTGCTACTGAGGCGACCTCGTGACGCGAAACGCCGATAAGAGCGCGCGCGTCGAATCGTCGATGAGGCAGGCTTGAGGCATGGGTGAGGGCAACTGGTACGACGCCGACATTGAACGCGTGGTCGTCACCGAGGAGCAGATCCATGACAAGATCCAGGACCTGGCGAAGCAGATCGCGGCGGATTACGTACATATGGAGAGTGTCCTGCTCGTCGGCGTGCTCAAGGGGGCCTTCATGTTCATGGCTGACTTCGCCCGGGCCCTCGGCCGCCTCGCCGGCGCCGTGGAGGTGGAGTTCATGGCGGTCTCGTCCTACGGGCAACGGGCCACATCGTCCGGCGTCGTTCGAATCCTCAAGGATCTGGATCGTGACATCGCCAACAAACACGTGATTGTTGTCGAGGACATTGTCGACTCGGGCCTGACCCTGTCGTGGCTACTCAAGTACCTGGAGAGCCGGTCCGCCGCTTCGGTCGAGGTGGTCGCCCTGCTCCGTAAACCCGATGCGATCAAGGTTGACGTGCCGGTGAAGTACGTCGGGTTCGACATCTCGAACGAGTTCGTGGTCGGGTATGGCCTCGATTTCGCCGAGCGCTATCGCGAGATGCCCTACATTGGGGTGCTTCGCTCCTCGGTCTACTCGCGCGTCTGATCGGCCTGGTGTCATCGAGCCCGGAGTGATCGAGGCCGCCTCGGTCCGTGCCGGTTTCCGCACCATTGCTGATGGTTTCCTGGGACACAGCTGAGAGTGCCCGACGTGACGGGGCGACGTCGGCACTCACGGTGTACCGTCGAGTGACCGGGTGCCACGGCGGCCCCGGGGTCTGCGCCGAACGGTCGCGCCGAACGCTCGGCGCGTGCGGCGCAGCTACAGGGTGCTCTGACTGATTCGGAGGGCTGGGCGCCAAAAGCGCTCAAAACAGTATGGAACGTACCCGTGGCATCTTCCGCCGACCTGTTGTGTGGATCATCCTGGTGATCGTCGGCGCGATCGCGTTGAGCAGCTTCTTCACCGGCGGCCAGGAGTACACCAAGGTCGACACGTCGGTCGCGCTCAGTGAGCTGCGCAACGGGAACGTGAAGAAGGCTGTTCTCGAGGATCGTGAGCAGAATCTCGTCCTCGATCTGAACAACAAGGTCGACGTCAAGGGCCAGCCGACCGACCGCATCAACGCCCAGGTTCCAGCGCAGGCCATCGGGCCGATCTGGGCCGAGATCGACGGGCTGGAGCGTTCCGGCAAGATCGCCGACGCAGATGTCAAGGTCACCAAGGACAGCGTCCTGCTGAGCTTCCTGATCAACCTGCTGCCGATCGCAGTCCTCGTCATTCTGTTGCTGCTGTTCATGTCGCAGATGCAGGGCGGCGGCAGCCGGGTCCTCAACTTCGGCAAGTCGAAGGCGAAGCTCGTCGCCAAGGACACCCCGAAGACCACATTCGCTGATGTCGCCGGCGCCGACGAGGCCGTGCAGGAGCTGCACGAGATCAAGGATTTCCTGCAGAACCCGGCCAAATATCAGGCCCTCGGCGCCAAGATCCCAAAGGGTGTGCTGCTCTACGGCCCGCCCGGTACGGGCAAGACGCTGCTCGCCCGTGCGGTCGCCGGCGAGGCCGGCTGTCCGTTCTACTCGATCTCCGGCTCTGATTTTGTCGAGATGTTCGTCGGCGTCGGCGCGAGCCGGGTCCGCGACCTGTTCGAGCAGGCCAAGGCCAACGCGCCCGCGATCGTCTTCGTCGACGAGATCGACGCGGTCGGTCGCCACCGCGGTGCCGGTCTCGGCGGTGGGCACGACGAGCGCGAGCAGACCCTTAACCAGCTGCTCGTTGAGATGGACGGCTTCGACACCAAGGGTGGCGTCATCCTCATCGCGGCGACCAACCGGCCGGACATTCTCGACCCGGCTCTGCTTCGCCCGGGCCGGTTCGACCGCCAGATCGCCGTGGATGCCCCCGACATGGAGGGCCGCAAGGCGATCCTGCGGGTGCACGCCAAGGGCAAGCCGTTCTCGCCCGACGTCGACCTCGACTCGGTCGCCCGCCGCACTCCCGGCTTCTCGGGTGCCGACCTCGCCAATGTCATCAACGAAGCGGCCCTACTGACGGCGCGAAATGACAAGCGCGCCATCTCGAACTACTTTCTGGAGGAGTCGATCGACCGCGTGATCGCCGGCCCCGAGCGCCGCACGCGGGCGATGAGCGAGCAAGAAAAGAAGATCACCGCGTACCACGAGGCCGGTCACGCCCTCGTCGCCTGGGCCATGCCGCAACTGGCTCCGGTGCACAAGGTCACGATCCTGCCCCGCGGTCGCTCGCTCGGCCACACACTCGTGCTGCCGACCGAGGATAAGTACACCCAGACCCGTGGCGAAATGATCGACACGCTTGCGTACGCCCTCGGCGGCCGGGCGTCGGAGGAGCTGGTCTTCCACGAGCCGACCACAGGCGCGGGCAACGACATCGAGAAGGCGTCGGCAGTCGCCCGGGCCATGGTCACCCAGTACGGCATGAGCTCCAAACTGGGTGCGGTGAAGTACGGCACGAGCAACGACGAGCCGTTCCTCGGCCGCACGATGGGTCACACCAAGGACTACTCGGACGCCATCGCCGCGGAGATCGACTCCGAGGTGCGCGCGCTCATCGAGCTGGCGCACGACGAGGCATGGGAGATCCTGGTCGAGTATCGCGATGTGCTCGACTCGATCGTGCTCGAGCTCATCGAGAAGGAGACCGTGTCCCAGCAGGACATGGCCCGCCTGTGTGCACGGGTGCAGAAGCGGCGGCCGATGGCACCCTTCAATGGATTCGGCAAGCGCCGGCCATCGGACCGTCCGCCGGTGCTCACGCCGTCCGAGAAGGACACTCTTAAGTCGAGTGCTGAGGCGGACGGCGTGCGGGCCCAGCACGAGCCGGCCAGCGTGGGCGACTCGCCGTCTACCGAGGGCCACGGCGCCGGCGTGGGTACGACGAGTGGCTCCGATGCGAACGCCGGGGAGGGTTCGCGCTGAGCGCGGAGCCTCGGGACGGCTCCGCGACCGAGCCGGATGACGCGTTCCTCTCATACGAGACGGAGCTGGATCATCTCGCCGCGCGGTTGGTCAACGGGCGTCTCAGTGGTGGGCCGGTGGAGGACGCCGTCGACCTTCCACGCATCGAACGAGCCGTCCGCGAGATCCTCATTGCCATCGGCGAGGACCCGGACCGGGACGGGCTGCAGCGTACGCCTGCGCGGGTGGCCCGGGCGTACGCCGAACTCTTCGCCGGACTCCGTGTCGATGCCGAACATGTGCTCACGACCAGCTTCGAGGCGGACCACGAGGAGATGGTGCTTGTCCGCGACATCGAAGTGATGTCCAGTTGCGAACACCATCTGCTGCCGTTTCACGGCGTGGCCCACGTCGGCTATATCCCCGGCCCGGACGGCCGGATCACCGGGCTGTCCAAGCTGGCCCGGCTCGTCGAGGTCTACGCCCGCCGGCCGCAGGTGCAGGAGCGACTGACGGCAGGGGTCGCGGACACGCTGATGAAGGCGCTCGACCCGCGGGGTGTGATCGTGGTCGTCGAGTGCGAGCACATGTGCATGGCGATGCGGGGCATCCAGAAACCCGGTGCCCGTACCGTCACCTCGGCGGTGCGGGGCTTGCTGCAGTCCGACGCGAAATCGCGTGCCGAGGCGATGGCTCTCATCCTCGCCTCGCCCCGCCGACCCTGACCCCGCCCCGATCCCGCCCCAAGATCCCGTCGATCATGACCTCCAGGTCATGATCGACGGGTTTTCGCGACGGCCAGAACGTGATCACCGCGATCTTGACGGCGTCAGCGGGCCAGGAAGAACACGCCTAGCCCGGCGCAGAGCAGCAGGTTCGGCGCCAGGCAGATGAGTGCTCCCAGCCGGCAACGCCACGAGGCACACCGGAGCCAGCAGCGGTAGGACATGCTCCTCGTCGAGCGCCGCGAGCAGGGCCAGCTGCACAATGAGGACGGTCAGCGCGTAGCCGCCATAGATGACGGCGTTGCGGGCAGACACGCCACGACACGCTACCGGAGACAATCAGTCGCAGTAGTTCGCGAATCAGGGCGAAACGCACAGCCCGAACGGCTGGTGACAACGCTGTGGCGGTCGTTGTCGATAACGTGTGCGGGTGGCGAGCGACCCACTCGTACCCAAGACGCTGCTACGCCTTCGCCGGAGCGATCCGGTGGCGGCGCGGCAGGCCGAGCACGCCCTCGATGAGTTGCTCTCCGACGGCGGCCTGGCTGACCTGACCCAGCACGACCTGCAGACGTATCTATGGTTCACGCTGGCCGACCTGGCGGAGTCGCAGCGTACAGCCGCGGCGTTGGCGCACTTCTTCGAACTCGCCGAACTGAACCGCTACGCCGGGATAGCCGCCTCTTCGCAGACCAAGGAGATCCTGCGCACATATGACGAGCGCGGGCAGGTCGCCGGCGCCAAGGTCGCGCACAAGGCGATGGATGCCTCCGGCATCGTGCCGCCCGATCTGCCCGAGCTGGAGTGGGGCGAGATCATGGGCCGCGCTGAGATGAGCGCGTACGAGCGGATCGCCGCCACGTTGGAACTGGCGCTCGCGGCCGGGGACCTGAAGCCCGGCGCGCGCGGCTGGCGCATTACCCAACAACGACTGACCCAACAGCAGCTGACGATGTCCCGGCTCGACGGGCCCCCGCTGCTGGATCGGATCCGGGCGGAGCGGCTCGATTCGTGGGCCGAGGTGGGTGGGCGCGGTCGGCGTGGCCTCGCTTCCGCAGTGCTCGCCGACCTGCTGGCCGAGCCGGCGCCGCCGCGCGA
>Ga0184612_10000659_pt1 | contig 16130 bp, 13 predicted proteins | sample PLM3_60_coex_FD_133163 | JGI IMG/M metagenome (GOLD analysis project Ga0184612, IMG submission 133163) | Groundwater sediment microbial communities from an aquifer in East River, Colorado, USA - PLM3_60_coex | ecosystem: Environmental > Terrestrial > Soil > Riparian zone | place: USA: East... | reverse complement strand
TTTCACCAGGTTCACCGGAGCAGCGAAACCAATACCGATATTGCCGCCGCTCTGGCTGAAAATGGCCGTGTTGATCCCAACGACTTCACCGGCCATGTTGAAAAGAGGGCCGCCGGAATTGCCTGGATTAATCGACGCGTCGGTCTGAATGAAATCGTCGTACGGACCGGCGCCGATCATTCTCCCCTTGGCGCTGACGATTCCGGTTGTAACGGTGTTGCTCAAACCAAAGGGGTTGCCGATCGCCATCACCCAATCTCCTACACGGAGCGCCTCAGAGTTGCCAAGCGTCGCAGCGGGCAAAGAAGTTTTGGTATCGATCTTGATAACCGCTAAGTCGGTCTTGGGATCACGCCCCAGGATTTTCGCCTTATATTGCTGTTTGTCACTCAAAGTGACCGTGATCTCCTGGGCGTTTTCCACGACGTGGTTGTTCGTCAGGATCAGGCCGTCTTTGCGAATGATGAATCCCGATCCGGTCCCCTGGCGTTTGAACGGCTGGGGTTGCTGGGGCGTAGGCGCCCGGAAGCCTGGAACGGGAAAATTCTCGCCGAAAAGCTGATCCGGAAAATCGGTCTTGGCAACCGACGTTACCTTGATGTTGACCACCGCAGGCGCGACCCGAGCGGCCAAATCGGCAAACGATGGCAAAGAACCATTCTGCGATCGGGACGCAGCGACGGTATCATTAGCGTGCGCATCCGGTCTCTGGGCATCCCGGCCAATGGCGAATCCGCCGCCGACCAAAGCGACCGCCAGCGCAGTCGCGACAAAAATTTCTCTCTTCGATTTCATCTCTCTTCTCCTTTGTCGTGGAGTGCGTCCACGATGTTTCATGATAGGGTTTTTTGCAGAAGAGTTTAAGTCACAACGATGAGAGGAGAATGAGAAGCGGATTAGAATTTTTTAATCTTTGGCTTGAGAGACAGATGGGTCCGGCACCAGCGGCAATGTCACCTGGAAACAGCTCCCCTCACCAAGCGTGCTGGACACCCTGATCTGGCCCTGGTGGAGATGAACGATGGAACGGACCAGAGCCAGCCCGAGACCGGTACCGCTGCCTTCTCTGGCCGGGTCGCCCCGGTAGAAGCGATCAAAAATATGCTCCAGTGCGTCTGCAGCGATACCGGGTCCATTATCCTTGACCTCCAAAACAGCTGAGCCGTTCTGCTGCCGCAGGGTAACCTCGATCTTACCGCCGGGGGGCGTATATTTGATCGCATTTTCAGCCAGGTTAAAAACCAGCCGGAAGAGCAAGGAGTCGTAGCCTTTGATCCACAGCTGTGGTACCCCGGCAACCGTGCAATTGTTTCCGGCCCTTGCGGCCAGCTCACTCAATGCGGGGGCGACGTCTTCCAGCACTTGGGCTAGATTGACCCGTGTTGGACGCGCGCTTAAGGCGTCGCCTTCCATGCGTGCCATCAGCAACAAGTCCTCCACCAGCGAATTGAGCCGCTCCACCTCTTCAAGACAACTCACCAATGCCTCTCGAATCTCAGCAGGAGCGTCAGAGGACTTGAGGGCGACCTCGATCTCTCCTTTAAGAATCGTCAGGGGAGTCCGTAATTCATGGGCGGCGTCGGCACTGAATCGGCGCACAGCGCCAAACGAGCGCTCCAGTCTCGCCAGCATGTCGTTCAGCACAGCCGCCAGTCGCCCTAATTCGTCGTCGTTGGATAGAGCCGGGATGCGTTTGGTCAGGTCTTCGGCTTCAATCCGCCGGGCCGCCTCCACCATCGCATCCACAGGGCTGAGAGCCCGGCGAGCGAGAAACCATCCGCCCAGCGCCGAACCGACCAAAGCCACAGGCGCCAAGATAAGAAGAACAAGAAGAAAACTGGAACGGGTGGCTTTGACATTTTCCAACGACATGGCTACCTGGACGATATTCACCGTCGCGCCGTTTCTGACCACCGGCAAGGTCAGGAGCCGGAATGACTTTTCGGATTTAGGGTGAAGTCCCACCGTCTCCAATGTCGCCTGACCTCTCTCCGCATTCCGTAACGCTTCGGCGCTCAGGGGTAGCCGTGATCTTTTTGGCGGCACCAGCCGCGGGTCAAGCCGGCCAAACGGATCGAGCAACTGGAAAAACCGCTCCGCCAATTCGGGTCCAAGCATCGATTGCAGCATGTCTTCAATGTCGGGCCCGAAAAAGGCCGGACGCCGGACCGACTCGGCAATGGCGCGAGCGACAGAGTTTAGGGAGTCATCCACATTGTTTCGCAGGCCACGATCGAGCAGGAACACCGAAGTGCCGCCCAGCAGCGCGACCATCGCGGTCAGAATTCCCGTGTACCAAAGTATCAGACGACCCCGGACGGTGGTTGGACGCCACATCATGATGCAGACGGCTCTTCCTTCAGCACATAGCCGACGCCGCGCACGGTATGGATCAGTTTCGGCTCGAAGTCGCCGTCGATTTTCTTCCGCAGGTAGTTTACGTAGACGTCGATCACGTTCGTAAAAGTATCATAGTTAACTCCCCACACATGCTGCGCGATCACGCTGCGGCTGAGAACCTGATCCCGCCTGCGAAGGAGGAACTCGAGCAGCGCGTATTCCTTCGGCGTCAAATCGATCCGCTTGTTGCCACGGGTCACCTCGCGGGTCGCCGGGTCGACTCTGAGATCCGCGATGGCGAGCACGGCCGGGACAGGTGCGGGCCCGCGCCGCAGGAGCGCGCGCACGCGCGCCAGCAGCTCTTCAAACGCAAACGGCTTGGTGAGATAGTCATCCGCACCTAAATCCAGCCCCATCACCCGGTCCGCCACTGTTACCCGCGCCGTCAACAAAAGGACCGGGACGTCGACACGTCGTTGGCGAATTTCTTTCATGACGCTGAGCCCGTCGAGCTTCGGTAGCATGACATCGAGAATAACCAAGTCGTAGTCGCTTTTCAGCAGCCGGTTCAGCCCCGCGTCGCCGTCGTGCTCCACGTCCACTGAATAATTAGCCGCTTCCAAGCCCCGCTTGATAAAGCTTGCGACTTTCTTTTCATCTTCGACGACGAGAATATGCATGGTTAAGAATCCCGTAACATAACATACCGCCGCAGGCCAAATGCCAAGTGGAAAAAAGGTGTCCTTCGTGCGGGTTCGTGATAGTGCGCGCTAGCTTGGTCTGGTGTGAGCGTTGACAGCAGCCGAGGAGCGAGCCTCTCCGGTTGTGGGCAATGGGCGCCTGTACGTCTGTCAAAAGTTCAACGTTCAAGGCATGTCCTGAACGAAGTGAAGGATCTTACCCATCTCGAAAGATCCTTCGAAGCTCAGGATGCGCGAAGCGCGCACTTTGAACCCGGAACTTTGAACTTCCGTGCCCGCACCCTCCGAGGCTCACTCCTCGGCCTACGATGTATCGTAACTTTTTTCGGTCCATAATAGTCCGGGCTAGCATAACTCCTTGTTGGTTGTTCTTGACTTCAAGAACGGCTATCGACTAGCTTCTAAAGAGCAATCGCGCTTTAGGAGGAATTGACCATGAACTTCAAGACCGTTGCACTGCTCCATCCAGGGAATATGGGCACGACTATTGGAGCGGCTGCCGCCACGAGCGGCACCCAAGTCATCTGGGTCTCGCAGCAACGCAGCAAGGCAACCCAAGAACGGGCTAGGCGGGCTGGCTTGGTTGATGTGACGAATCTCGCCAATGCCGTCCGGGAGAGCGATGTCATTCTTTCCGTCTGCCCGCCGGACGCCGCTCTCGATCTCGCCCGGATGGTGGCGGAGCACAATTTTAAAGGTGTCTACGTCGATGCCAATGCCGTCTCGCGAGCTACGGCCGAGGAAATCGGGCGGACAGTAACCAAAGGCGGAGCAAGTTTCGTGGATGGGGGAATCATCGGCTCTCCCGTCAAACAAGCTGGAACGACCCGGCTTTATCTCTCGGGGAGCCGGGCACCGGAAGTGGCAGAGCTCTTTTCTGCAAGCATGCTCAACGCCAGACCCATTGGTCCAAACCCAGGCGCCGCCTCCGCACTCAAGGTCGTCTATGCGGCCTGGACTAAATGCACCGATGGATTAGTGCTGGCTATCCGCGCACTGGCAGCCATCGAAGGGGTTGATCAGGCTCTCAGCGAGGAATGGAGCATCTCTCAACCGGATCTCGCGCGAAAAAGCACGCGGGCCGCCGCCGTGGCAGCGCCTAAAGCGTGGCGCTACGTGGGTGAAATGAAAGAGATCGCTGAAAGCTTCGCGGCAGCCGGCTTGACGCCGGGCTTTCACGACGCCGCCGCCGATATCTGGCAGCGACTCGCACCTTTCAAAGATCGCACGGAGCCGCCACCGACCCTGGAGGAGGTCATCGATGCCCTTTGTCGGTCGTGCGACAAACTCCGTTAAGCTTCCTTCAGCATCTCATGGAAGCAGGTTGCTGAAAAACTCTGTTTGCAGGCTGCTCAAAAAGATCTCAGAGGCGGGGCGCGTGTAGTTCGCATAGAGCTGATAGCTTATGGCATATAGTTGGAACCATACGCTATAAGCCATACGCTATAAGCCAGCCGGAGCAAGGCGATTGAGCGCAACGACGCATATGAGACTTTTTCAGCAGCCTGCCAGTCAGTCGCGGGCCCGCCCCACCAGAGGCCGAATGCCGACGACGCTAAAGAACAGCTCGTGGATGGCAACTTCATGCGCCGGTCTGACCTCGCGAAAAGAGCGCGAGAGCAACAGGTAGAAGAAAAGTCGGCAGAAGCAGGAAAGAGCGAAAAGGCTGAGCAGACTATAGCCGAAAAGCGGCGGCAACCGTGAAGCAAGAAAACCTCCCAAGGAAGAGCCGAGAAAAAGCGCCACGCCGTTGATGACATTAAAATACGCGATGCAACGAACACGCTTTTGTGGCGTGACCGCGTCGTAGATGAAATTGGCGGCGCTGAGCGTAACCCCACTCCAGGAAAAGCCCCCCCATATCTGGACCAGCATCAGGTACGCGGGATCTTGCGACAAAAGCCAAAAAGCCGGGATCAGAGCGGCAAAAAAGGAGCTTAGCCGGAGGACTCTGACGTTGCCGACCAGGTCCGCGTGTTTGCCCCAGAGCGGCAGGGCGACTAGCGAAGCGAATGAAGAGCAGACCTGCAGCGCCATATAGGTGAGATAGCTCAATTGCAAGTCACGCAGCATGAAGACGGCGAAAAAAGGCGCCGACAGGTAAGTAGCAAAAGTCAGACAGGCGCTAAAAACGACGAACTTTAGAAAGTTGCTCTCTCTAAAACGGGCGACAAACATGAGGAAAGTAAAATCGCTGGCGGGATCTCTTCGGTGCGGCGGCTCATCCATCTGATTGATAAAATAAGCCGACGCGTAGCGCGCCAAAGCTGCCAAAGAAAAAATAATAAAAAACCCGGCGCTGTACGAAACTTCCCGAAATAAATAGAGTATCAGCCCCGACATGATCACACTGCCTAGGGCCACGGCGCCTACGGTCCTGTTGCGCCATCCGAAGTATCGCCCTCTCTTGCTGGAAGGAATGTAGTCGCTCATCAAGCTGCCCCACGCCGGGCCCGCCAGGCCGCCACACAGAGCCGCGAGAATCAGCAGAACGAGCAAGAGCTCCACCCGGTTGGCCATTTCGAGCCAGGCCAGGATTGCGATGCAAAGAATCAACGAAGCTTGAGAAAAGACCAGACGCACCAGCAATTTACGCCGGCCGCCGACCCAGTAAATGACTCGCACGGCGAAAAACTGCGAAAGAGACGATAAAAGATTCGGTAGAGCAGTGACCAAACCCACCTGCTGCACCGTGGCGCCCAAAAAAAGCGCCAGCGGCGTCGCGTAGTGATCGGTAACGCCGCCCATAAAGGAAGCGAAGATGCCGTCCTTGAACGAAGCTCGGAGGCTCTCCCGAACGTTGACTTTTCTTCGCCCCATAACTGTCTGGAAAAGGAAAATTGTGCGGCATTTTTGCAGAGATTACCAGGGTTAATTCCAAAATGGTTTGGTCATTCTTAAATTAATTCATAGGCTTCTCTCCACGTGGTTTCTCTGCAACTTCTTTCAGAGAACCGGACGCGGAATGAAGCTATGATTTTGAAATTTAGCAAACCGCGTTGACAGCTGATGAGAGAAACTGTTAAGGGCGAAGGAGAATCTTACGGCCGTGATAAACACTAGCGATATCACCGTTCGTAAAGGTGAAAAATATGAATGCTCGTCTCAGGGTTAAACTGACTTTCGCATTTCTAATCGCATTTCAAATACCGGGATGGGGAACTCTCAGCGCTCAAAACTTGAAGATCCCCTATGTATCGCTTTCTCCAACCGCAGGGCCCTTGTGGATCGCATATGAAGCCGGTCTTTTCAAGAAAAACAATGTCGGTGTAGAACTTTTGTATATCCCGGGCGGCTCCGTGATCATTCAATCGATAATGTCCGGCGATGTAAAGATTGCTAATATGGCTCCTCCGTCAGCCATAGGCGCGTGGGCGAAAGGCGCGGATCTTACGCTGATTGCCAGCGGTGTGGACCAGCTCTTGGAAACCGTCGTGACCGGACCCGGTATCAAGAGTCCGGCTGACCTCAAGAACAAAAAGATCGGTGTCAGCCGCTATGGATCTCTCACCGACATGGCGCTTCGAGAGGCCTTGCGTCACTACAAGCTGACTCCAGATAAGGACGTCACTATTTTGCAAACGGGCGGCGAAGCAACCCGGTTCGCCGCTTTAACCTCGGGAGCCATCGATGGAGCGATGCTTTCGGGAGACAAGAAGGTCCAAGCGGAAAAGATGGGTTTTCACGTGACCATAGACCTGAGTCAACTACCCATTTACTATCCTGTGAATGGGGTCGTAGCTTCGAAGAAATTTGTCGGAAGTAATCCTGATATCGCCAAGAACTTTCTCAAAAGTTGGCTCGAAGGTATCAAAGCTTTCAAAACGGATAAAGAAGCTTTCACTCAAAGTCCTTGCCAAGTATCTCAAAATAAACGATAGAGATGTCCTGGAAAAAAGCTACGAGATCTATCGCCCCGTTTATAAGAAGGTCCCCTATGGCGACAGGCGGGCGGTCAACTTTGCGCTGGAACAAATGAGCAAGGAATTACCCGAGGCTGCCAAACTAAATCCAGATGATTTCATCGACAACCGGATTATTTCCGAGCTGGAAAAGAGTGGTTTTATCGACCAAATTTACGCCGAATCAGCGAAGAAATGAGGACCACGACCATGTTCGCAAAAATCAAACACCTCGCCATCATAAGTGACAACTACGCCCTTTTAAGCAGGTTTTATGAGGCGCTATTCGGCATGAAGACTTCAAAATCCCCTCGCCCGGAAAACGCGGTGGCCATAGGCGATGGCTACGTCGGAATGAACATCATCCCGCAAAAGTTGGGGCGGCAAGCCGGTCTCGAACACTTCGGGCTCGAAGTTGAAGACGTCGAGAAAGTCAGCGCCCGTTTGCGCGAAAAATACCCGTCAATACAATTGATCAAAAGACCGACCAATCGCCCATTCGCCGGTATCAGCACCCATGATCCGGAAGGTTACGTGTTCGATTTATCCCAACAAGATATGAACAATCGCGCGGAAATTTATGTCGAAGGAGAATGGAAACAAGACCGTCACGTGAGCCACTTTGTTTTGCGCGCGCTCAATCCGGCGAATTTGGCAAAGTTTTACCGGGAGATCTATGAGCTTCAGGAATTAGAGAAACCAGCCGATGACCCCAGTCATTATCTCACCGATAGCAGAGTAACGCTGGTAGTCTCCCCTTGGGCAATAACCGACTACGAAGGCGCCGGTATCGAACCGCGCCACATGGATCACTTGGGCTTCAAAGTCGAGGATGTCGATTCGTTCAAAAAGGATCTTCAGTCTCTGGTTAAAAGGAACCCCGCCCTTGCACCGAAGCCTGGAGGGACGGAAGGCGAGATTAGGCTTAAGCTCTTAGCAAAGTGCAAGCACGGCCAGTTCCAACTCGCCGATCCTGACGGAGTGCCCATCGACGTTTCCGCCGGCCGCTAGCAGAAATATTCGAAGAAACTGCAACTAAAATCCGGGACTCGGCTCTCTGATTGCAACCCTAGGGCTCGCTTCTCGGGCACTCTGGAAATGAACCGGACTAATTGCCCTTGCCGTAGACCTTATCAATAAAACCTTCTTTCTCGATCTCGCGCACAACACTATCGTCGATCAGGCTGTCCACGGTTACCTTGGCGCCAGGGCTTTGCTTCAACGCTTCATCGAGTTGGATTTTCATCCCTTCTCGGGTGGTATAGGGGACGCGCTCCAGGATTTTGACCGTCGATGCGTACGACGCATCCAAGTAGCCTTTGTTCGCCCCGCGGAGATATTTTGCAACGATCTTTTGTGTCGCTTCCTTATTGTTCTTAAAGAAATGGGCGGTCTCAATCAGCGCCATCACCGTCCTCTTCACAATCGGCCGTCTCTTGGCCAGGAAACTCTTGGTGGTCACTGCACAGATGAACGGCAACGGGTACGGTTTAGGCAGATCGCCCATGTCGGCTAGAATCCGGTGCGGTAGCCCGCCGGGAATGAGATTGACGTTTCCCGGAGGAGAGGGAAATCCTGCGATGACCCCGCGGCTAAAGCCCGCCGCGCGCTCGGCAGCGCCCCCGACCTGGAGAATTTTCACGTCTTCCATCGGCCTTAGGCCCAGTCCCTTGATCAACTCGCGCGCCGCCACATCGGATACGCTACCGAAGCGGCTGATGCCGATGGATTTTCCTTTGAGGTCTTCGGGGGATTTGACGCTGTCGAGCACAACCAGCTCGTAGGCAAGAACGTTTATGAAACAAGCTACGCTTACCGTGTCCGCGCCGCGCACGACCGCATTGGCCACGCCGCTTCCGGCAGCATTACCAACCTGAACGTCCTGGGAGACGATGGCGGCAACGCCGACGGTCGTGCTACCTATATAGACGACTTCCGCGTCCAAGCCATGTTTTTTGTAAAAGCCCGTATCGTCAGCCACAGTCCAGATCGAGTTCAAAGTGTCCGTCGAACTATAGGCAATACGAATCTTTTCCTGAGCCTCCCCCTTCGCCCACTGGATTACAATTAAGGAAAACGCAACGATCAGAACCAGACGATAACGTCTCCAAGCTCTGCACATAAAGCCCCCTTTCACTGGACCATCTAACTAAACTTTTCTTCTAAATTCGTCAACGCCTTACCCGATCCCATGAACCGCGCTCAAAAAACTTGACATAATGTTTTGGCGGCACGACAATCGCGCAGGATGGCGGAGCGGTAGCAGCCTAATCCAAATTGATAGGACAGACTTTGTGCAGTCGTCACGAGATCGCCGCGGAGATTTATCGCATCCCCACCTTTCATCCTGATCTTGACAAGTTTAGTGAAGGGCACGACAATCGCCGCGTTTTATAAGCCTGAAGTTAGACACTAATTAACAGACTCAATAGATAGTTAGACGCCGCAATGAGCCTTTTGGTGAGTCATGGTCCAGCGTGAACACGAATTCAACTACGGAGAGCCAGGCCTGTTCATGGAAATCTATGTGGCCAAGAAAGCCGAATTTCAGCCGCTGCTCTATGAGACACTTACGGCCGGATTCAACCTCAAGAAGGTAAGATCCCACTTCCGATCCCAGGCAGAAGCCATTCGTCGCTTCATGAGGCGCAACCGCCAGCTTCATGATTTCTCGTCGTACCGCATTAACCACTTCGGCAACGTTTTTACCGGCTATTCCCTCTACGAGGTTGATGGAACCTTCGCCGGTGGCGCGCAGGAACGCACACAGGTCGTTCGCGTCATTTTCGTCCCGCCGCTCGCGCAATTTTCCAAGGGGTTGGAGATTCCGAGGGGTCGTCGCCTCGCTTACGCAAGCCACTTTCTTCGGTTTTGGACTCATAACACCGACAGTTACGACGCCCATCGCAATGCGACCGTACCCTTCGAGCTCGGCGAACGCGCCCTTGTTCGGAAACTCTCGAGATGGCTTGACGACGTGGGGCTTTTCGCCACCGGCTATCTTCTCTATGAGATCTGCACCGGAATTAGTGAACTCCACCGGCATGGGCTCATTCGCAAGCCTGAAAAAGAGCTCTGGGTCACCTCATTCCGAGACTTCGCGCTCAACCGCATGATGGTTGTTGGTGGCGCTGGGAAGATGAAAAGCTGGGGAAAATAGGTCAGATAAGAATACTAACCGGCCTGCAAATATTGACGCCGGTCATCATGAGAACCACAGTAGGTTCTCTAGTTGGACCTTGAAGAAACCGCTGGCTTTGCAAACTTTGCAGGCCTCGACGGCTCGCGTCTGGTACCTGAGATCGTTTCCTTATTGCGCCAGAAAACAATAGAACAAGCCGTCGCCGCCGGAAGCCTTTAAGTCCTCCTGGCCGCAGCCGCGCGAGGCGTGCGCCGAGTTCCATGATGACACGCCAGGCGAATTCCCTTCCCGGTCATGGTGCCCGACCTGGGCTGCCCCCGCCAGCTTGTCGGCATTGCCAACGGTCCAGTTCTGGCAAGTTAGATTCGGGCTCGCCGGATAGGCCGTGCCGTCGGGCTGCGAGCCGGTCAAAATGTCGTGCTTGTTCGGCTTATCGCTGCGAGCATTGACCCGGTTACCCTTTTCGTCCAGCGCGGTTTCCTTATTGAGGTTGTTGCTGTCCGAGTGCAGGTTGGCGACGTCATCGGCGATCTTGACGCCTTTGGCGTTGTACCAGGGGCCCTTGCCAATGCGATCGCGGGCGTTCACGGCAGGTTTCGCATCCGCGGCGCTGACGCTCAGGTAGGCACGCCAGTTACGACTGCCTGCTCCAGCAGCCGTGGCCAGCTTCTGGCAGTACGCGTCGGCTCCGTCCACTCCGCCAAGGCTTGCCCCACTGCCGGGCCCTTGGCCGGTAACGAAAAAACTCATCGGCGGCTTCTGGTCCTGAGCTGTCCCCAATCTCATGCCGAATAGAGCCAGTATGACCGCCACAAGGGCCAGTTGAATCTTCTTCATTTTAGTTACCTCCTCTTTTGGGCTTCCGTGATCATACCCGAGGTTCGAAGCAATCAACGATAGCGACTGAACGATTTTGGTTATTGGTTGATGGCGCTCCTGGCGCGCGTCAAGCAATGCGTTACAAGAACCTGACACAGGGAAGTCGCCACGGGCAGATACTATTTAAAGAATCACACTTTGGCAAGCGAAAAATAGGCCTCGACGGGTACGGCGGGAGGCTAAGGTTTTTTATTTTGTCATATTGTCCCTGGTTGCATTATAATGAAGTCTATCGCTAGCGGGTTCTCAATTATCAACGGCTCGATATTACGGACGAGTAGAAAAAACCGGCGTGGCTGGGATCAAAATATCTAGATCTGAGGAGAGAATCTCTGGCCAATTTTTCGTGATGGGGGAGAATTTCGATGGCAACTGAAACTTCCTACGGCGAAGATTTTCGATCTATCGCTCAGGCTCTAGAAGCCAAAAACGTTCGTTCCTTTGAATTAAAGAGGCTTGGAGATTGGTACATCTTAAAGGGCGTTCCACCGGGCGGCGGCTCAGTCCGGTCAAAGCTGCACAAGTTTAAACTACGATTCCGCAGCGGATCTGACGCAGAGTCATTGACTTTAGCTCTGTCTGACGTAGAAGAGCTCTCACGGCAAGGTAAGGCCAAACGCTTCATACCGGGACGGATGCCGGACTTTCGCAAGCTCTCGAATGCGCTACGCACTATCGGTCTCTATCTCGAATCCAAACAGGCGAAGCTGATCGAGCTTCAGGTAAGACCTTTGACTATTACTCTTTCGTACAAAGACAGCGACGGCCAACAACAAATCGAAGATCGCACTATTCGCTCCTTCTACAGTCTATCTCTTGACCTCTATGAAAAGCGCGACGAAGCCAAAGACGGCTCGAAGGCACAGCACTCTGCGGGTTAGACATTTTAGTCATTATCTCCTGTTAAGTTCTTTCAAGGCTTCGTAGAGATAGCTCTGGTCGATAAATTTGGCGGCGTTAGGCGGCATACCTTTAATCCCACTCTGCTCGGCGTAAATGCGGATGTTGTACTTCATCCCTTCCAGGTTCAGATCGCCGTCCGGGGACCAGATGCGATTTTGCGTATAGTATTCCCATCCCTTGCGGGCGTGATTAGGCTTGAGCTGCATCTCGACAGTAAGAAAATCGATGGCGCCTCTTTATTTTCAAACAGCCAACGGTTGGCCAAAGCCATTCCTTTCATGAAGCGTATCATCAAAGGACGATTTTTCTCCGCCCAAGATCGCTTCGTCGCCAACGCAGTCTGCTGATAGTCCGGTACCGCGTCGGTAAGCCGGCCGATGACATTGAAACCCGATTCTTCCGCTAGGTAATTGAGCGGTATGGCGACCGTGGTCGCAGCGATCTGGCCGGATTGCAATGCCGCAAGGTTGGATGCAGAGCCGCCGGCAATCACAAGTATCTTATAGTCTCGCGGGTATTCAAGCCCTCTAATTTTCAGCGCCTGCTTGAGCGCTATCACAGTCCCGCTCGTCAGCGAGGAAGCTCCGAAAGTTGCACCGCGCAGATCTTCGTAGGTTTTGTGTTTCTTGCCGGCCATAATGAAATGAGTCAACCCATTGATGATTCCACCGATCATGACCAGATCCAGACCACGCTCCGAGGCCTCGATAAATGCTTCGGGGCCCCCTGAACCAACGTGGAGAGAGGCACCGGCCATCGCTTGGACGGTCATCGGCGTTCCTCGCAGAAGCAGAACCTGAGCGTCCAGCCCCTGTTGGTCGAAGAACCCCTTTTTAACGCCTACCCAAAGCGGACTATAACCTAAGGTTTTGCTCGACGCGCCGACATAGAATTTCGGTTTCTCCTGGCCCATCGCCGGCGATGAAACGAGACTAAGCACCAAAAGAGCAACCGCAACTCGAAAACAGACAATCATATCGCCCCCATTCTGCGTGTCATTCAAAATTCGTCTGTGCCTAGCGTCTTTATCCAGCCTACAAACCCCAAATCAATTCAAGCCCCGACGGTCTGCTCAATTGGCAGTCTTGTGGCCTTGTTGTTTCCAGAACACAAAAGATGGACAAATCGAGTAATATGATATTCGGTCGTAGGAGAATTCAGTTCAATCCTAGCGTCGCCGTTTAGTTTTCTTCCATCACCTGATCACCTTACCCGCTCGCGCCAGTACGTTGGGTGGAATTGTGAGTCCGATCTGTTTAGCGGTTTTCAGGTTGATAATTAGATCGAATTTTGTCGGCTGCTCGACAGGAATATCCTTAACAACACCTCGCCTTTTTTCGGACCGGCGACTTCGACTTCCTCGATCACTAACGGTTGGCCGGCTACGGCTGCCCGCGATCTCATATTGCCTCCCACCGGTTTTTTGTTCCTCTTTTTCTTACCAAAATCACACCGGAATTAGCAATTCGAACTCTTGAGCGCTGAACTTTTCGCTCGCCTGCAAGGCGGCGCAATTGTAACACCTGATTACGCGACACAGCTGAGAAGACTGACACTCTACCTGGCAATTCGGTTTTTAGTGCCCGATCTGAGCTTCCACGAAAGGAACAAGGTAGTAGCAAAAGTTCCGTTACACGGAATCGCGATCTCTGGCATCGGCCGTGCTCAATAGGGTCAAGCCGTTTTGGACGGCGGCATGAGTTGATGCGATGAACTGATATCCCCACGTGGTCACCACGGGAATCAGGGAGCAAATGGTGAAACCGGCAACAGAGTACTGTGTGCCGGTTTTTTTTGGCCTCTAAATGAAGTGGACGAAAGACGAATGGAGACAGGGAGAGTGCAATGAAGACTTTTGTGGACGCTCAGATAAAACACGCACCATCAAATGTTAAGCCACGGCGAGCCAGTCGAGCGATCAACCCGCTCGTAACTTGCGCGGTAATCGCTTTTGTTGGGTTTCTTGCGAGCATCGCTTGCGCTGTTCCTTCCTTCGCGCAAATCGTCGGAACCGTCCAACTCAACATCGAGCGGCGGGGGCACACCGCGACACTGTTAGAAGACGGCAAAGTCTTGATTGTCGGCGGCGATAATCAGAGTGGGATCGTAAACCAAGTGGAACTTCTCGATCCCGCATCGCAAACATCCTCGCTCGCGGCTATGCCAATTGTCGCGCGAACCGATCATACCGCGACGAGACTTGCCGACGGACGCGTGCTCATCATCGGCGGGCGCGACCAGAATGGCTCCCTTACATCTACCGAAATTTATAATCCCTTGACGGCTACGTTCACTGCCGGTCGATCTCTGACAACGCCCCGCAGCGGCCACACGGCCTCGGTCTTAGCCAACGGCGACATTCTCGTTGCCGGTGGAGACGCTAGCGGGAGCGCCGAGCTTTACAATCCGACTACGCAGAGTTTTTCGCTGATCGCCGGGAGTATGAATACAGCTCGTAAATTTCAGAGCGCCATTCTACTCAGCAACGGCCAAGTCTTGATCGCTGGCGGCGTCGATGCGCAGAATAATGTCCTCAATACTGCGGAAGTTTACGATCCTTCTTCGCAGTCTTTTTATGTCCCGCCCACCGACATGCAAACCCCGCGTGCCTTAGCGACGTTAAAACTGCTGGCCGATGGAAAGGTGCAGATCATCGGCGGCGACGCCGAGTTATCGATGGAAGTCTTCGATCCGACCAATGGGATTTTTATCGCCAAGGCGCTCTTGCCGCCGAATACCGACCTGCTCGGCGCAACGCTGAGCACTCAGAGCAGAGCGGCGCTGTTTTCACCAACGATCTCCCAAGATCCACTGCTGCAAGGCGTGCTGACGCCCGAACAGCTAGCGCTGCTCGACCGCGCCGATCAATCGATTACGGAATTGCCTTCACGCAACCAAGCGCTGGTCGCCGGCGGTATCAACAGCGCGGGCCAGATATTGAACTCCGCCAAGCTGGTGAGTAGCTCTAAGGCGAGTGTTACCACCGACAAAACTGATTACGCGCCTGGCCAAATCGTCACCATCACCGGCAATGGCTTTCAACCGAACGAGCAGGTACACATCTATTTTCACGAATTCCCCGAAGAGTATCCGGATATTTTCCTCTCGGCGGTCGCAAACCAGCAGGGTAACTTCGTGGTCGCTGAGTTTGCCCCTCAGCAAATCGACCTCGGCAGAATATTTACTTTGAGCGCGATCGGTCAAACTTCTGGTTTCACAGCGCAGACGGCGTTTAAGGATGCGACGAATATCGACACAAGCACAACGTTAAATACGATTTCCAGTTCGCTGACGGCTGGCCAGACTGGCGTTGCATTCTCGGGAACGGTTTCGCCGAATTCCTCGACGGATCCACCTGTGCCAAATGGTTCGCCAGTACAACTTACTCGGTACAGTTCGACGGCCTGCACCGGCAGCGGTACAAATTTCGCCAGCTCCACGACTACAAGTGGTAATGGAAGTTTTAGTGGGACTTTTACTGCGCCTGCTGCCGGTATCTATGGCGTCCGTGCAGAATTCCCGCAGGCAAATCAAGGCGGTGGCTCGGGTACTAATTGGAAAAAATCGGATTCACGGTGCCAGACAATTACGGTCAACGCCGGCACCGCGCTAACAATCACGAGTTCCAATAACACGACATTCACAGTAGGGACTGCTGGATCGTTCACGGTGACGACGACTGGATCTCCCACGCCTGCCCTCACGAAGAGCGGCGCGCTGCCCACGGGGGTCACATTTATTGACAATGGCAACGGGACTGCGACGCTGAGCGGGACTCCCGCGTTGGGTACGGTTAATAGCTACCCTATCACCATAACGGCTAATAACGGGGTCTCACCAAACGCTACGCAGAACTTCACCCTGACCGTGCAGATGGCCACCCAGGCCACACTCACCGTCAATGCCCCGGCAACTCTGACGTACGGCAACACGACGACACTGACCGCCAGTGGTGGTAGCGGCACCGGCGCGGTCACCTTCAGCGCGGGCGCTTCAACCGGCTGCGCCGTTGCGGGGGACCTACTCTCCGTCACAAACGCCAGCGGTACCTGCTCTATCACGGCATCCAAGGCGGCTGACGACAACTACAACGTGGCTAACTCGCCAGCGGCTGTGGTCACGCTCCTCAAGGCTGGCGCGACGATCAATGTCACCGCATACGACGGTCCCTACACGGCAACCCCGCATGGAGCGACAGGCACGGCAACGGGCTTGTTGGGAGCAGACCTAAACAGTCTGCTGCACGTAGCCACGACAACCTAC
>Ga0184612_10000657_pt1 | contig 16142 bp, 18 predicted proteins | sample PLM3_60_coex_FD_133163 | JGI IMG/M metagenome (GOLD analysis project Ga0184612, IMG submission 133163) | Groundwater sediment microbial communities from an aquifer in East River, Colorado, USA - PLM3_60_coex | ecosystem: Environmental > Terrestrial > Soil > Riparian zone | place: USA: East... | reverse complement strand
GCGACAAAATGGAATTACATGACTTGGGAGCTGGAGAGTCCGATCTTCCCGTTGGTGCGCTCTACTGGCTTGAACGTGAAGGACTGGCACGATTTGATTTTGGTCAATCAAGTCGGCAAGCGGTTCTACGACGAGACCAAGGGTGATTACCCGCACGGCAACGTCTATAACGACATCAACCCGTACACGCCCAACGATTATCGCAACAACGAAAAGATCGATTACCATCCGAGCAAATATAATTTCTTTAATGCCGCGGTGGCAATGAATGAATATTCAGAGCCGCCGGATTATTCCGCTGGGCCGGTGTGGGCGATCTTCGACGCGGACGCGGTCAAACGGGAAGGCTGGAACGTAACGCCGCCGCACGTGGATCTCGACGGGTATTTTTTTAGCGCGAATACTCTTCCCGAGCTTGCCGCAGCGATCAAAAACGAGTATCAGGCGAAACCGATGAACGGCGCGATCTTGCAAGCCGCGGTGGATCGCTACAACTCGTTTGTCGACGCGGGCAAAGACAGCGATTTCGGCAAGCCGACGCCCAAATACAAAATCCAGACGCCGCCGTACTATGCGGCATGGGCGACGCCGAATGTGCACGACACGCGTTCTGGCTTGAGAATCAACGGCAAGTGCCAGGTGATGGATATGAATGGCCAGGTCATCCCCGGTCTATACTGCGCGGGTGAATCGGCGGGCGGATTCAACCAGCATGGCCTCGGCCGTTGCACGACTGAGGGCTTCATCGCCGGCACCAACGCTGTTCGGGAACCGCGACACGAATAATCCCGGGTAGGGGGCGCGATTGATCGCGCCCCTTTGCTTTAGCGATACACCGACTCGATAAAATCTGCCTGCAACTGGCGCACGAAGCGGTCGTCGAAAAATTTATTGGGGTCGAGGTCTTTGGCTTTGGGATTTCTTTCCTCGAGCTCTTCCAATACCCCCTCACTGCGTCAGCCGTCGTGAGCGGCACTTTCATCATGTATCTCGCGATCGGTATATCGTAAGACTCGGCCACCAGACTTACATCATCAAGGCGCAGATACTTGGAAAGCACCTTTATGGTGAACGCCCGGTCTTTCTTCATCAGCGCGATCGCCTCGATCTGAGCCGAAAGATAGCGGCGCACCAGATCCGGGTCGTTACGGATGATGTCGCCGCGCGTCGTAACGCCGGTGGATGCGTAGGGGATATTGAGACTCGGCATATGCAGCAGGACTCTGTTACCGAATTTAACCGCTCGGCTAGTTGCCGGATAACCGAACACGCCAGCCTGCACGCGGCCTCCCTGGAGCGCGCTGACGATCCAATCGCCGGCGCCGATCTCGACAATGTGCACATCTTTACCTGGCTCCATACCGAAGTGTTTGGCGGCCAAACGCGCCCCCGTGTGCAGCGAGGTGCCATAACGGCTGATGCCGATGTTTTTGCCGCGCAACTGTTCGGCCTTTTCGATCTCCGGTCGAACAACGAGATTGAGCACCAACGTGCCGACCGTAGTGGCGATAATCTTTACGTCGGCACCGCCGACTGCGGCGCCCGTTGTCGTGCCTCCGGAGATCTGCACGAAGGCGATCTCGCCGGCGATGAGCGCGTTCATGCCCTGCACCCCGCTGGGCGTCGCGATCACTTCCACTTGCAGGCCGTGCTTCTTGAAAATACCCGCCTCGTGGGCGGCCCAGGGTGGAGCCATGGAGCCGGAAATAGAAGTGATGGCGACGCGAATTTTGCGCAGAGACGACAGCTCGGCTGCGCCGGCGGTCAAAGTCGCGCAAAAAGACGCGACGGCACATAAGAGGAATAACAGGCGAATTCTTAACATCGTTTATCTCCTGGACGGATTGCCTGAGCGTTTCGCTAGAGATAACTGATGGCGGCGCAGCGAGTCAAATTCAATCTTGCTTTAGATGGGACAGTTTAAAGCATTGACCATTTCAATAGTGCTATGGTAATCGGAAGCCAACTGAAAGTAGCAAGAGGAGGAGTCATGCAAGACGCCAAAGTCATCGATGCCGATGGTCACGTTCAGGATCGCGACATGGAAATTCGCAAGTTCATGGAGGAACCTTTTTGTCGCAGACAAGGTCCGCTCGTCGCCAAGGACAAATGGGATAGCAGCATGTACGGTACGCTCGGCATGGACGTTCACGACGTGCCGACGCGGCTGCGCGACATGGATCAAGAGGGGATCGATATCTCGGTGCTCTTTCCCACCAGCGCGTTCGGCATCACGCAAAGTCCGGAGAAGGATTACGCCGGCGCTTTTTGCCGCGGTTACAACAATTGGATCGCCAATCTTTGTAAAGAAAGCCCACGCTTAAAGGGCATCGGCCTGGTTCCTTTCCAGGACGTTCCGGCCGCGGTCGCCGAGATAAATCGCGCCATGACTAAACTCGGACTTGCCGGGATCGCGATCGCGTCATACGGCATGAAGGACCATCTCGGCACGCCGACGCTTTGGCCGATTTACGAAGAGCTTGAGCGGCTTAACACGCCGCTCCTGGTGCACAATTCCCGTCAAGGTCCGGCTGGGGAGATCCGCTTCGATACTTTCTTGTTTGCCCACACCATCGCCCGCCCTTTCGAGACGCTGATCGACTGTGCCGCTCTCATCTATGGCGGCGTGCCGGAAAGATTTCCCAAGTTGCGCATCGCCTTCCTCGAGTGCGGCTGCGGTTGGGTGCCTTACTGGATGGATCGGATGGATGAAGAATGGGAAAAACGCCAATGCGAAGCGCCTTTGCTCAAGGCGAAACCGAGCGAATATATTACCCAGGGCAATTGGTTTTTCGCCGCCGAACCGGAGGAGAGCACCCTGGCCTATGTGATGGAACGCATCGGCGATAACAAGATAATCTTCGCCTCCGATTACCCGCACTGGGACGGTATGTTCCCATACGTGGTTTCGACCATTCGCGAGCGCAGAGATGTCACGGAAGAGTCGAAACGAAAATTTCTCGGCGAAAACGCCCGGCGGCTTTACGGCTGGGATTAAGCAATCGTTCCTCGGTCTGAATTGAGTCTGCGTTCAAGTCGGATGGTTAAGAAACTCAGTATTGCTTAAGGACACCATTGCTGGATAGGGGGCAACTCCATGCAGCCATTACAATACCGGTGCTTGCGATTGATCTTGATTCTGCTCGGCTTTGTCTATATCGCCGCCGGCTCGACAGAGGCCCAGCCGCTGCCGCGCTCGCTGACCATTGGCTCCAATCCACCGGGTACAGTGTTCTACGCGTTGGCCAGCGGGCTGGCCAAGTTTGCCAGCGAGGGCGCTCCATTTCAGATCACAGTTCAGCCCTATACCGGCACCAGTACTTTTCTGCCGTTGCTCAACACGGGCGAGATCGATTTCGGCATCAACAACGCAGTGGATATGGCGCTCGCCTATCAGGGGCCTGATCGGCTAAAGATCGGCGGCCGCAATCCTTTCCAGCACACGCCCAACACCCGCTTGGTGATGCGTGGTTCGGTATTGCTAACGGCGCCGCTGGTGCGCAAGGATTCGCCGATAAAGACGATCCAGGATATCCGAGGAAAGCGAGTTACTGGTGAGTATCCGGCGCAATTGGCAAACTGGTATAACCTCTACGGCTATCTAGCCGGAGCCGGCATGAAATGGGAAGACGTCAAGATCATTCCCGTGCCCGGCGTCAACGAAGGCGTCGATGCCCTGATACAAGGGCGCGCCGACGTGAGCCTGTGCGCGCTGAATGCGGCCAAGGTTAAAGAGGCCGACGCGGCCGTCGGCGTGCGTCATTTATCTATCGACTGCTCTGCCGATGGTGAAAAACGGCTGCGGCATTCCGTGCCGGGTTATTATCCGCACTGGCTCAAGCGCGGACAGGCAACAGCCATCGTCGAAGACACCTGTGTGAATGCCTACGATATTTATCTGACCAGCCATAAGGGAGCTCCCGATCGCGTGATCAGCGCGGTTCTCAAGGGAATCTGGGACAACATCGATAAGCTCCCGCCGCTGCATCCGAGCTTCAAGGACTGGACGCGACAACGGGCGGTGGACCTGGACGTAACGATGCCCTACCATCCGGGAGCGGTGCAATATTTCAAGGAGCGCGGCGTTTGGCCGGCGAGTATGGAGGAGGCTCAGCGCAAACTGCTTGCTCTAAATCCTTGACGTGACCTCACCGCACAAGCTGATTTCCTCCGCGCGGGGGTTCGTTCCGATCACGCGCGCGTCTGCTCGATATTCACTAAAACGTGGGCGATTTTAAGCATGCGCGCGAGCCGGGCGTGCGCGCAAAGAGCTCTTCGTCAAATAGCCATGCTGGTGTTCAACGAGCCGAGCGAAATTAACCAATATCTCACGGCGCACGTAGGTTGTCTCTTATCGAGTCTGCGCCGCTGGACCGGGAAAGATTTAATCGATGCCGCTTTGCCGTTGGCGCAACAGGCGCGCGAGCTTTTCTATGCGCCGTTTGCCGTGCTGTCACATAACACCGCGGCCGATCCGCTGCTGAATTATGCTAATCGGGTGGGCTTGGAGCTTTTCGAGCTTAGCTGGCAGGAATTGACCGTATTACCGTCGCGCGCGACCGCGGAATCGATCCATCAAGAAGCGCGTGCACGTTTGCTGGCGAGAGTCAGGGACTATGGATTCATCGACGATTATCAGGGGGTGCGAATTTCCAAAAGCGGTCGCCGATTCGAAATCGAGCAGGCGACCGTATGGAACCTTCTCGATGAACAGGGAGCCGACTACGGTCAGGCTGCAACTTTTAGTCGCTGGCGTTATTTGGACTAATCACCACGTAATCGGGGAATCGATGCGAATGCTGGATGCGCTGAGGGGATCGAAAGTTGAGCCGCTCGACAATTCGATTTTTACCGTCGCTAATTTTCGCTAGATTAAGAAACACGCCTGGCGCGACCTGAGCTTGTCGAAAGCGCGCTTATTTCCAAGAACGAGACTCTGAGCCGCGCGTACGTTCTATGTACATGTGCATGGCATAGTCTTCCAGGGCGTCCGTATGGAGATCTTCGACATGTTTCCGACCGTCGCGGGTTTGATACTCCAGTTTAATCGAGCTGGACGGAGTAGAGGAATCGGAATTGCAAATCCGCATTAACTGACCATCCTTGTCCTCCACGCGATGCCCGAGAGCGCGAAGAATTTCCGGTAGTCCTTCGAAATTTACAAACTTGAAGGAACCGCCTCGATGCGCGCGCGCGTCTAGGTCTAGATCGTTGAGATCGCCGAGAGAATAGCGCAATTCGACGAGAGACAAATAAGGCGGCGTCGGATCACCGCACTGGAGATAAAAATCATTCTGATTACAGCGCAAATCAAAAAGATCGATACCACGTTTCTCTAGAGCTTGTCCGAGCGTGCGTAAAACGCGAGCGTAACCGTGCCGTGTTGCCATGAAATTTTCTTTAGCGCAAAAATTCGCCGAAGGCAAATGAATCAAAGCAGTGAATTGCAAAAAATGGTGTGGTGTGGGGAAGCGAATCGATAGCTATCGTTCGCGGGCTGGGTACGCTATGAGGAGTAACGGTTGGACAATTTCCATCAGTGTCCTCATAGTAGTCAAAAGTTCCTTAGAGTCGACTCAAGGTTCGCGCTGCCGCACGGCATTGATAGCATAGCGACTCCGGGTTATTCTTACCGCACTCATGATCCGAACACCGAACGCCGCACCGCGGTCACGACGAGATCCCGCTTCGAGATGGGCTCACTCAGAGCAATGAAATCAAGATCTAACCGGGAAGACCCGCGCAGGATGAAAATGCCGCGGCGTTGGTCGTGGCGGCAACGGATTAAAAACTGGCTGCTATACTTCTTAATGCGCGGCGGCTCGGCCGCAGCGGAGCGTTTACCGATCCGCGGTCTATTGCGGTTGTTGGGACGCCTGGCTCCGTACCTGTTCCACCGCGAAGCGCGTCGCGCGCAAGCGCAAATAACCGCCACTTTACCGCATCTCGATGCGGCAAGGACGACACGCAGGATGTTTGCCCACTTCGCCGAGTCGATTTGGGAACTGTGCCGATTGCGTAAATCGGTACCGTCGCTCGATGGCGACGCTCGGCGCATCCTGGATGAGGTTCTTGCGGAGCGGAAAGGCGCCGTTGTGATATCGGGGCATATCGGCAACTGGGAAATCCTCGGCCAAGCGATTGCCGCGGCGGGCTATCCCATCGCGACCATCGCCAAGCCTTCCTACGATCCCCGGGTTACCGCGTGGCTGAATGAATGGCGCACGCGGCGCGGTTTGCAAATCGTGTGGCGCGAAGGTAACAGCGGAAAAGCGATCCTGCGATTACTGCGAAACAACAGCTTAATGGCTTTTTTGATCGACCAGGACACTGAGACGGCGGGCGAATACGTGCCGTTTTTCGGCCGGCCAGCTTTTACACCGACGACGCCCGCCGCGTTGGCGCTACGAACCGGCGCGCCGGTTATTTTTTGTTGGCATCACCGCCGCGGCAAGCTTCACAAAATCACGTTTGAGCGAATTCGTTATGTGCAGACCGGCGACAACAAGCGGGACATATTGGCTCTAACAACAGTGTTGTCGACGCGCCTGGAAGCGGCGATTCGTGCCGTCCCGGAGCAATGGGTGTGGATGCATAAGCGCTGGAGAAGATTCTCCCGGAAATATGTCTTGGACACGCCCGCTTAGCCTCTTAGGGCTTGTGGAAGATCCTGGTCTCAAGGAGAGCGGAGCAATTGAAATGATCGCTCATAACGACGGAACCGCCTAACCCTGCCTCGCATGTCATACCAAATCTGAAAAATTGAAACTTTCCTCGATCATTACTTCGCATAGGATGATAACGAGGCGTTGACCCCACGCTTCATTACGAATATATCCTTAACAGTTGCCCCGCAGTGGGGGAAAATTTCTGCGAAAATCTCCGCCGCTGTCCCGTCATTTTTGTCGCTGACGGAAAAGCGCTGCGTTCCGGTATGGCTAACGACATCGAGTCAGAAAAGCACGACCGCGCCGGGATACTATCCCAGCAACAGCTCCTGACGCTTTATTTTCCCGCTTTCGTTTTTGCCCTGGGCTATAGCATCGCGACACCGGCGATTCCCGTGCTGGCCAAATCGTTCGATACCGGATTCGGCATTGCGTCTCTGGTGATCGTGGTTCACGCCCTCGGCGGATTGGTTGCGTCCGTGCCATCGGGATTTTTGGTCGATCGTGTCGGCCGTCGACCGATTCTCCTTGGCGGGCCGCTTTTGATGGCAGCGTCATCGTGGCTGACGGCAGCGGCGCAATCCTTTCCGGAATTGCTTGTCTACCGCTTCATCGGCGGTGGCGCGATGGAAATGTGGCGCCAAGCCAGACTCGCGATCATCGCAGACGTCGGGAGACGGCGCCAACGCGGCCGGCAGATGAGTGGAATGGTCGGCATCGAGGGCGCCGGTAGATTGCTCGGGCCTGCTGTGGGCGGATTTCTGGCGGTCTGGAGCATCCGCATGCCTTTCATCGTTCATGGCGCTTTAGCGTTGCTGGCTATTGTGCCGAGCTTTTTTCTGTTGCGCGAGTCGGCGCCAAGCGCAACCAAAAAAGCCGATGGAGCCCAGCCGCAACTCGATACCCGTGCGCTGATCGCGTTGATGGCGGACAGAAGGTATCGCGGTTTTTTTTGCGCTCAATTTTTTGCTTCCATGACTCGCGGAGTGCTGTGGGGTGGAACGCTGCTGCTTTATGCGACGTACGCCTACGACGTCGGGCCCACGGGATTGGGCGGGCTCGCGACCATGAGCACAATCGTCGGTATACCGATCACGATTTCCAGCGGCTTTTTGATGGATCGATTCGGGCGAAAAACCACCATGGTGCCGGGTTTCATTTTTATTTCCCTTGGGCTCATATTTCTAGCTTCCAGCGCCCAATGGCACTGGAGCCTGGCGAGTTTCATCGCCGGTTTTCTTTGGATCCATGGCGGCCAAGCGGTAACGGCGGGGAGTATGCAGGTGCTTGGCTCGGACATGGCGCCAGCAAGCGCGCGCGGACGTTTTTTCGGGTTCTGGCGAATGATCGGTGAAATCGGTGGATTGATCAGCCCGGCGCTGTTTGGTTTGGTCGCTGAACGGGTCGCCTACAGCGCGGCATTCGCACTCTTTGGCGTTTGTTCTCTTACTACTGCTGCGCTGCTCGCATTTTCAGTTCAAGAAACTGTCAGCGGGCGGAATGTTTCGCCGGCAGAGTCGCCGCAACGACCTCAGTCAAAGAAACGTGAAACGGGTTAAGAGAGCGACTCAGCTTCTATTTACCAAGAAGTTTTTCCATGCGCTCAATCAAGTCTTTACTGGCAGAGAGAACTTCTGTGGCCAGTGATTCCAGTTCTTCGCCACCTGTCGGGTCGATCTCTAGATTTTTCTTCTTCGCCTCAACGAGTAACTCCGGGTCCTTGAGAGTCTTCGAATATGCTTCGCGGAGGATCCTAATTCGCTCCGGCGGAATACCCGGAGTGGCGACGATCGGACGGCCGAATTCGCCGGAGGCTAAAGCCAATGCGGCCAAGAGGCGCGTCGCTTCGGGAGTCCGGTATTCTTCCATCTACTCATTAATCGTAGGCACATCGGCCAAGCGGGCGTCGCGCTTCTTGCCGGTCTGCACCAGGACGCGGACAAAATTTTTCTTGCGCCAGGTGTGAAACGGTTCGCGCGCAAAAAATGTCGTCACCGAAAAGCCGCGGCAGACAACTTCGCCTTTCTCGACGGCCAAGTCGATTTCCTGGCCGCCCTGGCAGCCAGTGACCACGGTGAATTTAGTACCGATGGCTTCATTCAAAAGCCGGACAAGAAAATAAGACGGGAAACCCGTGCCCGTGGAACCACACTTTGGCGGTTCCGTCGCTTTAGTGACATCTTGGTTTTGAACGGCGTGTCGCTGCGCATATAAATCAAGTTATTCGATCGCTCGAAGCTTCCCAACCAAGTAAACTTGCGCCAATCGAATTTGACTTCCTTGCGCTGAAGCAGTTGATCAAAATAAGGCGACGGCAAGGTCGACCCCATCGTCAGACCGTCGGGTTTGGCGACATTGTACACGTAGTTTGCCGTGATCATGCTCGACGCGCCCGGCAGGTTTTGCACGATAAACGTCGGATTGCCGGGAATGTATTTGCCCATGTGGGTGGCCAGTATGCGAGCGTAAAGATCGTAGGCATCGCCTGCCGGCAGACCGACGACTATCCTGATCGTCTTGCCTTCGTAAAAGGGTGTCTGGGCAAAACCCGCACTCCTGGAGAAGACAATCAGAAAAAAAGACGTAGGTGAGAACTTTCATCGAAGGTCTCCTCATGCCGACTTCATAAGCTTTATTCTTTCGCACTGACAACGCGGTTAATGCGTCAATGGCTAAAGTGGCTGGAGACTAGTCGATACAAAACCGAGCTGTCGAATTGATTTGCTGTCTGGAAAATCGAGCGTGGTTTGCCCGTTTGGAGATATGCATGAAGCTTGGTTTCGCCGCTGGATTGTATCTTTGGCTGTAGCTGGCGAAGATGTCTCGAAATGGCTTTCGATCGCGCGACGGGCCGTTGCTCGCGACTCGCTTCCCAACTAAAATAGCTGGCAAGGTGATCAATAGCGATGAGCGCGACGAAAAGAGCTAAATAGAAATTCGGCGAGCCGTGAAATGCCGCACACAAAATCATTGAGAGCGATCGGCCAATCGCTGGAATCCCTTGGCGTCATCGCGTTCGTAATGGAAAAGAACGGTCGTAATTACGTGGTTAGAAGCGACGCCTTACCGAATATTTCGGAAATGGACATTAAGAAGAGTCTCTCGGAAAAGGTGTGGGATACCCCCAGCTCGGCGCGGAGAAGCGCCCGTCTGCTAAGTGACGAGGGTGCACTCTTATACGACCCGAGTTATGTTTCATGGCTCGACGCTCAGGGACGCAAAAAGCGCCGTAGGCGCTTGTCGGCGCAGGCGACGGGAACAGCGAAAATTTCGCAGCTTCTGCGTACTCTGGGAAGGCACATCGATAGATTCGAGCCCCATGCCTTCACCATTGCGTGGACCAAAGAGTCCATCTGCGTCGATTACAACTTGGCAGATGGACAAAGCGTGCGAGAGGTTTTGACCGTCGACAAATTGCGCGAGTTGACGGTACGGTCGCGCGTGCGTCGATCACGACGACGCTAACACACGCAGGCTCTCGACCAGATATCCCTCGAAGCTCTGTCTTCTTTTCACGGACCAATAACAAACTTACCGTCGCTTTAGCCGCCGCCGATCCTATTTGACCCGCGCCAGGAATCCATCTTATAAGCTTCCCACTTGCTCGCCGGCGCTCAATTCCTCCGTAACGAGGTTTGTATGAAATTATTTCCTGGCTTTGCGGGGCGAATTGCCGCAGATAAAAGAAGGATTGCCGGCGAGCAATGGCTCCGGCGTTATCGGAGTGGTCAAGAACGCGCCCCATCCCCACGCCGCGCGGGTTTTCGTCAATTGGCTGCTCTCTAAAGAGGGCCAGGAGCTTTATGTGAAAGTCATGCACCAGTCGACCCGCCGTCTCGATGTCGAAACCAAGTGGCTTCAGGAACACGGCGTGCGCGCGGCCAAAGATGTCTTGACCATCGAACAGTACCATAAGGTGAGAAATCACCTAGAAGACAAATACAAACGCGTGAGAATCCCGGCGGCGGAGTTCGCCGAGAAAGTTCTCCAATAGCTCTCGGTCACAGCGCCGGCATCTCAGAGCTCACGCCGGTTCTTTTCAAGTCCTCTTCGTAGTGCCGTCTAATGTAGGGATCTTCGTCGGCGTATTCGATTAGCGTGCCACCCTTGTTAACGTCGATGTAAACCCCGTCTTCGCTCCGTTTGTCGGCGATCTTGAATCCGATCGGATGAATTCTGCTACCGTAGCGTAAGGCGAGATGACGCGCCGACTGCGAGCCAGTGTTGAAATGCTGGTGAAACCAACCGCCCGGCGGACAGTAAACACTGCCGGCTTTCCACTTGATCTCGACGACTTCCTCATCGCGGCCGGCTTCAAAGGGGCGAATGCCGAGTTCTTTTGACCAGAGAAGCACGAACCCGGATGATTGCAGCCCTAGGAGGATCGCTCCGGGACCGTGGAAATGCGCTTTATGATACCGTCCCGCCGGCCACTGGGCGAGGTGTCCGATCAAGCTGTTGCCGGCCAGCTCAAATTGGGTGATGCTTACTCCGGCCCCTTTCACTTCCCGTTTGTCGATGGTCGCGGACTGAATGTCAGTGATGAAATTGGTTTCCCAGATGTGTTGCATGCCCGACTCGTAGCGCTTTAGCCCCTGATTAAAAAATCCATCGGCGCCGGAGTAGCGATCGGAAAAATTATACGGACAATTGAAGATAAATTCCTCGTTGTGAATTACGTCCATCACCACGGGCGCATTGGTCACGGCGAGAAATTTTACCGGCGTGCGTTCGCCGTTGAGCAGCCGATGCCAGGTATTGAGCGGCGGCGCGAACAGGCTCCATGGTCCCCACTCGAACATTTGCTTGCGTCCGCCGTCTTGCCAAATTTCCGTGGCGCCCTGGCCTTCAAGGATACAGATGACCTCCTCGTAAAAATGTCTCTCAGGTTCTAACGCACCGCCGGCGGGAATCTCGCCGATATACATTCCGGTCACGCCTTCCATCCCGTAAAGATTTACGAACGCCGCGTTGCCGCCGGTGCGCGCCCAAGGCGAAGTGGCGATCTCACGAACATCTTCGACGCCGTAACCATCGATGACCGGAATATCTTGTCGCGCCATCCACTTGAAGTAGGCGGTTTTCTGAAATGCCGCCATCAATGCGTTCAATCGTTCATTCTGTGCCATAAGATTTGCTCCCGTTTACGTCGCCAACTATCTTAGCGCATCGAAAACTACCATAGTCTTAGCGCATCTGGAATCCTTTTAGTCGATCGATGGTTGTCGAAATTGCGGTTTGCGGCTAGACTTTCAAACGGATTAGTGGCAAATCCTAAAGCAATCTTGCCGCTGCCCGCGAATGATCAGCGCTATTTTAAGAATTGCCCGCTCAATTACACCCGCCATTCTGCTTACGGCATGCGTCCAACCGTTGACGATGCACTCCTTGGACGGTGAAAGGCTCGACGGACGTTGGCGCTTCGCCCGTGAAGGAACCGGACTGATTCAAGTGATGGGATCGGACGGAGAGGTGCTAGTCGGCGCCTTCAAGCCGCTGCCGCGGCGAATGTTTTTCGAAAGCTATCAGAAAACTTTTGGCGGTGACTCGATCGATGCGGACGGTCCTGACTTATCCGAGTTTGGCAACGTCTTCGGTGGGCTACTGGGAAATTCCAGCTCGCTGGCGGATGTCGCCTACGGAGAAAATTACAACCAGGCGTCCGGCAAGCCGCTCCACGTCGTCAAAGGACCGCTTTTTTACTGGACCGCGAGTTTGCAGGGCGATAGAAGAACGACCATGCAATGTTTTTTGATCGGCTCGTCGTCAACTGGCCACGGTCTTGGCCGATGCAAAGGCCGCACGGAAAAAGAATTTACCGTCGAATTCTAGCGGCCTCTGTGGGTCACGATTGTTCCGTCGCAACGGGTGACTGCTTAATTACATGGCGACGAATCTCAAGTTCGGGTTGCTGCTGCCGCACTTTTCCGAGCAGGCGGCGGCGGAAAAATGTCTCGAGGGCGCGCGGCGGGCCGAAGCTTATGGCTTCGACTCGGTGTGGGTACGGGATCATTTAGTCTTCAAACCCCATGCGATCGAAAGCAATGATAATACCCATATCGAAGGTTTGCTGTTGTTATCCGCTGTCGCGTCGATAACTAAAAGAGTAACGCTCGGCACTGCGATGGCGATTTGTCATCGCCATCCGATCCATTTGGCGCAATCGTTCGCAGGCCTAAGCGAAATCTCTAGCGGGCGGGTGATCCTGGGTATGGGTTTGGGTGGTTTCGCTCACGAGTTCGCTACAGCGGGTCGTCCGACCGCTCTGGCAGAACGGACCAAACTTGCGAAGATCAATGTAGAGATTTGCCGCCGGCTCTGGGCAGAGGAGGCAATTTCGCACGCCAGCGACTATTTTCAATTCGACAATGTCTCACTCAAGCCCAAGCCGGTGAAACCGATCCCAATTTGGATCGGTGGGGGAACTCCGGCTTCTTGCCGACGGGCCGCAGATTACGGTGACGGCTGGATGCCGGCGCGTATTACGCTTGCGACTTTCGCAAACCGTGTTGAATATCTTTTTGAGCTTTGTCGACAGGCTGGCAAGCCGATGGTCAGAACAGCGGTTATGCCTTTGACGACCATTGCAAAAGATCAAGAGACGTCACTTCGAGGCGTCAACCTCAAAGGGCTGCTCGATGATTCCTACAACTTCTCCACCTGGGTGAAACCGGCGTCTGGCAAATTTTCTACCCTGGAGGACATTCGCGGCGCCGTACTGGCGGGCACGCCGGACGACATCGCGCGTGAGACGCGCGCGTACGAAAACGCAGGCGCGAATCACATCGTCTACGATCTCAGGTTACGGTTTGCGGATTGGTACGAGCAAATCAATCTATTGGGAACAGAGGTGCTTCCCGCTCTTAGGGCTTGATCAAGTCACAATCGAGATACAGCGCGTTTGCGTTGGGCGATCAGACGATCCTTCGCCAAGACTGCGGCGTAAGCGGGAGCCGCGATTGCTTCACCCCACGTGACGGCCGTTTCGGCGCGGTTAGAATTTCCTGAGACTGCTCTACTTTTTTCTTTATTTCCGTCCACGAGCAATGGCGAGATTTGCGCAATTTGACCAGCGCCGCATAGCTTTTGTGCAAAGATTGCTCGCTGTCATTGACGCCAAGTTTGGCCATAACGGACTTAAATTGACTGTAAGTGAGCGTTGTCGCCGGACTGTCTGATAGCGGCGTATGAGTTCGGATTGGTTGTCGAGAACTTATTCGCTTCAATCCATCCTTGAGCGCTGCAATTGATTTTTCGCCGCGCACGTAGGCCGCTTGGGGGCGCAAGTGTTTAACATGCTGATTAATCCAAGCCACGCTACGGCGCAGAGCGAAACTCACTGCCTCGTTCTCAGTCATAAGGCGATTTTGGAACCTGACAAACTCGGATTCACGATCCGGTCCGGCGCACCAGCTGATATCAGCTTGGGGCGCCCAAGAATTGGTTACCGTGTCGAAACTCGGGAAAGCCATTATGACGTGGTTACGGTATGACCGGCTCCACATAACATTAACTCCTCTCTAGGTTTTAGGTGGACGCGTTGAACGCGCGAAGAGCTAATCCGTCGCTGACTTGATTGTCTGGCAGAGCTTTCTGAGGGATACCCACCTGCAAATATTGTGATCACTTCACGAGTAAAAGGCAAGGGCAATCTTGCAAAATAAGTCTTACAGCAGGCCGTCATCGAAAGGCTCGAGATTTTGTCCAACGACTAGATTTCCCGCGCCGCCCAACCTCGGCGGCGCGGGACAGAGAAAACGCTAACGAAACATGCTTAAGTGCTGCCATTAGTTACTAGCGACGCCACCACCATCCGTTATCCCACCAACCTCGTGGTCGGTAGCGATAATCGTCATATCCATACCCATACCGCCAATCACGTCGATCTTCCCAAAGCTCGCGCCGTTCACGGGCGATCGCGGCGCGATCGCCCGCAATTTCTCCTGGGCTTGCGCCCCGACGCAGGTCTTGGCGTAGCTCTTGTCTGGCGTCTCGCAATTCCCGCCGATCATTACGAAGCTCCCGACGACGGCCCCATTCAGCCGACGCTGGAACCGCCATAGCCAACAATCCGCCGAGAATTAAGCTTCCGGCAATTATACGCTTGGTTTTCATCATAGAATTCTCCTTCCTATTATTTGGACGCAAGAGTCAACCAAAGGTTTCACGCCAATTCCGATGACTTTTGCGTGCCGTAATACTTGGTTGAGGTGCACGATGTCCGCTGCCTCTAGTTTTATTTAATCGCAATTTCTCTTCCTCGCCGAATTCGCGAGATTCGAATTTTTGACCTTGTCGGTAAAATCCTCCACTGTGTGAATAATTCCTCATTTGCTCTCCATCCATGATAACGAATCCGCTGCGAATACTCCTAGTTAATAGGATGGCATAGGGCTTGCGCGGTTAGAAATTTCTGGGTGTTCGAGTAAAGCCAAAATGGTTGTCCAATCGTCGTGTTATCAAATACGGTCTGCCTCGCGTTTTTCGCCGCAGAAGGAGTTCGCCATGAATCAGAAAAGAACGTATTGCCTCGGCTACCTGTTTCTCTGCGTAATTGCACTTGGCTGCGGGCAAATTAACGGTACTCCGCTAGCGCGTTTGGGCGCTGCGAGTGCGCCAGATTTTATTACGCTGGCGAAGGATCTACAGCCGGCGCTGGTTAATGTTTCGGCAACGATTCCTGGGAAGGGTTCACCGGCGAACGAAGGCGAAATGACGGAAAGGTTTTTTGGTTTTCCCCAGCCACCGGGACCCGTTTTTCAACGGAGTCAAGGTTCCGGTTTCATCATTGGCACGCAAGGAGTCATCTTAACCAACGCGCATGTAGTCGAAGGCGCAAAAAGGATCACGGTAAAACTTTTTGACAAGAGAGAATTCGAGGGCCGTGTCGTCGGCAGAGATCTGCGCACCGATATTGCGGTGGTCAAGATTGCCGTCAAGGAAAATTTGCCGACGATGAAGTTAGGTGACTCAGACGATGTTCAAGTCGGCGAGTGGGTGATGGCTGTGGGCAATCCGTTCGGCCTGGACAATAGCGTGAGTTCTGGAATTGTCAGTGGAAAAGGCCGGCACATCGGCGAGACTTACGATCGGCTGATCCAAACCGACGCGCCGGTCAATCCGGGCAGTTCGGGCGGACCTTTGGTGAATTTGCGAGGGCAAGTTGTCGGTATCAACAAGGCGATTGTGAGTCAGACCGGCGGCGGCAGCGTCGGCATCAGCTTTGCGACGCCGATCAATCTCATTAAAGAAATATTGCCTCAGCTTGAGGCCACGGGCAAAGTCAGACGTAGCTGGGCAGGTATGGCCGTCCAAGAAATCACGCCGGCGCTGGCGGATACGTTGGGGCTAGAGAAGCCGAGCGGAGCACTGGTAGCGGAAATCATGAAAGGGGGGCCGGCGGATCGGAGTGGAATTAGAGTAGGTGATGTCGTCACGGAGTATGACGGCAAGAAAGTCACGGACGCATTGGAT
>Ga0184612_10000656_pt1 | contig 16167 bp, 14 predicted proteins | sample PLM3_60_coex_FD_133163 | JGI IMG/M metagenome (GOLD analysis project Ga0184612, IMG submission 133163) | Groundwater sediment microbial communities from an aquifer in East River, Colorado, USA - PLM3_60_coex | ecosystem: Environmental > Terrestrial > Soil > Riparian zone | place: USA: East... | reverse complement strand
GGGCTGCCGCTTCGATCCCGTACGCCTGGTTCCCGTAGTACACCTGGTTCAAGTACGTGGTCAGGATCCGGTGCTTGGTCCAGGCTCCGTCGAGCTTGGTCGCAAGGCAGGCTTCCTTGACCTTCCGCTGCACCGTTCGCTCGCGCGAGATGTAGAGGTTGCGAACGAGCTGCTGCGTGATGGTCGAGCCACCCTCCACGATCGCGCCCTCACGGATGTCCACCACCGCGGCGCGGGCAATACCTTCGAGGTCGACGCCCCCGTGGTCGAAGAAGCGGCGGTCCTCGACAGCGATCGTGGCCTTGCGGATCCAGAGCGACATTCCATCGGCCGTGACCGACTGCCGATTCCGCTCGGCGGGAATCGAGCCCAGCAGCGAGCCGTCGGCTGCGTACAAGAACGTGTTTTGCTCGATTGCGGGTGATCGGAGGGAGCCGAGGTCACACGACGAGCCGTATGCAAGGACAGCGGCCGCGCCACCGAGTCCAGCCGCGAGCCCGAGGGCCAGGATGGCCGCAATCCCGACGATCGCGCCGCGCCGACGGCGTCGGCGTCTCGTGGCCCGCAAGTGGCGACCGCGCGGACGGAGCGTCTCGGGATCGAACGAGGTTCGCCTGCTCCCAGGCCGGCTCATGTTCGGATGCTAGCCACGCTGGAACAACGATTCGGGAGTCGCGCTCCCGTTCCTCGGACGTGTGCACGGCGTCCGTGGTGGAATTCCCAAGAATGACCAAGCGGCTCGTCGACGATCAGTGGCGGCGCCTGCGACTCGTCGTCTGGCTTCTCGTCGTGGCGGCACTCGCCGCGCTCGTCCAGTACGGGATCATGCTCGGCATCCTCGTCCTCATCGCGTCGGGCCTGCCGAGGCGAGAGTTGTTCGCCATCCGCCGACCGGCCTCGTGGCGGCGGGCGATCGGACTCGCCGTATTGGCGCTCCTCGCGATTTATGCCGCTGCCTTCGTCTACGAGCGCGTCCTCTCGATCTTCGGCGACTGGAACCCGACGGACGAACAAGGTCTCGTGCCAAAGGAGTGGGACTCGTCCCGAGCCGGAGCGTTCGTCGCCTTCTTCCTCGTCGTCACGCTGGTAGCGCCGGCGGTCGAGGAGCTGACCTACCGCGGGCTGGGAGTCTCACTTCTCCTGCCTTACGGAGCACCACTCGCGATCCTCGTCACGGGTCTCCTCTTCGGCGCCGCACATGGTCTCGTCGTCGCACTCCCCATCCTCGCAATCTTCGGAGTCGTCGTAGGTTGGCTGAGAGTGCGCACGGACAGCATTTACCCATCTGCCCTGCTGCACGGGACGTTCAATGGAGTCGCGCTCATCGTCTCGGTGAGCGGCGTGGGCTGATGGCTACGACTCTTCCTCTTCGGCGTCTTCTTCGTCTTCGTCGTCCCCGTCCTCCTCGAGCGTCTCACTCAGGCTCGATGCGAACTCCTCGGGTGTGACGTTCTCGAGGAACTGGCGAAACTCTGCGGGGTCGAGGTCGGCAAGACTCGAAGCCGTCACGAGGCCGGGCTGCTCGTCGTCGTCGGACTGGAGCTCGATACCCGATTCCTCGACGACTTCGTCCGAGGCGAAGATCTGGGCGTCGCAGCGAACCGCGAGCGCGATCGCGTCGGACGGGCGCGAGTCGATCTCCACCTCGCGGCCGTCCTGGACGATCGTGATCTGTGCGTAGTACGTGTTGTCACGAAGCTCGGTCACCGTGACCCTGACGATCTCGCCCTGGAGCTCGGAGATCACGTCGGTGAAGAGATCGTGGGTCATCGGGCGCGGCGGGCTCGCGCCCTGGAGCTTCATGAGAATCGCCGCTGCCTCCGGGTGACCGATCCAGATCGGCAGGAACCTTTCGTCGTCCGCGGTCTTCAGCAGCACGATCGGCTGCTTGCCGATGGGCTCGAAGCTCACCCCGTACAAGGTCATCTCTCGCATCACCGGGCTCGGGCTCATCTTAGACAGGAGGCTTCGCTACAGTTGCGGCCCCGGGCGATTAGCTCAGTCGGTTAGAGCGCCGCTCTGATAAGGCGGAGGCCCCTGGTTCGAGTCCAGGATCGCCCACCTTCGTGTACGAGATCGGAATCCGCGAGCGCGGGATTCCGATCCGCGCGAGACGTCACCAGCCCGCTTCGCCGGCGCCATCGCACTTCCGACTCGTGCGGTGGTCGTCAGACGACACTCCCAATCGTCACGGACTCGAGAACCTCGACGAGCTCGGCAAGCCCCTTTTCGTCCTCGAACGTGATGTGAAGTGCGCCGCCGGAGATACGGGCCGGCATCGCAGTCAGTGTCGCGGCGGCAGATCGAGCTCGGTCGGCCAGAGCCGGATCGACAGCGGTTGCTCGACGAGGGCGCACACGCGCGCCGCCTTCGTGAGCCGCACGCTCCACATCGCGTACGGTGAGCCCTTCCTTCACGATCCGGCGCGCCAGCCGGCGTCGGGCGTCGTCGTCGGGGAGTGACAGGACCGCGCGCGCGTGTCCTTCCGTGAGGTCGCCGCGGGCGAGCATCCAGAGCACTTCCTCGGGCAGTTCCAGGAGGCGAAGGCGATTCGAGACGGCCGGCTTCGATCGTCCCACGCGCTGCGCGACGTCGCCCAGCGACAACTCGAACTCGTCGACGAGCGACGCGTACGCGCGCGCCTCCTCGACCGGGGAGAGCTGTTCGCGGGCGACGTTTTCGACGAGCCCGAGGAGAAGTGAGTCCCGATCCTCGACGTCGCGGATGACGGCTGGGAGCGTTGCGACTCCCGCCGCGCGCGCGGCGCGCCAGCGGCGCTCGCCGGCGATGAGCTCGAATCCCCCTTCGGAGCGGCGCCGCACCACGATCGGCTGGAGCACGCCTTGAAGTCGGATCGAGCTCGCCAGGCCGGCGGCAGCCTCGGGCTCGAAGCGGCGTCTAGGCTGGCGAGGGTTCGGATGAATCGTCTCGACAGGGAGGTGAAGCAGCTCCGGTTGACCGGCCTCGCCCAGAAGAACCTCGAGGCCGCGCCCGAGGCCGCGCCGCTCCTTAGGAACGCTCGACAAGCTCCATCGCCACCTTCCAGTAGGCCTCCGCTCCGGCGGAGCGCCGGTCGTAGGAGATTGCGGGAATCCCGTGGCTCGGCGCCTCGGCCAGGCGAATCGAGCGGGGAATCGTCGTGGTGAAGACGAGTGAGCCGAAGTGACTTCGGAGCTCTGTCTCGACCTCTGCGGTGAGCCTCGTACGCCCGTCGGCCATCGTCAGCAAGATCCCTGTAACAGCGAGCTCCGGGTTGAGCCGGGCTTTCACGAGGTTGATCGTCCCGAGGAGTTGGGAGAGCCCTTCGAGCGCGTAGTACTCCGCCTGCACCGGGACGATCGCGCGGTTTGCAGCTGCGAGCGCGTTCACGGTCAGGGGCCCGAAGGACGGGGGACAGTCGAGGAGCACGTACGAGTACGGCTCGAGAGCGCCTGCGAGGGCCTCCGCGAGATACCTCTCGCCGCCATTCCTCGTCGAAAGCTCCACCCCCGCGGCCGCAAGATCGCTCTTGGCCATGACGACATCGAGATTCGTCACTCCTGACGGCTTCGCGAGCGCAGGCAGTGGGACGCCGTCGAGCAGGTCGTGCGTCGATGCGCCGTTTGCGCGCATGCCGAGCCCGGACGTGGCGTTCGCCTGTGGGTCGAGATCGATGAGTAGCACGCGCTCGCCGGCCTCCGCGAGACACGCACTGACGTTGACGGCGGTCGTCGTTTTGCCGACGCCGCCCTTCTGGTTCGCAACTGCGTAGACCCGGGCGGGCACGCTCGAAGGCTAGAGGCCCTACCGGACGCCTTGGCTCTCTGGCCGACGCTCGCGCCTAGGCAAGCGGGCGCTTCTTCGCAACCCCCGCACGGCGCGGGAAGCCCGGTGGCGTAGGCTCGATCTTGCGGAGCACGAGAAGACCGTCCTCGTCGGCTTCGAGCGTGCCTCCTAGCTTCTGCGCGACGGTTGCGACACGGTCGGGCTCCGCGCTTCCGCCGACCCAGAGGATCGCGATCCCTCCAGGACGCACGAGCGGGAGGCAGAGCTCGGTCGCGACCGGCGGCTTCGCGAGCGCCTTCGCGAGGGCGACGCCGTAGCTGTCGGTCGGCTGCTCCTCGGCACGGCCCCAGACCACGGTGACGTTCCGAAGCTCGGACGCGAACCTCGAGAGGAAGTCGCACTTTCTTCGCTGGGCCTCGAGCAGCGCGAACGATCGCTCCGGGAGCTCGACCGCGAGCGGGATCCCCGGCGTGCCGCCTCCCGACCCGACGTCGATCACAGGACCCGGGCAGGCTGCGACGAACGGCGTCGCGCGCAATGCGTCGAGGAGGAGCACGCGGCGGGCTTCGTCGAGATCGCCGATCCCGGTGGCGCCTGGTTCTGCAACGACTTCCTCGAGCCAGCGCTCGAGGAACGCGCTCGGCACGTCAGCCCGTGGTCAGCCTGGGGAGGACGACGACGTACCGGTTCGGCTCCGAGCCCTCGCTCAGGGTCTCGACCTCCGGATCGTCCTTGAGCGCCTCGTGAACGATCTTTCGCTCGACGGGCGTCATCGGCTCGAGCTCGACTCGTCGCCCTGTCGCGGACGCGCGCTGCGCCGTGCGCTTCGCCATCGTCTCGAGCGTTGCGGTACGCCGTGCGCGATAACCCGCCGCATCGACGACGACTCCGCGCTCGCCGCCCTGGGACCTCGCCATCGCATTCGCCAGGTACTGGATCGCGTCGATCGTCTGGCCGTGCTTGCCGATGAAGAGACCGAGATCCGCACCGGTACAGGTCACGGTCACGACGCCTTCGTGCTCGGCCGAAGACGCCAGGACATTGGCCCCGATCGCCGCCGCCGCTCGCTGGACGAACTCGAGCGCGATGGCTTCCTCCGCGCTCGATTCGGGCCTCGGTGAACGCGCCTTCGCAGCCGCGCTCGCAATCACCTGCGCGGGTGTAAAGCCCACGCCCAGAAGGCCCCGCTCTCCTTCCGAGACCACCTGGAACTCCACGCTGTCCCGGTCGAGACCGGGAACGAGCAGCTCGAGCTCGCGAAGCGCCGCCCACTTGGCCTCGCCGACGGTCTCACCCGTGGTCTCCACGGTGACCGCCTCGGAATCGCTCATCTCCTGGCCCTTCCGCCGCGCTTCCGCTTCACTCGCCGCGGCGGTCCCGCACGCGGAGTGCCACCGTCTCCCCCGGGCTCGGCGGACGAGGTCGCGGGAGGTGACTCCCCGGACTCCTTCGGCGGTGTCCTGCTCGAGCGTTTCGGCGGCACGATGGGTTTCGGCATCTGGCGCCGCGTGATGACGCCCTGACCGGTCGTCCAGAGGTTCGTCGTCAGCCAGTAGATCATGAGCCCCGAGGGAAAGCTGAGGATGAACGGCAGGAAGACGATCGGGAGCACCATGATCATCCAGCGCTGGGCTTTCGACTGCATCGACGTCGACATGAGGTACGTCGACGTGAGCTGGCTCGCGACGTACACGGCGATCAAGAGCGGGCCCCAACCGTCCTTCACCGGCTCGGTAATGTCGACGAGCCTGATCCATTCGAGTGCCGAGCCGGAGAAGTCCTTAAAGATGTTCTTCTCGGCGTCCTTCAGGACGAAGAAGAGCGAGATGAAGATCGGGATCTGAAAGACGATCGGCAGGCAAGAGGCGTATGGGTTGATCTTGTTCTCCTTGTAGAACTTCATCAGCTCTTCCGACTGCTTCTGCCGGTCCGCCTTGTAGCGCTGCTGGATCGCCTTCATCTCGGGGGCGTGCAGCTGCAGGCTCTGCATCGAGTGGATCTGCCTGATCGCGACCGGGACGAGCAAGATCCGGACGAGCACGGTCAGGGCGACGATCGACCATGCCCAGCTGAGTCCCGCTGAGTCATGCAGCCACGTCAGGATCTCCGTCAGGACGTTCTCGAGCGGAGTGAGGATGCCGCCAACGATCATGTTCGGGCCCTCCGTGACCGGAACAGCGGAAAGAGCGACTGATTGCGAGCGTAGTCGACCCCGCCGTGGCTCCACGGATTGCAGCGAAGGAGACGCCAGCCCACGAGGACCGCGCCTCGCAGGAGCCCGAACTCACGGAGTGCGTCGATGGCGTACTGCGAGCAGCTCGGGTGGTACTTGCAGGTACCTCCCGGGGTCAGGAGACCGAAGGTCCAGCGCCACACGTGAACTGCTGCAATTCCGAGGTACCTCATGCTCGAACCTTCCCGAGCACGTCGGAGATCTCGGCGACGAGCCACTCGCGTCCACGTGCTTCGGCGGGCTCGGCGAAGCCTGGGCGGGCGGCCAGAACGTAGTCGTGACCCGCCGGCACCGCGTCGAGGACGTCCCGCCACGCTTCTCGGAGAAGCCGCTTGACGCGGTTCCGAACGACGGCGGAACCGACAGAGCGAGGAACCGCGAGACCCAGGCGCGGCGAGCCCGCCGCGTCTTCGTCACGTGGGAACCAGTGCAGGACGAGGTGTCGGGTCGAGGCCGACTGACCACGTCGATAGACGGTTTCGAAGTCCCGTGAACGGGAAAGCCGGTTGCGGCGCTGCACGGACGGGCGCCTCAGGCGGAGAGGCGCTTGCGACCTCTCGCGCGACGGCGCTTCAGGATCGCGCGCCCTCCGCGCGACGCCATTCGCGCACGGAATCCGTGTCTCCGCTTGCGGCGGCGAACATTCGGTTGATAGGTGCGTTTCACAGTCGGTTCGGTCTTCGAAAGGGCACTGTGGCCGGGGGAGCGGGCAGTATAGACGACGTGCCGAAGCCGTCGTTTTCCACAGACGGACTCGGCGGGGTCCATCCCGAAATCGCTGCTCCGCGCGCCTCGACGTTTTCCGATCCGAGAACCATGCTGCCGTCTTCCACAGCTGTGGAAAGAGATGTGGAATGCGAGAAATCCCTGGAAATGGCCCTCTTTTTCATCCACAGGTGCTCGTCGGGATGGCATTGAGGCGTCTTGTGAGTGGTGCTATGCTCGCCATTCCCTACGAGCCGAACCAGCGCGAGGACGGGTGGAGAACGCCACCGAGCCAACAGCCGAGATCCTCTGGGAGTCGATTGCAGATCGACTGAGAGAGGCGCTCACCGAGACGACGTACGAAACTTGGTTCGGTCACGCGGGCCCCGTGTCGCTGGGTGAACACCAGCTGGTCGTCGAGGTCCCGAACGATTTCACGCGGGACTGGATCCAGGGTCATTTCCTCGACTTCGTTTCGGGAGTCGCACGGGAGTCACTCGGTCGCGAGGTGCTGGTCACCTTCGCCGTCGCCGAGCGGAGGCCCCAGCCACCCGCCGTGCCGAGGCCCACGGAGACCGAGCTGCGGCGTCGCGAGGTGGAGATCCCGTACCGCGACACGCCCGAGGTCGACCTGAACTCGAAGTACACGTTCGATCTCTTCGTGATCGGCTCGTCGAACCGCTTCGCGCACGCCGCGGCACTCGCGGTTGCCGAGGCTCCGGCGCAGGCGTACAACCCGCTGTTCATCTACGGCGGCACAGGGCTCGGCAAGACGCATCTGCTCCAGGCCATCGGCCACTACGTCAAGCAGCACTCGCGCCGCCTGACGATGCGCTACGTCACGAGCGAGACGTTCATGAACGACTTCATCGACTCGCTCAGGGACAAGAGGATCGAGGGCTTCAAGAGGCGCTATCGCAACTACGACGTCCTCCTCATCGACGACATCCAGTTCTTCGAGGGGAAGGAGCGGATTCAAGAGGAGTTCTTCCACACGTTCAACTCGCTCTACGAGGGCGGCGCGCAGATCATCATCTCCTCGGATCGTCCACCGAGAGAGATCGCAACGCTCGAGGAGCGTCTCCGGTCACGCTTCGAGTGGGGGCTGCTCACCGACATCCAAGCGCCCGACCTCGAGACGAGAATCGCGATTCTCCGTAAGAAGGTCAACACGGAGCGGATCGCCATTACCGATCCCGAGGTGCTCACGTTCATCGCCGGACGCGTGTCGTCCAACATCCGGGAGCTCGAAGGAGCACTTACGCGGGTCGTCGCGTTCTCGTCCCTCACAGATCGGCCGATGACGGTCGAGCTCGCCGAGCACGTGCTCAAGGACGTGTTCCCGCAAGGAGACGCGGCGCCGGAGGTCACGATCTCCCGGATCCAGGAAGCCGTGTCCCAACGCTTCGGAGTCACGCTGGACGAGCTCGTGAGCCCACGGAGATCCCAGGCCGTCGCCTATCCGAGACAGGTGGCGATGTACCTCTCGCGTGAACTGACCGATTCCTCGCTGCCGATGATCGGCAAGGAGTTCGGAGGGCGCGACCACACGACGGTGATCCATGCGAAGGACAAGATCACCCGGCTGATTCGCGAGGACCGCTCCGTGTACAACCTTGTGCAAGAACTCACCGCGCGTATCAAGCAGGCGCGCTGAGATGGGGGTCCCCGGGGTTGGCCTCGATCGCCCTGTGGAAACCGGCTCTCTCCGTCCACCGGTCCGCACACAGAGGTTTTGCCCGCTCCTAGTGCACAATCACCTCGTCATCCACGTGATCCACACTCCTACTACTTCTACGAGTTCTTTTAAGTAATGAATACAGAACTAGCTTCCGGGACGACTCTGAGCGCGACCTGCGCACGAAACGAGCTCGCGTCCGCACTCGCCGTCGTGGCGCGAGCGGTGTCGAGTCGAAGCGCTGTGCAGGTCTTGAGCGGAATCCTGCTGAGAGCGGAGGAGGGGCGGCTCACGCTTGCCGCCACCGACATGGAGATCTCATTGCGTGCCTCGATCGCGGGCGAGATCGCCGGGGACGCGGCAGTCGTCGTACCAGGTCGCCTGCTCACCGATCTCGTGCGTCTCCTGCCTGCGGACTCGGTCACGTTGACGCACGATGAGGGAGACGGTGTCCTCGCGGTCACGTCCGGGGGCCACTCGTCGCGCCTGAACGTGTACAGCGCCGAAGACTTTCCACGACTTCCGCCGCTCGACGTCTCACTGCAGCAGATCGAGGCGGCGGCGCTTCTGGAGACGATCGAGAAGGTCGGCCGTGCGGCGTCTCGCGACGAATCGCGACCCGTGCTCACTGGTGTCCTCGTTCGTTTCGAGGGCGATCAGCTGATCATGGCCGCAACGGATTCGTACCGGCTCGCCGTGAAGGAGACGGCCCTCAGCGAGACATCTCCGGAGCTCGACGCGATCATCCCCGCCCGCGCGCTGCAGGAGCTCGCTCGTCTTGCCGCCGGCGAGGAGCACGTCGAGCTCGGCGTGCACGAGAACTACGTCATCTTCGCGGCCGGTGACGTGTGGCTCACGAGCCGGCGCATCGACGGCCAGTTCCCGAACTACAAGCAGCTGCTTCCGGAGACGTTCGAGGCGGAGATCACGCTTCAGCGTGAATCGCTGCTCGAGGTGGTGCGCCGAGCGGGGGTGATGGCTCAGCGCAACGCACCGCTTCGGCTCAGGTTCGCGGACGGAGAGCTCACGATCTCGGCGCAAACCCAGGATGTGGGCGAGGCGACGGAGTCGCTTCCGATCGATTTCGGTGGCGAGGAGATCGAGATCGGCTTCAACCCGGACTTCCTTCGGGACGGTCTCGAGGCGGTGTCGAGCGACACGATCCAGCTCAAGCTCATCAACCGCTTGCGTCCCGGCCTCATCACTTCGCCGGACGAGAGCTTCTGGTACCTGATCATGCCCATCCGGCTCGCGGGCTGATCGTCCGCGAGGTAACGCTCCGGGACTTCCGCTCGTACCCTGACCTGGAGCTCGAGCTCCAACCGGGCGTCGTCCTTCTCCACGGTCCGAACGGCGCGGGAAAGACGAACCTGCTCGAGGGGCTTCACGTGGGTACGCAAGGGTTCTCGCCGCGGGCACGAAGCGATGCGCAGATGGTGCGGTTCGGCGCCGAGGCGGCCAGGGTCGCTCTTCGTGGGACGAACGCCGAGACAGCTTTCGAAACTGACGTTGTTCTGGCTCCTCGCGATGCCAGGCGCGCCCACCTGAACGGTGCTCGGCTCGCCTCTGCCGAGCGGCTTCGCCTCGAGCTGCGCACGCTCGTGTTCACGCCCGACAGGCTTGCCGTCGTGAAAGGTGCGCCGGCCACGCGAAGGGCCTACATCGACAGAAGCCTCGGCCGGCTCTCTCCGGCGAAAGCGTCCCTTCCCGTGGAGTACGCCGCAGCCGTGGGTCAACGAAACGCAGGCCTGCGCCGTCTCCGTGCCGGTAGCTCGACGTCCGAGGCGCTGCGGCCGTGGACGGAGCGCGTGGTCACGCTCGGCATCGAGTTGGTCGTAGCGCGCGCCGAGGTTGCGGCAACGCTCGCGGGGCCATTCGCCGAGCTCGCCGGCTTTCTCGGGCTCGAGGCTGCAGCGATCGCCTACGACGGCGAAGCGCCGACGATTGCGGAGCTCGACGCGCGGCTCGAGCGGGATCTCGAGCGGGGGATCACGGGGGCGGGACCGCATCTGCACGACGTGCGGCTCGAGGCCGGCGGCCGCGACCTGCGCTCGTTCGGCTCGCAGGGCGAGCAGAGGATGGCGGTCCTCGCGCTCGTCCTCGCCGAAGCGGATGTCCTGAAGTCGCGCTCGGCCGCGGCACCCCTCGTGTTGCTCGACGACGTTCTCTCCGAGCTCGACGGCGACCGCCGTCGCGCACTGGCCGAGATCGTCACGAAAGGTGGCCAGACGGTGATCACGGCTACGGCACGAGCTGCGCTACCGATCGAGCCGGCTCAGACACTCGCCGTCTCGCCCGGGAGGATTCGCTGATGGATCGGATCGGCAGCTAGGTCGAGCGTGAGCTCGCCCGCAGCGGAGCCCAGCCCGCGCTCCCGCTCGCGGCGATCACGGCTGTCTGGCCGGACGCGGTCGGCGCCGCCGTGGCGCAGCAGGCGTGGCCACTCCGAGTCTCCCGCGACGGAACGCTCCATGTCGCGACGTCGTCGGCCACCTGGGCGTTCGAGCTCGATCGGCTTTCGGCGGACATTCTCGATGCGCTCGCCCCGCGTCTTGCGCACGATGCGCCGAAGAAGCTCCGCTTCGCGGTTGGCCCGATCCCGGAGCCGGCTGCGCGGGAATCGAGCACGACGCCGGCCTCGGCGGAACCGCCGGAACCGACATCCGAGGAGGTCGCAGCGGCCGCTTCCGCCGCCGCTGAGATCGACGACCCGGAGCTGCGAGAGCTGGCCGCCCGGGCTGCCCGAGCGAGCCTCGCCAAAGCGCGGTCCGGCCGCCGTTTCTGATAGACTTACCCAGCCCCGCAATATGGCGATTTGCAGGGCTTTTTTAGTGGCCGAAGCAGCCTATACCGCAAAGGACATCACGGTTCTCGAGGGCCTCGAGCCGGTCCGTCTACGCCCTGGGATGTACATCGGCTCGACGGGTGCCCGAGGGCTCCACCATCTCGTGTACGAGGTCGTCGACAACGCTGTCGATGAGGCCCTGGCCGGAAGGAACGACGTCGTCGACGTGACCATCCACCCGGACAACTCCGTCACCGTACGCGATGCCGGAGCGGGCATCCCGGTCGACGTCATCGCCGACCAAGGGCTGCCGGCGCTCACGGTCGTGCTGACCAAGCTGCACGCGGGCGGGAAGTTCGGTGGGGAGGGCTACAAGGTCTCCGGCGGCCTGCACGGCGTCGGGGTTTCCGTGGTGAACGCGCTCTCCGAGTGGCTCGTCGCGGAGGTGCGACGCGACGGGAAGGTGTACCGGCAGGAGTTCACTCGCGGCGAGCCCAATGCCGACATGGCGACTGTCGGGGTGGCGGGCAGGCGCGAGTCCGGTACCACGATCTCGTTCCTTCCCGACCCCGACGTCTTCGACGAGACCGAGTTCGACGCGGCGACTCTCCTCCAGCGCCTCCGCGAGACGGCCTTCCTCACGCGTGGACTTCGTATCGTGCTACGGGACGAGCGCGCAGGTGGCCGGACGGACGAGTTCCTGTACGAGGGCGGGATTCGGGACTTCGTCGCCCACGTCAACGAGGCGAAGGACCCGGTGCACAAGCACATCGTGTACTTCGAGGGCGACAGTGACGAGGGGGCCGTTGAGGTCGCGATGCAGTGGAACACGTCGTACGTCGAGTCTGTGTTCTCGTTCGCGAACAACATCAACACGACAGAGGGCGGGACGCACCTGCAGGGCTTCCGCGCGGCGCTCACCCGGACGCTCAACCAGTACGCGCGTCAGGAAGGGCTCCTGAAGGAGAAGGACGACAACCTCGAGGGCGAAGACGCGCGCGAGGGACTGGCGGCCGTCATCTCCGTCAAGCTCCGGAACCCGCAGTTCGAAGGGCAGACGAAGACGAAGCTCGGCAACCCGGGTGTCGCCGGGCTCGTCGAGAAGGTCGTCAACCTCAGGCTTGCGGAGTTTCTCGAGGAGAATCGAACGGAAGCGCGCCAGATCGTGCAGAAGGCGATCGCCGCCCGCAACGCACGCCAGGCTGCTCGCAAGGCGCGCGAGCTCACACGGCGAAAGAGCGCGCTCGAGAACGCGTCGCTTCCGGGAAAGCTCGCCGATTGCACGATCAAGGATCCCGAATCGGCGGAGCTCTTCATCGTCGAGGGCGATTCGGCCGGCGGCTCGGCCAAGCAGGCTCGCGATCGCACGACGCAGGCGATCCTGCCGCTCCGCGGAAAGATCATCAACTCCGAGAAGAACCGCATCAACAAGGTTCTGTCCAACACGGAGATCCAGGCCATGATCACCGCGATCGGGACGGGCTTCGGTGACGAATTCGACATCGCCAACCTGCGCTACGGCCGGGTGATCGTCATGACCGACGCGGACGTCGACGGCGCACACATCCGGACGCTCGTTCTCACCTTCCTGTACCGGACGATGCCTGAGCTGTTCGAGCGAGGCCACGTGTTCATCGCCGTCCCGCCGCTCTATCACGTGAAACTCGGAAGCAGAGGCATGTACTTCGAGAAGGACGCGCAGCTCGAGGACCTGCTCGTCCGCGAGCGCGTGAAGGACATGACGGTGACTGCGCGCGACGGGCGCGAGACGACGCTGACGGAGGCGCGCTGGACGCGCCTCGTCCGCGAGCTCGGCCACCTGGAGGCGTGGGCCGCGAAGCTCGAGGCCGAGTTCGGCCCCGCCGCACGGTTTGCGATCTCACACGGACTCGTCGAAGCACAGACGGACGATCCGCCCGACGCCGCAACGCTGATCGCCTCGTTGCCGCCGAACGGCTACGAGCTCACGGTCGAGGCGGAGCTCGACGAGGTCCTCCATGTGCGCGTCGTCGAGACGGAGACGAGCACCGCACACCGCGTCGTGCTCCCGACGGCGATGCTCGGCTCCTCGACGTACGGCGCCGTTCAGCGCGCTTACTCCAAGGTCAGCGAGATCGTCGGCCTCCCCCCGTTCGCGGTCGTCTTCGGGAACAAGTCCTCGCGCGCGGAGACGTTCGAGGAGCTGCGCGCGAGCTCGCTCGACCTGGCGAAGGAAGGCATGCAGATCAGCCGCTTCAAGGGCCTGGGCGAGATGAACCCCGAGCAGCTCTGGGAGACGACCATGGATCCCGCGAAGCGGATGCTGATTCGCGTCGAGGTGGAGGATGCCGCGGCAGCCGACCGAGTCTTCTCGACGCTCATGGGCGATCAGGTCGAGCCACGACGACTCTTCATCGAGCAGAACGCCAAGGACGTGAGGTTCCTCGATGTCTGACGTCGTCGAGCCGCTGGGGGCGGGGCGCATCGAGCCGCGTGAGCTCGAGCAGGAGATGCGCTCGAGCTACCTCGACTACGCGATGAGCGTCATCGTCGGGCGAGCGCTGCCGGACGTTCGGGATGGGCTGAAGCCCGTTCATCGTCGAGTTCTCTGGGCGATGCACGACGCCGGACACCAGCCCAACCGCCCCTACGTGAAGTGCGCGCGCGTCACCGGAGACGTGATGGGGAAGTACCACCCGCACGACTCGAGCTCGATCTACGACGCGATCGCACGACTCGTCCAACCGTTCTCGCTCCGCTACCCGCTCGTCGACGGGCAGGGGAACTTCGGCTCGATCGACGACGACCCGCCGGCTGCAGAGCGCTACACGGAGTGCCGCCTCGCGAAGCTCGCGACGGAGATGCTCCGTGACATCGACTCGGACACGGTCGACTTCGGCCCGAACTACGACGAGTCGCGCCGCGAGCCGCAGGTTCTCCCGTCGCGCTTCCCCAACCTGCTCGTGAACGGATCGACGGGTATCGCGGTGGGCATGGCCACGAACATACCTCCCCACAACCTCGCAGAGACGATCGACGCGGTCGTCGCGCTCGTCGACAAGCCGACCGCGAGCGTCGAGGACCTCATGAAGCTCGTGAAGGGTCCCGACTTCCCCACGGGCGGCATCGTCGTCGGCCGGTCGGGGATTCGTGATGCGTACCGAACCGGCCGCGGCCGGATCGTCATGCGCGCCCGGGCACACGTCGAAGAGCTACGCGGCGGAAAGAGCGCGATCATCGTCACGGAGTTGCCCTATGGCGTGAAGAAGGGCGGTGACAGCGGCGTGATCTCGAAGATCGCCGATCTCGTCCGCGAGAAGGTGATCACCGAGGTCTCCGATCTCCAGGACTACTCGGACAAGACGGGCATGCGCATCCAGATCGAGCTGAAGCGCGAAGCCGTACCGCAGGTGGCGCTGAACAAGCTCTTCAAGCACACGGCTCTCCAGACTACGTTCGGCTACAACGCTGTCGCCCTGGTCGACGGTGTGCCTCGGACGTTGTCGCTCCTCGAGTTCGTCCGGTACTACCTCGACTTCCAGCGGGAGGTCGTCACCCGCCGTTCGCAGTTCGAGCTGCGAAAGGCGCTCGCCCGCGCCCACGTCCTCGAGGGCTACCTCATCGCGCTCGACAACCTCGACGAGGTCATCCAGCTGATCCGGGCGGCCGACGACGCCGACGAAGCGCGGGCGGGGCTCATCGAACGCTTCGCTCTCAGCGAGCTGCAGGCGCAGGCGATCCTGGACCTGCGGCTCCGCGCGCTCACCGGGCTCGAGCGGAAGCGGGTCGAGGACGAGTACGCAGATCTCCAAGAGCGCATCTCGGAGCTTCGGGCACTCCTCGGCGACGAGTCGCGAATCGCCGCGCTGATCAAGGAGGAGCTGCTCGAGCTCAGGGAGATCTACGGCAAGGTGGACGAGCGCCGGACCGAGATCGTCGCCGGCGAGACCGACCTCGAGCTCGAGGACATGATCGCGGAGGAGGACATGGTGATCGCTATCACCAAGTCCGGCTACATCAAGCGGCTACCGGTCACGACGTACCGAGAGCAGCGGCGTGGCGGTATCGGCGTCATGGGGATGGACATGAAGGACGACGACTACATCGAGCACCTCTTCGTCGCGTCCACGCACGACTACATCCTCTTCTTCACCACCGTGGGCAAGGTCTACCGGCTCAAGGTGCACGAGCTTCCACTGGGTTCGCGCCAGTCGAAGGGCCGCGCGATCGTGAACCTCCTACCATTCCGCCAGGACGAGTACGTCCAGGCCGTCATCGCGACGCGTAACTTCGAGGAGGCGAAGTACCTCGTCTTCGCGACGCGCAAGGGCATGGTCAAGAGGACGGAGTTCGTCGCGTACAACACGCCGTTGAAGGCCGACGGGATCATCGCCATCAAGCTGCGCGAGGACGACGAGCTCATCGGAGTGCGCCTCGCCGGCGATAGCGACGACGTGCTGATGGTCTCGCGGCTCGGCCAGGCGGTGCGCTTCCACGGCAAGCAGGTGCGCGCGATGGGCCGTGACACCTCGGGCGTGGCGGGCATGAAGCTCCGTGGCGACGACGAGGTCATCGAGCTCGACATCGCCGTCGACGACGCCGATCTCCTCGTGGTCACGGAAAACGGCTATGGCAAGCGCACGCGAGTGGGCGACTACCCGGTCAAAGGTCGCGGGACGATGGGAGTCAAGACGGCGCAGCTCGTGGAGGGCAAGGGCAGGCTGGCGGGAGCGCGGATCGTGCGCGACGGCTACCAGGTGATGCTGATCTCGGACGGCGGTACCGTGATCAAGATCCCGGTGGATGGGATCCGCCGCGCCGGCCGCTCGACGCAAGGCGTGATCGTGATGCGCCTCCGCGAGGGCGAGCAGGTGGCAACGCTGGCGCCGGTGGTCGGCACGGACGACGACGCCGAGACCGAGATCGATGCCGCCGAGACCGGCGCCGACGCCGAAGAGCCGACCGCCTGAGCTACGACGCCTCGGCGGCGTCCGCGAGCTTCTTGAGCGCAGTGAGAAGGTC
>Ga0184612_10000655_pt1 | contig 16167 bp, 16 predicted proteins | sample PLM3_60_coex_FD_133163 | JGI IMG/M metagenome (GOLD analysis project Ga0184612, IMG submission 133163) | Groundwater sediment microbial communities from an aquifer in East River, Colorado, USA - PLM3_60_coex | ecosystem: Environmental > Terrestrial > Soil > Riparian zone | place: USA: East... | reverse complement strand
TAGCGCCCGGGAAGTGAGACATGTGAAGTAACCCTCGCCCCTTTGGTTCCGAGCGGGTCCTTGGCCACTTGTACGACGATCTCCTCGTTACGCGAGATTTGCTTTTCCAGGGGTAGACGGCGCGTGGGCGGCGGCTTTGGCGGTTCTTCGAATTCGATATCGTCGCTCGTTGAGCTCAAAAGCTGAACGTCTCCCAGCTCGGTGGAGAAATCCGATGCGTGCAGGAATCCGGCCTTCTCCATGCCGATGTCTATGAAAGCAGCCTGCATGCCGGGGAGAACCCTGGCTACTTTCCCTTTGTAAATATTACCGGCGACTCCCATTTCTTCTTTTCGCTCGATCAAGAATTCGGCGAGCAAGCCGTCCTCCATGATGGCGATTCGGCTTTCCTGGGGCGACGAATTGATGAAAATTTCTTGTTTCATATCAAAGAGTAAATACTTGAGGCTGGCGGGAACTTGCGCGGGAAAACACCTGGCGCGGCGGCGAATTCACAAAAACCGTCAAGAAAACCAATTGTGTTTATAGAGGAAATTACCTTCGACTGCAAGTAATGTTCGGGCCTGACTACCCACGCCGAATTGACTTTGGCTCCTCCGCCCGATATTTTTGAAAGAATACCAACGGATCATGCCGGCTTAGTAGATAGCAAAAGCTTATCAATATGAGTTATTCGGTAACCGCGCCCGGGTATAGCATTCTCAATACGAAAGTCCTCATTCTCAACCGGTCTTATCTACCGATACACGTTACTTCGGTTCGACGCGCCTTTGTGCTTCTCTACCAGGGTATTGCCAAGGCGGTCAACGAGCAGTATCAAACCTTTGATTACGAGAGCTGGAGCGACCTGTCGATCTCGGCTCATGACGAGACCATCGGTCTGGTCAGCCGGGTTCTACGCGTTCCCAGGGTTATCCTTCTAGTCAGCTATGACCGTGTACCCAAACGACAGGTCCGTTTCAGCCGCTACAACATTTACGCTCGGGATAAATGTACCTGTCAGTACTGCGGCCGGCGCCTGCCGCGGCACGAGCTGAATCTCGACCATGTTCTGCCTCGCTCCCAGGGTGGTATGTCGATGTGGGAGAATGTCGTTTGTTCCTGTCATGATTGTAACCGCCGCAAGGGTGGTAGGACGCCGCACCAAGCCAATATGCCGCTCGTGCGACGGCCGATTAAGCCGCAATGGACACCGTTTATGCAGGAAACCTTTAGCATGTCCCGCTACAAGGAATGGATGCCCTTTTTGAATACCATCGACGTCTCCTACTGGAACACCGAGCTTCTCGAAAAATAGTTTTATTTTGACTTTGTTTTATTCCGGACCGACGTTCGCAGCTGATTTGCGCGACGCCGACTGGTGCGCCGACCAATTGTCGCGCTGTAAAGTTTGGCGTCATTCCAACCCTCAATATCTTGCGGTAAGCACGTTTCCGTCCCCCTGTATCTTGTGATTTTCGCTTGACACCCTATGGTTACTGTGGAATATTACGAAAAGATTTTTCCGCTAAGAATTGCCATTAAATTCCCTAAATAGAAGAACTTATGCGTTTAAAACGGCTTGAGATGATTGGCTTTAAGTCCTTTGCTCAACGAACCGTGGTCGAGATTACCCCGGGTATTACGGCGGTCGTGGGCCCAAACGGATGCGGCAAGTCGAATATCGTCGACGCATTGCGCTGGGCCATGGGCGAACAAAGCGCCCGCCACCTGCGCGGTCATCATATGGAAGACGTGGTTTTCAACGGCAGCGACACTCTTCCTCCCACCGGGATGGCCGAAGTGTCGATCATTTTTGACAACGAAGACGGTCGCGCCCCGGCCGAATACAGCAACTATAGCGAGATCATGGTAACCCGCCGGCTGTTTCGTTCCGGCGAGTCGGAATACGCCATCAACAAAATTACCTGCCGTTTAAAAGACGTCGTAGAACTATTCTTGGGCACCGGCGTCGGCAGCAAAGCGTATTCGATCGTCGAGCAGGGCAAAGTCGATGAGCTGGTCAATTCTAAACCGGAGGAACGCCGGGCCCTGATCGAAGAAGCGGCGGGCACCAGCAAGTATAAGAGCCGTCGGGTCGTCGCGGAAAATAAGCTCGATCGCACGCACCAGAATCTGCTCCGAGTAAGCGATATCGTGCGCGAGATCGAGCGACAGATCCGCGCCATGGAATTGCAAGCCAAGAAGGCCGAGCGTTACCGCGCGCTGAAATCGGAGCTTAAAGAAAAAGATCTCGCGTTTACCGTTCTCCAACGAGACGCATTCAATCAAGAGATTGCTCACCAAGAAGCGGCCCTCGCCGCCGTGGAGAATCGCCTGGCCGAACACCTTGCATCCTTGCACCGTAAAGAGGCGGAAAATGAATCGGCGCGCCTGACACTGATGGAGGCAGAACGGGCAATCGGCATCCAGCAAGAGAGCGTCTATCAGCGCCGTACGCAAATACAAACCGACGAACAGAAGTGCGATTTCTATAAAAAGGATCTCGCCCAACTCGAGCAGAGCGAAGCAGAAACTCGCGCCGCGTTGTCACAACTGAATGAGCGAACCCAAACCCTCGCCCAAGAAATCGAGGAGCTCAATAAGGCCAAGGAAAGCTTCGTTCAACTCTCGCTCTTCGAGGAAACTTTTCTGCGTGACAAGGAAAGCGAGCTCGAGAGACTGCAGACCCAGATTCGAACGCTACAGGCCGAGGTCGAGCAGGAGAAAGAAGCGCTGATCAACGCCGCCAACCAAATCGCTTACCTCAAAAACGACGCTTCGACTAAAGACAAACGGCACACTGAGATCAGCCACGAGCTGGCGCGCAATCACGACGAGCTCGCGCACGCCACCGTATCGTTGGCCGCCTGCGAAGTACGGCTGCGGGATACCGCCCAGGCGTTGGCAGCTTGCCTCAAAGAGACTTGCGAACGAACGATTGAAGCGGCGCACGTCAGCGCAACTATTCAGGCCCTCGATAAGTCCAAAGCGCAGCACGATGAGAAAATTGTCTCGCTCAAAGAGCAGGTCCGGGAAAACCGCTCGCGCTTGGTATCGCTCGAGGATTTGCAAAAAAATTATGAGGGGTGCCAAGAGGGCGTGCGCGCGATCATGCTCAAAAAGCAGCAAGCGGCCACGCCTAACGGCATCTTTGGTCTCGTGGCTGAAGTCATCGAGGCGCCGGAGTCTTATGAAAAGGCACTCACGGCGGTTCTGGGCGACCGGCTACAATACGTGATCGTCAAGGGTCACGATGAAGGCGTGGAAGCGATCGAATACCTAAAAACCCAGGCGTCCGGCCGCGGCAGCTTCATCCCGCGCGAGCTGTCGCGCAAGTCATACAAAGAGCTGCCCCTCGGCGAATCCGAGGTGATTGCGCCGCTCATGGACATGATTTCGATCAAAGACGGCTATCGCGATGTGGCGGAATATCTGCTCTCCGACGTTGTTGTGGTGCGCGATCTCCAGGCTGGTTTGTCGCTTTGGAATCGTAACGGATATCACAGCACGCTGGTGACCCCCGAGGGCGAGGTCATTGATCCCATCGGAATCATGACCGGTGGTAACGGCGCGTCTCTTGAAGGGAGTTTTCTCACCCAGCGGCGTCGCATTCGGGAGCTCGGCAATACCCTCGCCGAGCTTGAGTCCCAGCTTCCCCGGCAGGAGCGTGAGAGCGCAAAGCTTAAGCAAGAATTAGATCAGGCGGAAACCAAAAGAACTTTGCTCAGCACTGAAATCCATCGGCTCGAACTCGATCGGGTGCGCTTTGAGCATGAACATCGCGCCGTCAAACAGGAGCAGGAGCGGCTGACGCAAACAGTTCACGCACTGACGCAAGAGCAAAGCGATCTGACAACTACGCTGCACCTAGTCGGCGAAGAAATTTTGCGCTGCCAGAGCGCGACGCATGCGTGCGCCGAAGAGAAGCTGGAACGCGAACAAGTGCTGGGGCAAAAACAGAACCAGCTCGTCGCCGTGAGCCAGGCTGCCGAAGTGGCCGAAGCCGACGTTACCCAATCGCGCATACGCAACGCGGCCCTTGGCGAAAAAAGAGACAACACCCATGTGAACTTGGCCAACCGGCAAAAGCTTTTGGAACAGACCGCGCAAGAATTAACGGCACGCCAGGGCCGCATTGCCGATTTCCAAAAGCAGCGGCGCGACATCGAGCAAGCCCTCGCGCACACCGATGAATCGCTCGGATTGAACCGCGGCGAGTTGCAAAAACTGGAAGAACGACTTCAGGCCGATCGCCAGAGATACCGGGCGATTTCCATGCAACTCGCTGAAATCGGCGAGACCATAAAGGAGCTAAGGCCGCTCGGCGAAGCTTGCCAGGAGGAAAAAAGTCGCATTCAGCTGTCGCTAGCGGAGCAACGGCTCGAACTGCAGCATCTGGCGGCAAACCTCCGGGAAAAATATGACGCCGAGCTCGACGCGCTCTCTCTCGACGTTTCCGACAACAGCCCGTCGAAAGCGGATCTCTTAATGGAAATTGACGATCTGCGCGGCCGCTTGGATCGCATGGGCGAAGTGAACCTGGGCGCCATCGGCGAATATGAAGAGCTCACCACGCGCTTTAAGTTCATGAGCCAACAGAAGGAAGATTTGGAAAAATCCATCGGCGATCTGCAACAAACCATCATCAAGCTCAATCGCATCTGCCGCCTGCGCTTCAAAGAGAGCTTTGAATCGATCAACGAGAAGTTCGAAGCGATTTTTCCCCGGCTGTTCCACGGCGGCAAGGCGAAGTTGGTTCTGACCGATGAAAACGATTATCTTGAGACCGGCGTCGACATCATCGTCCAGCCGCCGGGCAGGAAGCTCCAATCGATCACGCTTCTTTCCGGCGGCGAAAAAGCGCTCACGGCGGTCAGTCTGTTGTTCGCGATCTTTCTGACCAAGCCCAGCCCCTTCTGCTTCCTCGACGAGGTGGATGCGCCGCTGGATGACGCCAATATCGACCGCTTCACCGAGTTGATTCAAGAGATGAGCGAGCACTCACAGTTCGTCCTGGTCACGCACAACAAGAAATCCATGCAGGCCGCTGAGGTTCTTTACGGCATCACCATGGCGGAACCAGGGGTGTCGAAGGTCGTATCCGTGAGGATGAGCTAGCGCTCCGCTTGGTCTTGATACAAATCCTTGTCCCTCCCCGTTGACTCTCCTGCAGCGTTCGCAGACTATCAATAACATGGAAGGCGGTTCTTTCTTTCAACGCCTCAAACAAGGCCTGAGTAAAAGCCGGGAGAGCCTGTATCAGAATATCGGCTCTATCTTTCAGAATCGTCGTTGGGATGAAGCGTCTCTCGACGCCATGGAAGAAAGCCTGATTGCCGCCGATGTCGGCGTGAAGGCAAGTCAGAAACTAACGGATGAGTTGCGGCGGCTGTGGCCCGTCAATGAGGTCGACGCCGAGCAAGACATGGCTTCGTACTTGCAGGCCGCGCTGGTCCAGATGCTCCAGGGACCGGTGCCGGGCCAGAAGATCACGCCGTTCTCAGCCCGGCCGTGGGTGATCCTGTTCCTCGGCGTCAACGGGGTCGGGAAGACGACAACGATCGGTAAACTCGCGGCGCAATATCAAAGCGACGGAAAAAAGGTCTTGCTCGTGGCGGCCGACACGTTTCGCGCCGCGGCAGTCGAGCAACTCGACATCTGGGGACAACGCGTCGGCGTCGATGTCGTCAAGCATCGTCCGGGTGCGGACCCATCCGCCGTCGTTTTCGATGGCATGCAAGCGGCGAAGAGCCGCGGCACGGACGTTGTCTTGATCGATACGGCCGGGCGCCTTCACACCAAAGTGCACTTGATCGAAGAGCTTAAAAAGATCCGCCGGGTGATTACCCGCGAGCAACCGGACGCGCCCCACGAAACGTTGTTGGTGTTGGACGCTACGACCGGTCAGAACGGCCTTCAGCAAGCCCGCGTCTTCAAAGAAGCCACTGAAATTTCCGGCATCGTTTTAACCAAGCTCGACGGCACAGCGAAAGGCGGTGTCATTGTCAGTATTCAAGAGGAGGTCGGCGTCCCAGTTAAGTACATTGGCGTCGGTGAAGAAGTCGAAGATCTTCAACCTTTCGACCCTACTCGCTTCGTGCAAGCTTTATTTGAAAAATAATCGACTGCCGTGGCACCTGAGTGCGTTGGCTTGACTTGAATCGCGCTCGGCAATACCCTTTTAGTTAGAGGCTCAAATTATGGATACTACCAATACGGGTAATCTGGACTTGGTCTTCACTGAAAACGCCATCGAGCAGGTCAAGAAACTCTTGGCGCGCAATCAACGCGATGGGTATGGATTGCGGGTCGCTGTGTCAGACGGCGGTTGTTCCGGTTTTTCTTACAAGCTGGATTTCGACAACGAACAAAGGCCCAACGACAAGGTGCTGGAGCTAGGCGGGGTAAAAGTTTACATCGATAACGCCAGTGTGCCTTATCTAGCCGGGACGGTGATCGACTTTGCCTCCGGCCTTTACGGCGGTGGCTTCAAGTTCACCAATCCCAACGCCACCGGCACCTGCGGCTGCGGCACATCCTTTTCCACCTGATGCCGCCGCTGTCGGCCTGCAGTGATCGAGCTTCGAGTCTCGTCTGTCCGACGGCTTGCGCAGATCGCCGGAGAAGTACGAAATCTGACGCACAAGCGCGGCGTTGATATAGTCGTTGACTGCATCGGCGGTGAAGGCTGGGCCAAGAGTTTTGCCGCGCTGGTACGAGGCGGACGGCTGGTAACTTGCGGCGCCATTGCGGGAGCTAACCCTCCGACCGATCTTCGGCGCGTCTTCTGGAATCATTTGAAGATTTTCGGCTCGCTGGCGGGGACCCACGAAGAGTTTCGCCAAGTGTTGAATTTTCTATCGGTATCGAAAACGAAACCGATCATTGATCATGTGTTTCCACTCAAAGACGCGGCCCATGCGCAGCGGCGCATGGAAGAACGCAAACATTTCGGCAAGATCGTACTGCGCATGGACGGTTAAGATCGCTGCCCGATGCAACTGAAACGCGGTCTGGATTTGCACGTTAAAGGATTCATCTGATATGCGGGTCATCGGGGGAACAGCCAAAGGGCGTCGCTTGCTAGCCCCTAAGGGCCGGGCCGTAAGGCCCACCGCAGCGAGAGTTAAAGAGTCCCTCTTCAATATTTTGCCGCGTGATTTTTCCGGTCTGAAGGTGCTCGATCTGTACGCCGGCACGGGCAATGTGAGTATCGAAGCTTTGAGCCGCGGCGCCGAGCAAGCGATTTTGGTGGACTCCTCGGCGCGATCGGCGGCGACGATCAAGGAAAATTTGCGCCGCTTCGGATTTGCCGAGCGCGCGGAAGTTTGGCTGGCGCCGGTCGCTCGAGCGCTGCGATCGTTGGCCAAACGGGGCACGATGTTCGACATGATTTTTCTCGATCCCCCGTACGATCAAGGACTGGCTGAATCTTCGCTCGAGATCATCGCCAAGGCTGAGCTGTTAAACGATTCAGGGAGAATCGTCGCGGAGCACAGCGCGCGAGAAGTTGTGAAATCGCATTACGACAAACTCGCGTTGTATGATCAACGGCAATATGGTGATACTTTTCTTTCATTCTTTAGACACGAAACGAAAACCAATCCAACTGCTTGAGGATAATTTCTATGGCCAATGACATCGCCATCTACCCGGGCTCTTTCGATCCGATCACCAATGGGCATGTGGATCTCGTCAAGCGAACGCTGCGGGTCTTTGACAGGGTGATCGTTGCGATCGCAACCAATCCGGACAAAGACCACTGTCTATTCACAGTGGCAGAGCGGCTCGACATGATCAATGAAGTTTTTGCCGAGCTCAAGGGTCGAGTCGCGGCCGATTCTTTTCACGGATTGCTCGTCGACTACGCAGAGCGCAAGGGCTCGACGGTGATCATCCGCGGTCTAAGAGCCGTGTCGGATTTTGAGTATGAATTTCAAATGGCGTTGATGAATCACCGCCTCAAGCCTCAGCTGGAAACGCTGTTCATGATGACCGGCGAATCCGAGTTTTACACCAGCTCTCGCCTGGTAAAGGAAGTCGTCAGTTTAGGCGGAGATGTTTCCGGCCTGGTGCCCGACAACGTCTTGAAGAAGCTCAAACAGAAATTTAGCCGCTAAGGATTCGTTTTCATGACAAAGCTCGCCGACCGAACCAAGTTAATCAAGCCTTCGGTGACATTGGCGATTGCTGCGAAAGCCGGCAAGCTTCGCGCCGAAGGAATTGATGTCGTCAATTTCTCCGCCGGCGAGCCCGACTTCGATACTCCAGAGCGTATCAAAGATGCCGCACGCGAAGCGCTGCGTACCGGCATGACCAAATACACAGACGTGAAGGGCATCGAACCGCTGCGTGAAGCGATTGCGGAAAAATATCAGCGCGAACATGGCCTGGTGTATCGTAAGGAAGATGTGATCGTCAGTTGCGGAGCGAAACACTCACTATACAACATTTTACAAGCTGTGATTAATCCGGGCGACGAAGTGCTGATTCCCGCGCCGTATTGGGTCAGCTATTCGGACATGGCTTTATTAGCCGGCGGCGTGCCGAAGCTGATTTCGTCGAGCGAAGCCAGCGGTTTTCGTATCACGCCGGAACAACTCCGTGCCGCGTTGACGCCGCTGACACGGGTGTTTTTATTGAACAGCCCATGCAATCCAACGGGAGCGACGTACAATCGAGAAGAATTGCTGGCGATTGCGGCCATTCTCGAAAAACACGATTGCCTTGTTCTCGCCGACGACATCTACGAGAAAATTATTTACGACGGCTTTCAAGTCCACAACATCGTCACGCTCTGCCCCGCGCTGCGCGATCGGACAATCATCGTCAACGGCGTGTCGAAAACTTACGCCATGACGGGATGGCGCATCGGTTACGCCCTCGGTCCGGGCGATATCATCGCCGCCGCCGGCAAAATTCAGAGCCAAAGCACTTCAAACCCGACGTCCATCGCTCAAGCAGCGGCCGTGCAAGCGATTCGCGGTCCGCAAGACGAAGTTGCCATCATGGTTCGGGAATTTCACAAGCGACGCGACGTCATCGTCGACAAGCTCAACGCCGTGGACGGCATTTGCTGTCGTAAACCCGAAGGAGCATTCTACGTATTCCCCAATATCTCCAAGCTCTTCGGCCGCAGCGGCAACGGAAAAAAACTCAACTCGCCGTGCGACATCGTCGACTATTTCCTGGAAGAAGCGAAAGTCGCCGGAGTTCCGGGTGAGGATTTCGGCTCCAACGAGCACATTCGCTTTTCCTACGCGACTTCCCTCGAGGATATCGAAAAAGGTTGCGCGCGGATTCGCCAAGCGGTTGCGAAACTCTGCTGATTGCGGCGAAGTCTCTTATGGCCTCGGCCGCCGGCCGCTTTTTTTAAACGTAAAATAATCGTGTAGGATTTTGCCGTGATCGAACACCAGCGGCGCAGGCAAATTGTCTTGGCGAAATAGTTGTGCTGCTTTGGCATCGTCGGCGCCCCGCGGCGCACCCTTGGCGGCCGCGATAAAAATCGTCGAGACGGTGTGATGGCGCGCATCTCGGCTGGGATCGGAGTAGGTGTAGAATTGCTCTGTCAACACCACGTCCAAAGATGTTTCTTCTTTGGCCTCGCGCACGGCGGCTCTTTCAACGCTTTCTCCGTAATCGACGAATCCTCCGGGCAAAGCCCAGCCATGAGGTGGATTCTTTCGTTCGATCAAAACGATTTCACCACCGGCCACTTCGATGATGATGTCGACAGTCAACAACGGGTTGCAAAATTTCTCAGCCATGCTGCTTCCCTACCTTGACTCGGCAGGAAGCGCAAGGTAGAAAGAGAGTCCTATTGTTGCCGCGGGGTGGAGCAGTCTGGTAGCTCGCAAGGCTCATAACCTTGAGGTCCCGGGTTCAAATCCCGGCCCCGCAACCAAAATTTCATTACGTTTTTCAGCCAGCGGTTTGATTTCCGTTCGATCCTCGCAGCGGGTCGAGCCGTTTCTCCCGCTCCAGGCGCGACGCTTTCAAGCTGGGATTCATGAACGCGCTGGCAGCTTTCCAGCAGAGCAGATCTGGCGAGTCCTTGCCGAAATGATCCTTGAAGTCGCTGTAGAGCAAGCCGGATTTTGCGAACGGCGTGGAGATCTTTATCAAGCGAGCGTTCGGAAAGTTGATCATGCCGCGCCGAACGCTGGCTTGAATCTCAGTGTCTGAGTCAGCCGCGCCTTCGATCCTGAAAAATTCCACCTCGTCTAAGACAGCGGCGAAAATGCTCCATCCTCTCAGCGCTGACTTGGTCGACGGAAAGCACCTGATCGAAGTGTGTTTCTTGAGCCTGATCTCGTTAGCCGTGGGCTCTTCTTCAAGCATCTTTTTTAGATACTTCGATTCGGTGAAATGCGACTTGATGTATTCGTAGGCAATTCGAGTCCCCAAAGCTCCCGGAGCAACCAGCGGAACGACGGCGAGTTCGCCGCGAGCCAGAAAGCGCGGATAGTCGCCGAATGTGGCTTCGTAGCTGGCGACCGGACACGCTATCCGTGAATCTTTTCCAGCTCTCGCGCCAGCCAGGATAGTTGCTTCCTGAAACGACACGCCCGGATAGTCTTCGCGCCCGGTGCAAAGAGTGAAGATCTCCCGCTGCGCTGAGTCCAGCGCCATGCCGTAGATCGCTCGCAGCAAGATTTCCTGCGGCCCGCTCAAGCTGAGCCCAAGCAGCTCCTTGTCCTTCACGAACTCGATTATTGACGGCTTGTCTTTCACTGGCTCACCTGTTCGTCGGCATGGTCGGCTTGAGACACGCCCGGCAGCTTGACGCCGAGGAACTTTTTCAAACCTTCCTTGATGCAACGACGGGCAATCTCGCTTTGCTCCAGATCGAGCCTGACGCAGATAGCTTTGAGGTTGTTCATGTCGGCGGTCGGCAGCCTGACGTTGATGCTCTGGCCAAGATCGCGGCGATATTTACTTCTCGACATGTGTTCACACTCCGTTTCCGGCGCAAAAATGAAAAAGCCGCACGACTTGCAGGAATCACCTGTAAATCGCACGGCTCTAAACCCCGTCGTCGCTCGCGCAACGCGGATTCGGACGGCCGTGGTTATGAAATCAACTTACCATAGTGTGAGCTTTTGTTTCAAACATCGCGCAGAATCCTCAACGCCTCCTCGTCCGAAACTCATCGTACACGATGGATAACTCTCATGCTTGCGCGCGGATCGTGTGATATAAGATTCAAGGTTCCCCCTGTGTTAAAGATCGCGACTAGTGATTACAGCCCATTGATATTGACTCCCGAAGTAACGCAACCAGCCGTGTATCTGGACTATTGCGTTATAGGGGATCTAGCCCGCGATCCTGCCACCGGCCAAGAGTTTCGAAATTGCCTGCTAGAAAAAGGAGGCACCCTCTACCTCTCCTGGGCGCACTTGGTGGAGTTGTTTGGGCTCGGCAGCGGACCGACATACAACTCCATCCGTTCCTATCTCGCTTCGTTCGACCGAAGCTTTGTTCTAATAGACAACAATGCTCGCGCGGTAATCGGTAGAGAGGCTGACTGGGCTCCAGGGAAGCAGAATCCCGTCTTTGATGAAGATCTCTTGCGTTGCTTGGCGGCCAACTGGGACGGGCGGGGCGAATTTAATATGGCTCTGCTACTCGATGTTGTGTCCAGCGCACCATCAATCGTCGCCCAACTCCAGGATCGGCATCGAAAACACAAGCACAACCTGAAGACAGCGTTTGACGATGCTCGTGCCCGATACCGAGCAGATCGTGAATGGCGCCGCCAACTAGACAATGCGACATATGCCTATGCGCCAGGAGCCGCCCCGACCGAGTACATCTACCTACAAATATCGCGAGAATGCATCGTCACTCACGAACAGTTTAACCCCAGCGATGGTTTAGATTTTGAACATTGCGTAGTCAGTTTAGCCTACTGTGACTATGTAGTTCTCGACAAGAAATGGACGAGGCGGTGCGGCAAGATTATTATCCCACCAACAGCAGCGGCCGTGTTTAGCGGCGTCCAAGTTGATCGCCTTGTGCGCCAGATTGAATCGTGGTCAAAGAGCCCGGCGAAAACCTGACGGTTCGCCTGTTTTCGACCGGAAAGGTCTTGGGCGGCCCGCCTGACGAGCTTCACTGCTCAAGTGAAAAAATTAGGTCATCCCAAACTTTGTTCATCTCGCTCACGGACCCGCCGTTTAATTGTAACCAGCGTAAATTTTTTAGACCCTCGGCCATGACAGGATTGGCTTGCCAGTCAAGCAAAAAACGAGTTGCTCGATTGTCCTGTCTATCTATTTCACGAATCAATAGTTCAATTTCTCCAGCCAGATTAATCTCAAGCCTCATCAAATGACCAGCCCTTTCCCCCGATTCCGCTGGCGTGTCTAAATCAGCGAACCAAAAGTTCACAAGCGTCGTCCACTTTATCGCGAACTCCGTGGCGGGTTCCTGAGACAATCCATTTTTTTTCGCTATCTCAAAAAAGAAAGCAGCACTTGCGAACCGAAATTTCTCCTGAACTTCAAGCCATTGCTGGTTCTTTTCGCGTTGGTCCAATCGCGCCCAAACACCATCGAGCCATAGGCGAATCTCTTCCCAACTGCGTCGATTCACAATTCTCATAGACAGAATTTTTTCGACTATTTCTTGCGTGGACAATCGCTGGGGCTTACCGAAAAGCTTATTTAGGAGACTCATACGTGAAGCGTCCGTCCCAGAACCCGGCCTGCCTAGCGCGCAGATATATCGCGCGCCACGGTCCCGCGTCAATGTTGTACAGGTGGATCATAAGTCGTTGCGCTTGACTTCAGGGACGGCTCCACTTCCGCCTTTTCTATGGCGCGCACGGCATCTAGGATCGATGAAGTCGAAGGATCGGTAGTCAAGCCTTGCTCTCCCCTTCGTCCGTCTCGGAATCGTTACCGTCGCCCTGATCGCTCACCGCCTCGGGTTTTAGATCTTGATTCGCGTCGTCTTCCCACGGCCAACGGGTTTCCTTCTCCAAGCGCGCCAACCCCAGCGCCGACAGGTAACGCGCCAGCCCGTCGGCCAACGTCTGGCGTTACAGGACGTCGTTAACGCCATCTCGTTTTTCAATGTTGAGTAAACGAATCCAAGTGCTAAATTATCCGATAGGTAACTCAGGACGAGAGATGGGCGAGAATCCCGAGCAGAATTTTGTAATCGCAATCGGCAACAAATGGTTGCTGGTGAGCAGCGCAAGATGATTAGTTTTGTGCCGTTGTTCTTGGCTTTGCTGTTATTCTGCGACGGCGCAGCCTTAGCCTCCCATCATTATACGGACAAACAATTGGAAGCGCTGGCGGAACGAGTCGGGAAAACATTTTGGTTCAACCCGGCGCAGGAGAAAACACCGCTGTTTTCTGCCACGCCGGCGCCGAGTGGCGCGACCTTCCGCCCTGCAGTGAAGGAATCTTTTGAGATTACCGAGCTCACGGGACAAGCCATTAAGGATCCCTATTACAAAGTGAGATTTGCTTCCGGCAAGGTTGCATACATTCGCCCGGAGATGTTTCACGAGGAACTCAACGCAACGATTCTCAGCGTCGATCCGTGGGCTGAAGCAAGAAAAAAGAAGGAACAAGGCGCCGAAGACGAGAAAAAGCGAGCCGACTGGATCAACGCGCAACCTTGGTCACCGGCCGTCAAAGAAGCTTCGCTGCGCAAGCAGCCGACCCTCGGACTCAACAGCGCCGAAATCAAACGTGTGGTAGGCCCGCCAATCCGTATCACCAAAACTCACGGCCCGATCAAAGTCGCCGAGGAACACTGGTTTTACGCAGATGGCTCGGTGCTGACATTTCACAACGGGCTCTTGAGTAAGGTCGAGAAGAGAGAAAAATAATCGCCGCATCACCCGATCGTCCCGCTCCGTCGCCAACAACCGGTATCCTAATATCGGTCGCCAGAAAAAGTACGATCACGACCCGCCGGAATTCCATGGGATTTTCATCGTGCATCGAATTCAACGTTCGAGTCACATGCTAATTTGCTGGCGCAATCGGTCCCGGCAGATCGCCAGAAAATAACCGGCCTTGGCAACTCATTTCCGCCAAATCAGCGCGAAAATATCACAGCCGTAATTTTTTCAGCTTGTCGTTGCGCCTGCGGTCGGATTTTGACAGGCGAGCGGGATTGCCTCTTCGCGCGGAGTTGAATTCCTGATTTTCGCTTTCGTCGTCGGAGTACAAGCCATCCAAGGCCGCGAGAATTTCGTTGAATTCACCGGCAGAAACCGCCACCGCATCGAATTTTTCGATCGCGTTGCGAATTTCCCGGTCTGAAGTCACGACCACGCAGCCGCTGCCCTTTGTTCGCGAGATACGCACGATCACGGCATCGGCCTTTTCTCCAAGCCGCGAATAAATGATCGAAACACCGGCCCTCTTTTCGACAACTTCATTGACCGAGCCCGAGCGCCAACCATCGAAAACGACGATGACGGTAAATCCTTTTATTTCTTGATATTGAGAAAGTCGCTGAATCAACCAATTGCGCTTGTGTTCGAGCACCCCATGTAGCCCCTGTTCGCTGCCAATCAAGTTATAACCGTCAATGATCAGATCCATCGGCGCGCCAATCTTTGCAAGTTACTCTTAAGAATGCGGTTTTTCGCAGCAGTTGTCAAAACTCGAAAAAACAGGTACAACCGTTCCGATTTTCTAACGGAGGACCTACACAGTTGCCGCTAACGATTAAAAAGGCCAAAAGAATCAACGAATTACCACCCTATCTTTTTGCCGAGATAGACCGTCGCAAACGCGAGGCCTTGGGCCGCGGTGTAGATCTGATCGATCTGGGAATCGGTGATCCGGACATTCCAACCCCAAGCGCCGTCGTCGAAAAGCTTTTGGAAGGCGCCAGCAAGCCAGTCAATCACCGCTATCCGAGCAGTCCGGGCATGGCGGAATTTCGCGAAGCAGTGGCCAATTGGTATCAAAATCGTTTCAACGTCAAGTTGGATGCGGGGAAAGAGGTCGTTTCGCTGATCGGCTCCAAGGAAGGTATCGGCAACATGGCGGTGGCCTTTGTCGACCCGGGAGACGTGGTGCTGGTAGCAAGCCCTTGCTATCCCGTTTACCACATCGGCACCGCCTTCAGCGGCGGCAAGAACTATTTTCTTCCGCTCAAGAAAGAAAATAACTTTTTGCCGGACTTCGACGCGATTCCGCCGGACGTGGCCAGGCAAGCCAAGCTGCTCTGGATCAATTATCCCAACAATCCGACTGCCGCCGTGGCGGATAAAGACTTTTACAAGCGCGTAGTTGATTTCGCCAACAAGTATAGCGTCATTGTTGCTCATGACGCCGCCTATACTGAAATGGGCTACGATGGCTATCGGCCGATGAGCTTTCTTGAGGTCGAAGGCGCGCGCGAAGTCGGCATCGAATTCCATTCGCTATCGAAAACCTTCAACATGACCGGCTGGCGTATCGGCATGGCGGTGGGCAACCAGGAGCTCGTCGGTGGATTGGCCCAAGCCAAGTCCAACTTGGATTCCGGAATTTTTCAAGCCGTCCAAGAAGCCGGCATCGAAGCGCTCAAGCTGGGCGACCGGATCGTCGAGCCTTCGCGCAGGATTTACCAAGAACGGCGCGACATTTTGGTCGACGGCCTGCGCGCCGTCGGCCTTGAGTGCGAGAAGCCGCGCGCGACGTTTTACGTGTGGGTCGCCTGTCCCAGGGGGCTTTCGTCCGCTGATTTTACCGCTAAGCTGCTCGATGAAGCCGGTGTCGTCACCACGCCAGGCAACGGCTTCGGCGAAGCCGGCGAGGGTTATGTTCGTTTCACCGTTTGCGTTGACAAAGAACGATTGCGGGAGGTTGCGGAAAGGATTCGACGGGTTAAGCTCTAGGACTCCTTTCCCAAATCGGCGGCATGGCAAATGCGATAGCCCATCAAGTATACGTCGGCATCGGCTCCAACGTGGGCAATAAGAGGGAAAACTTCTTCGAGGCCGTGAATCGACTCACCAAGCTGCCGGACACTAGAGTCCTTAAGGAATCGTCGCTGTATGAAAGCGAGCCGTTGGGTGATTCCAAAGATTGGTTCGTCAACGGCGCAGTCGAAATCGAGACAAGGTTCAAGCCGGAAATGCTCCTTAAGAAATTCAAGAATATCGAGCGCGCCATGGGCCGCAAGAAAGTCAAGAAACGCTGGGGCGCGCGCATCATCGAT
>Ga0184612_10000654_pt1 | contig 16251 bp, 15 predicted proteins | sample PLM3_60_coex_FD_133163 | JGI IMG/M metagenome (GOLD analysis project Ga0184612, IMG submission 133163) | Groundwater sediment microbial communities from an aquifer in East River, Colorado, USA - PLM3_60_coex | ecosystem: Environmental > Terrestrial > Soil > Riparian zone | place: USA: East... | reverse complement strand
CCATGACACGCTCGTCGAGTTGCTGCGGCGCGCGCACGAGCTCGGCAGGGCGGCCGCCAGTCTCGGGCACGAGTTCCAGCGCGCGGAGCGCAGCCGTCCTGGCCGAGTCCGCTCGCCCGCGATGCGCCTCGACAAGGCTCTCGAGCGCGAGGTGGTACGCCAGGAGGGTTTGCTGACCGGACTGCTCTGCAGCCTCCTGCCCCTGGAGTGCCCGTGCGAGGGCGCTCTCGAGATCACCGAGCGCGCATTCGACCTGGCCGAGAAGGACGAGAACGTACGGAGCGGAGCTCTCGTCGCCGAGCTCGTGCGCGCGCCGCAGCAACTCGACGAGCGTGTCATGGGCTTTGGCGAGCGCGTCCGTCCACCACCAGTGGACCGCGGCCTGAAAGAGCGGCTGCGCCAGAACCCGGCGGTCCGCTGCGGCTCCCTGAAGAGCAAGCGCTCGGCTGACGGTAGCCGCCGCACTCTCGCGTCCAAGAAGCGTCTCGGATAGGAGCCTCGAGCCAAGCGACTCCGCGGCGAGCCCCTCGTTCCCGAGCTCGAGCGCGAGCGTGGAGGCGAGCTCCGCGTGTTCGACCGCCTCGTCGAGCCGCTCGCGGAGCCGAAACAGGCACGTGGCCACACCCTCGTGGGCAATGGCAAGGATCTCACGATCACCCTCAGATTCGTCCACGGCCTGGAAGAAGAGCTCGGCTGCCTCGGCCTGCGCATGGTACGAGCGGACGCGCGCGAGCCGCATGAGCGCCCCTGCCCGCTTCCGGCCCGGAGCCAGCCGTGTCATCGCGTCGCGAAGCTGTGCCTCCGCCCGCGGCGAGTCCCCCGACTCGAAGTGAAGGTAAGCGGCGTCCACTGCCCTGCGGTGGACGTCGTCAGACCGATCCGAGGGTGTCAACTCGCGCGCGCGGTCGAGAAGGAGCGCGGCCGGCCGCGGGGCACCCCGCGCCCGTGCATGCTGTGCGGCCTCCTCCAGTGCAGCCGCGACGGCTTCGTCGGGCTGGTCGACCGAGGCAGCCAGCTGCCACGCGCGCGCTTCCGGATCCTCGAGCAGCTCGGCGAGCCGTGCGTGGATCTCCTGCCGGCGAAGAGGGTCGGCGGTTTCATACGCGCCCGCCGCGAGCAGCGGGTGCGTGAAGCGAATCCGCTCGCCGTCGAGCTCCACGATACGAGCTTCGAGTGCGGGCGTCAGGCCGACACCGCGCACGACTCCTGACGCTTCCTCGGTGATGGAGACCGTCGGATGCGCGTGCGCGGAGGCTGCGAGTAGAAACTCGCGGCTCTCCGTCGGAAGCGCGAGCACGCGCCCGTGCACGAGCTCGTGGAGGGACTCCGGAACGGGAAGCGGTTGGCCCGCCTCGACCGAGATGTCCGCCCGTTTCAACATGCGAACGATCTCGAGCGCGTAGAACGGGTTTCCGCCAGAGGCCTGATGCACCTCCGCAAGGAGAGGACGCGGAAGCACGATCCCGAGATGCTCCTGCACGACCCGGTGCAGAGCCGCTACCTCCATCGGGCCGACCTCGACGTTCGCGCACCGCTCGCTGGGAAACGCGCGACGAAGCTCGGTCAGCAGCGGGCTGTCGAGACCTGACCGCCGTGAGAGAAGCACGCCCACTTGCTCCTCGCGAAGCCGTCGCACCGCGTATCCGAGCGCCCCCGAGGAAGCGGTGTCGAGCCACTGCACGTCGTCGACGGAAACGAGGAGCGGTCGCGCCTCGGCCACGGCTCGCAATGCGTTCAGCAGGGCGACGCCGACGGCATGCGGATCAGGCGTCGGACCCTCGTCGTCGTCCAGCACCAACGCACGGGAAAGGGCGCGCCTCTGCCCCGCCGGAAGGGGTGCCAGGGCTTCGTCGAGGACCGAATCGAGGAGGTCGCCGACACCGGCAAAGCTGAGGGCCGATTCGCTCTCGGCAGGCAGGGCCCTGAGCACTCGGACGCCGCACGTCTCCGCCTCCTGGATGCCGGCCGACCAGAGCGTCGTCTTCCCCATGCCGGCCTCGCCCTCGAGCACGAGCGCAGAGGCTCCGCCCGCAATACTCGCGACGAACTCCCGCAGCGAGGCGAGCTCGGCTTCGCGACCGACGATCTCCGTCATGCCCGGCGATCGTACGCCTCCGCACGAGGTGCGAGTAGAGCCCGTGGAATCGGCGATACTCGCGCGATGGCGTACACGATCTTCCGGCAGTCGGAGCTCGAGTGGATGCCGCGTGGCGAGGGCGACTCACGAACGATCGCTCGCCTCTCGGACTCGATGATCCACTCGCGCGCCAACATCTGGCGCTACCCGCCTGGCGCGCGTGGAAAGCGCCACACGGATCACGCCCAGGAAGAAGTCTTCGTCGTGGTGGAGGGGACACTGACCGTCGACCTCGGCGAGCCACCCGAGCGTCACGAGCTCGAGCGAGGCAGCGTCCTCGTCGTGGAGCCGGGGACGATCCTGCAGCTGCGGAACGCCGGAGCGGACGAGCTCGTCCTCTTCATCTACGGCGCACCACCCGAGCAGGGCGGAGCCGAGTTCTTCGACGACGTGCCTTGAGAGGTCCTAGCGGAGCGAGCGACCCTGTCGGGCGATCATTACGTTAGAAGGTCCTAGAACCTCTCAGGCCGACGCGATCGTCGCGACCGCGGCCCGCTCGAACACGAGCTCGCCGTCCTGGACGTCTACCCGCACGGTGTCGCCCTCGACGAATCGCCGCTCGAGGAGCTCGCGAGCGAGCGGGTTCTCGAGCAGCCGCTGGATCGCCCGCTTGAGCGGCCGCGCGCCGTAAGCGGGGTCCCAACCCTCTTCCGCGAGCAGCTCCTTGGCAGCGTCCGTGAGCTCGAGGTCGATCCTCCGCTCGGCAAGGCGCTCGCGGAGCCTCGCGAGCTGGAGCTCGACGATGTCGGCGAGCTGCTCGCGGGTCAACGCCTCGAATGTGACCACCTCGTCGATCCGGTTCAGGAACTCGGGGCGAAAGCGATCGCGCAGCTCGTTCGCCGAGCGGATGTTCGAGGTCATGATCACGACGGTGTTGCGGAAGTCGACGGTACGTCCGTGGCCGTCGGTCAGCCGCCCGTCGTCGAGCAGTTGGAGAAGGACGTCGAAGACCTCCATGTGGGCCTTCTCGATCTCGTCGAGCAGGAGCACGGCGTACGGGCGGCGGCGAACGGCCTCGGTCAGCTGACCGCCCTCCTCGTAGCCGACGTAACCGGGTGGCGCGCCCACGAGTCGCGCAACCGTGTGCCGTTCCTGGTACTCGGACATGTCGAGCCTGACGAGCGCGCGCTCGTCGTCGAACATGAACTCGGCAAGGGCCCGCGCGAGCTCCGTCTTGCCGACCCCGGTCGGACCGAGGAAGACGAAGGAGCCGATCGGACGGTTCGGGTCCTGGAGACCCGAGCGCGCTCGACGTAGCGCGTTCGAGACAGCCTCCACCGCGGCGTCCTGGCCGATCACTCGCTGGTGCAGCCGCTCTTCCATGTGGATGAGCTTCTCGACCTCGCCCTCGAGGAGCCGCGACACCGGGATTCCCGTCCAGGAGGCGACGACCGCCGCGATGTCGTCGTCGTCGACCTCCTCCTTGACCATCGGCGCGTCGCTACGGTCCTCGCGCTCGGCCAGCTCCTTCTCGAGCTCGGGAAGAGCGCCGTAGCGGATCTCGGCCACGCGCTCGAGATTCCCCGAGCGCTCCTCGCGCTCCGCTTCCATCCGGAGCTCGTCGATCTGGCGCTTGATCTCCCCGACCCGCTGCAGCCCCTCCTTCTCGCGCGCCCAGCGAGCGGCGAGCTCGTCGCGCGATGACTTCGCCTCCGCGAGCTCGCGCTCGATCGGCCCTCGCACGTCGTCCGACTCGTTGGCCATCGCCGCGAGCTCGATCTCGAGCTGACGCACGCGGCGCTCGGCCTCGTCGAGCTCCAGGGGCGAAGAGTCGATTTCCATGCGCAGGCGAGACGCCGCCTCGTCGACGAGATCGATCGCCTTGTCGGGGAGGAAGCGGTCGGCGACGTAGCGGTCCGAGAGCACGGCGGCCGCGACGAGCGCCGAGTCGCGGATCTCGACGCCGTGGTGCGCCTCGTAGCGCTCCTTCAGGCCGCGCAGGATGGCGATCGTGTCTGACACCGTGGGCTGCCCCACGTACACGGGCTGGAAGCGCCGCTCGAGCGCGGCGTCCTTCTCGATGTGCTTGCGGTACTCGTCGAGCGTCGTCGCGCCGACCGCGCGCAGCTCGCCGCGGGAGAGCATCGGCTTCAGGAGGTTGGCCGCGTCGACTGCGCCCTCAGCCGCGCCGGCCCCGACGATCGTGTGCAGCTCGTCGATGAAGAGGACGATGTCGCCGGCCGCGTTCTGGATCTCGGCGAGGACTGCCTTGAGCCGCTCCTCGAACTCGCCGCGGTACTTCGCACCCGCGAGCAGCGCCCCGACGTCGAGCGCCCAGACGCGCTTTCCCTTCAGGCCCTCGGGAACGTCGCCGGCAACGATGCGCTGCGCGAGCCCCTCCACGATCGCGGTCTTGCCGACACCCGGCTCGCCGATGAGCACGGGGTTGTTCTTCGTTCGACGTGAGAGGACCTGGATGACGCGGCGGATCTCCTCGTCGCGTCCGATCACCGGATCGAGCTTCCCGCTCTCGGCGAGCGCAGTCAGATCGCGGCCGTACTTCTCGAGCGCCTGGTACGAACCCTCGGGATCCTGGCTCGTGACCTTCTGCCCGCCGCGAACGTCCTGCAGGGCGGCGAGCAGCGCGTCGCGCGGCACGAAGTCGAGCGCGAGCAGGAGATGCTCAACCGACACGAACTCGTCGCCGAGCCCCCGCATCTCGTCGAATGCACTGTCGAGCACGCGGCTGAATCGCGCCGACACCTGCGGCTGGACGTTTCCACCCGACGTGGTCGGCTGCTGGCGGAGACGCGCTTCCGCCTCGGCGCGCAGCTCGGCGGCTGCAAAGCCCGCGCGGTCGACGACCGTTCGCGGCAACTCCTGGTCGAGGAGCGCGATCGTGAGGTGGTCGGGCGTGAGCTCTGGGTTGCCCATCCTGCGCGCGAGCTCCTGCGCACCGGCGACGGCTTCCTGGCTCTTGAGCGTCAGTCGATTGAAGTCCATCTCATCTCCTCGCCGCCGGCGGCTTCGCCGGCTCGAACAGCACGACCTCCCGCTTGTAGGAGCGGTGCACCGAGGCGATCTCCGCCCGGAGCTCGCGCTCGAGCCGCTCCATTCGAGCACGGACTCGATTGAGCTCGTCCTGGAGCCGGAGGACGTGCTCCACGCCGGCAAGGTTGAGCCCGAGCTCGGTCGTCAGGCGCTGGATGAGCCGCAGCCGCTCGACGTCCGAGTCGGAATAGACGCGCGTCCCGCCCGGAGTGCGGCCTGGCCGAACGAGCCCCTTGGTCTCGTAGAGGCGCAATGTCTGCGGATGCATGCCGACGAGATCGGCGGCGACGGAGATCATGTAGCGCGGCCGGTCAGGCATCAGCGACCCAACCCCCTCCAGCCGCGGTACCTGGCGAGAGCAACGGCCGCGAGGAGGCCGCCGAGCCCCATGGCGACGAGGTCGCGCGCGCCGTCACCGCCGACGAAGACGAAGTTCACCAGGCTGAGCACCACGAAGAGGACACCGAAGACGGCTCCCAGCAACATCCAGCCGCGCGTGTCGCGCTCGCTCACGACGCGAACACCTGCTCACGAGGATTCTCGTGTGAGACCTTCCGATAGCCCTCCAGCGCCTCGCGCTCGGCCTTCGTCAGCTTCTTCGGAACGGTGACCTTCACGCGGGCGAGGAGATCGCCTCGGCCGTTCCCTTTGAGATGGGGAGCACCGTGGCCCTTCACCCGCAGGAGCTTTCCGCTCTCGGTCCCGGCGGGGATCTTGAGAGCGACCGAGCCGTCAGGTGTCGGGATCTGGACGCTGGCTCCGAGCGCGGCCTCCGCGAAGGTGACAGGAACGTCCAGGACGAGGTCGGACCCGCGCCGCTCGAAGAGCGGCGAGGGCTCGACGTCGACGACCACGTACAGATCGCCGGACGGGCCGCCGTTGCGGCCCCCCTCACCCTTGCCCTTGAGCCTGACGCGCGTCCCGCTGCGGGCTCCCGCGGGAATCTTCACGGCGTAGCGCTTCGTAGTTCTTTCCCGGCCGAGGCCGCGACAGTGCGTACACGGTTTCTCCACGATGGTTCCGTTTCCCTGACAGCGGGGGCACGGCTGCGAGAAGGCGAACAGCCCCTGCGAGTCCGAGACGACTCCACGGCCTCCGCATTGAGGGCAGATGACCGGCGCCGTTCCGGGCTCGGCGCCTGTCCCGTGGCACACGGAGCACGCGGTCTCCGCTTCGACCGGAACCCGCACCTGGATTCCCTTGAGCGAATCCTCGAACGAGATCCGCACGTGCGTCTCGAGATCGTCGCCCCGAATCGGCTGGCGGGCACCTCCGCGCTGCCTCGCCCCGCCGAACATCCCGCCGAGCAGATCGCCGAGATCGCCGAAGTTGAACTCCTCGAACCGAACGCCGCCAGGGTCGGCGCCTCCGGGAAAGCCGCGAGGGCCCGCAGAGCCGAACGTGTCGTAGGCGCGGCGCTTGTCCGGATCGGAGAGGAGGTCGTACGCGCTCTGGACCTCCTTGAACCGGTCCTCGGCGCTCGCGTCGCCGGGGTTCCGGTCCGGGTGGTAATCGCGGGCAAGCTTGCGGTACGCCTTCTTGAGCTCGTCGTCCGACACGTTCTTCGCGACGCCGAGAACTTCATAGGGACTGCGGTTCACGGGCCGGCCTCCGGCTCGTCAGCGAGGAGGGGTGTGGGGAACCGGTTCATTCGGCGACGATCACCCGTGCCGGCCTGACGACTTTGTCGCCCAGGCGGTATCCGCGCTGCACGACCTCGAGCACCGAGCCCGGCTCGGCCTGCTCGCTCGGCTGCGTGAGGAGGGCCTCGTGGACGTGCGGATCGAACTGCCCGTCGGTCGGAATCTCGGCCAGCCCTTCCTTGACGAGCGCGCTTCGCAGCGCCTGCTCCACGAGTCGGACACCCTCGACGAGGGTCGCCTCTTCGTGACGCTCGGCGGCCTCGACGGCTCTCTCGAGACCGTCGAGAACCGGCAGCAGCTCACGAACGAGCCGTTCGTGCGCATGCGCGACGAGGCGCTCCTGCTCGCGCGCCGCCCGCTTGCGGTAGTTCTCGAAGTCGGCCTGGACACGCTGCAGGAGACCGAGGTACTCGTCGCGCTCCTTCGTCAGCTGGAGCAGAGGTTCGACCGCGGAGGTCTGACCGGACCCCTCTTCGACGTCCGGGGTCTCACCCGTCGGGTCAGACCTCTCTTCCGCTTCCGGGGTCAGACCCCACGGGTCTGACCCCTCGTCGACCTTCGTGTCGCCGCGCCGCTTGGTCACGACTTCGCGGCTTCTTCTTCGTCGATGACCTCGAAGTCGGCGTCCTCCACGACCTCGTCGTCTGCAGAGCCGCCGTTCTCCGACGCCTGCGGGGCGGCCTGCGCCGACGCCTGCGCGTAGATCGAGTCAGCGAGCGATCGGGACGCCGTCTCGAGCGCCTCGGTCTTGGCCCGGATGTCACTCACGTCGGAGCCCTCGACAGCCTGCTTCAGCTCCATGATCCGGCCCTCGATCGTCGCGGCGACGGCCTCTTCGAGCTTGTCGCGGTGCTCCGCGAGCGTGCGCTCGGTCTGGTAGGCGAGCTGCTCTCCTGCGTTGCGCGCGTCCGCGAGCTCGTGAAGCCGGTGAGCCTCTTCCGCGTGCGCCTCGGCGTCCTTGACCATCCGATCGACCTCGTCGCTCGAGAGGCCCGAGCCACCCTCGATGCGGATCTGCTGCTCGTTGCCCGTCCCGAGATCCTTGGCGGACACGTTGATGATCCCGTTCGCGTCGATATCGAACGAGACCTCGATCTGCGGCATCCCTCGCGGGGCCGGAGGAATCCCGACGAGCTGGAACTTCCCGAGCGTCTTGTTGAACGAGACCATCTCGGACTCACCCTGGGCGACGTGGATCTCGACCGAGGGCTGGGTGTCCTCTGCGGTCGTGAATGTCTCCGACTTGCGCGTCGGGATCGTCGTGTTCCGCTCGATGAGCTTGGTGAACACGCCGCCCTTCGTCTCGATCCCGAGCGAGAGCGGTGTCACGTCGAGCAGGAGGACGTCCTTGACGTCGCCCTTGAGGACGCCCGCCTGGATGGCTGCGCCGATGGCGACCACCTCGTCCGGGTTGACGCCCTTGTGCGGGTCCTTCCCGATCAACTCCTTGACCTTCTCCTGGACGGCCGGCATGCGGGTCATGCCGCCGACGAGGACGACGTGCTCGATGTCGGCAGGCGTCAGCCCCGCGTCGGCGAGCGCCTGCTTCGTCGGCTCGACCGTCCGCTCGAGGAGTGCGTGCGTGAGCTCGTCGAGCTTGGCCCGCGTGAGCTGGAGGTCGAGGTGCTTCGGGCCCTCGGGCGTCGCGGTGACGAACGGGAGGTTGATCTGCGTCGTCATCGTCGACGACAGCTCGATCTTCGCCTTCTCCGCGGCCTCGTACAGGCGCTGGAGCGCCATCGGATCCTGGCCCAGGTCGATCCCCTGGTCGCGCTTGAACTCGGCGATCATCCAGTCGACGATCGCCTTGTCGAAGTTGTCCCCGCCGAGGTGGTTGTCGCCGTTCGTGGCCTTGACGTGGTAGACGCTGCCGCCCGCGCCGTCGTCACCGAGCTCGAGCACGGAGACGTCGAACGTGCCGCCCCCGAGGTCGAAGACGAGGATGGTGTGCTCCGAGCCCTCCTTGTCGAGCCCGTATGCGAGCGCGGCGGCGGTCGGCTCGTTGATGATGCGAAGGACGTTGAGACCGGCGATCTTGCCGGCGTCCTTCGTCGCCTCACGCTGCGCGTTGTTGAAGTACGCGGGAACCGTCACGACGGCGTCGGTGACGGGCTCGCCGAGGTACGCCTCGGCGTCCGCCTTCAGCTTCTGCAGGATCATCGCGGAGATCTCCGGCGGTGCGTACTCCTTCCCCTCCGCCTTGACACGTACGTCCTCGTTCGGGCCTTCGACGACCTCGTAGGGAACGATCGTCATCTCCTCCGAGACCTCGTCGCGCTTACGGCCCATGAACCGCTTGATCGAGAAGATCGTGTTCTGCGGGTTCGTGACCTGCTGGCGCTTCGCGGGAGCGCCGACGAGCCGCTGGCCGTCACGCCCGAAGGCGACGACGGACGGCGTCGTGCGTCCGCCCTCGGCGTTCGGGATGACGATGGGCTCGGAGCCCTCGAGGACGGCCATGCAGGAGTTGGTCGTGCCGAGGTCGATGCCGATGGTCTTTGCCATGTTCTCTCCTTCTTTCTTTAGTCGTCAGAGATCGAAAATCTCAGTCGCACCGTAGCAGATCACTCGCGAAGGAGAACCAGAGCGCTCCCAGAACCCTCTTGCGATGCCGATCTTCTCGGAGCGCCGGATCGCGGCGATGGAGCGTGCGGCGACGTCTGGCCGTGTCATCCCCTATCTCGCCGTCGTCACCGTCGTCGTGACGCTCGGCGCTGCCGGGTTCGTCGAGGTGTTCTCACCGAACAGCTTCGACTCGTTCCAGGACGCGTTGTGGTGGGCCGCACAGACGGTGACAACTGTCGGCTATGGCGATGTCGTCCCGCAGACGGGCGGCGGCCGACTCGTCGCCGTCGTCGTGATGGTGTTCGGTGTCGCCGCGGTCTCCGTTACGACGGCGATCGTGACGTCCGGGTTCGTCGCTCGAGCTCAGCGCGTCCGAAACCAGAGCGAGCTGACCGAGCACTCACCGGTGCACGAGTCGCTGGCGCGGATCGAAGAGCGTCTCGAGCGGATCGAGCAGCGCTTGCCCGGCTAACGATAAACGCCGATCAGCGCACCACCACAGACGACGAGCACGGCACCGGCCGCAAGTCGCACTCCCACGCGCTCCGAACTCCCGATGACGAGCGCCGACAGCAGGACGCCCCAGAGCGATTCGGTCGCCACGAGAGGTGAGACGACTGTCACGAGGCCGCGGTAGTAGGCCTCGAAGAGACAGATGTATGACAGACCGAACACAACGCCGGCGGGAGCAAACGCGCGCGCGTCATGTGTCCGGAGCGGTGCGCGGCCGACGACGACGAACACCGCCATGAGCGCGGCTCCGGCCGCGAGCGTGGCGCTCGCGGCCACGCCCGGCGACACGTCGGTGTCCACCGCCAGCCACCGGACGAGGTTGTCACGAGACGCGAAGACGATCGTCGCGACCAGCGCCAACACAAGGCCGACTCGCCGAACGTGCTCCGGCCGTTCTCGCTCGCTGACGAGGAGGAGTCCGCCGGCCACGATGAGTACGGCACCCACGACGAGCGCAACCTCGAGCGGTTCGCCGAGGAGGACGACCGCGATCGCGATCGAGAAGAGCGGCCCCGTCCCGATGACGACCGAGGTCCGTGCGGCTCCGGCCTCCCGTACGGCGAACGTGAACAGGAACTGCGAGAGCCCGGGACCGAGAAGCCCAGCTAACAGGAATGGCCATACACTCGTAGTGAAACCGCCCTGCATGACCGCGAACGGCAGCACGACGCCGAGTGCGACGAGAACGGTGAACAGCGCACCGCCTTCCGCGAGCGCGCCGCGGCGAAACGCCACCCGCATCGCGACGGTCGTAGCGCCGAACAGGACCGCCGACGCAAGCGCGAGGAGAACGGCGTCCATCGCTCAGTGCCCCACCCGGCCGGCGAGGCGCCGGAGAGAGCGCGCGGCCGCGGGCTCCGCGAGGAGGATGCCGGCCATCATCACCGTGCAGCCGAGCCATCCCGCCCACCCCAGCACTTCGTCCGCAAGCAGCACGCCGAACAGCGCGGCGAACGGCGCCTCCAGTGTGAAGACGAGCGCGGCTCGCGCTGCAGTCGTCCGCGCCTGCACCCAGGTGGCGATGAGGTAGCCCAGCGCGCCGGCGAAGAGCCCTGTCACGAGAAGCGCCCCCCACACGGTCGCCCCGCGCGGAACCTCGAACTCTCCGAGGGCGCCCGCAATGATCGCGAACCCGACGAACGACGTCGCCATCTGCAGGAACGTCAGCGCGCGCGGGTCGTAGCGTGGCGCGTATCGCTCCATGGCGGTGATCTGGAACGCCTGGAACACGGCGTTCCCGAGCACGAGCGCGTTCCCCAGCGCAGAGCCGCCCGGGACGCCGTTCAGGAGCAGGAGCCCAACGACCGCGAGCGCCACACCGGCCCAGAGCGCCCGCGGTACCGCCGTCCCGAAGACGACGAGCGCGAGCAGCGGCGTGAAGACGACGTAGAGCCCGGTGATAAAACCGGTGCTCGCGACGGTGGTCAGCTCGAGCCCCGCAGTCTGCAGGCCATAGGCAACGGCGAGGAACACGCCCACCCCGATCCCCGCGGCGTAGCCCCGTCGTGGAAGCGTCCGAAGCGACCTCCACGCGAACGGCGCGAGGGCGAGGGTCGAGATCGCGAAGCGCACCGCCAGGAACGCGAAGAGGGGGTAGAGCGCGAGCGCATCCTGCACCTGAACGAATGTCACGCCCCAGATAGCCGTGACGCCGACGAGCGCGAGGAGCGGGCTGCGTCGGCTCACGACGCGGATTCTCTACGCTCTCTCCGATGGGACTCACGGATACACTCGGCCGGCCGCTTCGAGACCTTCGCATCTCGGTGACCGACCGCTGCAACTTCCGCTGCGTCTATTGCATGCCGAAGGAGGTGTTCGGGCGGGACCACCGCTTCCTGCCGCGGCGCGAGCTCCTCACCTTCGAGGAGATCGAGCGCGCCGCATCGGTGTTCGTGGCGCTCGGCGTGCACAAGCTGCGGATCACGGGGGGCGAGCCTCTCCTCCGGCGCGACCTCGAGATTCTGATCGGCAGGTTGGCCGCGCTCGGCGACCTGGACGTCACGCTCACCACGAACGGGGCACTCCTCGCGTCCAAGGCCGAGGCGCTCGCGCAGGCGGGCCTGAGCCGCGTGACCGTGAGCCTCGACTCCCTGGACGACGAGGTCTTCCGGGCGATGAACGATGTCGACTTCCCGGTCGCGCGCGTTCTGGCCGGGATCGACGCGGCCGCCGGCGCCGGCCTGCCGGTGAAGGTCAACGTCGTCGTCAAGCGCGGGCTGAACGAGGGCTCCGTCCTGGAGATAGCGCGCCGGTTCCGCGGCACCGGCCACGCCGTCCGCTTCATCGAGTTCATGGACGTGGGCGCCACGAACGGGTGGCGGATGGACGACGTCGTGCCGGCGGCCGAGATCGTCGCGACGATCGGCGCCGAATTCCCGCTGGAGCCCGTCGAGGCCGCCTATCGCGGCGAGGTCGCCCAGCGCTACCGGTATCGCGACGGCGCGGGCGAGGTCGGGGTCATTGCATCGGTCACTCAACCCTTCTGCGGCGACTGCACGCGCGCGCGGCTCTCGGCCGACGGCAAGGTCTACACCTGCCTGTTCGCGGTCCGCGGTCACGACCTGCGCGCCATCCTCCGCTCCGGCGCGAGCGACGAGGAGCTCGACGCGGCGATCCGCGCGATCTGGGAGCGTCGCAGCGACCGCTACTCAGAGCTCCGGGCCGAGGAGACCTCGAGCCTGCGCAAGGTCGAGATGTCCTACATCGGCGGCTGAGTACTTCCGGCGGGGAGCACTAGCTACGCCGAAGGCTCGGCGGCGGCAACGGGCACCGGCCGACGCCGAAAGATGCCTCGCCCTGGCTGGACCACCGTGCGGCTCGAGCGAAGGATCATTGCGACGGACACGAGCACGGCGGCGCCTGCCACGACCATCTGCACGGTGACGGACTCGTCGAGGATGAGCCAGGCGAGCGCGACGGCGACGATCGGGTTCACGTAGGCGTACGTCGAGACGAGTGACGTGGGTGCCGAGCGGAGAAGCCACACGTAGGCCGTGAAGCCCACGAAGCTCCCGACCACGATCAGGTAGCCGAGTGCGAGCACCGCCTCCTGCGTCCAGACGGCTTCGCCGAGCTCGCCGCTGACCGTCGCATATCCGGCAAGCAGGATTCCTCCACACATCGAGGCGAGGCCGGCGGAGACGAGCGGGCGCCTCGGCAGCGGCGCTCCCCGTGAGTAGAGCGACCCCGCCGCCCAGCACATCGCACTCAGGACGATCACGAGCGCGCCGAGCCTGTCGATCGAGCTCTCTCCGAAGGGATCGAAGAGGAACGCCAGGCCTACGAATCCGAGGACGATCCCGAGGTACGCGGACACGTCCAGACGGTGGCCGAACCCAAGCCGGTCGAAGAGCGCCATCCAGATCGGGATCGTCCCGACCAGGAGCGCTGCCACTCCTGCCGGAACGGTTTGCTGCGCCCACGCCAACGCTCCGTGACCGGTGACGAAGAGGAGGCCTCCGAAGACGAACGCCGAGACGATCTGCGGGCGGCCGATGCGGTCTCCGCGCGTGTCGCCACGCGGTAGGGCGATGGCGAGCAGGATGCCCCCGGCGACGAGATGTCGAAGCGCCATCGCGAGAAACGGCGGGAGATCCCGCACGGTGATCGCGAGCGCGATGAACGTCGAGCCCCAGACGACGTACACGGTCACAAGCGCAAGCCAGACCCTCACGCCGTGACGTGCCGCCATCCGGTGAGGATGCCGCACCACTGACGATCAGCTCAAGTCGAGTTCTGCGCCGTAACGATCACGAGCGCTGATCGGTGACCGTTTCCGCCGGGCGTTGCCTCGGTGCTTTCGGCGTGACTGTGCACGGGCGCGTTAGAATCGGCTGCGTCGTGTCGAGCTTCGTCGCCGAGACTTCACGGCGCCTCCCCCGCGGCTGGGCGCATCTCGCCCTCCAGGTTGCCATCTGGATGGGGTTCTACGTCGTGTACCAGATCGCGCGCGGCGCAGCCGATCGCAGCGTCGCCGACGCATTCCACAACGGCGAGTGGGTTCTCCGTACCGAGCGGCACCTGGGGGCGCTCTTCGAGCCGGCCATCCAACGCGTCGTCGATACGTCGTCGATCATGGTGACGCTCACCTCGTTCACGTACTGGCTTTCGCAGTTCGCGGTCGTCGGCGTGACGCTGCTCTGGGTCTACTTCCGCCGCCACGAGCGATTTGCCGGCTTCCGGAACTGGCTCATCGTCGCGAACCTCGTCGGCCTCGTCGGCTACATCCTCATGCCGACAGCGCCTCCTCGGATGTTCCCCGAGTGGGGCTTCGTCGACACACTGGCGCAGTACTCGTCGATCAACCACGACAGCGGTCTCATCGCTTTGGCCTCGAACCCGTACGCCGCGATGCCCAGCCTGCACGCGATGGATGCACTGATCGTCGGCATCGTCATGTTCGGACTCGTGCGCTCGCGTCTCGCGAAGGCCGTATGGCTCGCCTGGCCGGCGTGGGTCGCGTTCGCGGTGATCTCGACAGGCAACCATTACTGGCTCGACGTCGTCGCCGGCTTCGCCCTCGCGGTCGCGACGGGACTCGCGCTTCGCCGGCTCCGCACGCTGCGCCTGAGCTCCGTTCAGGGTGATCGCCCGTCGCGAGGCGGACGAGGGAGGCCGTGAGGCAAGGACGCAGGGAGCGCCCATATCCGCAGCGATATGGGCGCGACTGAGGACGCGGCATCGCGGGCTCCAGCGCCGCTTCGCGACATGGTCTCTCACCCTGAAGGGAGCTCTAAGCGCGCATGAGCGAAGACGAGTCCGGCGGCAAAGCCGCGCGAGTCAACCAACTCGACCGAGTCAAGCAGGAGTACACGGCCGCCGCGCGGGAGATCCTCGCCCGGTCGATGCGCGGCGTCGCCAAGACGAAGCTGACGCCCGACATGCTGACCCTCGCGGGCGTGTCGCTCTGCCTCGCCGGCGCCGTCCTCGTCGGATTCGAGGACCGAAACGAGAAGCTCTACTTCTGGCTCGGCGGCTTCCTCTTCGTGATCGGGTCGATCGCAGACATCCTCGACGGCGCGCTCGCGCGGGCGGCGAGCAAGGGGACCATCTTCGGGGCATTCCTCGACTCCACGTTCGACCGCCTCGGCGAGGCCGCGATGCTGGCGGCGATCGGGCTCGTTTTCATGCGCGAGGGCAACGAGGTCGCCCTCGTCGCGACGTTCGCCGCAGTCATCGGCTCGTTCCTCGTCTCGTATACGCGAGCCAAGGCGGAGGCCCTCGGTCTCCGCGCCGATGTGGGCTTCGGCTCCCGAACGGAGCGCGTCGTCCTGATCTCGGTCGGCCTCGGCCTCGCCCCGTGGGGTCTCCTGCAGTGGCCGATCTATGCCCTCGCCGCGATGGCGTGGGTCACGGTCGTGCAGCGGATGCTCTTCGTCCGCCGCCAGCTTCGCGAGCTCGCAGAGCAGACCGCTGCCTAGCCCGACGCCGTGCGGCTCGAACAGCAGTCGATCCTCGTCGCCGACGGGCTCCGCTTGCCATATGTGGCGCAAGGAGATCCGGCCGGAATTCCGGTTGTGCTCCTTCACGCCTACGTCGACTCGTGGCGGTCGTTCGAACCGGTCCTAGCCCATCTGCCCCATTCGATCCGTGCACTCGTGCCGACGCAGCGCGGGCACGGCGACGCGGACAAGCCAACGTTCGGTTACGCGCTCGAGCAGATGGCAGCCGACGCGGCGGCGTTCCTGCACGCGGTCGAGCTCGATGCCGCTGTCATCGTCGGCTCCTCCAGTGGCGGCTACGTGGCTCAGCGCTTTGCGGTCGATTTCCCCCAGCTGACGCGTGCTCTGGTGCTCATCGGATCCCCTCGCAGTCTTCGAGACAAGCCTGCGATCTTGGATGCGGTGTTCGCGCTAGAGGGACCCCGTCGATCGTGCGTTCGTCCGTGAGTTCGTCGCCGCCACCGCCTCCCGCTCAGTGCCCCCGCAGTTCCTCGACGCGATGTGCGACGAGAGCTGCAAGGTTCCGGCGCACGTCTGGAAGGCGGCGTTGCGCGGCTTGACCGAAGCCATGCCGCCGAGCGAAGGCGGAGCCATCGGGGTGCCAACGCTCATCGTCTGGGGCGACCAGGATCAATTCTTGAGCAGGGGCGACCAGGAGAGGCTCGCAGCATCGATTCCCCGATCGCGATTCGTCGTCTACGAGGGGGTCGGTCATATCGTTCACTGGGAGCAACCAGAGCGCGTCGCGGTCGACATCGTCGCGTTCGTCGAAAACCTTCCTCGTTGATACACGTCTCGTCGAGGTTTGCTAGGGTGATAGCACTTTGTCTGCTAGCAAATCTCAGAGAGCGGGCATCCTCGTGAGGATGCCCGCACCGTTGAAGGGGGCGCTCGTTCGCGAGACCGCACGCCGCGAGTCAAACGTCAACGATGTGGCGGTCGGAATACTCGCTGAGGAGTT
>Ga0184612_10000653_pt1 | contig 16252 bp, 20 predicted proteins | sample PLM3_60_coex_FD_133163 | JGI IMG/M metagenome (GOLD analysis project Ga0184612, IMG submission 133163) | Groundwater sediment microbial communities from an aquifer in East River, Colorado, USA - PLM3_60_coex | ecosystem: Environmental > Terrestrial > Soil > Riparian zone | place: USA: East... | reverse complement strand
CGATGAGATCGGCGTGCGCTGGGACAAGGCGCTGATGCGCTTTGCTTACAGCGTGTCGCCGGCTCTCGACTTCGCGGCCGAATACACCCGGACCCGCAAGGAGGGCGACAAGCCGATGGGCATCGCCTTCGGGAGTCCCGGCAACAACTTCTACGAGGTGCTCCAACCCATCGAGCAAACCGTCCACGACTTTCGGCTTCGCGGAGCGTACGCAGAGCCGCGATACCAGGTCCAGTTCGCCTACGGCCTGTCCGTCTTCGAGAACGATCTCACCCGCATCAGAGCGGACAACCCGTGCTTCGGAAACGCGGCGCCCTGCAGCGCCAGCGATGCGGCCGGCCCGGCGACGGGGCAGAGCTCGCTTCCGCCGAGCAACATGGCGCACTCGCTGAATCTGGCGGGTGGCGTGAACCTCCCGATGCGCACGCGGGTCAACGCGAACGTCGCGTGGGGCCTGCATCTGCAGAACGACGCGTTCCTGCCGCACACGATCAACCCGGCCTTGGCCGGCAACCTGAACCTCGCCCTGCCGAAGCAGAGTCTTGACGGCCACGTGCAGACGTGGCTCGTGTACCTGAGCGCCACGAGCCGCCCATTCGGCCCTGTCACCTTCGGAGCGAAGTACCGGTTCTACGACTATGCCGACCACAGCCGGACGGTCGCGTTCCCGGCCGTCGTGCTCAACGACAGCGTGCTCGAGCCCTCGCGCTCGGCCGGGCGCTGGAGCTACCAGAAGCAGAACGCCGAGCTCGATGCCCGGACGCGGCTGCTCGAGTCCATCGCGCTCACGACCGGCGTCGGCTGGGAGCGGTGGGACCGCAACGAGCACCGCGAGGTGCCCGTCAGCGACGAGTTCTTCGCCAAGGCTGCGCTCGACGCCACGCCGACCGAGTGGCTGCTGGCGCGGGTCACCTACACGCCTTCGTTCCGGCGGATCAACCGGTACAACACGCGTGCTCACGCCGAGCATTCAGTCGAGGACGATCCCGGGGCCGCCCTGGCGGGTCAGAGCCTTCTCCTGAGAAAGTTCGACGAGTCCGACCGCGATCGGCAGAAGCTGGAGGCGCAGCTCCAGTTCACCCTCGGTGACGTCTTCACAGCGACCCCGACCGCGACCTACCACTGGGACGACTACGTCGCCTCGACGCTCGGGCTTCAGGAGGAGGCCGGCTGGTCGGCCGGGATCGACCTGAGCTGGAGGCCTTTGGAGCGCGTCGTTTTCTCGGCCGGCTACACCTACGAGCTCCTGTTCCAGAAGATGCGTTCACGCAGCCGGCCGGTCACCGGAGCCACGACGTTCGACTTCGTCGACTACGACTGGATCTCGGACCTCCAGGACACGGTGCACACGGTCTACGCTGGCGTCAAGGCGGCACTCATCCCGAAGGTGCTCGACCTGACGATCAATGGCAACTACTCGAACGCGCTCGGTCGGATCGAGACACGGAATCCCACGGCGCCGAGCAGCGGGACGGCGGCCCAGGACGAGACCGCCAGGGCCAAACGGTTCCCTGCCTTCGAGGATACGATCATCAGGCTCGAGGCGGCGCTGACCTACCACTTCCTGAAGAACTGGTCCGCGAAGCTGGGCTACGCGTTCGAGATGTTCGAGAAGACCGACTGGCGGACCGACACCCTGAACCCGTTCATGCCGGGTGTGTCATCGATCTGGCTCGGAAACGACTTGAGGAACTACACGGCGCACATCGTGGGTGCCACGCTCGCCTACCGGTTCAAGTAGCTTGCCGACCTCAGGCCCAGGCTCGATCGCGAGCGTCGCGGCGGACGGCACCTCCTGGGGCGCGACTGCCTCGCCCTGTGGTGTCCGAGCCTCGATGAGCCGAGGTACCTGCTCAGCTCTGTTGGTGAAAAGGCCCTGATTTCGACCGCTTGTGAACCTGCCGAGTCTGGCACCCACGATGCACAAGAGAACCTCGATGAACGTGATGGTCCGGGATCGACTGCGGGTGAGTGGTTGGGCGACGCTCACTCTGACCTTGATGATCGCCGTGACGGCAACGGTGGGCTTCTGCCTGCTCGATGGCGATCACGATGGCCGCGACGACCACGGCGTGTCGCCTGACCTCTGCCTCGGCATGCTCCTCACGTCCCTGATGATCGTCCTCCTCGCAGGGTTGGTCCCGAGTGGGTGGGCGGCCACGTACAAGGTCGAGCCCGTCCCGATCGTCGGCCTGCGCGTCCCCGCCCCGCCCCCCAAGCCCGCGCTCGGCGCATAGCCACTAAGTAAGCTTCGTCGGCTCGATCCAGCGCGTCACTGGAGCTCCTTGGCTAGGACTGCGCGGGCCGCAGTGTCGGCCTGACGCGAGGGGGACTGTTCGTGGAGGGGAGGCTGCGGCAATGAGTCGGTGGCGCGTAGGCGCGATCTTTTCAGGGGCCTTCGTCGCCGGCGTCCTGATCTCGACCGGGGCACGCGCGGAAGCGTTGCGCTATCCGGTGGTGCCCCTGACGGTGCCAGCGATCGTCGCGCGAGCGATGCCGGCCGTGGTGAGCATCACCACGCGCCAGATCGAGCGGGATCAGTTCAACCAGGCTGTCCCGACGCGCGGACTCGGCTCCGGCTTCATCTTCGATCGCCTCGGCTACGTCCTGACGAACAACCACGTCGTCGCTGGCGCCGATCAGATCAAGGTGACGCTCTCCGACGAGCGGAACTTCCGCGCGCGCCTGGTAGGCGCGGACCCCTTCACCGACCTGGCCGTGCTGAAGCTCGAGGGCAATGGGTTCGCCAGCGTCCCGCTCGGCGACTCCCGACAGCTCAAGGTCGGCGAGACCGTCATCGCTATCGGCAGCCCGCTCTGGATCGAGGGTGGGCCGACCGTGACGACCGGCGTCGTGAGCGGGCTCGGACGCACGATGGAGCAAGACGACCTGCCGATGCTCCACAACCTCATCCAGACCGATGCCGCGATCAATGCCGGGAACTCCGGTGGGCCGCTGCTGGACCTCGCGGGCCGAGTCGTCGGGATCAACACGGCCGTGATCGCATCCGCGCACGGGATCGGATTCGCCATCTCGATCGACACGGCGAAGCCCGTCGTGCGCGAGCTCATCGCCAGGGGACGGGTCGTCCGGCCGTCGCTCGGGCTCGTCGCCGTGAGCGTCACACCACAGCTCGCGTACGCAAACGACCTACCGATCGAGCGCGGCGCGCTCGTGCTGCGCGTCGACGCCGGTGGCCCGGCAGAGACGGCGGGACTCGGGCCGGGCGACGTGATCACGACGGTGGCCAGACGCCCGGTCAGGAACCTTCACCACTTTCACGAGGCGCTCGCGCGCCACCGGATCGGCGAGACGGTCGAGGTCTCCCTGTGGCGAGAGGGCCAGACGCTCGCGCGGAGCGCCGTGCTCGCGGAGTACCGATGATGGCGCAGGGTGCCGCGCTCGTGACGTTGCTCGTTTTCCTGACATCGGTGAGTGCCCGGGCCGGGGAGACGATCGTGATCGAGGCGACGAGGCTCGTCCCGCCGTTTCTCGAGACGATGACAGGTAACCGTGTGGACTTCGTGAATCGCGCGCAGCGCAGCGTGCACGTCGAGTTCGGCGTCGACCCCCGCCAGCACGAGGTCGTCCAGGTGCCTGCGACCGGACCGATCTGGGCGGTCTTCCACCGGCCGGGAACGCACCCGTACGTCGTGCACGTCTACGACGGTCGCACGACCCGTACGCTCAGCGGGGTGGTCGCGGTCGTGGAGGACGAGACCCACAAGTGGGATTCGCGGACCTGCGGGCTCATCGTCATGGAGATCTGCATTGCCCCCTGACGAGCGGACCGGCAGCCCACCACCGGAACGAGGCCGCGGCAACATCAGCCGCTGGTCGATCGAGCACCCCTACACCGTCACGGCGTTCTACCTCGGCGTGGCGCTGCTGTCGGTCCTCGTCATCTTCTTCCAGATGCCGCGACGGATGATGCCCTACGTCGAGAGCCCGATCGTGGGCGTGGTGTCGATGATGCCCGGGCTCTCGGCCGAGGAGATGGAGATCTATTTCTCCAAGCCCATCGAGGAGCGGATGGTGGATCTGAAGAACGTCCACTTCGTCCGCTCGACCTCCCAGGAGGGCTTCTCGATCGTCTCGATCGAGTTCTGGTACGGCACCGACATGAAGAAGGCGCTGTTCGACGTGCAGTCCCTCATGAACGTCGTCCAGGCGGACCTCCCGATGACAGGCGCCAACCTGAAGCCCTCATGGGTGCTGGCGATCGACCCCTTGAACATTCCGGTCCTGTCGCTCGCGGTGACGGCCGAGGGCTACGAGCCGGTGCAGCTCCGGACCCTCGTCGAGAACGAGGTCGTGAACCGGCTCAAGGTGGTGAAGGACGTCTACTCGGTCGTGCCCTTCGGGGGCCAGAAGCTCCAGATGCAGGTCATCGTCGATCGCGAGCGGCTGGCCGCCTACCGGATGAGCCTCCTCGACGTCAAGGGCATGCTCGACATGCAGAACCAGTCGCGGCCGGCCGGCACGCTGACCTACCAGGACCGAGAGGTGCTGGTCCGGAGCGACTTTCGTGCGCGCACCCCCGAGGAGGTCGCGGCCTATCCGATCGGCAGCATGGACGGCCGGACCGTCTACCTGCGCGACGTGGCCGAGGTGATCGACACCCCGCGCGAGCAGCGGAGCCTCTATCGGTTCAACGGCAAGCCGGCGGTCGAGATCTCCGTCGTCCAGCAGCCCGAGGCCAGCTCGGTGCGTGTGATCGAGGGCGTCAAGGCGAAGCTCGCCGAGATCCAGCAGGATTTCCCCCGCCTCAAATTTGACATCGCGTACGACAACTCGACGTTCGTCGGGTTCCTGATGTCGAACATGGTGGAGGAGCTGGTGATCGCCGTGCTTCTGACCGGCGTGGTCGTGCTCTTCTTCCTCGGCAACGTGCGCGGCACGCTCATCTCCGTCATCACCATTCCGATCTCGCTCGGCATGGCGCTGCTGGCGATGGTCCCGCTCGGCATGACCCTCAACAGCTCCACGCTGATCGGGCTCCTGCTCTCGATCGGCCGGCTGGTCGACGATTCGATCATCGACCTTCACTCGATCGAGCGCCACCTGCGCATGGGCAAGTCGCCCAAGCAGGCGGCGATCGACGGGATCACCGAGGTGCGGCTCGCGGTGCTCGCCATCACGCTCGTGCTCTGCGTGGCGCTGCTGCCGCTCGCCTTCTCGGGCGGGATCGTGCAGTACATGTTCGAGGGCATCGTCTGGGCCATCATCCTGGCGCTGCTCGCCTCGGCGCTGGTGTCGTTCACGCTGACGGCCGTGCTGGCGGCGAGCCTCTTCGCCCCGCATGGCGCCGAGACGGCGCGGTCGGGCCGGCTCGCGCGCTGGCTGCTCGATCCCGTTCAGCGCTTCCTCGAGCGTCTGGAAGGACGCTACCGGACGAGTCTCGCCTGGTCGATCCGGAACCGCTTCGGCGTCCTCGCGGGCGCGATCGCGATCGTCCTGGTGGGCGTCGCCCTCTACCCCCGGATCGGGAGCGAGATGATGCCGCTGGCCGACGTCTCTCAGGCCTTCGCGCAGCTCGAAGCGACGCCGGGCACCTCGTTCGCCCGGACGGCCGAAATCGCCGCCGAGGTCGAGCGACTTCTCCTGAGGCAGCCGGAGGTCGTCCAGGTCTCCTCGGAGGTCGGCTTCGAGCCGGGCGGCACCTACTTCACGGGCTACAGCATGGGGTCGGTCAACTCCGCCGTCATGATGATCACGCTCGTCGACTCCGCCAGGCGCAAGCGGGACATCTGGCAGGTGATGGACGCCGTCCGTGACGAGGCGGTTCGCACGATCCCGGGAATCCGGCGCCTGGCGATCAAGGAGATGGGGGCGGATGTCATGGCCTCGAGCGCCGCGCCCATTCAGGTGGTCTTCTTCGGCCCCGACCTCGCGAAGCTCTCCGAGATGGGGGAGCAAGCGAAGCGGCTCGCCGAGGAGATTCCCGGCTTCTATCAGGTGACGACGTCCTGGGCGCAGACGCTGCCCCAGCTCAACGTGGTGGTCGACCGGGCGCGGGCGCAGGAGCTCGGCCTCACGGTCGGCGACGTGGCCGACCAGGCGTATTACGCCCTCAAGGGCGGCCTCACCAACGAGTTCTACCGCCTGGACAACAAGCGACAGTTCACGATCCTGCTCCGGTATCGCGGCGAGCAGCGGCGCGACGGGGCCGACCTCGCCCAGGTCAAGATCGTCGGCAAGAAGGGCGAGGTCGTGCCGCTCAGCGCCCTAGCCCGGCTCGACGAACGCCGCGGGCCCACGCTGATCGAGCACGACAACTTCCGCCGGGTCGTCTCCGTCCTCGGCTACTACCGCAAGGGCGGTCCGCCCAGCATGCAGCTCTCGATGGACCTCCTCATGGCGGCCCACCAGAAGATCGAGTTCCCGCCGGGCTACGGCGTCGAGCTCCGAGGGGACATGACGCAGATGGAGGAATCGTTCCAGCGTCTGCTCCGCGGGCTCTACCTGGCGGTCATCTTCATGTTCCTGCTGCTGGTCGCGCAGTTCCGGAGCCTGATCGAACCCTTCAACATGATCGTCTCGCTCTCGCTCATGGCCACCGGCATTCTCGGCGGCCTCCTCCTGGCGCGCCAGACGTTCTCGACGGTGTCGATCCTGGCCGTCGTCATCCTGACCGGGATGATGATGACCGTCGCCGTTCTCATGATCGATCTCGTGCTGCGGCTCAGGGCGGAGGGGATGGAGCGTGACCGGGCGATCCTCACCGCCGCGCCGATCCGCCTCCGGCCGATCCTCATGACATCGCTGATCAGCATCGTGGTGCTGATCCCCGTGGCCTTCTTCCCGCGGACGGGCATCGACGCCTATGCGCCGCTGGCGACCGTGGTCATCGGCGGACTGGCCATGGGAACGCTGCTGGCCCTGTTCGTGGTCCCGGTCCTCCACACCTACACGGACGACCTCGCCCGGCTCGCGCTGGCCGCAGCGCGGCGCCTGCGGCGGCGGAAAGAGGAGTGAGTCGCATGAAGCTCGCGAGGATCTGGCGGAGCGCCATCCTCGTCCCCGTCGTCGCGGCGGGTGTCTGGGCGTTCTATGCGAACTTCGGCCCCGGGCGGACCGCGATGGACATGGGCGTGCGCGTCACGTCAGGCGCCGTCCCCTTCCCGGTGACGCTCGCCGGCACCGAGCGCGGCGCGGTGACGGGCACCGTCCTCTACACGGGCAGCGTCGCGCCGTTCAACGAACAGGACATCTACCCGCGCGTGACCGGGCGGCTCGTCGAGATCTCGGTCTACCCGGGCGACGCGGTCCGCGCCGGCCAGGTGGTCGCGCGGCTCGACGACGTCGAGCTGTCCTCGCGCGTCCGCGAGGCCGAGGCGATGGCCGTGACGTCCCAGGCGAGCCGCGCCCAGATGGAGGCCGACCTCATCGCCGCGCAGCACGGCATCGTCCAGATGGACCGGGAGCTGGCGATGGTCGAGGCCGAGCTCACCTACGCGCGGGCGGTCGCCGCGCGCTCCGAGCGGCTCGTCGGGGTCGGCGCGATCTCGCGCCAGGAGTACGAGAACGACCGTTCGATGGCGGCCTCGCTCGAGGCGAAGCGCGAAGCCGCTCGCGCCCGGTTCGAGCAGGCGCGCGCTATGGAGACCTCGGCCCGGAAGAAGCTGGAGGCGGGCGAGGCGATGGCCGCGCAGGGCCGCGCGGCCCTGGGGACCTCCACGGTGCTCCGCGACTACGTGAACATCACGGCGCCGAGCTCGGGCTGGGTCGTCAAGCGGTTCGTCGCCCCGGGGGTCCTCGTGCAACCCGGCATGGCGATCTTGAAGATCGCACAGATCGACAGGGTCCGGCTCCAGGCCAACGTGGGGGAGAAGGACGTGGCGGCGATCCGGGTCGGGTCGCCGGTCACCGTGGTCTCCGCGGGCGGCGGGCCGGGGCCGATCACCGCCCGCGTCACCGCCGTGTTCCCGTTCGTCGAGCAGGGTTCGCGGACGGCCGTCGTGGAAGCGTTGATCGACAACGTCGGGCGCCGGTTCCTCCCTGGGCAATACGTGATGCTGGAGTTCGTGACAGGCGCGCGCGCCGACGCGCTGACGGTCCCGCGCGGCGCCGTCGTGCGGCTCGGCGGGGTCGCGAAGGTGTGGGTCGCGAAGGATGGGCGCGCCGAGCCCCGCGTGGTCGTCACCGGCCTCGAGGGCGCCGACCGGGTGGAGGTCGTGCGGGGTCTCGAGGCGGACGCGCGCGTCATCGTCCGGGGCCAGGAGGCGCTCTACGCGGGCGCTCGCGTCACCGATATCTCCGGAACTCCCGGGATGAAAGACCAGGAAGAGAAGCCCGCCACGAAGGAGGCACCGCATGGCAGTCACTGAGGCTCGCATCGTCGTGCTAGCTGCGCTGCTCTTCGCCGCGTCCGCGCAGGCCCAGACGCTGCCGCGCGTCGACGGGCCGCTGACCCTGGACCGCGCCGTGGAGCTGGCCCTCGACAAAAACCTGCGTGTCAAGGCGGCCGGCGCCGATGCGCGCGCGATGGAGTCGATGCGCAAGGAGGCGCAGGCGCCGTTCTGGCCACAGCTCTCGGCCAACGGCTATTACGCCGACCAGCGCATGGCGCCGAACGTCTACACGTCGGCCGGGAACACGATGGCGCGCAACTACCAGGTGTTCAACTCGGACCAGACGCGCGACGGCAACCTCACCGCGATGTACTCGCTCTTTTCCGGTGGCCGCGACTACTACGGCTACAAGGCAGCCGCGCGCCGGGCCGAAGGGGCGCGGGAGATGCTCAAGAGCGCGGAAGTCGAGACCGCGATGCAGGCGCGGCTCGACTACATCGCCGCGCTCCGGGAAGCGGAGAACGTGCGCGTCACGAGCGAGCTGCTCCGCGACGTCGAGGAGCGGCTGCGGGTGACACGGGCGGGGTTCGACGCAGGCCGCGTGCCCCGCTACTACGTGCTGCGCGACGAGGCGGAGCGCGCAAACGTCGTCCAGATGCAGGCGATGGCACAGAGTCGCGCCGAGCAGGCGCTGGTCGCCCTGAAGACGACGCTCGGCGTGGATCTCGCATCGTCCGTCGACCTCGCCGATCGCCTCGAGCTGACACAGGTGACGCTCTCGGTCGACGAGGGGATTCGCGAGGCGAGCGCGCGTCAGCCGGAGATCCGGGCCGCAGTCAAGCAGCGCGAGGCGGCCGAGGCCGAGGTACGGGCCGCCTACGGCAACTACTTCCCGCAGGTGTCGCTGAGCTCCATGTACGACTGGGCCTGGACGAAGAATCGCGCGTGGGAGTCGCAAGCCGACAACATGCGCATGCGTGGAGACAACTCGGAAGGCTACTCGGTGGGCGTCGTCGTCACGCTGCCGCTCTTCGACGGCCTCTTGCGGGAGAACGCGCTGAACACCGCCAAGGCCAGGCTCGAGCGCGCCGGCCAGGCCGAGGGGCTCGTGCGGCAGCAGATCGCCAAGGACGTGAACCAGGCGGCGCTGATGCTGACGGCCGCCGAGAAGGGAGTCGAGGCGAGCCGTAAGGGGCTCGAGCAGGCGGAGGAGGAATCCCGGGTCGTGAAGGAGCGGTTCGAGAGCGGGCGCGGAATCCAGCTCGAGATTCTGGACGCGCAGGTCGTGCTGACGCGCGCGCGCTTCAACGCGGTAAACGCGCTAGCCGACTATCACAGCGCCCTGGCCATGTGGCTCAGGGCGACGGGCCGGGTCCGGTGACCCGGATCACCACACACCAGGAGGAGGCAGCGATGCGACAGAGGATTGCGGCAGGCATCGGAGCGGTGACGTTGGCGCTGGCGCTTGGGGCCGGCGGCGCGTGGGCGCAGGCCAAGATCACGGTCACGCGCGAGCAGAGCAAGCCCCAGAAGGTCGAGGTGAAAGTCGGCGAGGAAGTGCGCTGGGTGAACGGGTCCGGCGGCACCGCTCACATCTGGTTCGCCGGCCAGGACGCGATGAAGTTCTATCTCGGCAAGGAAGGGCGCATCACGTTCGACAAGCCCGGGACGTACGACTACACGGTGCACATCAGCGGGACCAAGGCGCACGAGCATACGGGAACGGTGGTCGTGAAGTAGGCGGGGCCGACGGGCCGCCCAAAGGCGTGCGGCCCGTGCCTCCGCGGCGCCAGCGCGCCGTGAGCCTGAGATGGCTCGGGACTTAGAGGATAGCTTAATGCGACGGCTGATAATTCTTTGCGCAGCGATGGCGCTCCTCACGACTGGGGCTCTAGCGGAATCGCGTCGAGTGGTGACGGTGCGGGAACTGTTCGAGCCGGATCATCGGCTCACCATCGAGCCTGCCACGGAGGTGGTCTGGGGTGACCCCCCATATCGTGGACGCTTCACGGTTGTGGCCGGCCATGGAACCGCGGGCGAGGTCTACTCCGTGACCGTCACGGTCAAAAACCCTTAGGAGTCTGCGATGCGCTCGCTGATGCAGATCGCGTTCGTCACGTCGCTCATCTGCTCGATCGCCGTCGAAGGTGCTCGGGCCCAGTCGGGGCTCACTAAGCAAGATCGCCGAGGACCTGTCACGGTCGCCGTGACACCGACGGTGCCGATTACCGTCGGGAGGCCTCTCAAGTTCAGCGTGGTGCTCGACACCCATTCGGTGAACCTCGACGGGATCGCCTGGGAGCGTGCCGTCGTGCTGCGCTCGGCCGACGGCAGTTGAGCTCGCGCCGGCTGCGATCGAGCAGACGCAGAGCAGCGGTCATCACCGCGAGGCGGTCGTGGTGTTTCCATCGGTCACCGCGGGGGCTGAAATCAGCATCGTCGTAAGGAGAGTTGGGGGCGTGGAGGAGCGGAGTTTCACCTGGCCGCTCTCGACAACGCCGTAAGGAGGGCCATGGCATGCATTTCGAGGGCATTCCTTGGGGGTATGGCTTCTGGTCGATGTTCACTCCGCGCCTCGGGGCAACGTTGGAACCGCGATGGAGTGAGCGATGAGGCGCCTGTCTCGGCACCTCGTTCACCGCTCGTTCCTCGGCGTGCTGATCACGGCCTGGCTCGCGCCGGGCCATGGGTGGGCCCAAGAGCGAACCTACGGATGGAGCTGGGGCATGCATCCGATGGGGTGGATGTGGGGCGCGTGGGGCGTCGGCATGATGCTCATGATGCTTGTGTTCTGGGGGTTCCTGATCGCCGGCATCGTGGTGGGCATCCGCTGGCTCGCGCAGCAGGGCGGGGCTTCTCGCCCTGATGCAGCCCTCGAGATCCTGCGCGAGCGGTATGCACGGGGCGAGATCACCAAAGAGGAGTTCGACGCGAGAAAGCGAGACCTGACATGAGTGAGTTTCTGGGCAACTACGGGTTCTTCATCCTCATCACATTGATGATGCTGGTCTGTCATCTGGGTCACGGTGTCCACGGCGGTCACGGCCGGCGTAAGGACAGCAGCGACGAACAGTCAGGCACCCATCGCCACTGGGCGTGAGGAGGAAGACCATGTCGCCGCTCAACTGGAAGATTGTGACGTGGAGCCTGGGCCTCTTCGGGGCGGTCACGTTCGTGGTGTGCGTCATCTACGGTCTGATCGTGCCGAAAGCGCTCCACTCGGTGCAGTTCCTCGAGATAGTGCTGCCGGGATTTCGCTGGCTGAGCTTCGGCGCGTTCGTCCTCGGGCTCGTGGAGAGCTTCCTGTACGGCGCGTATACCGGTCTTGTGTTTGTTCCCATCTTCAACGCCGTAGCCCGGCGCGTTCAGTGATGCGCCCGCCGGCTGAGTCGGCTCACGCGTGCCAGACGCTGCACGTCGGCAGCGTGCCAGCTCGGGGAGGATAGAGCCATGCCGCCGCTCAACTGGAAGGTGATGACCTTGCCCCTGGGATCTTCGCGGCCGTGATGTTCGCGCTTTGCGTGGCCTACGGTCTCGTCGTCCCCGCGAAGTTCCACGCGTCGCAGCTTCTCGAAGCAGTGCTTCCCGGCTTCCGTTGGCTCAGCCCTGGAAGCTTCGTGCTGGGCCTGGTCGAGACGTTTCTGTACGGTGCGTTCGCCGGGCTGATCCTTACGCTGATCCACAACTTTGTCGCCGCTCGTGTGAGGGCCTGAGGATGGCCCACTCGTCGCGGTATCCACGGCGCTGTCGGCAACCAACGGCCTCCTGATCCGCGATCGCTCGGCTTTCGAGCGCGCTCGAGCGCTCGACGCGATCGTCTTCGACAAGACGGGCACGCTCACCGAGGGCCGCTTCGGCGTGACCGACGTGATTCCGCTCGGTGGCCGGAGCGAGCAGGAACTGCTGCGCCTCGCGGCTAGCCTCGAGAGCCAGTCCGAGCATCCGATCGCGGCGGGCGTGGTCCGGGGCGCGCGCGAGCTCGACCTCGACGAGTTCTTCGCCGAGGTCCTGCCCGACCAGAAGGCGACCAAGATCAAGGAGGTGCAGGCGCGCGGACTTACCGTCGCGATGACCGGTGACGGCGTGTCCGCGCTCACCCAGGCCGACGTCGGCATCGCGGTCGGCGCCGGCACCGACGTGGCGATCGAGTCCGCGGACATCGTGCTGGTCCGGTCCGACCCGCGCGATGTAACGGCCATCGTCGAGCTTGCCCGGGCGACCTACCGGAAGATGGTCCAGAATCTCTGGTGGGCCACCGGCTACAACGTGCTGGCCATCCCGGTGGCCGCTGGCGTGCTCTATGGGGCTGGCATCCTGCTCACGCCGGCGGTCGGTGCGGTGCTCATGTCGGTCTCGACCGTGCTCGTGGCGTTCAATGCGCGTTTGCTCCGGCTCCGCCGATGATGAGGCACTCGCGCTGGCACGCCAGCGCGACGCCGACGATCCGGAGACTGCCCTTGTCACGACAAACACCATCCCGGATCGCGACCACACTTTTCGACGTGGGACAGTAGATCCCGCTCCGGTCGCTTGTCCGGAAAGACTCTCGTATGAAAATGGCAGCCGTGACGATGACCGCGAACACGACACCGAGGATGACCTCGCCCATGGCTCATTCCTCCTTACGCGGCAACCTCGCTCGCGCCTGCGTGGCCATAGCACACGAGCAGCACAGGCCGTGTCGTCTGGCGCTCCACTGTTTCCGCCACGCTGCCGGCGATCAGGCGTGCGGCCCCTTTTCGACGATGCGTCGCCATGGCGATGAGCTCGACGTCCTCGGACTCCGCCTCGCGGACGATCTCCTCGACGGGGTCGCCGAAGCGGACAGCGAGCTCTGTGCGCACGCCGGACAAGCGTCCGAGCAGGCTCTTGAGGAACACGGTGACCGCGTGCTCGACGCGGTCCGTCTCCTGATCGGCGTAGGCGATGACCTGGCCGTCGTCGTTCACCACGGCCTCTGGCGCAGGCGCGACGTGTAGAAGACGCACCGTCGCGCCCTCGACGCGCGCGAGCTCGCGGACGGTGTCGAGAACGGCCGCGCTCTCCGAGGTTGCGTCCAGTGGGACCAGGATCGTGCGTGCCATTGCTTCCTCCCTCACAGCCACGGTGGCGTGTGGCGAATGTCGGCGCGTTCTTACGCCGGCTCCACTCTGCTGGCCGGCGTCCACCGCTGGTTCACCGGACACTCGGCGTAGCGGCCGGTGGCGCAGAAGCGCCGAATCTCCTCCGCCGATGGGATGTGCACGCGCCCGCCCGGCAGGCGGCAGTAGAAGCCCTCGCTCGTCACGGACGACGGCGGACCGGGCTGAGCGAATCGACACCGGTCGCTCGATGTTCCTTGTCTCATGGGTGGTGCCCTCCCAAACGCTCTCGTTGGCCTTCTGTCTTACAAGGACCGTGCCGTGGTGCACCCTCCCTGCAAGTGCCCACGAGAGATGGCGTTCGCGGTGGAGGGCCGGCCCGGCGGCGGGGGTCGACTGGGGCGGGCACGCGCATAGTGGGGAAGTGACGCCACAGAAAAGTCCCGTGCCATCCCACCGTCGCCGAGCGCCCCTTGGGCTTAAGGACTTGATCTCTAGAAGATCACGTTCGCGTGGACACTGGCACTCGCATTGCGTACTTCATCTTAGTGACGCGTGGTCCGAACCGCGGCTGCTGGGGGTGGCGACGATGACGAGCGAAGGGATGTTCTCTCGAATCTTGGTACCCACAGACTTTTCGGGTGGCTCGGAAAAAGCCTGGGCGGTGGCACAGAGGATGGCTGCGAATCTCGGCGCCGAGCTCGTGCTCTTGCACGTGCTTCCGGGGACGCCCCTGGACGTGGAGGTGTTGCTCGCGTCAGCGGAGCGGAAAGCGGAGCTCAGATCCCTTCAGGCCGAGCACCAGCTCGGCATCCCGCGCGCCGACGACGAGGATCCGCCGCCCACCAGGAGGGTCTTCGAGGGACCGTTCACAAGGGGGGCGCTCTGCGAGTTCTCCCCGGAGGGACGCGCGTGGGCAGAGATGCTCGAGGCGTGGGCGGTCCGCGCGCGCGACGCCGGGGCCAAAGTGCGCACGGTCCTCCGTGTGGGCGTGCCCTATCGCGAGGTCCTCAGCGAGGCGAAAGAGTCGCACGCGGACCTCGTGCTGTTGGCCACGCACGGGCGCGGCGAGATCCATCGACTCCTCGTCGGCAGCGTAGCGGACCGCGTGATCCGGATGGCGCCGTGCCCGGTATTCACACTCAAGGAAGCTTGATCCGGGGGCGAGGACCCCATCGGAGCGTGCATGCCCGCCCCAGTGGGGCATGACCTCCCCATCTAACGCGCCCGCGCACGTCCGAGATGATTGGAAAATCCGAGGCTTCCCGCGCGGTCCGCTATGGCACCTTCGTTGCTCAGTTTTCCTGTGGCGCTACCAGCGCCCGGAGGGAGGTGCGACGAGGGAGGGGTCCTGTCGGCAGCCTTGCGGTGCGGTGGACGAGGCGGCGAAAGCAGCCAACCGCACTGAGACCACGGATGGCACTGAAGGAAGGAGGGAAAGGGTCATGCGCGCGCTGGCTCCGTGGGCAGGGATGGATCTGTTCAAGGGCGAAATGGATCGAGTGTTCGACCGCTTCTTCGAGCCGCGCCTGGGCGTGTTCGAGGTGGCCGGAGAGTGGATGCCGAAGCTCGACCTCTTCGAGACCAAGGACGCGTATGTCGCGAAGCTCGAAGTCCCCGGCGTGGAGCCGAAGGAGATCAACGTTTCGGTCCGCGACGGGCTACTCGTGATGACGGGCGAGAAGACACGCGAGAAGGAGGAGAAGAACGAGAAGCTGCATCGCGTGGAGCGCGCGTGGGGCGCGTTCACGCGGACGATCCCACTGCCGGGTCCGGTGGACACCGAGAAGACGACCGCCGCATTCAAGGACGGTGTCCTGACGGTGACGCTGCCGAAGAAGCGGCGGCGAAGGGAAGCTTCATCCCGGTGAAAGCCGGATAGGAAGCTGGCGCGGGGGCCCTGGGCCGTCTCAGGCCTGGGGCCCCGTTCAGAGAAGTCGCGCGCGCGCGGCCACTCCAAGACCGCCGGTGCCGCCGACCGCTCGTCACTCTTCGGCGGCGGGTTGTCGTTCGGATCCTAGCTATGGATCAGCGCGAAATCGACGTCGTGTTCCTCATCGCTGATCTGTCCGGCTATACGGCGCTGACCGAGGCGCACGGCGGGATGGAGGCGGCGAGGATCGTGACGAAATATGTAGGGCTCGCGCAGCAAGCCCTCGCCCCGGGTGCGCGGCTCGTCGAGCGCGTCGGCGATGAGGTGCTCGTCGTCGCCGATGCTGCGGCCGCTGCCGCGCAGACCGCCATTAGGATTCGCGAAGCCGTTGAGAAGGAGCCGCTGTTTCCCGGCGTTCGAGTCGGGATTCATGGTGGCCGAGTTGTCGAGCAGGAGGGCCGATACTTCGGCCCGGCGCTCAACCTCACCGCCCGTGTGGCTGCCCATGCTCACGAAGGGCAGGTGCTGGGTACCGATCCCATTGCATCCGCTCTGAAAGGTCACCGAGATCTCGCCTGCCGCCCGTTGGGGATGGTCCGTTTCAAGAACGTCCTGGAGCCGGTCGGCATCCACGAAGTGGTTCCACGTACGAGACAAGTCGAGCCTCGCTATATCGATCCGGTGTGTCGCATGCAGGTGCGGCCGGAAACGGCGCCGGCGCGGATGCCGTACGGAAGCGCGACGTACTACTTCTGCTCGTTCGAATGTGCGAAGACATTCGTCGATCGTCCAGATTCGTACGTCGAATGACCTGCGCCATCTGGTGAGGGATGACTGCATGCGTGCGCTGAAGACCAGTGCGCTATATTTCGCTCTGGTGTTTGCGACTGGCTGGGTGCTGGGCCCTGTCCGCGAATTGTTTGGAAGCTCCCTTGATGCTCGTGACGACGATTATCGCGGCGCGCTGGACCATCCGGCGCTTCGCCGTTTCCTCCGCGCTCGGG
>Ga0184612_10000652_pt1 | contig 16270 bp, 18 predicted proteins | sample PLM3_60_coex_FD_133163 | JGI IMG/M metagenome (GOLD analysis project Ga0184612, IMG submission 133163) | Groundwater sediment microbial communities from an aquifer in East River, Colorado, USA - PLM3_60_coex | ecosystem: Environmental > Terrestrial > Soil > Riparian zone | place: USA: East... | reverse complement strand
TTCACGACGGTAGGGACTCCGTTCGCTACCCAGTTGGGCGGGGAGTCAATCACGAGAAACGCGCGGTGCTTGTCACAGTAGTCGCTCGCCGGTCCCCATAGAGTTTCATGGACAGCCGCCGGAACTCCTTGATCCGCCGGAACGATCATGAGGTTGAATAGGTTCACCGTGTCGAGAGCGTGCACTCCAGTGTGCGTTACCGGGCTCCCCTGGAACTCATTCAGGGTGTACGCCCCACCATCGGTGCCCGGCGCTCCCGGCAGTTGGAAGGCCGAGGTGCCCGTGCTGCCAAGGGTGTAACGCCGAACGTTCAGTGTGAAGTTTGGTCCACCAAGTGTCGCGTCCGGGGCGGAGATGAGGCTGGACGGCGTGACATTGATCGAGCCACCTCGAGCGATCAGCGCCAAGTGGTAGCCCCACACCTCCGCCCGCCACGGGATCCCAGCGTCATTGATAGCGGCGGCGATGGCTCGTAGCTTCTCCCGCACCCCGTCAGAGGTACCTCCGGAGTCCATGAACCACCGGTCCGCTGGATTCGGCGTCATCGCGGCGAAGGTGAACGCCACTGGAGGGAGACCATCCACAGCCAGCGAGGTGATGTCGTCGCGCTGAAGGATTGCGAGGTCCAATACGTTGTCGACATCGGTGAAATACGAGGCGGTCGGTACTGGCCGGAAATCGCCATACCTAACCGGCTCGATCCCCCCCTGGTCAATCCCGAGCATGGCCGGGGCGGCGAAATCTTGGGCCGTGCTTCGCCGGATCCGCACGGACTTGGTATCCCCGCTGGCGGAAGCGATCCGAAGCGCGCCGAAGTTCCCGCTTACCTGCCAGCTTACCGAGACGCTGATCGCCGGCGAGACCGCGTTCAGCTGTGTGTTGATGACAGCCTCGAGACGCGGGGCCATGTCAATGTCTGGATCCCACGCCGAGCCCGGAACGATCGCGGGCAAAGCTGCTCCAAGGACAGTGGAGAGGTCGATGCTGACCCATTGCTCGTCGTCGACGTTCACGTCGAACCGAGGGGAGGCCATCAGCAGTGCCTCGAAGCCGGCCCGGAACGCTGCCACCGGTGTCCTCTCGAATACACGGCTCTGGCTAAATCCGGCGAAACTGTTCGCTGGCACTGTGAGGTCGGCAGCCCCGCCGGGCGCCGCGTCCGGATGTAGCGCCAGGTCGATTAGGTTCGAACTCTGGGTCACGAAGGCCGGAGCGAAGCGGGAAGCGTTTGGGTCCATCGTTAGCCCGGTGTGGGTTTCCCGACCCACCTCGGCTCCGCCATCCTCCTCAATCACAGTCAGGTTGAACGTCTCATCAGGCTGTGGAGTGTTGCGCGATACCTCCAACCGGACATTGTTGCCCCATAGGCCGGCGGACTTGGCGGACGCAATCAGGACGTTCGCGCCGGCCGCGCTCTTGAGTGTGACGTCGGCCGGGAGCGCTCCTGCGGCTAGGCGCACGACGTAGCAGTCTGTGCCGCCATTGGTGAAGAACAACCGAATGGCGCCCCCAAGGTCGCTTTGCGGGTGTGGCTTCTGACCGAATGATCTGTAGAAGTCGGACAAGCTCAGACATCTCACGGCTCTGTCGAGAGGACCCTTCATCGTCCGTCCGAGGAACGCTGCGATGGAAGTGCTGACGCCAGTGATCGTGTGCACCCCGCTCGGTATCTCCTGAACATAGACGCCTGGGTAGCTCACCTGAACCATGACTCACTCCTTCCGCTTCGTGTTGTCCGTGTGTCGAACGATGGCATTCACGAGTACCGCCGGAGATAGCTCTCCAAGAGGGATGGCATGCGGACGGAGCTCATAGAGGAATCCTGTCCGACCGTCGGACGAGATGCCAAGGAACTTCGTGTCAGGGTGTGCGGTCAGTAGCCTCAGACCAAAATCGGGGAGCTCAGAATCGTGGAGACCGAGAACTACTGCGTCCGATTCGATCGCCAGCTCATGGATGAGCGGACTTGGTTCGTCCATCTCACCAATGACTCTCACGGTTGACTCCGTCGCCAAGATTGTCTTCACGAGGTCGCGCAGCATCCCGGGCATCCCAACAAGAAGGACCTTGATGGGGATCACGAGAGATCGGTGTTGCTGATCACGTCCACCCATGCTGGGGCGAGGCAAGCGGCATGGGCAATGGATCTCAAGGTTCGAAAAGGACCCATTGGGGGGTCCAGTACTTGGCCGGTCCAGTGCGGGCGGTTACCGCCCGCCAAGGAACTAGTCCTCGAGATATTCCTAGGAGGTTCCCATGGGGAGGGCGCGCCCAAGCCGTGAGACGGCGTCCGCTCGGCGATGAACTTGCAGCTTGTAAAGGATGTTGTGGATGTGATTCTTTACGGTGGGCAGCGCGATGTGCAGCGCTCGAGCGATCTCCTTGTTGGATAAGCCCTGTCTGACCAGGTCGATGATTTCGTGTTCACGTTGAGTCAGGCCAGCTTCCGCCGCAACATCTTCGATCCTTTCGGCGAGAGCCGCAACATGCTTGAGCAGGCTCGCAGCCATCCTCGGGGTGCACGGAAGTTCGTCACGAGCGACGCTATCGATCGTCGTCACGAGGTCAGCTAGAGACGCGTCCTGAGCAACGTATCCCGAGATGCCAGCCTCCGCCCAGCTCACGACCTCTTCTTCTGTTTCGGGAATGGCGAGAACCACCACCCTCGTGTCAGGCGCGGCCTCCCTGAGTCCGCGAACCGCCAGGCCACCCTCCCTAACTGCACAATCCAAGAGCGTGACGTCAGGACTGAGCTTGCCGAGTCGGGTGACGGCCTCTTCCCAGTGCGAGTCTGTGCCGAGCACCTTGATCGAGGATTCTCTGTTAAGAGCGTGCTCCAGGCCTTCCCGGTACAGCCGAACCGACGCGACGATGAACACGCGGATCATCGAAACACGACGACGGTCGCTTCCGGCACTCCCGGACTTCTCCCCCAGCGCGGGATATGCGGACTTTAGTCCGGGCGTTCGGATGATGGAATCGGCCATCTGGGCTACGCGTCTGCGAACAACCGGTTGCGGTCAGCAAGCAGCAATGACTTCCGTGGTTGCCGGAACATGCATCTTCGAGTGTGAACATCGCAGGCTTCGACGGCTTCGACATGCGTGCGAATCCTCAGCCCGGCAGAAGCAGGTGGGAAGTTCACCAGGCCCCTTCGGCCTTCGGGGAGGCGTGGCTCTCGATGGCCGCACGTTGGACGGGCCGGCTTGATTCCGAGATGGCGTTCAACAAGGTGTCCTTGCTGAGTCTGGGGAGAATCCCCTGAGAATGCGAGAGACCAGCAACGACGCTCGGCTATACTTCGGCGTTGGTTACAGCCCCGATTGCGGAGTCGGCGGAGAAGCCAGGGGGCGAAGGGCTGGCAGCCTTAGGACCTCACGGGGAACTGTATAGACCGCCCCGCCTAGGCAATGGTGAGCGTCCTGGCCAGCAGGTCGACTGCCTTGTTCGATGGAGGGATCCCCTGAACCTTATCTGGGTAGCGGCGGCGGATCTGAAGATTCTGGACAGCGAAAGAGCAAGAGGCCCGGCCGAGGCTGCGGGGGCTCGGGCACGTCGACTCCTCGGCCCGGCAGTGGCACGACCGAGTGAATGTCATGCGCTGGGGAATAACAACTCTAGGCGGCCAGTTGTGACCGAAGCACCCGAGTTCGCAGCGAGGAACCGCAAGTGATGGGGCCGACCTCGGCTGTGGCCGCGAGCCGAGATCGTGTACCCGTTCGTCGGCCGGTCAAGCGTCTTCCACCAGGCTTCCCGCAACGGACGCCCACAAACTCGCTCGAGTCAGTTCAATCGCGCGGAGATCGCTGTCCGTGCGGAGGCGGATGCCCGACATGTGTCCCTTCCACGAGTGAGTCCTCCGTTCTCCAACCGAGACTGCAGGTGGGCCACCGCGGCGACGCTCTCGAGCGCGAGGCAAACCGGATTGCCGAAGATCTCGTTGCACCTGCGCGTGGATCCCGGCGTGCTCCATTTGCCGCGTCGCTAATCCGAACCGCTCCGCGGTCAAGAGTCCAAACTTGCGCTAGCGACTGCGACTACAGCCCTGCAGACGGGACGAGGCCGGTAGCCGATCATCTCCAGGGGAAGGCCCCTGGCGCACGGCCATTCGCGGCCAACCTTCTCATCGTCCGCCATGCTCTAGGCATGCCCGGCCGGCCGCTGGATCCCCCGGTCCGGAAGTTCTTCGAAGCTCGCCTCGGGCATGACCTTGGGAACGTTCGCATCCACGATGACGTTACCGCAGCGGAATCGGCGCGAGCCGTGAATGCGAAAAGCTACACGGTGGGGAACCACATGGTCTTCGCAGTCGGACAGTTTGTCCCGAATCGCCACCGGGGGCGTCGCCTTCTTGCGCACGAGCTTGTCCATACCGTTCAGCAGGGAGGAACAGGCATTGAAAACGCGAAGATCGTCGGTGCCATTCAGCGTGAACCTTCAGACACAGCCCCGACGGGGGCAAGTCCCATTTCTCGTCTTGCCGACGATCCAGTTCTCGATGACGTTTTCGCCGGGACGCAACTTTTGTCCGTTGGTGATCGGGGGCCTGCAGTCCTACTGCTTCAGCAGGCTCTGGTCGACGTAGGTTTTGGCCTCCCGAGTGGCGCCGACGGAGTATTCGGTCGCGAGACGGAGGCGGCTGTTGTGGGATTTCAACACGCGTCCGGCCTCCCGAGCGTTGACGTCGACGGTGTAGTTGGACCGACCACTATTGACCTCTTAGAGGCTCGGCTGTCTGAGTTACCCGGTGAACTCGGTGATGCACTCGAGCCATCTGAACCGGAGGTCGCCGCACCGCAGGATACTGTTGAACCACTCCGCGCGACAGAGATAATCCACCCACACATCGATGTCGCAGCGCAGCGCGCAATCCTGCGCAAGTCAAAACACGACCCCCAGGGCGCGAGTGATCTTCTCGCCCGTATCAAGGATGGAAGGCTTCGAGGTTTCGTTGGGGATGACGTCCGGCTTGCGGCTATTCATGCGACTGAGCTTGGGACCGTGAGATGGGAGCTGGTCCCACCTGGCGCAGAAGCTGCTGCTGTCCCCGGCGCGGGCGCGGGCGCGCCATTAGGTGTGTACCGGGAGCGAATTCGCGACGACCGGATCGCCATGGACGAAGCGGCGGATGTGGTTCACGCTGACGCAATCGCTCTCCAGGACAAGCCAAGAGCTCCCGCGACGGCATGCCCATGCAACCCATCCGTCGACGGTCCCTGCCAAGCCAAAGAGCTGACGACGCTTGCGACTGCGGGAGTCAAGGCATCAGAAATGGTGGCAAAGGCTAAGGACGCAATACGGGACTATCGACAGAATCCCGCAGATCCCGCGAACGAGAAGGCTGCAAAGGCGTTGAGAACGCACTTTAGATGGACGGAGGCTCTCCGCCAAAAACCTCTTGTAACCGACGTGCCGGCAAGCGTCGAATCACTGATTGACGCGATTCTTAGCGGACTGACTTCGGCGCTCTGTGCTGGTTGCTCGGACAAGGCGCCTATCGATCCCGTAGAAGGTAAGAAGGTATCGGCGTTTACCTTAGGCACGTGGGCAAAGACCAACTGCTTCAATGTCATGAGACCGTTCTACTTCGATAAGCTCACACCTGCACAGCGGGCAAAGTCTGTTGTCCATGAGCTCGCCCACAACCGTGGGGCTGCCATCAGTGATCAAGGGGGCTACGAAGGCGACGCAAACTACCCTGGAGGAAGCGCAAACCTCGCCGCGAGGAATGCGGATTCATATGCCAACTTCACTCGCGACGCCAGCAACTAATTGAGGATCGTGGAGCGTGGCGTTGGTGATTCCAAGACCGATTCCGGCACGTCCGGTACCAGAATTTCAGGAGGCCAATCGGTCTCTCGACCTCGACCCCGCCTTTGCAGCCTCACGCTCGCCCACTTCCAGCGATTGACGCGGGTGATTGGCGTGGCTACTCGTCGTCGCCTGACCCCGCGAATCCGGATAAATAGCCGCTTGCCATTGAGGTTCCCGATCGTTCGTCAATGATGTTGAGTATGTGGAAAGTGAGGTCATAGGACTCATACAAGGAATGAAGAAGTATGGCCATCTTTAGGAGCTTCTCATCTCGGATGCTGGCCAGAGACAGAATGTCTCTCACGTACACCACATCTGCCCACAGCCACTGGCGAACCCCTCCGTATTGGTCAGCGCCGACAACCGGCTCAAGGGGATGGGAGCCGTAGCGAAGGACGGTATGGAACATGAACCCAAGTCGTCGAAGAGCTTGGTCTACTTCACCAAACAGCGGCTGACCCATGTATTGCTCGACGAACTCGACCTCCGTCTCGATCACAAGCGCGTCCGCCAGTGTTGATTCGCCCCCGCGAATGACGTCCAACTCCGCTCCCTGGACATCCATCTTGACAAAGTCCGGATCCCGGACAAGGGGCACGTCATCGAGCCGCACGGTCCTCACGGCTGTCCGCTCAACGACCTCGCTGCCCTCATAGAACCCATTGAACAGTCTGCATAGCGGCTCGTTTGGCTCGTACACGGAAGATCGAGACCGCATTTTGCAGACGCGGAACTCCCGAACATCGCCGACTCCAATGACCGCCGGGATGAACTGGTTGGGCTTCCCGTGTAGTTCGCTGAGTGCGGTGCACTCAGGTTCGTTCGGCTCGAAACCGACAATCTCGCAAGCGCCAGCCTCGAGCAGACTCGCGTAGCTTGGCCGATCTCCTTCGATGTGCATCGCTCCGATGTCAACAATCCTGATCGGAGTACCAAGTCGAGCGCCTTCGATTCCCCGCGAACGACGCAAGACCGGTCAGACTCCTACGTTCCCTCGACCATTGCTCTGCAGCCCCTCAGCAGCTCTTCTCCCAGAGGTGTGAGTTGCGCGTTGTCTTTGATGGTTTCGTATGCTTCGAAGAACTTGACCTCGAAACCGTCGGGGTTCTTGGCGTAGTTGTACGAGGTGGACATTCGGGAAATGTCCTCACGATAAACCGAATCTTCCCGGACAATCCGAATCGTACGAATGGTGCGCGCCAGCACGAACATGGCGTGGAAGATGGCGCTAAGTGGCCTCCCACCAGGGCGAACCGGCGACCGGAACAGGCCCTCGCCCTCGTTCTCGATAATCGGGTCGTGGGTCCAGAGCAGGTACAGGTAGAGATGCGCCGCCTCATGCACGATGCTCTCGAGGTAGGTTGTCCACGCCCGATCGGGCTCCAGCTCTCGAAGCACGATGTACCCGAATGCTCGGAACGAAGATCCGGCGTTCACGTTCTGAGACTTGACTATTACGACGTCGCTGACGACCGATCGAATCTCAGCTGCGCAATCAGGATCCAGCCGCTCGAGGATTTCCAACACCTCCCATGCTGTCCGAGCAAAGAGTGGGAGAACTTCCGCCGGAGGAGCGGCCGCATCGAATGGGAGCCCATAGGCGCGTTCATGCTCGCGACCCATGGTGCTGCGAAAGAGCTGCATCTCCCTATCGGACGGGTCGGAGGCCGGGGGTATGCCCCTCACTACGACATCCCCCGACGTCGCTTGGACAGTGGGCAGTTGGCCGAGGAGCTCCTGGACGCGAACGGGATCGTTCGCCTTTATCGCGTGTCTCATCTCCGTGTGGAGGACGTACATGGCTCCGCGAAGTCGACGCTCCGCACGTGGCTCGGAAGAAGCAGCACGTTCAAGCATGCGGGTCTGCGTGACGAAGCTCTCCCCGAAGGCGCGCTCCGCTACCTCGCACAGGTACGACAGGCTCGCAAGAAGCCTCTGATCCGCATGCCACTTCAGCAGCGACGCCGTCAGCGGTCTTGGGAAGGCGCCAAGACCGTCCATGGTGTCGGCATCAATCGCAGCGATTGCGAAACCGCGGGAATTCGCCGAATCTGAGGAATCCGGCAAGAGGCCTCCCTCTCCGCCGTCTCGAACCACTCTCGCAGGGGCTAGTTGACCGTCACTGCCGTGAGCGTGATGCCCTTACCGTTGAGATCGAACAAGCGCGCCTCATCCAGCTCGAAGTGCGCCTTCAATTCGATTCGGACAACATTTCGAGGCTTGAGGAGCTCCCGGACGCTGCTGGCTTCCGCTATCGGGGCCGACGCCTCCACACTCGCTTGAACCGGCTGGTCCTCTCCAGGGTCACTCATTCGCCATTCCCCTTCCGATATGCCCACACACCTTCACCGGGCGGGAACTCGTACCGCTTCCGCACAACTCAGTCCCCAACTGCCTCGTTCAAGCAGCTAACATCTGGTCACGCTTCGTGTCAAGCGGAGGGAAGGGCCGACCCGGTACCTCCCATCCCGATCACCGCCAGCCCTGTGCGGGTGCTAGCGCGCAGCGAATCACGCAAGTCGGGTGAAGATGCCCGTCGATCGCCCGACACTGGCTCACGGCAGCAGGCTATGCGGTCCATCCTCAGTAGGTCGATGGGCTGATGTACGTGAATAACCGGCAGCGGGAAGCCCCGATCGACCGGTCCCGTCTGTGCGAAAGGTCCGGAGCAGGCCCCCCACGGGTACGAGGCGCTTCTGTTCGACCATCCGGCGCGTCGGTCCGCTTCGTTCATGCCTTCATTGGACCGACAATGAGCCCATCTCTCGCATGTCTCCCAGCCATGCGACTCAGTGAGGGTAGTGGCGGGGTCGCATTTCCTCGTTCTTCTCGTAGTCCTGTTCTCCGTTCGTGGCAGTGACCATGACGCAGCCGGATACACGGGTTACTAAGCGGCTGATCTGGTTCTACGGCTCACCACATGGGTTCTGCCTCCCGGGGCCGCAGGTCCTCTCCGTATAGCTGCGCGGCTGGCCGGAGCAGCCGGATCTCCCCCCACCACTCGTCGCGCACGTCGACCGGGATCGGCGTCCACGCGTAGTCGGGGATCTCTTCTCACGCCTCGATCGCCCGGACGAGCGCGTCGTGTTGCCCAGGGTTGACAATCCGGGCGAAGAGACCCGTCGTGATGTTCTTGCTCATCCAGCCACGCCCTCCGAAGATGAGACAGATTAGTCCTACGATCACGTCGCGCAGGAGTACGATCGTCGTGACTACCGACCCTCTTGGCTAGCGTTGCGGGGGCTGTCCGGGCAGTGCCAGCGCCTCAGCGAACAGAGTCGACACCGCCCACGCCTCGAAGCGCGAGCTGCTTAGGTGCCAGATGTGCATGATTGGCTGAATCATGAACCCCGCTCGCTTGGCTCGTCGAATACGCTTTGGGGCAATCCGTGGTCATGATCTCGAGGACCGAGGTCGTATCGCACAACCGCGCCACTTGCAGAAAAGCGGTAGAGGCGCCACCGAAGGACACCTGCCTCCTCCTCGTAAACGATGTTCGCGAGGCGGCGCGAAGTAGTGCCTAGCCGTCGGTTTGTAGCGTGTACCTCGCCTGCCATAACGAGGGTGTCGCCCGGCACGGGCGAGCGGTAGTCATCCCAAATCTCGATGACGAGGCGGGCATCATCCCCGCCGAAGAGGTAGTGGAGTGTCCTTCCCTCAAACCATACGTCGGGCATGCTCTCCTTGAGTTGAGATGCGCCGTCCTCGCAGATCTCCTTTAGGTCGCTCAGCGCCTGGCGACGAAGGCTCTCTACCCGTTCGGCCTCCGCCTGCGCTGCAGCTTGTGCCGCCGCCTCATCGGCGCGTTCGGACGCGTGTTCCGCGGAGAGCTGGGCGAGTTGTTGCGCGATGAATGTCGGCGTGATGGAGATCCGTTCCAGCCGTTCGACGACAGCCCCGGCGTCGGCCGGCCTGTCGGCTGGATCCTTGCTGAGTAGGCGGGTCACAAGACTCCGCAGAGAGGGATTCACGGTTGTTTCGAGCTCGGGCGCTGGCACTTCCCGATGCTGATGTCGAAAGGACTCCGCGTCAGGTCCGGGGAACGGTGGATTGCCCCCAGCCGCTCATGAGCAAGGCAACCGAAAGCGTAAAGGTCCGTCTTGACAGTCGGCGAACGCGCGTCCCAGATCTCGGGAGCCATATACGCCAACGTGCCCCAGCCCACAAAGGTCGGGTCGGCCGTGCCGATACTCTCGTCCCGTGCGATGCCGAAGTCCGCCAGCTTCCACCTCCCGTCGGCGAGCAGAACGTTTCCAGGTTTGAGGTCGCGGTGAATGATGCCCGCCTGGTGAAGTTCGTAGAGTCCGGATGCCACGTCCTTGAGGACAGCAACGATCTCGGCGAACGAGTCAAGAGTCGAAAGCCGCGACGCCAAGGACGCATCGGCCTGCTCCATGACGATCAGGACGTTCCTGCTTCTCTTGGCGACGTCGAGGATCCGCACAAGATGGTCCGCCGGGTTTCCTCGGAGCTTCTCGGCAATCTCGGCCTCGCGCTTCTGAAGCAACGGGTGAAGTTCCCGCCCGCTCGGCGGAGTGGATGGAATCACCTTCACGGCGACAGGGGAGCCGTCCTCCGATTCCCCCCGGTAGACCGTGGCGAAGCCGCCCGGATCACCAAGAGGCAGCTTGGTGTCGTATGTCCAGGTTCCGTTCCAGTCGCCTTTAAACCTCGTGTTGATTCACTCCCAACAATTGGTCTCCGAGCTCTCTCTCTTGCCTGATTCGGCAGAATAGCGTCCGCGTATGACGTTTGGACTGGATCTGAACACCCAGGCCCGACTCGGTAGATTTATTGGACCTTGACAACACGCCGGAGGTTCTAGCTCGCGACCGCGGAGATGATCTCGGGCCAAATTAGGATGACGCCGTTGCTAGCGCATAGGTCTCTCCAGCCGGAGTCAGTGGGCTCACGTTCGACGAACAGCACGGGAGTTGCCCCGTTGCCTTGCCGAACGAGCAGATGTCTGTAGTGAAGCACCTGGCCAAGCCCAAGCCGGAGCCTCAGCGTTTCGTTGGCGGTCGTCATGCTCTTTACCTCCGCGACGAATAGGGTTCCGCCCAACCGCCATGCCACGTCGAAGCTGGGGTCGAGCGGGCCAGGTGAAAGAACTTCGGCCCCCAGATTCGAGACGAAGTCTGCCAGTTGATTCTGCAAGTTCACGTGCGCCTGCCGCCCTCGGTCGATCACATCGGGATCGATCTCGGGCGTCTGTATTTCGCCGGCGTTCGGCGCGACTGCGGCGGGTCGATAGGCCGTGCTCAGACTCACGTTGCCTGGGACGGACGACGTCCCCGTGAGACCGTCCACCGGTCGCAGCCTGAAGACGATGGCCTTGCGCAGCGCTCCCCCACCCGTCTGTGGCCCGTCTACTTGGTAGAACGGCTCGTCATCCAACTCGAAAGCCCTAGATACTTCACTTCGCCCCCGGCACCCTCGAACACCCGTAGGGATCGGCCTTGCTCCGCGTGTTCGAGGATCGCCCTGTTCCCGTCAGTCATCTGCTGATCTCCGTGCTGACCCTCGCCGTAATAGTGAAGGGTCTCGCCGTCCCAGAAGTCCATGTAACCGTGCTGCACACCGGATGCCGGATCAGAGAAGATCAGCAAGTTGGGGGTTTCCGAGGAAGGGGAAATGCCACGCTGACGATTCCCTCCATACAAGCCATGGAGTTCGGTCCGTCGAATCGTATCTCCCGGCATCAGTCCCCAAGTCCGAGGCTGTTCAATCTCCAATCTGATGCGAGCAGGGCGTGTGGCCGTGGATGCACCCGGGACCTGTGCCAGGACAGCGCCGATGAAGGCGCTTCTGTGGCTTTCAAGGTTCGCGACGCTGATCACGATTTCGCCTTCGGAGTACAGGCGTGACAGAGCAGCCTCGATCTCTGCGATCTCTACCGGGGCACCCTGCGGGGAACTCGTCGTCCCGACGATGACCGTGTCTGCTCGGATCTCCAGAACGGTGTTCGGTCGTCCGGCAATCGTGTTGATAGTACGCCCTACAAGCGACTGAAGAAGGTGCCTCGCATTGGGTCGAGCCTGTCCCATCGCAGATTCCTTCTCAAACGTCCTCAAACGTCGAGTACTACCCACGCCGGATCGTGGTCGCTGCCGTCCCCGGTGAGTCTCGTTCGACGCTCGATGAAGGCACCGGTCTGCTTGGCCGCCAAAGCCGGGCTTAGCCAGATGTGGTCGAAGAGCTCGTAGTCCGCAGGCTGACCGCTCGGCTTGAATCGGTGCGTCCACGCAGCGGTCGCGGCCGGCGGATTGTCGGCAGGGGCTTGTCGTGTCTCGGTCGGATTGGCCAAACCGTCCACGAAGCTCAACGGCGCCGAACCGACAAGAGGAGCAAGGAACTGCGAGGTCGGCGGATCGTTCATGTCGCCGGTCACAACGTACGAACTGTTCGGTCGCGTCTGTGCCTGAACAATGGTCGCCGCGACCTCAGCCTGCCGCTGACGCCTCCCGTTCGCATCTGCCTCGGTCTCACCGGGCGACAGGAAATGACTCTTCAAGTGAGTGTTGAAGACCGTGAACAGGCGCCTCGTTCTGGATGCGTTCAGAATCTCGACCTGGAGCAGATCCCGACCGAAGACCGGCGCGTTCGGGTCAGAGGGATGCACTGCCCGCTGCCAGCTCGTGACGGCACCAAGTGGGAGCTTGGAAAGAATCGCGACATCGATGAGACGGGGATCGTTTCCTTCGACCAATACGACGTGCGGGTAGACACCCCCCAGGTTGTCTATGACGAACCGCTTCAGCGTCCCTACGTCTTCTACTTCTTGAACGGCCAGTACGTCGAGGTCCATCGTGGCTATTCGGCTGGCGATCCGGACCGTGTCCTGCGGGTTCTTGCCCTTGACCAGTCGCCCCATGAAGGTCCGGAGCCGGTAGCTCGTCGGATCTGTGAACTCGTACACGGCCTCTACAGTGTTGTCCCCTGCCGCGATGGCCTGGATCTCCCCCTGGAAGTTGTAGCGGGAGAAGAGGTTGTTGAGGTTGAACGTGCCGACCTTGACCAGCACCTTCGCCTCCTCCCTTGCCGCCAGCCGAACTATAGATAGTCCGGACATGTCAGCTGCGCAAGCCGTAGGCGACTCGTGAGCGAGCGCCGACTGGACCAGACCAACTGTTCGTGAATGTGGTTCGGGCTGCCGTTGCACCAGGTCCTGTGCGGCCGACTGAGGCAGGCCGTCACATCAGAGGGTTAGCATCCGCACAATGAGCACGTACGAGGACGCGATTCGGAGCGCTCGGCAGCTGTCCCAGATTGCAGATCAAGTATTCGCTCAAAACCGGGCGATCCAGCAGATCACCGAGCAAGTCAGCAGGCAGTTGCTCCTCGCTCCTTCCATAGTGAAGCTTCACGAGGAGATGGTGAAGACAACTACACGCATGCTCGAGCCGATGCAGAAAGCCGCAGCGGACGCAATCCAGTCACTTCAGCAGCCATTGCTCGCGGAAAGCGCCAAGGTGGCTGCCGCCTTTCAAGCGAGTATGCCCAAGCTGGTTGTCGATTTTCCGAGGATCACTGACTCGGTCGCCATGAATCTGCCTGCGATTCAGGACTTCCGGCCCATGCTCGAACACCTCGAGGCCATTCGCCTTCCCGCGATGAAGGTCGCTCCAGAGTTAGTAGACAGCCTGAGGTTGGAAGCAAGGAGGGCGCTTGCCGAAGTCGAAGGGCCAGCGGCCGAGGCGTTGGCGGAAACGATGCAGTCGCTCGAAGAGATAGACGACGCTGCGAAAGCCCCCGCGCAGGCTGATCCACGTCGAAACGTCTTCTTGGTCCTGGCTGTTCTGGCCGTTGTGTTCAGCTTCCTAGCTAACCAGCGCGAGATTCTCGAGACAGCCTTCGAGAACATGGCGTTTCTCGGGACTACTCTCACTCATGTTTGGCAGTACGCCGTGGCTCTTCTTCTCCTGTTGCTTGGCTACGACGCGAGCCGGCGTGACTGACAGGACTTACACGACGGGTTGGTGATGCGGCGCGGGCTCCCGGTGCGCCCAGTAGCCACGAGCGTTGCCAAGGCCGCTGACCCAGTCCACCTCGCGACTACAGGCCTTACAATCCAGGACCCACGTCCCGAACTCACGCTCCAAGATCGGCCTTCACCGTCAAGAGCTCCAGACGGAGCATCTTGGCCTGGACGGTGACCGGGTGGTCTGCGGCCAGGCAAGCATCAAGCGCCTCGTCGATTACTTCGCTCGCGGAGGCCGCCTGCTCGCTGATGACACGGACCGCTCGCTCAAGGATCTCTCGTTCCTGCTGTGGCATGAGTGGAGGCTAGGCCAGAACTACGACAGACGGATAAACCCAATCCTCACCACGCACTCACTCTTGATCCGGTCCATAGAGTTGCACCAGCGCTTCTCTCAACTCGTAGATGGTGTCGAGATAAGAACCCAGGATCCTGTGGATACCCGCGTCATCCCGGGTTCCCTGGTTCGCCCATTCTTTCGTCTTCGGAAGATGGACTGGTAGTGCGTCTAGGTATGTCCGCAAGGAGACGAGGGAAGCTTGCAAGGGAATGCGGGCTGTGTCGTCTCTCGCTACCTCTGTCTGAGTGAGAGCGTCCATGGTGATGGCCTTTCGCGCTAGAACCTCGATTGCCTCAACGCGGTCTAGCACGGCCTCCACTCGACGACGCTGGAGGTCCTGACGAGAATAGCGAGCCGCCGTCTCGGTGATGGCTGCGACATGCCTCGTGACTGCCAAGCTCTCGTTTGTCGCATCTGCGCTGTCTCTCGCTGCCTTGGCGGAGTCCTGAGTGGCCTTGACGGCGTCATTTGCAAGTCCAAGGGACCGCAACCCGATAAGCACGACGGCAAGAAGTGATGCGCCGCTTAGTACGACGGACCAGAGAGACAGTGTTTCCGCAGTTGCTCCGACCATGGTCGAATCGTCACCTACTTCGCACCCGACGGTCAATTTAGCTGCGGCATAGGCCTCCGCGAATGCACGCACGATGTGGGGTTAGATGGACGACAGAAACGGATCCCAGGAGGACGGGAGTAAGCGTGGCGCTCACCGAATACCAACCTGGTGAGGAGTGGGACCCCTATTGCCTGCGCGTCACAGGAAGGTGTCTTCGCGAAGACCTCAACGAATCCGCCAACCCGCCAACCTCGGCTGAAGCCGTGGATCACGAATTGGCGCAGGCGTTCGTTGAAAAGCGATCCCGACACCCAAAAGGCCAGGAGACCATTCAGCCGCTTGCCCACATGAACGAGGTCTACAGCCTCCATGCTCAGCGATGGCGAGGCGCAACATGGCACGACGAAGACGAGAACGTTGTCTGGCTTGTTGCCGGCGCGATTCACCGCTCAGGTGCAGAGGATGACTTGTACCCGCACGCCCGGGATCTCGATGCCAATGTCGCCCTGGCGCCAAGCATCCAGGACTACGACTGGATGTTCGAGGCGCGAGATCGCGGTTTCTTCGATGTCGCCTACGAGCAGGCGGAGGAGCTTCGGCGAAGAGCTCAGGTGGATTCGCCACGTGAGGTTTCAGTCGTTCTTGGTGGTCGCATCCCAGTCTCGTTGGTAGTTGAGGACGTTGACGGCATGCGCATGGTCACGCTCGCGATTTCTTGGCAGTGGGTCAACGGCGACCTCGTCCCCCCGCCTGACTGGCTCGAGACAATCCTCGCCCTGTTCTTCCCGTGGGTAACGAGCCTCTTCGAAGGGCTATCGCCGGAGTCCACGATTGGAGGACGACCGGCCCAACCGGGCGAACAGATTTGGGCCGCCTTTATCGAGTAACGCCTACTCGGACTTGGTTACGCCCTCCGCGGCGCGAGCAGCCGCCCGCTCAGCCCGAGCCCTGCGGCTCGTTGCGGTGAGCTGAAGCAAGCCGTCGGTGTCTCGAGACTCGATGTACTTCTTCGCGTGCTCGAAGCGCTCGTTGATCTCGCCTGCGTGGCTGGCGAGGTACTCGTTGAGGGCAGTCTCGATCAAACCCCCGGGGGTCGTCTCGAAGAGGCCGCTGAACGTCCTGGCCTGGGTGTGCGCTCCCTCGGAGACCCGAATCGTCTTGGTGGTCACGGCCGTCTCCTCTCTGTCCTCCCGGCCATCTACCCAGACCGGCACATTGTCACACATTGCTATTCGTGACAAGTCATCGGCTGGTTTTCCTCGCACCTTGACCGAACGCCTGTTCGGTGCTGGTTTGGTCTAGGAGCCCCTCTTCAAACCTCCGCCCCGATTCGGTCGATCTTCTTCTGCAGCTCGCTCTCGTACAGGTGCCCGTACCGCTTCTCGATCATCTTCAAGTCGGTGTGACCGACCATCTTGGAGACCTCGAAGGGCGTGAGCCCGCGAGTCAGCCACAGCGAGATCGCGGTATGCCGTAGGTCATGGACCGTGGGGGCTGGGTCAATCCCCGCCCGGACCGCTGCCGGCTGGAATACCCGCTTGCGGAAGTTGGATTGAGATACGGGCCCACCAAGCTCGGC
>Ga0184612_10000650_pt1 | contig 16281 bp, 21 predicted proteins | sample PLM3_60_coex_FD_133163 | JGI IMG/M metagenome (GOLD analysis project Ga0184612, IMG submission 133163) | Groundwater sediment microbial communities from an aquifer in East River, Colorado, USA - PLM3_60_coex | ecosystem: Environmental > Terrestrial > Soil > Riparian zone | place: USA: East... | reverse complement strand
CGCCGCCGTACGCGATGTGTGCTCGGGTTGAACGTGTTCGGGCAGAACACGGCGGCGATTGGCCTCTGCGAAACTCGGGTGCGCGTGGTGGACCAGACTCGAACAATCTCCCTCCAAGATCGCCACGATCATGATGTCACCGTCGCGAAACAGCGTCGATCATGACCTCCAGGTCATGATCGACGAAGCGGGCGGGCTAGCGGAAGATTGGGCCGCGGTCCGGCCCGGGGCGGTCGTCCTGCCAGTGCTGGCCACGATCGTCGTCACGGTCATGCGCGCTGTGGTGCCAGACGGCGCTCACCACACCTACTCCCACTGCGCCGATCATGATGCCGAGAAAGAGACCGATCAGCCCGGTCGCTAGCGGCGCGATCCACCCGGACGAGAACAGTCCCGACCCAGCGGGCGGGGCCGGCGGGGGTGGGGTTACGTGGGTCGCTGGCGGCTCGCCCACGGGCAGCGTCGCGGCTTCGCCGTTGTCGTCGCTCGGTGGGGGTGGAGCCGGCTGCTGGTCAGACATCACTGCCTCCAGATTGGGTGGGGCCCGATCGAGCCGTCACCTCAACAGTGTGCCGCTCGCCTGTGAGTACCCTGCGGGGTCCCTGTGAAATTGCTGTCCGGCCGGGGGCAGCGAGTACAGGTCGCGGCCGCACCGGCTAACTCGTAGGCTTCGGCCGTGGTCCGTGCGTGGGTGAAGCTGATCTGGAACTCGCTCGGGGTGGCGGTGGTTACGGCGGCCGCCCAGCTGGGCATTGCGCAGGCACTCGGCATCGTCCGGTGGGGTGAGTCCTTCGACGCCAGCCACCCCAGTGACTGGAACGCGATGCTGACCTGGGTCGGCTTCATCTACGCGGTCGCAGTGCTCGGCGGTGCGGCGGTCGGACGGCGAGCCGTTCGCCGTCCTGGCCGGCCGGACGGGATGGCCGCCCGCGTGATCGCGGTGCTGGCGGCCGGCCTGGGTGCGGCGGCGGCGGTGGCGATCGCCTGGCTCCCTGCGCGAACGGCGAAGCCGCCCGTCAACATCGATCCCGAACTCGTCGTGGCCATGACGGCCGGGGCAGGCATTATCGTCGGCATCCTGGTCGCCTTGGTGGCAATGTCCGCCCGCCCGGCCGCAGCCGGCGTGCGAGCGGCCGTGGCCTGGATCTGGTTCGTCGGCACTGCCTCGGCGGTGGCTGGCGTCGTGACGCACGTGCCGTTCGATCTACCGCGGCTCGCTGTCATCGACGCGCCGTCCCTGGTCCCCACTCATTGGTGGTCCGGGCCAAACCTCATGATCGGCGTCGCGGCGCTTCTCGGGTTCATCGTGGCTGGCGTTGCACGCGCGGGCGGCGCGCAGCGCATTGGGACGGCGCTGTCCGGGGTCACCGGCCCGGCGATGGTCGCAGCCGCCTACCTCATCGCTGGACCCGGCTCGGGCAGCGATCGTTCGAACCAGCTCGAGCCGTACGACGCCAGCCTGATCGCGGCCGGTGTGGGGCTATGCGCGTCCGTGCTGGTCGCCGTCCCCGGCCGGCGAGCAGAGAGGACGACGCTCTGGACCCAAGCGACCCACACCGAGCATCCCGCCGATGACTCCATGGACGACGAGCCCATCATCGGCGAGATCATCGACGTGCCGCCAGCGCCCCGCCAAGACGTCCGCCAGGGCGTCATGGGTCAACCGACGAGATCGTTCGAGCAGGACTACTCCGACTGGCTGCGCGAACTCGGCCATGTGCCCGGAGCGCCCCCGAACGGCGAGCGCCAACCCCATGAGCACCGGTAGCTCCGCGAACTCGAGTTAGCGCACATCCCAGACGGGTTGGTCAGTCTCGACCACCTCCCCGTCGCTGCGGAAGAGCACAAAACGGTCGAACGACCGGGTGAACCACCGATCATGGGTCACCGCGATCACCGTACCGGAGAAGCCCTTCAATCCATCCTCGAGCGCCTCGGCTGAGGCGAGGTCAAGGTTGTCCGTCGGCTCGTCCAGCAAGAGCAGGGTCGCCCCGGACAGCTCCAGCATCAGCACCAGCAACCTCGCCTGCTGACCGCCAGAGAGGGTGCCGAAGCGCTGGTCGCCCTGGGCGGCCAGCTCGTAGCGCGACAGCACCTTCATCGCGTCATGTCGAGGCAGACCGGTGCGATGGTCATCGCCGCGCCAGAGAATCTCCACCAGCGTCTGGTCGACCAGATCCGGGCGGTCGTGGGTCTGCGAGAAGTGCCCTGGGCGGACCCGAGCCCCGAGCCGGGCAACCCCGGCGTGCGAGACCCGAGCCAGCGGTGCGCCGTCGACTGGCATGTGCTCTACACCGGGGTCCGAGCCACCCCGGGCGAGCAGCCGAAGGAAATAAGACTTCCCAGTGCCGTTGGCCCCCAAGACGGCCACCCGATCCCCGTACCAGACCTCGAGGTCGAACGGGAAGGTCAGGTTCTCCAGCTCCAGCTTGTCGCAGATCACCGCGCGCTTGCCGGTCCGCCCGCCGGCAAGGCGCATGCGGATGTCCTGATCCTTGGGTCGAAGTTCCGGCGGGCCGGCCTCCTCGAACCGCTCCAGCCGGGTCTTGGCTGCCTGCAGACGTGAGGCCATGTCGGAGTTGTACGACGCCTTCTGCTTGTACATCACGACGAGTTCCTTGAGCTTCTGGTGCTCCTCGTCCCATCGACGTCGCAGCTCGTCGAGGCGCTCGTAGCGCGCCTCGCGGGCCCCGTGCCAGGAGGCGAAGCCGCCCGGGTGAACCCACGCCGATCCACCTTCGACGGTGACGACCCGACCGGCCGTTTGGGCCAACAGCTCACGGTCGTGGGACACGTAGAGCACCGACTTGTCCGACTCGCGCAGCTTGGCCTCAAGCCAACGCTTGGCCGGTACGTCGAGAAAGTTGTCCGGCTCGTCGAGCAGGAGCACCTCGTCGGATCCGCGGAGCAGCAACTCAAGTGCAAACCGCTTCTGCTGTCCGCCGGACAGGGTCCGGACCGGCCGCGTCTTCGACGACTCCCAAGGTAGATCAAGGGCGGAGACGCTGGCGGTGTCGAAGAGCACCTCTGCCTCGTAGCCGCCGGCCTCTCCCCACAGGACCAGCGCGTCCGCGTACCGCATCTGGGCCTTCTGCGCCGTTGTGCTGAACCGGCCGCGCACCTCGGTGTCGTGCAACGCCGTCTCGGCCACCGCGAGTCGCTCGCCGGCCGACCGGATGGAGGGGGCCGCGAGCGCCAGCGCGAGATCATTCAACGTCGTCTCATCCGCGATGGTGCCGATGAACTGGCGCATCACGCCGAGTCCGCCGGCTCGCGCGATCGTGCCCACATGAACAGGCAGGTCGCCGGAGATCATCCGTAGCAGCGTGGTCTTGCCCGCGCCGTTGGGCCCGACGAGTGCCACCTTGGCGCCCTCACCGACCCGAAAGGAAACGTCGGAGAAGAGGACCCGCCCGTCGGCGAGGGTGTGCTGAAGGCTGGCCAAGTCGATATACCCCACGGGTCAAGCATTCTCCCCACTCAGCGGTCCCGCGTCCTCCGATTTGTTGCCTGAGGTGATGCGGAGTACGCGGAACCCCTGCTGGCTCGCATGGCGGTCGACGAACCATCCCTGGCGCGAGAGCCACTCACCTAGGGAGTCAGCACCTAGATGCCGGGCGACAACGAGCCACGCGGTGCCGTCTGGCTCAAGGCGGGGCAGCCATCGGTCGAGGAGTTCGTGCAGCTCCGTCTTACCAATGCGGATGGGAGGATTGGACCAGATCTGATCAAACCGGATGTCCGGCGGCACCTCGTCAGGGGTGGCCGCGACCACTCGCTCACCGAGGCCGAGCGCCTGGGCATTGGTACGGGTGAGAGCCAGCGCCCTTGCGTTCACGTCGACGGCGTAGACCGTTGCCGCCGGCGCGACCGTGGCCAGCACGCACGTGATCGGCCCATACCCGCAGCCGAGGTCGAGCAGAGCGCCGCCGGCGGTCGGCTCCGGAAGGATCGCCTTGCGCAGCAACACCGCCGTGCCGGGGTCCAGCCGCCCCGCCGAGAAGACACCAGCCGCGGCGCTGAGTCGAAAGGTTCGCCCTGCCGCGACAAAGTCGACGTCGGTCGGTTTCGCCGGCGCCTGCGGCCGGGAGGAGAAGTAATGGTCGGCGGTCACGCCACGATTCTGGCCCGACCCGGCATCGTCCGCCGCAGAACTTGCGGGCGCCCGGCCATACGCGATCCCTGTTCGCGTTGGGTAGCCTGTGGCCATGACGCACGGGTACGGGCCGCCGCCACGCGAGTGGCAGCAATCAGGCGGCTCCGAGGACGACCCGGACGCGTCACGACGAAGGCGCCGTACTGGCGGTTCGCCGCCGCCCGCGCCGCATGGGCCGCCGCCGCAGCCCCCGGCCGGATCTCCGTACAGCCGTTTCGGCTCGGATCCGGGCTCCGGCCGGCCGCAACCTGGGTACCACGCGCCGGCACCTCCGCAGTCGCCGCATCCGCAGCCGGTGTATCCGCCGCCCGGATCTGCGCTGCCTGGCCCGCCGCATGGCTACCAGCCTGCAGGGGGGCAGCCCCACTACGGGCAGTATCCCCAATCGGCGCAGCAGACGCCGTACGCCGGCGGACCGCCCCCGGCGCCCCCGGCGCGCCCGGAACCGCCCACAGACCGGCGCGTCCCGACCCGGCGTTTCCCGCAGCCCCCGCCACCAGCGCGCCATCTCAGCCAACCCGTCGCGGGCCCGCCTGCGGCGGCGCCGTACTCGGCTCCGCCGGTGCGCCCAGCCTCGGCGCCCCCGGTTTATCGCCGTCAGGCTCCGCCCAATAATCTCGCGGCGCAGCCGACCGCCTACCCGTCGTTCCCGCCGCCCATGCCGACCTCGCCAACCGTGCCGCGCGTCGCTGCGCCGACCCGCCCGGCCCCGGCCAGCCCAACCCGGCAAGTCCCGGCCAGTCCCAGCCGTCAGGCTCCGGCCGGTCCCAGTCGTCATGCGCCGCCGAGCCCGGGCCGGCAGGTGCCACCGAGTCCGAAGCGACAGGCTTCACCAACGCCGGGCCGACCGCGGTCGGTCCGGTTCGCGGAGGCGATGCCCGGACTGATCCGACACCTTCCCCATCACCGCCCATGGATGGTCGCACTCAGCCTGATCGCGGTCGCGGTGGTCATCACCACATGTGGACTCGGGTCTTATCTGCTGGTCAGGGACGACAACAAGATCGTCGGCGCCGGTCCGACAGTGACGCCGGAGGTGCCGAAGCGGGACATCTCCAGCCGCACGACCGATCCGGCACTGCTGAGCGTGGCGGACGTGTTCCCGGACAAGGAGATCATGGCCGACCCGACTATCCCGCCCTACAAGCGGCTAGGGAACCCGCAAATGGCGAAGGACTGCCGGGTCGGCGCCACGTCGGACCTCGGCAAGTTGCTGAACAAGCTCGGTTGCAACCAGGTCGTCCGAGCCACTTTTGTCTCTCCCGATAGCGCCTACGTGCTCACCGCGGGGATTTTCAATCTGAAGGACAGCGCGTCGACGACGAAGGCGCACACGGAGATCAAGCAGTTGGTGGACACCTCGAAGGGTCGCTTCTCCGGATTGATTTCGCACTCGTCAGCGAAAGTGCTGGGCCGAGCGCCGACGAATCTCGCCTGGGACACGCAGGGGCATTTCCTGATCTACAGCGTCATCGCAAGAGCCGACGGCAAGGAGTTCGCGCCCGACGACCCACACGCAAAGATCATCGTGTACGACATTGTCGAGAAGTACCTTCGTGATCACGTGATCGTGCAATGGTCCATCGACCGCGGTACGCCAGGCGCGTCCGGACCGGCAGCGTCGGCATCCGCCAAGGCGAGCCCGACCGCCGGCTGACGCTCGGCGCCAAGATCGCCGCCTCAAGAGTCCAGCTTCCGGCGCCGTCGGGTGAGTTCGGCCCGCTGCCCGTACTCGGCCGGGTCGTCCGGGTAGCCAACCTCGACCAGGGTGAGCCCGTGAGCCGGCGCCACGACAACCTCGTTCGCCCTCTCTCGACGGGTCAGTAGCGACGCGGGCCAGGACACCGGCCGGCGCCCGTCGCCCACGGGGAGCAGTGCGCCCACCAGACTGCGCACCATGGCCTGGCAGAACGCGTCGGCCTGAACTGTGCCGATGAGGATTCCTTCGGCGTCGCGGTACCAACGCAGGTCGGTTATGGCGCGGATGGTGGTCGCATGGTCCTTGCGCCGGCAGTACGCGGCAAAATCGTGCTCGCCCATGAGCGGCGCCGAGGCGTCGTTGAGGGCGTCCAGGTCCACTGCGCGCGGCCAGGCTACGGTGTCGCGGTGGCGCAGCGGCGGAGAACCCCACGGGGTATCTGCGACCCGATAGGCGTACCGGCGATAGACGGCCGAGAAGCGGGCATCGAAGCCCGCGGGTATCTCAGCGACGCGGTAGACCCGCAGATCGGCCGGGAGCAACCCGGCGAGACGCCGCAGCAGGGAGTCCCCGTACGCGACCCAGCGCTCCGCAGCCACATCGACATGGCAGACCTGTCCGGTGGCGTGCACTCCGGCATCGGTACGCCCGGCGACGGTCAGGCTGGCCGTGCCGTCGGAGCCGAGAACGCGGGTGAGGCTCGCAGCAAGTTCTCCGGCCACTGTCCGGCGACCGGGCTGGGCCGCCCAGCCAGAAAAGTCCGTGCCGTCGTAGCCGAGGTCGAGCCGCAGTCGGGTGAACGGACCCCGATCGTCAAGGTCGCCGTCTGCGGTGCGGACGTCCACGTGTTCTGTCACGTCACTGCCGTACCGCAAACGGCGATCCGCTGCCGTAGGCGATGTCAGGCCTCGTCGGCCTTCTTCTCGGTGCTGTCGTCGGCCTTCTGCCCCGGGCTCTCGTCGGCCTCGGCCTCGGTCTCGCCGGCGAGCGCCGCGACCGCCTCAGCCTTGGCCGCCTTTCGGGCGGTCGACTTGGCCGCCTTGGCCGGCGACGGCGCGGCGACCACCAGCTCCTCCACCAGCTCAATGACCGCCATCGGCGCCGCGTCACCCTTGCGGATGCCAGCCTTGACGATGCGGGTGTAGCCACCTGCGCGGTTGCCGTAACGGGGCGCGATCTCGTCGAACAGGGTGTAGACAACGTCCTTGTCGTGGATCACGGTGAGCACACGGCGACGCGAGTGCAGGTCACCACGCTTGGCGAAGGTGACCAGCCGCTCGGCCAGCGGCCGCAGCCGCTTGGCCTTCGTCTCGGTGGTGGTGATCTTGCCGTGCTTGAACAGCGACGTGGCGAGGTTCCCCAGCATCAGCCGCTCATGCGCCGGGCTACCGCCGAGGCGAGGGCCCTTGGTCGGCGTAGGCATCGTTGGTGCTCCTTATTGAGTCTGGGACTGGTTACAGCTGCTCGGTCTCGCGGTAGTCCTCGCCGTCGTAATCGACGTCAGCGAACGTGTCAACCACGTGGGCCGGGTCGAAGACCGGGGCGGAATCCTTGAGCCCCAGGCCCATCCCGGCCAGCTTCATCTTGACCTCGTCGATCGACTTCTGCCCGAAGTTGCGGATGTCGAGCAGGTCCGCCTCGGTGCGAGCGATCAGCTCGCCGACGGAGTTGATGCCTTCGCGCTTGAGGCAGTTGTAGGAGCGGACGGTGAGGTCCAACTCCTCGATCGGCAGGGCCAGGTCGGCGGCGAGCTGGGCGTCCTGCGGCGATGGGCCGATGTCGATGCCCTCCGCCGACTCGTCGAGCTCGCGCGCCAGGCCGAACAGCTCGACGAGCGTGGAGCCAGCCGACGCGAGGGCGGTACGCGGCGTGATCGACGGCTTCGCCTCGACGTCGATGATGAGCCGGTCGAAGTCGGTGCGCTGCTCGACGCGGGTCGCCTCCACCCGGTAGGTGACCTTGAGCACCGGCGAGTAGATCGAGTCGACCGGGATCCGACCGATCTCCTGACCAGTCTGCTTGTTCTGCGCGGCACTCACATAGCCACGCCCGCGCTCGACGGTGAGCTCCATGTCAAGACGGCCCTTGCCGTTGAGCGTGGCCAGCTTGAGATCGGCGTTGTGTACCGTGACGCCGGCCGGTGGCTGGATGTCACCGGCGATGACATCCCCTGGACCCTGCTTGCGCAGGTACATCGAGACCGGTTCGTCGTGCTCGGAGCTGACGCAGAGGTCCTTGACGTTCATGACCAGCTCGACCACATCCTCCTTGACGCCGGGGATCGTGGTGAACTCGTGCAGCACGCCGTCGACCTTGATGCTGGTGACCGCGGCGCCCGGGATCGAGCTGAGTAGCGTACGACGGATCGAGTTGCCGAGCGTGTAGCCGAAGCCCGGCTCCAGGGGCTCGATGGTGAACCGTGACCGGGTCTCGTTGATCGACTCTTCGGTAAGAGACGGTCGCTGGGAAATGAGCACTTGCTTCCTCCATTGTTCGGGCGCCCGCTATTTGACGCCCCCCAATACTGCCTCTCTCGCGTCGATCATGACCTGGAGGTCATGATCGACGGGGTTTCGCGACGGTCAGCTCATGATCGACGCGAAAATCGAGCTCCTACTTGGAGTAGAGCTCGACGATGAGCTGCTCCTGGACCTGCGTGTCGATGGACGCGCGGGCCGGGAGCATGTGGATAAGGATCTTCATCTGGGTCGGGATAGCCTCAAGCCAGGCCGGCACGATGCGGCTACCGGCCTCGGCGCGGGCGATAACGAAGGGCGTCAGGTCGGCCGACTTATCCCGCACCTGGACGATGTCGTGCTCGGTCACGCGGTACGACGGGATGTCGACCTTCCTGCCGTTCACGGTGAAGTGGCCGTGCTTGACGAGCTGGCGGGCCATGTCACGGGACTTGGCGTAGCCGGCCCGGTAGACCACATTATCGAGGCGGGACTCAAGAATCTTGAGAAGCTCCTCGCCGGTCTTGCCGGGGCGACCGTGCGCCTCCTCGTAGTACGTACGGAACTGCTTCTCCAGCACGCCGTAGATGCGGCGAGCCTTCTGCTTCTCACGAAGCTGCAGCAGGTATTCGCTTTCCTTCGTCCGCCCACGACCGTGCTGGCCGGGTGGGAAGGGTCGCGACTCGAAAGGGCACTTCGGCCCATCGCACTTGGAACCCTTCAGGAACAGCTTCATCTTCTCGCGACGGCAGCGGCGGCAGTCAGCACCTGTATAACGAGCCATTGTTGTCTACCTTCCCTGCCTCAGACCCGGCGACGCTTCGGCGGACGACACCCGTTGTGCGGCTGCGGGGTGACATCGGAGATTGTCCCGACCTCGAGTCCCGCGGCGGTCAACGAACGGATGGCGGTCTCCCGACCCGAACCCGGGCCCTTGACGAAAACATCGACCTTGCGCATGCCGTGCTCCATCGCACGCCGCGCGGCCGCCTCGGCTGCCAGCTGTGCGGCGAACGGGGTCGACTTGCGCGAGCCCTTGAAACCCACCTGGCCGGCGGACGCCCAAGAGATCACGGCCCCGGTCGGGTCCGTGATGGACACGATCGTGTTGTTGAATGTGCTCTTGATGTGCGCCTGCCCGTGGGCGACGTTCTTTCGTTCCTTGCGCCGCACCTTCTTGGCGGCTGCGGGGCCGGTACGTGCCTTCGGTGGCATATCTGTGTGCGCTCCAGTGTTTGTGTGGCGGTCTCGGGTTACTACTTCTTGCCGGGCTTCTTCTTGCCGGCGACCGTGCGCTTGGGGCCCTTACGGGTACGCGCGTTGGTACGTGTGCGCTGGCCGCGCACCGGCAGGCCGCGACGGTGCCGGATGCCCTCGTAGCAGCCGATCTCCACCTTGCGCCGGATGTCGGCGGCGACCTCGCGGCGCAAGTCACCCTCGACCCGGTAGTTGGCCTCGATGTGTTCGCGCAGCTGCACGACCTCATCGTCGGACAGATCCTTAGCGCGCTTATCCGGGCTGATGCCAGTCGCGGCGAGCGTTTCGGCCGAGCGCGTGCGGCCCATCCCGAAGATGTAGGTGAGCGCGATCTCCAGCCGCTTCTCGCGGGGGAGGTCCACGCCGACTAAACGTGCCATGTGTGGGCGTACTCCTGTCGTGGCTATCGCGGAGGTCTGTGCCCCGCTCCTCCCCGCCTGCCCGGCGGGCCCCGGCCTCCGACCGGGGGTCAGCCATGAGGACGCGCTCTGATGAACGATCGACCCGCGGCTGGAACGGAACTCTCTATCTATGGTGCAGGCGTTGGGCTCAGCCCTGGCGCTGCTTGTGTCGTGGGTCATCACAAATGACCATGACCCGGCCATGCCGCCGAATGACGCGGCACTTGTTGCAGATCTTCTTGACGCTCGGCTTGACCTTCACCGGTTATGCCTTACTTTTGCTCGCGCCCAACTCGTGCGCCTTGTCCGAAGACCGGCCACGAGCCTGAGCAAGAAGACGGATGAATGCTTTCGACCGCGTCACTTGTAGCGGTACACGATCCGCCCGCGGGTCAGGTCGTACGGCGAGAGTTCGACGACGACCCGGTCCTCGGGCAGGATGCGGATGTAGTGCTGCCGCATCTTGCCGCTGATGTGGGCCAAGACCCGGTGGCCATTGGCAAGCTCCACCCGGAACATGGCGTTCGGGAGAGGCTCGACTACTCGGCCCTCGATCTCGATGGCACCGTCTTTCTTCGGCATATCCTCCGCTAACTGACGCTGGGTCTCATGAACAGGTGCACAGTATCGTTCGTAGGCGGTTAGAGGGCCACCCACGCCAGCCGCGGATCCGGGGCCCACCGCCGTGAAGTGCGAGAACCGTGAAGGCGGGCATGCCAGAGTCGACGCTGTGCGCCGGATACGAGTGTACGCGGGTGGCGGCATTGACGGCAAACCGAGGTGGACGGCACCCGCGCTCGGGCGTGTCCAGTGCATATGAGGATGTCAACCGCGATGTGACATTCCCCGACTTCAAACACCAAGATCTGCGTACGCGGGCGAGGCCACCCCGAGCCAACGCGGTTAGGCGCGCGAAGTGACGAGGTCACCAAGGCGGGATCGACCGCCATCATCGGCGGTGAGCACCCAGACGCCGTCATCGAGCATCGCGACGGTGTGCTCGACATGTGCGGCCACCGAGCCGTCCTGGGTTACCACGGTCCAGCCGTCGGACAGCTCCACCGTCTTGGGCGAGCCGATCGTGATCATCGGCTCGATGGCGAGCACGAGGCCGGGTACGAGCTTTGGGCCCTTGCCAGGGCGGCCGTGATTGAGCACGTGGGGGTCCTGGTGCATCTCGGTGCCGATGCCGTGGCCGCCATAGCCATCCACGATGCCGAAGCGTCCGGATCTGCGTATCGCGACCTCGACCGCGCGCGAGATGTCCGTGAGCCGACCGCTCCCCGACAGCGCACCCCGCGCGGCGGCGGCGAGTCCGGCCCAGAGCGAGTCCTCCGCGGCGGTTGCGAGGCGCTGCAACTCGGGCGCGACCTGCCCGACAGGGACCGTGATCGCGGCGTCTCCGTGCCAGCCGTCGAGCACCGCGCCACAGTCGAGAGAGATGAGGTCGCCGTCGTGCAGCACCTGCGCTGAACTCGGGATCGCGTGCACTACCTGGCTGTTCACCGACGCACAGATCGTGGCTGGATACCCCTGGTAGCCCTTGAAGGAGGGGGTGGCGCCGGCCGACCGGATCACCTCGTCAGCGATCTCGTCCAGCTTGGCCGTCGACACACCGGGCCACACGACGTCACGCATAGCGGCGAGCGCCTCGGCGACGACGAGCCCGGCGGCCCGCATCTTCTCGATCTGCTCCCGCGTCTTGTATTGAATGTTGAGCTGCCGGCGAAACATTCTGGCGTTCATCCCCCGTACGACCGAAGCGCGTCAATTGCCCGCACGGTTACGTCCTCCACTGGTCCAGTGGCGTCGATCCCCACCAGCTTGCCTTGCGCCCCGTAGAAGTCGACGAGCGGGGCGGTGTCCCTGGCGTAGACGCGCAGCCGCTCGGAGACCGTGTCAGGCTTGTCGTCGTCACGCTGGTACAGCTCATTGCCGCACCGGTCGCAGACACCCTCGTGGGTCGGCGCGTCGAAGTCAATATGCCAGATCTTGCCGCATCCCCGACAGGTCCGACGGCCGGATAGGCGCCGGATCACCTCGTCATCGTCGACCACGAGTTCCAGCACAAGGTCGAGGCCCACACCAAGATCCGCTAGCAGCTTGTCCAGCGCGGATGCCTGCGGCACGGTGCGGGGAAAGCCGTCAAGCAGAAACCCGTCGGCAGCATCACCCTCAGCCAGACGGTCCCTGACCATGTTGATGGTGACCTCGTCGGGCACGAGCTGGCCGCCATCCATGTACCGCTTAGCCTCGACGCCCAGGTGTGTTCCGGCCGCGACGTTTGCCCGAAAGATATCCCCGGTCGAGATCTTGGAAACAGCGATGTGGGCGGCGACGAATTCCGCCTGTGTGCCCTTCCCCGCTCCGGGTGGGCCCACGAGCACCAGTCTCATGGGATCACCACCCTCCGACTCTCCCTCACTCCTGCTGGCCCGGTCAGAGGAGCTCCATCCACTAGCGGAGGAACCCCTCGTAATTTCGCTGCATGAGCTGGCTCTCGATCTGTTTTACCGTCTCCAGCCCGACACCCACCATGATGAGCACCGCCGTGCCGCCGAATGGGAAGTTCTGCAGGGTCTGACCTCCGCCGACGAGTCCGATGAACAGGTTCGGCAAGATCGAGATAATGCCGAGGTAAAGCGCGCCCGGCAATGTGATCCGACTCAGGATGAAGTCCAGGTACTCCGCAGTGGGCTTGCCTGGGCGGATTCCAGGCACAAACCCGCCGTACTTCTTCATGTTGTCGGCGACCTCGGTCGGGTTGAACGTGATCCCGACGTAGAAGTACGTGAAGAAGATGATCAGAAGGAAGTAGAGCGTGATGTTGACCCAGCTGGTCGGGTCGACTATGTAGTCCTGCACGAACAGGTAGAACGCGTTCGGGTTGTTCCGGTCCATGAATCCCAGAATCAGTTGCGGCAGGTAGAGCAGCGAGGACGCGAAGATCACCGGGATGACACCGGCCTGGTTGACCTTCAACGGGATGTAGGTGGAGGTGCCGCCGTACATCCGCCGACCGATCATGCGCTTGGCGTACTGCACCGGGATACGACGCTGCGCCTGCTCGATGAAGACCACACCGGCGATCACGATGACGCCGATGAGGAGGACGAGGGCGAAGACACTCCAGCCCCGGTTCTCCTTGATCCGCCAGCCCTCGGAGGGCAGCCGGGCGGTGATGGACGTGAAGATCAACACGGACATGCCGTTGCCGACGCCTCGGTCCGTGATCAGCTCACCAAGCCACATGACCACACCCGTGCCAGCGGTCATGGTGATCACGAGCACAACCAGGGTAAGCGGCATGCCCAGGTCGTTGACGGGGATGACTGGCCACTGGTCGCACTGGTTCTGGAAGAGCTGGCCCGACCGCGCTAGCGCCACGAAGGCGGAGGACTGCAGGACCGCCAGACCGAGCGTCAGGTAGCGGGTGTACTGGGTGATCTTCGCCTGGCCAGACTGCCCCTCCTTCTTGAGCAGCTCGAGCCGCGGTATGACCACGGTGAGCAGCTGGAGGATGATGCTCGCGGTGATGTAGGGCATAATCCCCAGCGCGAAGACGGACAGTTGGAGCAGCGCGCCGCCGGAGAACAGGTTCAGCAGCGTGTAGACGCCGTTTTGCTGGGAGCCCGAGATTGCGTCGATGCATTGCTTGACGTTGCCGAAGGAGACACCTGGGCTGGGCAGCGTCGCACCGAGGCGGTAGACCGCGATGATTCCCAGCGTGAAGATCAGCTTCTTGCGCAGGTCGGGCGTTCGGAACGCACTGAGAAAGGCGGAGAGCAAGGTTCTTCCTCCTGCGCGTGGCGGCCGCCGACTGCTACAGCGGGGCGGTTCTAGGGGTACGGTGTGCGATCGCAGACTCTAACAGTCGCGCGACCAGTCGGTCAGATCGGTATGGGCCGCGACGGCGTCACGTCCCTCACACGGATCGTGGCTCCCACCTGCGACGCGAGCAGGTGGTCGCCACGCTCGACATGCCGGCGCGGCTCGCAAGCTCGCCGCGGCGCCATGCCTTCACATTCTTACAGCTGGATGGCCGAGCCACCAGCGGCGGCGATCTTCTCCTTCGCCGACGCGCTGAACGCGTGCGCCGACACCTGGAGCTTCACGCCGCCGAGCTCGCCGCTCCCGAGCACCTTCACCGGCTGGCCGTTGCGGACCGCGCCATACTCGACCAGCTCGGCCGGACCCACCTGACCCCCGCTGGGGAAGAGCTCGGCGAGCCGGTCCAGGTTGACCACCTGGAACTCGACCTTGAACCTGTTCTTGAATCCCTTGAGCTTAGGCAGGCGCATGTGAATCGGCATCTGCCCACCCTCGAACGAGGCAGGGACGTTCTTGCGGGCCTTGGAACCCTTGGTGCCACGGCCGGCGCTCTTGCCCTTGGAGCCTTCACCGCGACCGACACGGGTCTTGTCGGTCTTGGCTCCAGGAGCGGGGCGAAGGTGGTGGACCTTGATCGTCATTACTCGACCTCCTCGACGGTGACGAGGTGGTTGACCGTGAAGATCATGCCCCGAAACTCGGGGCGGTCCTCCTTGACCACAACGTCGTTGATCCGCTTCAGACCGAGCGAGCGCAGCGTGTCCTTTTGATTCCGCTTCGCCCCGATCCCGGACCGGATCTGAGTTACCTTCAGCCGTGCCATCTGGGTCACACCCCCGCCCCGGCGCGCGCCGCAAGCATCGCGGCGGGCGCGACATCCTCGACCGGGAGGCCGCGGCGTGCCGCGACCGCCTCCGGCGATTCCAGCATCCGGAGCGCCGCCACCGTGGCGTGCACGATATTGATCGGGTTCGACGACCCGAGGGACTTCGACAGCACGTCATGGATGCCTGCGCACTCCAGCACGGCGCGCACCGGGCCACCCGCGATGACACCGGTACCGGCGCTGGCCGGCTTGAGTAGGACCACGCCGGCGGCGGCCTCGCCGAGTACCGGGTGCGGAATGCTCGAACCGATCCGCGGCACCTTGAAGAAGTGCTTCTTGGCCTCCTCGACGCCCTTGGCGATCGCCGCGGGCACCTCCTTGGCCTTGCCGTAGCCGATGCCGACCATGCCGTCGCCATCCCCCACCACAACCAGCGCGGTGAAGCTGAATCGACGGCCGCCCTTGACGACCTTGGCGACGCGGTTGATCGTCACGACCCGCTCGAGGTGCGGTGTCTTCTCCGCCGCCTCGCGCGGCCCGCGACCGCCATCCCGGCCGCGACCGCGACCGTCACGGCCGCCGCCTTCGCGGCTGCCACCCTCCGTGCTACTCGTACCGGACCCGGCGCCCCGGCGCTGTGGACCTGGCATAACGTCCACTCCTTCCTAGAACTCGAGTCCGGCTTCGCGCGCGGCGTCGGCCAGCGAGGCGATGCGCCCCGCGTACCGGTTCCCGCCGCGGTCGAAGACGACCTTGTTGATTCCTGCGGCCTTGGCCCGGTCGGCCACGAGCGCGCCGACCTTGGCGGCCACGGCCTTCTTGTCGGCTTTGGCGAACGGCTTCTCGGTGGCTCCGCCGAAAGGCTTTTCAGTGCCCTCGGCGCCACGGATCGTTACATCGAGGCTCGACGCCGAGATGAGCGTGTGGCCCTTGGTGTCGTCGACAACCTGCGCGGTGATCTGCCGCAGTGAGCGGGTAACCACCAGACGCGGCCGCTCGGGCGTCCCGTTGATGTTCTTGCGGACCCGGAAGTGGCGCCGCGCCCGCCCAGTGGCGCGCTGAGCGGCCACGCCGCTGCGGCGCTTGAGCAGAGATGCGCTCACTTCTTTCCTGCCTTTCCGGCCTTGCGGCGAATGACTTCGCCGGCGTATTTGACGCCCTTGCCCTTGTACGGCTCCGGCGGTCGGATCTTGCGGATATTGGCCGCGACCTCGCCCACCTGCTGCTTGTCGATGCCGGCAACGTGGAACAGGGTCGGCCGCTCGACGGTGAAGGTGATGCCCTCCGGCGCCACAACAACGACCGGATGCGAGAACCCGAGCGCGAACTCGAGGTCGTTGCCCTTCTGCTGGACCCGGTAGCCGGTGCCGTTGATCTCCAGCGACTTCCGGTAGCCGTCGGTCACCCCGACGACCATGTTGGACACAAGGGTACGGCTTAGGCCGTGTAACTCCTTGGCCTTGCGCTCGTCGTTGGGCCGGTTCACGTGCAGCCCTTCGACGTCACGCTCGACCGTGATCGGCTCAGCGACGGTGTGGCTCAACTGGCCCTTCGGTCCCTTGACCTTAACGGTCTGGCCGTCGATGGTGATCTCGACGCCGGACGGCACGGCGATCGGCTTACGCCCGATTCGCGACATTTCTACAGCCTCCGCT
>Ga0184612_10000649_pt1 | contig 16284 bp, 15 predicted proteins | sample PLM3_60_coex_FD_133163 | JGI IMG/M metagenome (GOLD analysis project Ga0184612, IMG submission 133163) | Groundwater sediment microbial communities from an aquifer in East River, Colorado, USA - PLM3_60_coex | ecosystem: Environmental > Terrestrial > Soil > Riparian zone | place: USA: East... | reverse complement strand
TGACCAGCGACCGGCCGGCGGTGCAGATGGGTGCTCTGCCAGGCGCCGAAGTCACTGGCGCCACGGCCGGGCTCCGCCGCATTTCCCAGCGTGGTCTAAGGTTCGACCCGGAGCACGTGACCCTGAATGCCGGCGAGCAGATTGTCTTTGTGAACGACGACAATCGCTATCACAACGTCATGGTCAACGGTCCCGGCATGAGCTTCGACTCCGGCGCCATGGACCCCGGTACCGAGTCCACGCTGCAGTTTCCGGAACCTGGGATGTTCGAGGCTACCTGCCTCATCCATCCGCAGATGACCCTGGAGGTCGAGGTCAAGTGAGACGCCCCCGCGGCGGTTTAACAGCCTCTTAAGCATTACCCACTACCTATGGAGGTCCTGCGGTCGCGCCTGCAACCGCACGGGGATTCCCGCGACACTACCGCCTGTAGCCAGGACCGTGCTCCCATGTTGCGCCGCCTTTTCGCCCGGAAAACCGAAAGCAGCAGCGGCGATGCCGCGCTCCGAAGCCAAGCGACCGCACCGGCCCAAGCCGCCTCGGCGCCTGCGCTGGCCGCCGTCAATGCCATCGACAACACGAAGATCCTGCGCATGGCCGCACGCATCAGCAAGGTCGGCCATTGGGTCTGGGACCCCGCCGATGGCGTGATGCTGGAGATCGGCGAGGAGCTGGCGAAGATCCACGAGACGACGGTGGATCACTATATGACTCACATCTGCAAGCACGACTCGATTCTGAAAACGATTCATCCGGACGACCGTGCCCGCTATAACAGCACGATCATCGACAATACCAACGCCAATCGCGGCTGGGATCTGAGCTTCCGCATGGTGTCCCAGCGCGGCAACCTGCGCTTTGCGCGGGAGATCGCCGAGCCGATTCACGATCACACCGGCCGGGTCGTCCAATATATCGGCACGCTGCAGGACCTGACGGATATCAAGAGCACCGAAGATGACCTGCAGCGCGCCAACGCGCAGCTGAAGGATGCATCGAATCAGCTCGGCAATGTGGTCGATCAGGCGACCGACAGCATCGCCGCGATAAAGCAAAGCACGGCGAAGCTCAGCAACGGCGCCGCCGATCTTTCCGCCCGCACCGAAGAACAGGTGGCGAGCCTGGAAGAGATGGCGGCGGCCATCCGTCAGCTCTCGGTTACCGTGAAGCAGAATGCCGGCAACGCCCAGCAGGCCAATCAACTGGCGCTGAATGCGCGGTCGGCGGCCGACGGCAGCGGCCAAGTTGCGGCGGCCGCGGTCGAGGCCATGGGCCATATCGAGGCTTCCTCCGGCCGCATCGCCGAGATCGTCGGTTTGATCGAGGAGATCGCCTTCCAGACCAACCTGCTGGCGCTGAATGCCGCGGTCGAGGCGGCGCGCGCCGGCGATGCCGGCCGCGGCTTTGCGGTGGTCGCCGCCGAAGTGCGCGCTCTGGCGCAGCGCAGCGCCCAGGCGCTGAAGGAGATCAAGTCGCATATCAGCGACAGCACCAATCAGGTGCGCAAGGGCGTCGACCTCGTCAACAAGACCGGCACCACCTTGTCCGACATCGGCGCGGCGGTGAAGCGCGTGGCCGACATCGTCGCCGAGATCGCCTCCGCCAGCCAGGAGCAATCGACCGGCGTGCAGCAGGTGGACGACACGGTGACGCAGATGGAAAGCGTCACCCAGAAGAACGCCACCCTGGTGGAGCAGATCAGCGCCGCGCTCGGCAATGTGGATCATCAGATGCACGATCTGTTCAGCGCCATCGAGACCGCGGCCCATGGCGTGAAGCCGCAAGCGGCGCCGGTGCCGCAGCGGCGCGGCGGAACGCGCTAGAACAATATCTGTCCATTGAATCACCCCGTCTTGCTTTCCCCGCGAAAGCGGGGATCCAGGAGTTGCAGCGCGCCCTTCCTCTCCTGGGCCCCCGCTTTCGCAGGGGAAGCAATTTAGGGATGCAGTGCTTCGAATCGAGCGATCACACTCTAGCTCGGCATCGGCGGCACCAGGAGCTGGGGATCCAGCGGGATCGTGCCGAGATAGATTCCCCAATGCAGATGCGGGCCAGTGACGCGCCCCGTGCCGCCGAGCAGGCCGAACACATCGCCTTTGGCGAGACGATCGCCTTCTTTCGCCTCGATCTTGCTCTGATGGGCGAAGATCGATGTCAGCCCATAGCCGTGATCCAGCATTACGGTACCGCCGGTGAAAAACAGATCGGCATCGGCCAATGAAACGACTCCGCCCGCGGGCGCCTTCAGGGGCGTTGCCACGGGTGCCGCCACATCGACGCCGAAATGGGGCTGGCGCGGCTGGCCGTTGAGAATCCGCTGGCTGCCATAGACGCCGCTGATGCGACCAATCGCCGGCCAGTCGAAGCCCTCGTCGAAGAACGGTGTCGGCGTCAGGCGCTGCTTGGCGACAGCGATGCGCTCGCGTTCCACCTTGATTCGAGCGAGTGATTCTTCAGAAGGCTCGACTTGATTCTGCGGCAGATTGTCGATGCGCTGAATCTCATATTTGCGCTGGGCGATGGCGAGGTCCCGTGCCTCGACGACTCCACCGGCAAGCGCGACACGCAGCGCCGCCTTTGCCGGCGCATCGCGGCCGAAACCCAGCAGGAAGCGGCCATCATCGAACACTCTAACGGCCGTATCATCGAGCGTGACCTTGCTGCCGCGATCCGCCTGGCCGACGACAAGACCGCCCTGGATGAAATCGCCGTCGAGGGGAATTGCAGCACGCGCCCCCCGCGATGCGAGAGCGGCGGGTAGTAGCGCCATTAGGCCCAGCAATGTGCGCCGAGTCAGAGAAGAATTTTCCTCGTTGGAAACACCCTTTTTTGTCATCCCCGCGAAAGCGGGGACCCAGGAGAAGCAGGGCGCTCTGCAACCCCTGGGTCCCCGCTTTCGCGGGGATGACAATGATGGGGAATGGCCAAATAGGCGTTGAGGATCATGTTCGGCGGTCATAGCAGCGAGCCCTGCTTATCTTCGGGCTTGCGCTTTGATGCGGGCGAAGCGGATGACGGCGCCGAAGCCGGCGGCGGCTTTTCCGCGCCGCCGGTCGCGGTCACCGGCACCTGACCGTCGGCGAATTGGAGGCGCAAGGTGGCACCAGCACTCACGGCCTTGGCGGACTGCACGGCATGGCCGGCAGCGTCCTGCACGAGCGCAAAGCCCCGCGCCAGCACCTGCTCATACGAGTAGCTGTCCAGAAGACCCGCCAGGGACTCGAGCCGCAGGCGCCCGCGTTGCAGCAAATTCTCCAACACCTCCTGTCGCAACAGCGCGACAGCGCCGGCGAATTGATGCTGTTTCGCCGTTACTTTCTGCTGCGCGTTCTGGCGCAACGCCGCAGCCGCGTCGGCGAGGCGCAGGCGCTTCCGATCGATCAGTTGCTGCGGCGTGACGAGGCCGGCGCCGAGCCTGGTGAGCCGCTCGATACGCGCCGCGAAATAGCCCTTGAGGCTGTGGCCCAGCCGCTCGGTCCAGCCATCGAGTCGTTGGGTCATGTCCTCCAGCAGCCGCGCCGGATGGATCAGACCGCGCGCCAGGCCTTCCAGCCGCACGCGGTGTTCGGCGAGCAGCCGATAGGCCGCGCGCGCCAGCCGCAGGCCATGCTCGGTGGTTTCGCCCAGCAGGTCGGCGCGCACTGGCACCGCCATCTCCGCCGCCGCCGTCGGCGTCGGCGCGCGGCGGTCGCTGGCGAAATCGATCAGCGTGGTGTCGGTTTCATGGCCGACCGCCGAGATCAGGGGAATGGCGCTGGCAACCACGGCGCGCACGACAGCCTCCTCGTTGAACGGCATCAGATCTTCCAGGTTGCCGCCGCCGCGCGCGACGATGATCACATCGGGCCGGGGCACCGGCCCGCCGGCCGCCAGCCGGTTGAATCCGGCAATGGCCGCCGCCACCTGGGCCGCAGCGCTGTCGCCCTGCACCGCGACCGGCCAGAGCAGCACATGGCAGGGGAAGCGGTCCGCCAGGCGATGGAGGATGTCGCGGATGACGGCGCCGGTCGGCGAAGTGATGACGCCGATCACCGTCGGCAGGAAGGGCAGCGCTTTCTTTCGCTCGGCATCGAACAGCCCTTCGGCCGCGAGGCGCTTGCGCCGCTCCTCCAGCATCTTCAGCAGCGCGCCCTCGCCGGCGAGTTCGGCCTCCTCGACGATGATCTGGTACTTGGAACTGCCGGCATAGGAACTGATCCGACCGGTCACCACCAGCTCCATGCCATGCTCGAGCCGGAGCCGCAGGCGGCCAACGCTGCCGCGCCAGCATACCGCGTCGATCACGGCGCCCTCGTCCTTGAGGCTGAAATAGAGATGGCCGGAGCTGTGATAGTTCGGCTTCGACACCTCGCCGCGCACCCGTATCCGCTCGAAATTGCCTTCGAGCGTACGCTTCACCGCCTGGCTGATCTCGCTGACGGAGAATTCCGGCAGATTGCTGCCGGGAGATGGCGTGGCAATGATCGAATCGCTCATGGCCGGTATCCTAGAACATTGCCGCCTCTCGGGCAGCAATCCCAGAAGGGTGGCGTCCGCTGGCGCAAGCGAATCCGTGCGATGGACCCCATGCCAAGCGAGGATGCCAGCCGGCGCCAGAACCCAACGGCCTTTGCCACGGAATTGCCCTCCTTATAACGTATAATACGTAGCATAATACGTAAATAAGATGAAACAACGATATGCCTGCAAATGCATAAGCGACACTGGGAGATAGCTCCATGCACAAGGAATTGATCAGCATCGGTCTCGGAATCCTCGTGGCCATTATTCCGATCCTGCTACCCAATCTGTCGGCAATCTTCGGTTATGGCCTGTTTGGCGTCGCCGCGATCCTGGTGCTAGCCGGGGCCGGCGGTTTTGTGCGCCAAGCCCGGAGGCTACACGCAAAAACCAGAGAGATTACCATATTTCACGTCACGATCAGGAAGTAGGGCGGCGGGCGGACTGTTGAAGAGGCGGCATTGTGTCGCGGGATTTAATTTTGCGGCTCTGCCGCCGGCTGCCTCGCCTTGCCCCGCCGCCCCTGTCTGCTAAACAGGGCCTGAATTCTTCGGGAGCCTTCCGTATATGCGCATTCTGGTGGTGGGGGGCGGCGGGCGCGAGCATGCGCTGTGCTGGGCGATCGCAAGTTCGCCCCTGTGCGACAAGCTGTTCTGCGCGCCCGGCAATGCCGGCATCGCCCAGGAGGCGGAGTGCCTGCCGGTCGCCGCCGACGATCTGGCGGGGATCGTGAATCTTGCCCGGCGCGAGCGCATCGATTTCGCCGTCGTCGGGCCGGAGGCGCCGCTGGTGCTCGGGCTGGTGGACAAGCTCACGGCAGCGGGCATCAAGTCGTTCGGGCCGAGCGCGGCGGCGGCAGCGCTGGAAGGCTCCAAGGCCTTCATGAAGGATCTCTGCGCCAAGCACGGCATCCCCACCGCCGCCTATGGCCGCTTCACCGATGCGGCAAAGGCGAAGGCTTTCATCCGCAAGAACGGGGCGCCCATCGTGGTCAAGGCCGACGGACTTGCCGCCGGCAAGGGCGTGATCATCGCCGAATCCGCCGCCGAGGCCGAAGCGGCCGTGGACGCCATGCTGACCGCTGGACAATTCGGCGAGGCGGGATCGGAAGTGGTGATCGAGGAATTCCTTCAGGGCGAGGAGGCGAGCTTCTTCGCCCTGGTGGATGGCGCGACCGCGCTGCCCCTCGCCTCGGCCCAGGACCATAAGCGCGCCTTCGACGGCGACAAGGGACCGAACACCGGCGGCATGGGCGCCTATTCCCCCGCACCCATCGTCACGGAGAAGCTCTCGGCCGAAATCATGGAACGCATCATCGAGCCGACGGTGCGGGCGATGCAGGCCGAGGGCCGGCCGTTCAAGGGCGTGCTCTTCGCCGGACTTATGCTAACCGCCGAAGGACCGAAGCTGCTGGAATACAACGTGCGCTTCGGCGATCCCGAATGCCAGGTGCTCTGCGCGCGGCTGATGTCCGACCTGCTGCCGGCGCTGATCGCCACCCATGACGGCGTGCTGAAGAACTTCCATCTGCGCTGGCAGGACAAGGCGGCGCTCACCGTGGTGCTGGCGGCCAAGGGCTATCCCGACAGCTATCAGCGCGGCTCGGCGATCCGCGGGCTCGACAAGGCCGCGGCGCTCAAGGACGTATTGATCTTCCATGCCGGAACGAAACTCGGTCTGGACGGCGGCATCCTGGCGAATGGCGGCCGCGTGCTGAGCGTCACCGGCACCGGCGCGACCATCGCCGAGGCCCAGGCCCGCGCCTATGAAGCCGTCGATCTGGTCGACTGGCCGCAGGGCTTCTGCCGCCGCGACATCGGCTGGCGGGCGGTGAGGAAGTAGCGGCAGCGCCGCTACTCGAAATCGAACTCGATGGCGTCGATCACCTGATCGATGCGCGCCTCCGGCACCGGTCCGTTGCCATAGCTGTCGTCGCAATAGACGCCGACAACCAGATGATGGGCGATGAGGCCGCGGCCTTCATAAGGCGAGGAGTGACGGGTGATCGCCACGCAGGACAGCACGCCCGTATAATCGTTGTTCAGATCGCCGCGAAAGGTGGCGTAGTCGAAGCGGCGGCCGGCATCTTCCTCATCGCCCCAGTCGGAGGTGCCGTCGAAGGCCGAGGCGTCCTTGAAATAGGCCTCTACCGGCTGATACCAGAAATTGCCGCGGAGGAACTCGATATGCAGCTTGAAGTGGTCGCCGCGTGCTTCGACAATGTTCCGGTTCCATGAGCCGCCGCATTCCACGATGTTGGCCGGAAAACCTTCAGCCATCCGGAGTGGCGCCTCGGCGCAGTTCTGGGCGCTGGCCGGACTCGCGACCACTAAAGCGGCCAGCAGCAGCGTGGCCAGGATCGGGAACGATCGCACGGCTCTTGCTTTCATGCCGGACAGGAATGTCAGAACATGTCGCCTCTGACCTTCTCGGTCATCTGATCGACGCGGGCATCGGTGACGGGCTGGTCGCTCGGCACGTACTCGCAATAGAAGCCGCCGATCATATGGCGATAGCCGGTCGTGTGGGCGACATGGCCGGCGAAGCGCGTAAAGGCGAAGCAGGGCACCTGCTCGGCGGTGAATTCGAACTTGCCGAAGAATTTGGCGACGGAGAAACCGTTGCTGACCGTCGTCGAGGTCCAGCTTCCGTCCACCGCGAAGTCCATGCTGTCGGCGAACAGGCCTTTGGGATCGCTGCGGGTCAGGTAGGTCCGGGTGCCTGCGCGATCATGGTAAACCACGAAAAAGGACAGCGCATCCTCCGCCTCGATCGTCGACATGCCGACATTGCCGCTCTCGCCGCCGCCGATGGTCTGGCCGGCTTCGCATTTGATGGAGCGGAAATCGGCGGCCGGTTCCAGCGAAATGTCGAGATCGTCGCATTCGGCGTCGCGCATGACCGCGTCGGCGCCGCTGCCGCTAAGAAGAAGGATGGCCAGGATCATCGCCGCCGGGAACTGCCGTCCGAGGCGGTAGAGCAACTTCATCCGGCGACCGGCGCCCATGGCGCATCCTTTCCCGTACTGTTTTGACTGCCGCTCCGGCTGACAATATGACTGGATACCTTCAAGCATTTACCAAGAAAGAGCAGCCCAGCCCATGACATCGGCAGAATCAGTATTTGCCCATGATTATAAGAACAGCCCCTATTGGTGGGAAGCGGCGCCGCGGCCCCATCTCGCAGATTTGACGCCGCCTGCCAAGGCCGATCTGGTGGTTGTGGGCTCCGGCTATACCGGTCTCTGCGCGGCCATCGAAACGGCCCGGGGCGGGCGCCAGACCCTGGTGTTCGACGCCGAGGATGCCGGCTGGGGCTGCAGCACCCGCAATGGCGGCCAGGTGAGCACCAGCCTCAAGCCCGGCTTCGACGAACTGGCTGCGCTGCATGGCCCGGAGCGCGCCTTCGCCATTCTGAAGGAGGGCCACAACGCCCTCGATTGGATCGAACAGTTCATCGCCGCCGAGGGCATCGATTGCGGCTTTGCCCGCGTCGGCCGCTTCCATGCCGCGCATAATCAGGCGCAGTACGACGCCTTGGCGCGCCGGCTGGAGAATCAGCCGAAGGGATTGGCGGTCGAAGCCCATATGGTGCAGCGCGCGGTGCAGCGCGCGGAGCTGGGCAGCGATGCCTATTTCGGCGGCGCGGTGTTCGCGCGTCACGCCTCGCTCGATCCCGCGCTCTATCACCAGGGCCTGCTGGATCGCGCCATCGCGGCGGGTGCATCGATTCATGCCCGCTGTCCCGTGACCGCCATCGAGCGCGACGGCGATGGCTTTCGCGTCACGACGGCGCGGGGAACGGTGCGGGCGCGCGACGTCATCCTCGCCACCAACGGCTACACCGGCGCTACGACACCCTGGTTCCGCCGTCGCGTGATCCCCATCGGCAGCTATATCATCGCCACCGAACCATTGACGCCGGAACTGATGCAGAAGCTGATGCCAAGGAACCGGGTAGTCAGCGACACGCGCAAACTGGTCTATTACTACCGCGCCTCGCCCGATCGCCGGCGCATCCTGTTCGGCGGCCGCGTCGCCTATAGGGAAACCGATCCGCGGGTCAGTGCCCCGCGCCTGCATCGGGAGCTGGCGCGGCTGTTCCCTGAACTCGGCAAGACGAAGGTCACCCATTCCTGGATGGGCTTCGTCGCTTACAGCTTCGACACCATGCCCCATCTGGGACGACGGGACGGCGTTTACTATGCCATGGGCTATTGCGGCTCCGGCATCTCCCTGGCGAGCTATTTCGGCATGCGGATCGGACGCCAGGTGCTCGGCCTGAAGGACGGCGCCACCGCCCTGGACGGGCTGGGCTATCCGACACGGCCCTATTACTGGGGCAATCCCTGGTTTTTGGCACCCGCCATACGCTATTATCAGTGGCACGACCGTCAAAACCGATAACAAAAGTCGGTGCCGGTCCGGGGGGCGCAGAGAGTACGAATGGCCGAAACTGTCGAGCTCGACCGGGACCGCCCCGCCGATGAACTGGCCCGCCGCACCGCGATGCTGGATGCCATCGGCTATGCCGCGACGCGCATCGTCGGCGTGCAGGATTGGCGGCCCGGCATCCAGGAACTGCTGGCCCGGCTGGGGGCTGCCACCGGCGTCAGCCGGGTGACGCTGTTCGAGGTGCATGACGGGCCTGACGGGCGGCTCTGCGAAAGCTGCCGCTATGATTGGGCGGCGCCGGGCTATGCGACCCTGAGCGACGATCCCCGCTACAGCAATATCTGCATCGTCGAGGAAGACGGCCGGCTGGACGACTGGTCGATGCGGCGCCAGGCCGGCGAAGTGATCCAGGCGACACTGGCCGATGTGACCGGCGATTCCCGGCGCATCTTCCTGGAGCACGAAACGAAGTCCTTCGCCTCCGTGCCGATCCTGTTGCGCGACCGCTGGTGGGGCTTCCTCGGCTTCGACGATTGCGAACATGAGCGGCGCTGGAACGCGCTGGAGATCGGCATCCTCAAGACGGTGGCGGCGCTGATCGCCGGCGCCATCGAGCGGACCGAATCCGATGAGCGCCTGCGCCTGAGCGAGGAGCGCTATGCCCTGGCCGCGCGGGGCGCAAATGACGGCCTATGGGATCTGGATCTCGCCGCCGGCCGCGCCTATTTCTCGCCGCGGCTGCATGAGATTCTCGGCCTCGCCGAAGGCGCGCTCGGTCATTCGATCTCAGCGCTGCTGGCGCAATTCGACGCCCAGGATGTGGCGGTGGCGCGCCGCTATTTTCGCCTGCGCTTCGCGTTGAAGCGCCGCAAGTTCCGGCTGGAAGGGCGGCAGCGCCTGCCGGGCGAACCGGAGCGCTGGTTCGTCGCCCGCGGCATGATCGTCTATGACGGCGGCCGGCCGGCGCGCATCATCGGCTCGCTGCGCGACATCACCGACGTAAAGCTTGCCGAGGCCAAGCTCCGCACCCTGTCGGACGACGCGCCGGTGCTGCTCTGCATGATCGATCCGCAGGACCGGTTGGTGTTCGCCAATCGCGGCTTCCTCGCATTCTTCGGCCGGACTCTCGAAGACATGTCCAGTGGCCGGTGGGACTGGCAGCAGGACGTCCATCCGGAGGACCTGCCGCAGGTGATTCAACTTTATCAGACGGCGATCGCCCGCCAGGAGTCCGTCGAATTCGAGCATCGCGTCCGCCGCCATGACGGCGAGTATCGCTGGGTCCATGAAACCGAAGTGGCGCGCTTTACGCCTGAAGGCGTCTTCGCCGGCTTTGTCGGCGCCCTCGTCGACATCACCGACCGCAAGCAGGCGGAAACGGCGCTGCGACGCAGCGAGGCACGCAGCCGTGCCATCCTGAACACGGCGATGGACGCCATCATCACCACCGACGAGACCGGCCGCGTGGTCGGCCACAATCCGGCGGCGGCGCGCATGTTCGGCTTCGATGAGAACGCGATTCTCGGCCAGACGATCGGCGATCTCATCGTGCCGCCGCATTTGCGCCAGGCCCATCTCGACGGCATCCGCCGCTATGTGGAAACCGGCACACCTCATGTGCTGGGCCAGTTGTTGGAACTGGAAGCGCAGCGCGCCGACGGATCGATCATGCCGGTGGAACTCACGGTGACGGAGGTGCCGCTGCCCGAAGGGCGCCTGTTCACCGCCATCATCCGCGACATCTCCGAACGCAAGCGCTATCAGCAGCAGCTGGCCGATGGCGACCGTCAGCGCGCCGTGCTGGCGCGGCATTTCTCGCCCAACATGGTGGACGAGCTGATGCGCGCCGGCGGCCAGCTCGATTCCGAACGCACGCAGATCATCGGCGTGCTGTTCGCGGATCTCTTCAATTTCACGGCCACCAGCGCGGCGTTGCCGCGGAAAGAAGTGATCGGGCTGCTGCGCCGCTTTCACGCGCTGGTGGAAGAAGCGGTGTTCGGCCACAACGGCACGCTGGATAAGTATATCGGCGACGGCGTCATGGCGACTTTCGGCACGCCCTGGCCCGGCCCGCAGGATGCGACCAACGCGCTGGGCTGCACCCGCGCCCTGGTGAAGGGTCTCAATCTCTGGAACCGCGAGCGCGCGGAAAAGGATTTGCGGCCGATCCGCATCGGCGTCGGCTTGCACTATGGCGAGGCCACCATGGGCAATGTGGGCAGCGCGCGGCGGTTCGAACATACGGTGGTCGGCGAGACGGTGAACCTGGCGAGCCGGATCGAAAATCTGACCCGCACCTTGGACACGGCGATCCTGGTCAGCGACACGGTGATCGAGGCGGTGAAGCGCGAAGGCGGCGATGCGGCCCTGGCCGGATTCAGGCAGATGGGCGGTCACGCCATCCGCGGCCACCGCGAGCCGGTGGAACTCTGGGGCCTGACGGCCGATGCGCTGCAGGAGACGGAGAACTAATCTCGACTGGCACTGGAAGAGTCGGCTTCATATGAATCGCCGGCCACCAATTCATGTCTTGTTAAGGACGCCGTGTCTTTGATTCCGCAATGAGCATGCGCCGATCGAGAACCGCTGCTGCCCTTGCCGCACTGATTCTGCTGGCGGTCGCGCAGCATGCGGATGCCGCCGCCTGCGCCAAGCCCGAAGATCTGCCGCCGCTGCGCACCCGCGCGTTGCAGACCGATTTGATGGTGTCGGCGCTGAGCTGCGGCGAGGCCAAGCGCTACAACAAGTTCGTCACCGATTTCCGGCCGGAGTTGATCAAGCAAGGCACGGCGCTGCAGGCCTATTTCAAGCGCGCCCATGGCAGCCGCGCCGGCGCTGAGACCGACAAGTTCGTCACCCAGCTCGCCAACCTGGCGTCCCAGCGGAGTTCCCGGGACAAAGCGGCATTCTGCGGCGCCACCGGCAAGCTGTTCGGCGGCGTGCTGGCGCTGAAAAAGCCGGCGGAGCTCAAGACCTTTGTCGCCGGCCAGCCTGCGCCGGTACTGCCGGGCGTACAAAGCTGCGGCGCCGAGCCGGTCGCCGCCAGCTCGTCGACAAGCGCGCCCTGACGCCCCACGCAAAACGGGCGCCAGTTGCGGCGCCCGTTGTCCGTTCAGCACCCTGAACGAATTCAGATCATATCAATCGTCACGCGGCGGTTCTGCGGTTCCTTGATGCCGTCGCCGGTCGGCACCAGCGGCTCGGTCTCGCCGCGCCATTGCACGGCGATCTCGCTCTCGGTGACGCCGCCGCCGACCAGTGCGCTCGTCACGCTCTGGGCCCGGCGCTGCGACAGAGCCTCATTGTAGGCCACGGAGCCCGACGTGTCGGTGTGGCCGGTGACGGTGATCCGGCAACTGCCGGCCTGCTTCGCCGCATTGGCCGCAAGGCCGACAATATTCATCGCCTCCGGCGTCAGCTCGGCACTGTCGAATTCGAAGAACACGATGTAGTTGCCGCATTGCGGCGCCTGGGCCACAGGTTCCGGGGCCGGCGGCGCCTCGGCTGTTTGTTGGGTGGGCCGCCACAGCGTCACGCGCACGCCCGCGAGGATGGTGTGGTTCATCAGCTCGTCGTCGAGATCGTTGCCCAGCGGATCGGCATTAAGGCCGGCGGTGCCGAGGAAGCGGTAATCGATGAACGGCTCGACCCAATCGTTGACTTCATAGGCGATGCCGGCGATGCCCTGATAGGCGAAGGCCCATTCGGTGTCGTTGGCGATCTCGGTGTTCACGGCGCCAACGCCGGCGCCCAGATAGGGCTCCAGCGCGGTGCCCGTGTCCCAATCGTAGATCAGGTTCGCCATCGCGCTCCAGGTCTGCACATTGGCGCTGACGCCCGCGATATCGCCGTCATTGAAGCGATAGCCGCCTTCCAATTCGGTGCGGATGCCATTGCCAAAGCGGAAACCGAGCGCGCCGATCCCGGTCCAGCCGAGATCGGTATCCACTTCGCCACCGGCCGACAGATCGAGATCGTTGAGAAAGTTCAGGCCGGCGCCGGCGCCGATATACAAACTCGGATCATCTGCGGAGGCCGATGTCGAGGCGAGAGCCAGTGCCAGGGCCGATACAGTCAGGAAGAAACGAGTCTTCATCTGAACCCCCTCGGCATATGCATTTGCGTGCACCAGGCCGTCTCTGACGGTGACGGTGCAAACTTAATAATTCATTTACGGTCTGCGCCGGCGGCACCATGACTGCCGACGGCGCCGATCGAGCTCAAAAGCCCGATGTCCCTGCATCTGCGGCAAAACCGGAAGATAGATTGATCCTCCGCTGAGCCGCGCGGCACTATGAATAATTATGCCATCGGCCGCACCGCCGGCCGTGTTAACTTATGGACGGGCTGCTTCGCAGCTTAACGATCGCGGCTAGGCCGGCAACGCCGCCGAGCGCACATGGCAAACCGGCGCGATGCCGCGCTTCTCGAAATATTGCTGGTGATAATCCTCGGCCATGTAGAACACCGGCGCCGCCACGATCTCCGTCACGACCGGCCGCTTGAACTTGCCGGACTTGCTCAGACGATCCTTGGAAGCCTGCGCCGCTTTCGCCTGCGCCTCGTCATGGGTGAAGATCGCCGTGCGATACTGGCTGCCATGGTCGGGGCCCTGGCGGTTGAGCTGAGTGGGATCGTGGAGATCCCAGAACACCTCCAGCAATTGCTCATAGCTGATCTTCGCCGGATCGAATTCCACCGTCACCGCCTCGGCATGGCCGGTGCGGTCGGAGCAGACCTCCCTGTAGGTCGGGTTCTCGGTATGGCCGCCGGTATAGCCCACCGCCGTCGCCAGCACGCCCGGCAATTCGCGGAAGGCGGATTCCACGCCCCAGAAACAGCCTGCCGCAAATGTCGCTTTCTGCATCCTACACCTCCTGCGAAGTCCTATATGGCGACGCCGCCAGCATAAGCCAATCAAGCGGCTTCAGAAATCCGTGATCGGCCCCTGAATCAGACGCGGCGGTCACGGAAGAACCGCTGCAACAGCTCCGCCGCCGCAGTCTCGCGGATGCCGCCATAGACCTCCGGCCGGTGGTGGCAGGTGGGCTGCTGGAAAATGCGCGGCCCGTGATCCACGCCGCCGCCCTTGGGATCGTAGGCGCCGAAATAGACCCGGCGCAGGCGGGCGAAGGAAATCGCCTGGGCGCACATGGGACAGGGTTCCAGGGTCACGTAGAGATCGGCCGCGGGCAGCCTTGGTGCCGCACCGGCCGCCGCCGCGGCGCGCAGCACCAGCATCTCCGCATGGGCCGTGGGATCATGCAGCTCCTCCACCCGGTTGCCCGACGCGGCCAGCACCAGGCCGCTGGCGCCATCCACCAGAACCGCGCCGATAGGCACCTCGCCCCGCGCGGCTGCACGCTCCGCCTCGGCCAGGGCGCGCAGCATCGGGTCGGCAATTTCCGCCGCTCTTGCAACAGGTTCGCTCATCTCCCCGTCCCTTAACATCCCAGCCGCCATTGCGGCCAGCCGCTGCGGCATCGCATCCTTGAGGAAATGTTAAGATTTTGCTGTAGGATGCCGGTCTCCCGCCCACATATACGATAGTTCATTGTTATGAGCGATATTCCCGAACTTCTGATGCCTGAAGGCCGCGCCGCCCTTTTGGATGGCGGCATGGGCCGCGAGCTGCGCAATCGCGGCGTGCCCATCCTCGACACCATCTGGTCGGCCAATGCCCTGCTCGTGGCCAAAGACACCGTGCTGCAGGTCCACAAGGACTATGTCGCCGCCGGCGCCGACATCATCACCACGAATACCTACGGCATCATCCGCAGCGACCTGAAGAAAGAAGGCATCGAGGACAAGTTCGTCGATCTGAATCGCCTGGCCGGCAAGCTGGCGATCACGGCGAGCCGCAGTTCCGACGAAGGCGTCGCCGTTGCTGCCTCGCTGCCGCCGCTGCGGGGCAGCTACCGCCCCGACCTGGTGGGCAGGTTCGACGAGATCGTGCCGCTCTATCGGGAGCAGGCGGAGATCCTGGAGCCCTATTGCGACCTGTTCCTGTGCGAGACCATGTCCTCGGGCGAGGAGGCGCGCGCCGCCGCGACCGCCGCCGCCGAGTTCGGCCGGCCGGTCTGGGTGTCCTTTACGCTCCATGAAGACAAGTCCGGCAAGCTGCGCAGCGGCGAGACCATCGCCGAAGCGGCGGCGAAACTGAAGGATCTGCCGGTTTCCGGCATTCTCGCCAACTGCAGCGCGCCCGAGAGCATCGATGCCGCCATGCCGGAACTGGCGAAGCTGGGCAAGGTGGCCGGCGGCTATGCCAACACCTTCCAGGACGTGCCGAAGGACTGGGTGATGGATGGCAAGAAGCCGACCGACGGACTTTTGAAATTGCGCGATGATCTGGATCCAGAGCATTATGCGGCCCATGCCAAGAACTGGCTGGCGGCCGGCGCCAAGGTCATCGGCGGCTGTTGCGGCACCGGCCCGGAGCATATTGCGCGCCTGAAGAAACTGATCGAGAGCAAGCAGTGAACACACCCGTCATCGGCATCACACTCGATAGCGAAGGCCCCGGCGGCTATTCCAAGCTGCCCTGGTATGCGCTGCGGCAGAATTATTGCGACGCCGTGGTGCGCGCCGGCGGTCTGCCGGTGCTGCTGCCCCACGAGCCGGATCAGGCGGCGGCCTACCTGAAAAAGATCGACGGCCTGTTGATCACCGGCGGCGCCTTCGATGTGGATCCCGGCATCTTCGGCGCCGACACGCGCCATCCCACGGTCAAGACCAAGGACCGGCGCACCGCCTTCGAGATCGCCATCGCCCGCGGCGCCATCGAGCACAATATGCCCGTGCTCGGCATCTGCGGCGGCCAGCAATTGCTGAACGTGCTGCTGGGCGGCACGTTGATCCAGCATATCCCCGACGAGGTCGAAGGCGCGCTCGCCCATGAGCAGCCGAACCCGCGCACCGAGGCGGGCCATGGCGTCACGCTAAAGCCGGAGACGCGCCTGCACCAGATCTGCGAGGTGGAGCATCTGCAGGTCAACAGCGCCCATCACCAGGCGGTGAAGGATGTCGGCCCCGATGTGATCGTCGACGCGGTCGCGCCTGATGGCGTAATCGAGGGCATCGAGCATCCCGGCAAGAAGTTCTGCATCGGCGTGCAGTGGCACCCCGAATACGACATCAGCGAAGGCGACGCGCGCATCTTCAATGCCTTCATCGATGCTTGCCGGTGACTCTCCTACGGCTCTTAGGGCGGCACTCTCCTAACGGATCTCCCTCACTTGTCTCCCCCGCGAAAGCGGGGGCCCAGGGTGGCAGAGCACGGCTCTCGACACTCGCTGACATCGCACCCTGAAACCCTGGATCCCCGCTTTCGCGGGGAAAGCAAATAAGGAAGATGCTAGGCACCGCTCCGCCGCTTCAGCTTCCGCCC
>Ga0184612_10000648_pt1 | contig 16288 bp, 17 predicted proteins | sample PLM3_60_coex_FD_133163 | JGI IMG/M metagenome (GOLD analysis project Ga0184612, IMG submission 133163) | Groundwater sediment microbial communities from an aquifer in East River, Colorado, USA - PLM3_60_coex | ecosystem: Environmental > Terrestrial > Soil > Riparian zone | place: USA: East... | reverse complement strand
TGCGGCACGACGGAGCCATAAACGACGAGCTTGCCTTCCTTTTTCGCCGCGTCGACATTGACCGGCTGCGCAAATGTGCTGACCGGTACCACCAAGCCGATGATCATTGCGATGACTGACGAAAAGCGATTCATCATTGCAATCACAGATCCTCCTCTAGTCTTAGAACAGCCTAAGAATTATCGACGCGTCCGGCTTAAGTCAAGCATCGAGCTCGATTTCGAATTCGACTCATTTGCTCAGGAAAAGCTGGCGAAATTCTCCCTGCAGTTTTGCCAGTTGTTCGGCGCTCGGATCGTCCATCATATACAGATTGGTTAGAATTTTATCCGCGCCTTGAATGTTGGGATAAATGCCCGGCGAGAGCACGAACTCGCCTGCGTCCGCGACTTTCCGTTGCCCCTCCGCCGAGCAAAGATACTCGATGAAAAGCTTTGCCGCATTCGCATTGGCCGCCTTGGCGCTCAACGCGGCGTCGCTCGGATCGGCGAAAACCTGATTGATCTGGGCAAAACTTATCGGTCCCTTGGTTTGACCGGCGTATTGGATGTACGTAATGCCGACCAAAGCTTCACCGCGCACGATGGCGCTCGGGACACTCGAATAGGATTCCAACAGCAATGGCCTCTGCTTCGCCAGGCCTTTGACGAAGTCGAGCCATTTGTCGCCTTTGATCTGCTGCATGTTCCACAAATATTGCGCCGTGCTGGCATGGCGCGACGGGTCGGGCATGCTGATTTTGCCTTGCCACTTGGGGTCGAGAAGGTCGTCCAACGATTTCGGCACATCGTTCGGTTTAATCTGCTCCGTGTTGTAGAGAATCCCCACCGGCGTAATGCGCCAGGCGATCAACTGTCCGTCCTTGTCTCTGAACTTCGACGGAAAATTCGCCGTGCCGGTTGGATTGAATTTCGCGTAGACACCGTCCTGCTTTGCGAGCGCCAGCGGCCCGCGCGCGCCGATCACTATATCGAAGCCGGGTTTTCCCGAGCGCCACTCGGTGAGCACGCGATCGATCACCTTGGTCGCGTCGGCGCGCCAGTATTCTGTCTTGATGCCGTATTTCGCTTCGAACCCCTTCTCGATTTGGCTCATGACCTGGGGAATGATCGTGCCATAGATCACGGCCTTGCCTTCTTTCTTGGCCGTTTCAACGCTGACGCCTTGCGCCGCGACTGGTGACGCCATGATCGATAGCAATGTGCTCAAACCCAGCAAGCGTCCATATAGACGATACCAACGCCTTACACCCATACTCATAGCTTAACCTCCTTGCCGACTCGGCATGAAAGAACGGTTTCCGTTAAGAGAAAAAAGTGCAACGAATAGAATCATGCCGGAACAGGGTGAACCCGGCGGCGGTGTCCAGCTCACCGACGCGGCTGCCGTCGAGAACGCAACGCTCCCGCGCGCGCAGTCCCAGGTGCCGAAGGGAGTCCGAGATGGCGGTGAGGTAAATAACGCTTAAGCCATCCTCAACGTTATGGTCGATCCAGGGCATATCGCGCATTGTTGCTCACCTCCCAGTTCGCCATGGAGTCATTGCGCATCGCAACTTCGCTGACCCAGCAGCAAGGCATCGCTGTGGCTGGTCATTCACCAGCCTTTATTTCAACTATCATATGCCGTCTTCCAACTTCCAGGCACCGATGAGTGGAATGTCTTTAGTCAGCTGATACTGCACCGCAGCGCGAATTTTGTTCTCCAATTGGTAGTACCGGGCAACTTTAATCGACGGAAGGACCTTGGAAAATTTCGGCAAATAAGACTCCATGGTTTTCGCCCGGTCTTGCTCGATGGCGATCATGTCAGTTGAATCTACTAACTAGTGATTACTTGATTCGTGCCCGATTCCAGCAATTGCTGACTTTCGGCATTTTCTGGATGTGACTTCACGGTTGCACTCCGGGCAGAACATCATTTCCCTTTCCTGATCTTCGTCAACACGGGGAGGCGAGAATATCCTCGTAGACATCGAGAATCGACTCATCCTCCAGATGCAAAAAATGCCCGACCCCCGAGATGTTTTTGAATTCCCCATTGGGGATTTGACTGGCAAGGAACACCGCGTCTTCCGCATCGACGATGGTATCTTTCTCGCCGTGCACAATTATGGTTTTGCACTTGATCTCGCTTACATCGACCGCTTTGGCTAATTCGCGGATCGAAAGCACGAACAGGCCATGCCGCTGAAACGCCTCCAACCCGGCCTGGGTCATGTGCTCAAATTGCAGAAAGATCTTGCGCTTCATGGATGGCGGCAGATTATCGCCAAAGGTGTTGATTAAGGTCTCAGCGATGCGGACCCGATCTTCCAGCCGGATGCCAAAACCTGCGGTAATCATCTCGATCATCTTTTCGTTGGCTCGGGTCCCCACGCTGGCTAAGATCAGGCGCTGCACTTTCGCCGGGTGGCGCACGGCATAAATGGCGGCGATCACGCCGCCCCACGAGGCTGAACAGACGGTCAACTGGCCCGTGATACTTGCGGCATTCGTAACCGTATCCAGGATATCGACCTGTTCATCGACGGATATGTCGTCAGAGCCGCGAACAATTCGTCCCTTGCCATGATTAGGAAAATCAAAGATGACGATCCGGTAACTTCGACCGAAACGACGCACAAAGTTGTGCCACATTGCCATCGACTGTTGCAGCCCATTTACAAATACGAGGCTCTGAGGTCCAGCTCCACAAGTTCGGTAGGGTATGACGAAGCGGTCAAACTCAATTTTTCCTTTGGTTATCGGAACGGGGATGGTATCCATAATTAACCCTCCGAACGCATACAACCCCGAAGGCGGGTAGTGTCCTAATTTGATTCTAATGATTTTCTTACATTTTCGATTCGCAGCGACGGCACGTAATAAAAACCATCTTCCCAACCCGCTTCGTTTCCCTCAATGGTTATTATTACCCACTGTGGATTCGCAAAGTCACTTAGGAGCGTTTTCTTGTTAATCATTACGTTGAGGGATTCCCCCTTGCGATGAATAGACTTCTAGCCCCAACACATCTTTGCACTATTGCACGGTTCTCTCCGCCACAGGCGTCGTATCTTTTATCGCGATGCCATCGGCCACAAACCAAATTTTTGCCATGATGGTCTCCTTTATTGCTTCTGGGATTCGGCAACTATATAAGCCCGCACTGCATCGTAAGCCGAGTTAATCGGCGGTACTCCTAAGACCGCCACATAACGCGTTTCTCCCGCATCGGTCTCATAGCTCCACGCATATGCGTCTTTTGCTGTTGGGTGGTTAATTAAAGAGAAGACTTCAACGGTCCCCCGCCAAACCGTCTTGCGCTCGAAAGTTTCATGGACAGCAATCGACGCCGCATGGGCGCTATCGCAACCGTGCAGATCGAAAATCGCCTTCTTTAGTTTGCCGAGATCATTCATTGGGCCATTTCAACTAGATTTTGAATGGTGAACGGGCTACTAACCACGCCCGCCTGCATCGCTGGTGTCATGCGGAGTGTACGATGAAAGCGCACGAAATTGTAGAAGCAGAAATATAAATCCATTGCCGCTTGGAAGTTTTCCAGTTTCTTGGAAAAACCATTCGTCAATCTAGTCAGGCGACGGCAGTGCATCCGCATATTTAGATTTGAACGCTCAACGTAAGAAGTCGAAGCAAAATCCATATTGGGGTAACCGATCACGTCGTTTTTCGTTGTTCTGAAAACTTTGGGCGGGCTATAACGGCCACGGTCCGCAGCGTCTTGTGAATACTCCTTTACGATTGTGGCGTAATCAATGTCATGGCCGAACGTTCGTTGAATCGCATTAGTGTAAGGGATGAACGCATCGCTGGAGAGTTGAATCCGATTATTAAGACGGCTCGCTAGGTCGTCGATGAATTCTTGCGTGGTTTCGGCTGTTCGCTTTCCGATCTTATAACTCGGAATTAGCTTGCTCAATGAGTGGTAGCTTAGCCCCAATCGATTTAAGAAATGGTATACATCGATGATTACAGTGATGGATCTTAACTCGGTTTCCGGTTCTCAGGCAGAAATCACACGGTTCTCGGAAAGACAATGGAGACTTGGCTACGAATCGTCGCTTCTGAAGAACCTGGCGAGGAGGAAGCTCGTGTCCGTCGCAGCCCCAACCAACGGCCTCTTCCATCGATAAACCCGTATAATCAAGCCACCGTAGGTTAACGAATTCTGCGCTGCCGTCCGGCCGGCAGGACCAGGCCAGGGTCGGCATCTGATCGATCATCGTCCGTAGAACATCGTCGGACAGCAGCACTCCTCTGAACTCCTTTCCCATTCCGCTCGCGTTTAGCGTTCCTTACTAAAGCCACAGCCAGGGCAGCGATCAGATAGCACTCCGTGCTCCAAACTCCTCAACCATAGATCGACCAGCAGCCTTGTACTGCGGCACTCATCGAGTTCGCGCCAATAGCGTTCGACTTCGCACCGGTGCGCTTCTTGAGATTGAACAGAGGTGCGAGTTCCTTGGAATCGGCATCTCCTGTGCCTACGTGATCATGTCTTGAACCATACGAACAACCCGCTGGCGCGCATCCTGCGTTCCCATCGGCAACACCACAGGCAGATTGAGCCCGCCTTTGATGAACGCGTCAAGTTGTTTTCGACATTCTCGCGGCGTGCCGGCCACCGAGTGCGCGAACACAATCTCGTCGCTGATGAATTTTTTCGCCGCTTCCCAGTCTCGCTTTACCACTGCCGCCGCCAGTCCTTCTTGATCGATCTTGCCGCCACCCAGGCGAATATTCTCGGCGTGGTGCGTATTGCGAAAGATATAGGCCAAAAACATTTTGTTGGCCTCGATCGCTTCCCGCGCATCGTCGGCCACCGACGCAGTGACGAAACCGGCGACGTCAATTTCCGTCAATTTCTTACCGCCCTTCTGGGCGCCTATTTCGATCTCGCCGACGCATTTCTGAATATAGCCCGGCGCACATCCAGCGGAAAGTAACACACCATCGCCGATTTCGCCGCCAAGTTGCAGCATGCGCGAGCGTACGGCGGTTATATACATTGGGATTGGCGCTGACGGCACAAAGCCCATTTTCGCCCCCTTGACTTGGAACATCTTGCCTTGAAAGTTCACCGCCTCACCCGTGAGCAAGCCTCGCAAAATTTCCACATACTCGCGCATGGTCTGGAGCGGATGCGGCGAATCGATGCCCGCTTCCTTCAACGCCGCTGCGTTGCCCGTGCCGGGGCCGGCAATTACGCGCCCCGGCGCGAATTCCTCCATCGTCGCGATCGACATAGCAGAAATGATCGGGTGGCGCGAATATGGGCTCATCGGTGCCGGCGCGACTTTGATCCTCTTCGTCGCCGCGAGCAACCCCATCGATGTCGATAGCGAATCGCGGAAACAGAGATGATCCGACATCCAGATCGACTCCATGCCAATCTCATCGGCCAATTGAGCGAGCTCGATCATCTCCTGAATCGAATAAAATCCATCGAAGCAAAGACCCACGCGCATGATCATCTCCTAAAAGCCGTTAGTGAGAACGTCTGGCAACTCGTCAGGCCTAACTCCAGCTAATCCCATCTTTTTCACTGTCAAACCATCGCGCCGGAAGTCCGCGGCCAGCGCCCTTGACGCCAAAGTGATCAGGGCATCCATTACGGGAGTCTTGACACCTAACAACTTGCCGATCTCAGCCATCGGAACCAGCCCGTAACCGACGTCTTCTTTGATATAGCGATGATCGAGCGACGGCGGCGACTTGATCGTCTTGTTCGGCTCGCTTTCGTTGATGGCGCGGTAAATTGATCCGCTGGCCCGTGCATCTTCTGAAGTCAGGCCCGCTCGGTGAAAAATATCGACGAAGCGCAAGGGCTCGAGTCCGAGCATCCTAACAATCTCCAACCGCTCCCGGTCGACCTCTTCGATCCATGCGGCGATCGACGGAGTGATTCCTTCTCGGTAATAAAGAAATTCTCCCCCGGTCTTTTCGATCCAGCCCGCGTTTCCGAGCATGCCCGCCGGGTGCATGATCGCGTTGATGTTCGAAAAGCCGGTTTCGAGCACATTCGTCGCCGGAATGATGTTGGGAAAAATGACTTGCAATTCCTTGACGAGATTTGCTGTTTGCTTGCCCGGAAATGCGGCGCAACGAAGATTAGCGGTGCGCCGGTAAATTTCTACTTTCCCAGGTTCCGGCATCCGACAGATATAAGTCAGCGTAACCGTCTCGCAGATTTGCACGTCCGCTTTACAGGCGAGCTGCTTTAAAAGATTGGCGAAATGGAGCGAGCCGCCCGTGTGACCGGGGTTGAGAAGAATGCGCTGGCCATCGGTTAAATATTTCGCCAGATTCGTGGCGAGGTATTCGTGGCCGACAGCCGGAGTGGCGATGACGATCAAATCGACGCCCTGCACCACCGGCGGCAAATGCGGGCTCATAAAGTAGGGCGCCGCGGTTTTGTGCTGCCCTGCCTCGATCAGCTCGATCTCGCCGCGCTTGGCGATCTTCGCGATGGTGCTTTCCGAGCGTGAGAATAACCGGACTTCGAAACCGCGCAAGGTCAGATCGGCGGCGGCAGCGCACCCACCGTTGCCTGCTCCCAACACCGCAATTTTTTTAATGGACATGAAAACCGTAGGGGCGCAGCATGATGCGCCAAAATATTTACGACAGGCGATACTGCTTCAATTTATCTTCATCCAGCTCGATGCCGAGCCCGGGCTTGGAAGACACGATTACATCGCCGTCCGCGTATTCAAACGCTTCCGTGATGATATCGTCCTGATAGTAGACGCCGGCGATGCCGCCGTTGCCTTTCCCTTTCGGCGTCGACACGGGAACAACACAACCGTAAGTTACCACACCGGTCGATGCGGCGAGATGTATATTGGCCGCGTTCCCCACGCCGGTTTCAACGGAACCGTTCACGTTGCACTTGAGCCCGGCGGCTTCCGCCACTGCGGCGACCTTTTTTGCTTTGAACATGCCGCCCGGTTTGGTCGTGTAAATCGAAATACAATCCGCCGCTTTCTTTTCGGCAATCTCCATCACGTCCTGCGCGGTCCAGGCGCTCTCGTCCGCCATGATCGGTGTATCAACTCGCCGCGCCACCTCCGCCATCTGATCGATTCCTTCGACCGGCTGTTCCATGTAGAGGAGATTAAATTCTTCCATCGCCTTGACGATTTTCACCGCGGCTTTGGCGCTGGGATAACCCTGATTGGCATCGACGCAGATGTTTAAGTCCGGCCCGATCGCCTGGCGAATCTGTTTCACCAACTCCACGTCGCGCTTCTGTTCGACGCCGCCCTTGAGCTTGATCGTTTTCACGCCCTCGGCTTTTGCCTGCTGCGCTTCGGCAACGGCTTTGTCAATTTCCATCAAGCCCAGACTATGGGCGATCGGCACGCGCTCGCGAAAAAGCCCGCCGAGCAATTGATACGCGGGCACATTCAAGGCCTTGCCGACGACGTCGTAGAGCGCCTCGTCGATAGCCGCTTTGCAGTATGGGTAACCCTTTATGGCTTTGTCCATCAGCGCGTGAATGGATTCGAATCGGCCAGGATCCTGGTCGGTCAGCGCCGGCGCGAGAATGTCATTGATGATGTGCACCGTGGTCTGCGGCGTTTCGCCGAAATATTTGCCGTGATCGCCGCCCCAATCTTTCAACACCGGCGCCTCGCCGAGACCGATCAGACCCTCATCCGTGTAAAGTTTAATGATCACATACACGCCGATGGGCGTGGTCAGGTTCGCCCACTGGTGCGCGCGTCGCGTCGGCAAGCGAATCGGAATTGTTTCGATCTTGGTGATTTTCATGGATCTACAGGCTTTCGTGTGGCTAACCTTGCCAATGCTATTTCAGTGCAACGCCTCGGAGAATTCACCGCGGAGGCGCTGAGGACGCGGAGTAAAGAGATTTTGACAAAAAATACTCCGAACTCTGCGAACTCTGTGCCTCTGCGGTGAATATTCCTTCACAGGAAACCCCAAAGCGCCATTTTCATATTAGCCAACTCTTAAAAGCGTATCCGTCGGCGTATAGTCGGAAAGCAGCTCGCAGCCTGTTTCAGTTACGCAGAACATGTCTTTATTCTGCATGCCGAAGCGGCCGGGAATGTAGACGAGTGGCTCGAACGCCCCGACCATACCCGCTTCGACGATCTCATTACCGTATCTGCCCATGTAAGGCTCTTCATGCAAATGAAGCCCGATGCCATGGGCCACGAAGCTGATCGGCTCGAAGCCGAGCTCGCTGAACTTCTGGAGAAATTTTTCGTAAACTTCAGGGCAGCTAGCCCCTGGCTTGATCAAGTCCATGACGAGATATTTGCACTCGATCAGATTCGACCAGATCTTGTACTGCTCCGCAGTCGCATCACCGACCACCGCCGTGCGGCAAACGCCGGTGAGATAGCCGTTTTTCTGTCCGAAGATCTCCATGCGAATCAGATCGCCCTTTTGCAATTTACGATCGGTCGGTCCGACGTTGGGAAACTGGCTGCGCTCGCCCGACGCGATGATCATCAACTTGTAACTCTCCGCGCCGCCGGTAAAAAGCGAAGCGAGTAAATTTCCGGCTAGCTCCAACTCGCTCATGCCGATCTTTGCAGAACGCAACGTGTCTCCGATCGCTTTATCCGTGAGCTTGCTCAGCGAGCGCAACGCCGCCAGCTCATTCGGCGACTTGATCTGACGCGCCTTATTGAAAATCGCATCGGCGGCAACCCACTGCAAGCCGGGCAACATCCTGTGCAGCGTGGCAAAGTCCTTCGCCGGCAAAAACTCCAGCTCGATGCCGACTCTCGCGTTATCGAGCCCCAAGTCGTGCAGGGCGACAGCGATGGTTTCCATCGGATCTTCGGTGAATTCTCGATAGATGCGCAAATCGTCGATGCCGGCGTGCGTCTTCACCGTCGTCGCTTCCATGTCGATGGCAACCATCACGATGCGTCCATCGGCGGTCAGAATGCACGCCGCATGCCGCCAACGCATCAGCGATTGCGACGGCACGACGAAGCCGGAAACGTAAGTCACGTTCTCCGGCGAAAGCGCCATGATCGCATCGAGGCCTTCCCCCACGATGCGGTTTCTTAAACGCGTGATGATTTCCTGGTCCATCAGTTGTTCGAACAGTAAGTGGCGAGAGTATCGGTTGGTGTTAAAAGCGTCAAGCAGCTCCAGTGGTCGCAAGACATCAATCGATCTGTCATTGTTCCTTCGCACCCAGCTTACTTAGGACAAAATCCAGGGGCGGGCTGCCGCGATCGTCCTGTAGGCGCACCTGGATCTTTTCACGGTCTAACTTTCCCCAATAATAGTTTTTGTGATCCGTGGTCGTTCCTCCCGAGTATTCCTGAAAGCGAATGAAGAAGGAAATGTTTTCACCTTCAATCTTGCCCTCTTCGATGCCACGCTTAGCGCCCAAAAAACTGGCGGTACCGAAGAGCTTGTTTCCCTCGGGTTGAAAGAAAAACTGTTCGGTAAACTTTTCACCCCAACCGTAAGTAACCTCCGCGGACCAAGTTCCGGTGAATTGCGCCGATTTCGATGCGACGCTCTGCGTCCGCCCTGCAGGCTCCTGCCTCTCGTCCTTGCTCCACTCCCACCAAACGGCGAAAGAGACGAGCAGAAAAATCAGTGGGACTTTCCATATCAGCCGTCGCCACAGTTTTTTCCGCAGTTCCGCGCGTTGATCACCACTCGCGTTTCCGGATTGCTTCCGAATTACAGGGACTTTCTCAAGCGCCGCGATGAGCTGATCGACGTCCCGGTTGAAGTCGTGGTCGTTCAAGGTCACCGCATTTCGCTGAGCCATCGGTTTCAAATCTGCGCGAAGCTCCTCAACTTTCGGCATCTCCGCTCTTCCAACAAGCACAGGAATGACAAGAACGTTGCGCTGCGCGGCGAGCGCGACTTCGGTAGCGACGAAGTCATTGGGATCACTCAAACGCAACTGGCCCTTGGCATCACGCGCGGTCAGCCAAGTCTTGCCGATCACCACGATCATGGAGTCGCACGAACCGACCTTCGCGCCGATCTGAGCGGTAAAATCCGCCCCGGGCGGAATATCGTCGACGTCCATGAAAACCTGGTCCGATCCAAATTGCGCGCAAAGCCGGTCGTATATTCGCCCGGCGTACGGCGCGCTGTCTTCGCGACGGTAGCTGATAAAGATTCCGGACATTGGTATGCGAGATTAGCTGAACGACGAGGATGCACCGGTCCCGGCGGACAAATGGATTTAGCGAGAGTATACCGGATTTCCGGACCAATTACGTGAGGACAAGTAACCAGTGAACCTTATTTTCGGTCGTCGGAACTGATCCGGACGGACCGGCCACGCCACTGCCCCACCTACTTTCCACTCAGCTCTCGGCGCACCTCTCTGAGCAATCGAAAATCGACCACTTTGTCGATTGGAATCTCGCCGATATTTTTGTCGGAGCGGCGAATGATGTCGAAGTGAACTTTTAGTTGCTTTTCACCGATGATGCCGTCCTCATTTAGAGCTTTGATGATGGCGCGATAGGATTCCTTGGCGATTTCAGGATCGACCTTCCATTCCTTTTGAATGACCCCGATGGTTCCTTCTGGATTTTCCTTGGCGTACCGGAGTCCGCGGTAGAGCGCTCTGACAACTTTTTTGACTTCCTGCGGATGCTCCTTGATGCGTTGGTCGGTGGTGGTGTAGCCGTTGCTCGCGAACTCGACGACGTCGCCGACAAATGAAACCTCGTTGAATCCTTCCCTCTTGAGCACGGCGACAGCCGGCACCGGAACAATGATCGCGGCAACCGACCCGGCTCGTAGCGCGGCCATACGGATTCCCTCGGCGCCGATTTGGATGAGCAGTGCATCTTTCTCCGGTTCCACGCCGTAGTGCCTCAGTGCTAGACGTGCGGAGAGATCGGATGTGCCGCCGAATTGACTCACACCAATCCGCTTGCCTTTGAGTTCGCCGACGGAACGAATTTCTTTCTGCGCGACGAGATAATACATCGGCCGGTCGGCGGCGTAAAAAATCGCCTTCAGTGGCAACCCTCTGGCGGCAAGGCGCAATCCGGAATCGGCAAGCCCATGATAGTGCGCTTCACCTGCAATCAGCGCATTGTGTGCCAGCGACGGCAAAAGCCGCGGCAACTCGATATCGATTCCTTCGTCCTTGAAAAATCCCCTGTGCACCGCGACAAACAGCGGCAAATAACCCATGGAATTTCCCGGCAGCACAAACTTGACGGTCTCGGCATGAGACACAGCCGACAGCTTTAATGCGAGCGTCGCCGTAACAATCAAAAGGTTTCGCCTAAAATGTTTCTGCATGCTTTCTACTCCTCCAATAGTGAAGTCTTCCGACGCTCAGTAAAGAATTGTCGAGCGCCAACACTCAAAGAAGCTCTCAGCACAACTCATGCCCAATAGGTCGTACGGTCGATGGGAATATGTTGCAGCACTTCGCCGGGCACGTATTCTTCGAGCTTGATGCGTGCCAGCGCTGCTTCAGGACATTTGGAAACCGGCGAAAACGGCCGATCGAGCGGCTTGGTCGCGTCGACGATCATCACCGACGTCTTGCGCGGATCCTCCATGGACGGATCGATCAGACTGCCGCGCATGATCTCGCCAATGATCGAGACTTGCGCATGCGGCTGCACGCGGGTCGCCAGCGCCCAGAGAATTTCAGTGGGATTGTAAACATCGATATCTTCGTCGAAGACAAACACGTTTTTCGCCCAATCCCAGGTCAGCACCGCCGCGGCCGCGCGGCCGGGGTCGCCTTCAGACATCTTTTTCATCGATATAAAAACGTTGAGCAGCGCGTGCCGCCCGCTGGCGCAGACGGCTTGAACTCCCGGCACCGCCTCGCGGCAACGGCGCAGATAGGCGCCCTCGCGCGCGAGGTCCATCCAGGGCTTGTCGCCTTCCGGCGTCAAGATCGATGTGTGCATGGCACCGCGCCGGCGCGTGATCGCACGCACTTCGTAATGCGCCGATTGCTGAAAGCCCTGCACGCCGAGATAGCCGTTCACTTCGCCGAAGGGCCCTTCGACCATTCTCTTTCCAGGCAGCAGCGCGCCTTCGATGACAATCTCGGCGTCGGCGGGAACTAGCAACCGCTCACCCCAAGTTTCCGATGGCGTGAGCCGCAGCGGCTCGCCTAAATAGCCGCCGATGATTTCGTATTCGCTGACCTCAAACGGGCCGCCGTAACAAGCGCCCATCTGATACGCCGGGTGATGCCCAATCACGGTCGCCACCGGGCACTCTTCATTGGCTTCTTCGTAGCCGCGAAATATCCGCCACGTATGCTGCAATGTCATCAAAAAACCGGTGTGGTTGCGGTCCTTGACCTCCATGCGATGATAGGAACAATTGTAAACACTGCTGTGCCGATCCTTCGCCACGCTTGACATGTCGATATACGGCCCGCCATCCATCTCATGGTGGCGCATGAGGGGCAGATCGTAGAGATCGACTTGCTCGCCGATTTGAATGATCTCTTTTACCGGCGCCACGTCCTTGCTTACAATCACCGGCCCGATCCTGGCTGCCTCGCGGCGCAGACATTCGCGCGCCATCTCGGCGCGATCCGTGTCCGGCGGCAAGCCGAGGGCAACCTGAATTTTCTTCTGGGAATTCTCCGCGCTCATTACCAGTTTTAAATCGGTCGGCTTACCGTGGCCATTGAGCGGGTTTTCGAAAATTAGAATCGGAAACTTCTTCAGCGCGCCGAGCTGCTTGACGATCGCTGTCACGTCATAGGTGAGCGGGTTGACGGTCTTAGAAATAGAAACGACTTCGCTCGGATAAACCCGGCGCATATCGTCTAGAAAGGTTCGGAGGTCTTTGGGCATGATCGAAAATGGATAATGGAAGATTGAGAATGGATAGCTATTCGGAGCGCTTTGAGATTTTAGAGGTTTTTACGATGGCGCTCAGGAGCTTGATCGGCTCTTCACTGTCGGCGCCGATCATGTATGGCTTTATCGAAGTAAGAATCCCACGGCAAAACATCTCTTTCGAAAGGCCAAAGGTACTCCTCAAATTCTCTGATTTCTTTCTCAAAGGTCACCATTCAACGCGTTATCCAGAAGGCCTACAAGCCGTAGCTCGTGTTCGTTCATTGTTACGTCCGCCCAACGATTCGATCAGCGAGCCGCCGAGCGGTGCTGATTGCTTCATGCGAATTTCGCTTCCGCGGCTCCGTAGAATGCAGTTGTTAGGCTGCACTCGCCTTGACCGATCTCCTCCTCTGATGTCTCACGCCTTCGCTCCTTCCACAATTCCCATCATCCTGGACGGCGGGTACCATGTCTGCCGATATGTCCACCCGGCGCGTTCTAGCAACGCGCCATATTCCGCAGGGGTTCGTTCTCGCCCAGTTCCCCAACACATCATGTGGATGTCAAAGAGCTTAGCGAAGTGAGGCGCGGCGGGCTCGGTGATGAGATGTTCAATGATGAACACACGACCACCCTCCGCCGCAGAACGGTGGATAGTCCTCAGTATCTGTACGCATTCCTCGTCATTCCAGTCATGGAGAATCAACTTCATCAAATATGCATCGGCGGCTGGAACTTGCTTAAACATGTCCCCGGAAACATACTGGCAGCGCTCGCTGAGGCCAAGTTTATCTGCCCACAGCCGAGACCGATCGGCGATCACCTCAGGCCGCTCCTTCACCGTCCCTCTTAGGTCAGGATATTTAGTAAGGAAACCGCATAGAAGATGTCCGTGACCGCCTCCCACGTCGCAGAGGTGTACAACATTGGAGAAGTCATATCCCTGCAGCGCCTCCAACGCCCATGCGGTCTGGGAACTCGAATAGCTACTCATCGCCTCATCAAACACCCGCGCATAGTCGGAATCCACAACAGCATGCTCAAAGGCCATGCGCCCGAACTCCCGCACAAACGCATTCTGCACACCGTCCCGGATCATATCTGGCAGATGCTTCCACAGAGCATAGTGCTCCGGGCCTTCTTCCAAAAGGGTGACGCCCCGAAGAGTCTGAGGATGGTCTGAGAGTAGGTACCGACCCGCCTCGGTGATAGAAAATCTCCGGCCATCCTCTTCCCGAAGTAGATCAAGTGCGCCCAAAGCGCGTAGGAGCCTATAGCAAAGGTCCGCATTGAGTCCTAATTCTTGAGCAATGGTGGCCGCATCTTTTGTCCCCTCATGCAGGGCGTCGAATACTCCTAGCTTGACGCCCGCATAGAGGATCTGACTGCGCCATCTGCCGAAAATAAGATCAAGTACTTTGTCTTGGGTAGCAGTCATTATTTCCCCCTTAAGTACAATTACGTCAAATCGCAAGTGACGCGGCGTAACGTGGAGCTAAGGCGCGCCGCGCGAGGCGGCAAAAGGAGGCGCTGCGCTTGTCGGCGTCGCCCTTGAGCGCCAGGTTATATGGCATTGCTCACTCTAAGACGGTTGTATTCATCCTTAGCATCGGCATCTACTTCCATTTTTGTCGATTCAGCCCAATGCGTGTTTGAACCGTCTTTCTTGACTCCAGAGATCCAATACTCCTCTCCAGTAGCCTCGTCGTAATAGTTTTCTCTAACGCCGCCACCTTTAGCGCGTTTGAGCGTACGTCCGCGGTAGTAGACGCTAAGGCCTGTTTTCGAAAATGTGACCCAGCCAATTCTGCCGCGCACGCCGTCGATGTCGCCGTCCTTGTTCTCGACATACATCAAGCGCTTAGTCTCACCGCGAGTGAGCTGATTCTTCTTCATGCCATATAACCATTGAGTATACTGACCAGCGATGTTGGTTTCATTGGAATCACCGCGATGAAATCTATTCCTTCAATCAACAAGTTGTCGATTATTGTTTGTCCCAAGTATATTCAATATCACTGGTCAGTATAGCGCCAATATACCTGCAGAGTTAAATTTGGCTCACTAGCTATCAACGAGAGATCGAGCGTTACCTTCGCTTCGATGCAATTTGCAATTCAGCAAAACTTTTAATGAAAAATGCTCCCCCCATCCACCACAATCGCCTGGCCGGTCATGAAATCGCTGTCCGAGGAGGCGAGAAACACCAGCGTGCCCATCAGATCGTCCGGTGTCTGCAGGCGTTTGATCGAGCGCGCTTTGAGTTGTAGCTCGGTCAGCGCCTTGGGCGCGTTTTGCCCTTCGTGTTCGACCAAACCGGGAGCAATCGCATTGACACAGATGCCAAAATCCCCGACTTCGCGCGCCAACGAACGCGTCATGCCAACTAACGCCGCTTTTGAAGCGACGTAATGCAAAAAGTTGGGTGTGCCCCAGTAAGCGGTCGACGATGAGATATTGATGATCTTACCGCTCTTCTGTTCTTTCATTTGCGGGAATACCGCTTTGGCACAAAGAAAAGGTCCCTTGATATTCACCGCGGAGACGCGATCCCATTCTTCCGCTGTAATCTCGTAGAATGGATGGCGCTGGATGTTGATAAATATCGCCGCGTTGTTAATCAGAATATCGATGCGGCCGAACGCTTTCACCGCTTCAACGGCCATGCGGTTGGTATCTTCTTCTTTTGAAACGTCCACCTTGAGCGCGAGTGCCATCCCGCCTTTTGAGCGAATCTCATCGGCGACCGGCTCGCCGTCGAGAACATCGGCAATCACGATCGCGGCGCCTTCTTCTGCCAACCTGCGGCAATAGGCCGCGCCAATATGACGCGCACCGCCGGTGACGATGGCCACCCGCCCCGCCAATCTCACAAGACACCACCCTGGAGTATTGGAGTACTGGAGTGTTGGAGTGATGGGTTCCATACCCAATACTCCATTACTCCATCACTCCAATTCATTGTTTGTTTCATCTCAAATTTTCCAGGTGCGCCTTGAAGTCCGCCGGCTTCCACCATGGTTTCATTCCCAGCGACTCAGCGATCACGCGCGCTGCATTGTAGCCGGGTGCGCCGGTGATGTTGCCACCGGGATGGCATGACGATCCGCACATGAATAATCCATCGATGGGCGTGCGGTAATAACCCCAGCCGGGGAACGGCCGATTCTCAAGGGCTTGATCGCCGGCATATTCGCCGACCATCCAGTCGCCGCAGTACATATTTTTATCATGCCGCTCGATATCGAGCGGCGTGGTCGAATCAGTGGACAATATATTGTTCTCATCCAAATTGGGCGCGAACTTTTGCCAGACGGCAAGCTGTTTTTGAAACCAATCATCGCGCGCCTTATCCCAGTTCTGCGCGTTGCCCCAAAGATTGTAGGTCATCAACTGCCACATGAAAGCCGTCGCCTTGCCCGGCGGCGCCTGCGTCGGATCGTGATAAGACGGCGTGGCGCCGTTCATGAACGGCTTGCGCGG
>Ga0184612_10000647_pt1 | contig 16295 bp, 10 predicted proteins | sample PLM3_60_coex_FD_133163 | JGI IMG/M metagenome (GOLD analysis project Ga0184612, IMG submission 133163) | Groundwater sediment microbial communities from an aquifer in East River, Colorado, USA - PLM3_60_coex | ecosystem: Environmental > Terrestrial > Soil > Riparian zone | place: USA: East... | reverse complement strand
TTCGAGAAGGCCGGGATCCTCAACGTCGAAGGCCGTCGGGTCACCGTTGCAGATCGAAAACGGCTGAAGGGCGCCTCCTGTGAATGTTACGACGTGATCCGGCGGCACTACCTCAAGGTCGGTGAATAGAAGCGTCGGCGCAACCGCCCCTCGGCATCACACTCGCGCCCCGTACCATTTCGAACGGCAGCGGCGCACGAAGGGTTGCACACTACCCGCATGTCGCGCCCATCAACAAGTAACGCAGAACACGCCCGTAGTCTGCTCGGCCGGATCGAGGTCGTCCGGCATCCGTCCGATGTCGACTGAGAAGAGGTGGAACAGGATGGCTGAACTCGACCTCGTCAAAACCGGAATCAGCGGGCTCGACGCCATTCTCTCATGGGGTATTCCGCGGGGAAATGTCATTCTTCTGGAAGGCGGGACCGGCACCGGGAAGACGACCATGGGCGTCGAGTTCGTCTATCGCGGCGCCAGCATGTTCGGAGAACCCGGTATCATCGTCCTGTTCGAAGTCTCGCCCGACAGACTCGTGCGCGATGCGGCGTGCTTTGGGTGGGATCTCCCTGCGCTCGAGCGCCAGCGCAAACTCAAAATCATCTTCACGACACGCCAGGTGTTTCAGCAGGAGCTGCAGCAGGCTGATAGTCTGCTGCTTGAGGAGGCTGGGGAGATCGGCGCCCGCCGCATCTACGTGGACGGCGTGGCCGGCGCCGCCAGCGCTGTCGGCGGTGCGGAGCTTCGCGACTCCTTTCACGTCCTGGTCGAGGGGCTGCAGCGCGAGAACCTCACGGCCGTCTTCGCGGTCGAAGGTAGTGCCATCGACGGGGACCGTGGGATCACGCTGCCCGAAGAATCGATTGCCGACACGGTCGTCCGGTTGAGAATGGAAGAGCGGTTCCGCGCCACGGTGCGGTCGATCGAGATCGTCAAGTCGCGCGGGCACGACTTTCAGATGGGCCGACACTCGTTCCAGATCGTCGATGGCCACGGGCTCGAGGTGTACCGGCGGGTGCAGGCCCCTCGCCGGGCGAGCCGTGACCACGCTGCAGCCTTCGATCCGACGACGCGCGTATCCACAGGCACTCCCGGCCTCGATGCGGTGGTGAACGGTGGCTACTTCCTCGGCAGCACGACGGTCGTTTCCGGGATCTCGGGCGTCGGCAAGAGCGTCATGGGCCTGCAGTACATCGCTGAGGGGGCGCGGCGCGGCGAGCGAAGCCTCATGCTCACGCTGGACGAGCAAGTGGCACAGGTCATCCGCAACGCCAATAGCATCGGGATCGACCTACAGGCGCATATCAAGAGTGGCCTCGTGCGGCTGCAGTACGATGCGCCGCAGGAAATGGAGATTGACCGGCACTTCCACAACATCGAGCAGCTCGTGGAGGAGTTCAAGCCAACGCGGGTGCTGATCGACAGCCTGTCCACGTATGGCGCGAATATGGGGACCGGAGGGCGCGTGTTTCGCGACTTCTTTCACGCGCTCGTCGCGCTGATGAAGGAGCATCAGACGGTGGCGGTGTACAACCACGAGAACCCGGAGATGCTGGGGATGTCGTCGATGATGGGCGATTTCGCCATGAGCTCGCTCGTGGACAACATCCTTCTCATGAATTGGATTGAGCTGGGGGACGCCTTCCGGCTCGGGCTGACCGTGGCAAAAATGCGCGCGAACCCGAATACCCGTTCGACTCACGAGTGCGAGATTCTGGAGGGGCAGGGCCTGCGCGTGCTGCCGCGCCAGATTCCCGGCCCGAGGGCTCTCCCCTTTTCCAGTTACCAAAATCTGATCTCGCGCGCGCCGGTGCGGCGTGTAGACAGCGACGCCGAGTAGGCGCTGAATGGTCAGGGCAAACGACACGCTCTTCGACGTCGCCGTGTGGGAGCCCGCGCTGGAGAAATACGGCGCTGTAACCCACCTGACCGTCGCGCTCTACGGCGTGAGCGAGGAGATGGTCTGCGGACCAGCTCCTGCAACCCCGCTTTACGCCTTGTTCCAGGACCACGGCTACGATCCTGGCTTGTTGACCGAATGCGTCCGGCGATGCCTCGCGCAGACCGAGGATCGCCCGGCGGTCACCGTCGCACAGTCGCACGGTTTGGCGGTTGTCGGCACGTCTCTACTGCTCGAGGGTAGGATTGTCGGGGCGGCCGTGGCCGGCTACGCGCTCGTCGACTTCAGTCAGTCCGCGAACATCGAGCGGCTTGCGCGTCAGGCCGGTCTGCCCTTCAGACACTTATGGAATGTGGCGCGGCAGCAGGCGCCCGTGCCGGAGCGCCGGCTCGTCTTACACGGAGAACTGCTGCAGGTGCTCGGAGACACGCTGCTGCGGGAGAATTACCGAACGCGGCAATACGAAGAAGCGGCGGGGCAATTGACCGTCGCGGCTGCTGTGAAGGACGAATTTCTGGCCGTGTTGTCGCACGAATTGCGATCGCCGCTCACGCCGATTCTCGGGTGGACCAGCAGGCTCAAGCTGGGAAGCGATCCGGCTCAGGTCGCCCGCGCGGTCGAGGTGATCGAGCGCAACGCCCTCCTCCAGCTCAGGCTGGTCGAAGACCTTCTCGAGCTGAATCGCGCCACACGCGGCAAACTGACGCTCGATCTGAAGGTCCACAGCCTGCCCGACGTCGTCCGCAGCGCGATGGACGCGGCGACCGAGATTGCGCAGAAGAGAGACATCGCTGTGCGGTTCGTCGATCCCGCCGAGCCTCTGTGTGTGAGAGCCGACGGGGATCGCCTGCAGCAGGTCTTCAGGAACGTGCTGTTCAACGCGCTGAAATTCAGTCCTGCCGGTGGCGAGGTCACCGTCACGCTCACGAGAGAAGACGATCGCGGCGTGGTTCACGTTCGCGATACGGGAGAGGGCATCGCACCGGAATTCCTGCCATTCGTATTCGAGATGTTCAAGCAGCAGGAAGACGGAACTCGCCGCACACATGCGGGACTGGGCATCGGCCTCGCGCTGGTCAAAAAGCTGGTGGAAGCCCAGAGGGGCACGGTGACGATCGCCAGCGAGGGACTGGGCCATGGCACAGAGGTAACGATTCGGTTTCCTCTCGTTGAAGAAACCGCAGCGGAGGGGCTAGGACCTATCAGTGCGGGGCCGAGTGGCCTGCAGCGGTTGGATGGCCTCTGCATTCTCGTGGTCGATGATGTAGAAGACTCGCGCGAGGTGACTTGCCTGACGCTCGAGCGGCTTGGCGCCGATGTCGTGACGGCGAGGGATGGAGTCGAGGCGCTGGAGACGGTGATGGCCGAGCACGTCGATCTGGTGGTCTGCGATCTCCAGATGCCTAACATGAACGGATTCGAGTTCCTTCACGCGCTGCGCAATTTGGAAGGCCACACGCACCAGCCTGTCATCGCCATTACTGGCCTCGCCAGCAGCGCTGACCATCGGCGCATAAAGGCTGCTGGCTTCGCAGGGCATATCGACAAGCCGTTCGACAATGTCCGCCTTCTTGCGGCGATTGAGGGCGCCATGGCTCGCCGATCCCCGACAGCCTGACACGGGTGGTACGCACGAGCGGTTCGCGCTAACAACGACGAAGACGAGCGGAAGTTGGTGAACGACAGGTCTCAGATCCACCACTCGTGGAACTGAAACGCGTGGGAATTCGGCCGCGAGGCTCGGGTGGGCAGCAGCTTCTGACAGAGATCACAGCAGAAGTGTTGGCTTGTTCTGCCCGCGTTGGCGGTGGTCGCGCTGGTGAGGATTGTCCGGCCGTGGAGCCAAACGCGCTCACACGACAAAGGCAGGGTTTACCGAGCCGTAGCTCGTTCACAGACAGAATCAGGCTCGCCTCCGCGTCTCTTCGCGACGCTACGGCGCGGCATCCTTCGCCTGTATTCATGAGCGAAGGATGGTGGGCGAGATTTTCACGAGTTGGAACCCACTGACCAGCTGGCTTCGTCTACTCGAGGCCTTAAGGCGAGCTGCTTCACTGCTCAGGTGGTTGCGCGAGCTCGACCGGTTAAGGCGCGGGGCTTGAGGGCGATCTTTGATGCGCGGCTAAACTCAACTGCCAGGCTCTCACCATCCCATTACGGTTGAAAATGTAAGGCTTGTCAGCGACCCAGACCTTGCCCTGCACCTTTCGCGCCTGGCAGCGCGGGGCGACCATCGTTGCGCCGCATGAGTTACGAAGAACACGAAACGCGTGAAGGGACACGAAGACACGCGACGAGAATGCTTCTTCGTGACCATCGTGGTCTTCGTGATCGTCGTGAAAGCCGTCGGCACGTCATACCCGAATCAACTGAGCTTGAGCCTCACACTAGAGCGGCTCGACCCCTATCCGCTGTCCGGTGACCGTCCCAGTCGTTGAAAAGAGCAGCGTCCCGTCGAGGGCGAAGATTTCCGTCAGGAATGGTCCGCTGAAGGTATCGCCGCTGACTACGAGGGTTCCGCGGACTTTGTACGTGCCGCTGACGCCCGTCCCCGGGGCTCCGTAGGTCACGCCGACGAAGGTCCCGGCAAACTGGTGGTTGCCGATCCGACGCCACTCGCCATATCCGGGGCTCTCGCTCACGTCACAACTCTGCGCGACGACACCGCCGTCTTTCGTGATCAACGACGGAGTCGTGCAGCCGACCAGGGCCGAGTCGTCGAAGGCGATCGTGACATTCCAGGCGCCGGCGAGCGTCTGGACGTTCGCACTGCTGGGTTTCGCGCTGAGGGCAAGGAGAGCTCCAGACACGAGGACGCTCACGACGACCCCGTTCCACCACATCCGACGCTGCAGAACATTGCGTGGCATGACATTCCTCCTGTGTGTGCCTGCCGGAAGCGCAGGCGTGTCACCCGCAATACCCGCGTCCCAAAACCGGGAGCGCCGTATAATCGGGGACGCCCTCAACATAGGAGTCTTCCGGGTGGCAAGTCCCGCCGAAACACGGAAAGAACCAGGAAAAAGAGCCGACCTTTTCCGCCGCGTTAAGCCGCGCTCGCCTGCCCCGCTCCACACGCGAGGTGTGTTTCATCCGCTATAGCGGGTCGGCTCTCGAGGAGGTGAACATGCCCGCGCGATCCCACCGAACCTATGCGTGCCGGGATGTCGTCCTCGATCTGGACCGGGGCAGCCTGACGCGCGGCGGGCAGGACATCAAGCTGAGGCCGAAGTCCTTTCAGGTGCTGGCCTACCTGATGCAACGACACGGATGTCTCGTGGGTCGGGAGGATCTCGTCCGCGCCGTCTGGCCAGACACGTTCGTCTCTGACGATTCCCTGACGAAGTGCCTCATCGAGATTCGTAAAGCTCTCGAGGACGAGCGGCGCGAGATGGTAAAGACAGTGCCGCGGCGAGGCTACATCTTCGACGGTCCGATCGAAGAGCGGGGCTTCGGCGTCGACGTTCTCTCGACTCGCGCGGAGCAGCGCACGGTACTCCCCGAGCGCGAAGCCCCGCTCCAGCCGCCGCGATCTGGGCCAAGCGTTCTGTCGTTCCCCACGCGGTGCGAGCACAACCTGCCGGCGCAGCTCACGAGCTTCGTTGGACGCGCTCACGAGCTCGTCGAGGTTGTCAGGCTTCTCCGGACGGAGCGACTCTTGACGTTGACCGGCGCCGGTGGATGCGGCAAATCCCGGCTCGCGCTCGAAGCTGCCTGGACCCTCATCCCGGACTTCGCCGACGGCGTGTGGTTGACGGAACTGGCATCACTTGGGGAGGAGCGGCGGGTCGCCGACGCCGTGGCGAGGTCCTTCGGCCTGCGGTCCGAAGGCGAGAAGCCGATGCTCGAGCGCCTGAGCGAGCATCTAAGAACGCGGTCGATGCTGCTCGTGATCGACAACTGTGAGCATCTGCTCGGCGCCTGCGCAGAGTTGGTCACGGAGGTGCTGCGGTTGAGTCCGGAAGTGCGGTTTCTCGCGACCAGTCGCGAGCCCTTGCGGATCGCCGGGGAATGCGCGTGGAGAGTTCCGTCACTCTCACTTCCTGCCGCTGACGGTCGTGCGGAAGATGTCACGCAGGCCGAAGCGGTCCAGTTGCTGATCGCGCGTGCATCGGCTGTTGATCCCTCGTTCGGGCTCACGGTGGACAACGCCCGCACGGTCGCGGGCATTTGTACGCGTCTCGATGGAATCCCATTGGCCATCGAGCTGGCCGCTGCGCGCGGCAAGGTGCTGACCCTCGATCAGATCGCTGCACGACTGGACGACCGCTTCCGGCTGCTCGTTGGTGGCAGTCGAACGGCACTTCCACGTCAGCAGACGTTGCAGGCCACCATTGAGTGGAGCCACGACCTGTTGACGGAGTCCGAGCGGCAGCTGTTCCGGTGGCTCTCGGTGTTTGCGGGCGGCTGGACGCTCGAGACAGCGACCGAGGTCTGCAGCGACACCCACGACGAGTTCGAAACGCTCGACGCTGTCTCGGGACTCGTGGACAAGTCACTGGTCTTTGCAGATGACGATGAGCTGAGCGGCCGGCGCTTTCGCATGCTGGAGACGGTGCGGCAGTACGGTCAGGATCGGCTGCGCGACTCCGGCGAGTACTCCGAGGTTCGCGAACGCCATCTCGCCTGCTTCCGTCGACTCGCGGGTGCGGCCCGGCACGAGCTGAAGGGCCCGGACCAGTCGGTGTGGCTCCGACGATTGCGTCGGGAGCACGACAACTTCGCCGGCGCGCTCGGATGGAGCGAGGCCGCGGCTGACGGGGCCGACGCCAGTCTGGAGCTGTCGGCCGGACTGTACCTGTTCTGGTTCAAGCATGGACACCTCTACGAGGCGAGACGGTGGCTGAAACCTGCGCTCGCTCGGCCCGCTTCCGAGACGGCGGAGGTCAAGAGCCTCACCGCAGAATGCTGGTTCGCGCTTGGCCTCAGCACGATCCTCACTGGAAGCGCCGACGAGGGCCGCCACTACCTTGAAACCAGTCTCCGGCTCGCGCGCGAGCTTGGCGACGACGGTCTGGCCGTCGTGGTCCTGCGGATGTTCGTTCAAGGGCTTGCGGAGGTTGAAGAGATCGAGGCTGCGGAAAGCTGCGCCGCCGAGGCCCTCGCGATCGCCGAGCGCCTCAACAGGCCGTGGGAGAGAGCCGTGGCGCTGGGAAGTGCCGGCATCCTTCATCGCGCCAAATGCCACTACGAACCGGCGGCGCAGTACTTCCAGCAGGAGCTGGCGACGTGGCGACTGTCCGGTGACGCCTGGATGATTGCGGCATCGGCCTCCGATGCAGCCGAGGCCGAGTTGCAGCGTGGGAACATCGACGCTGCTCGAGCTCTCACGCTGGAAATGCTGCGGACCGCGGACCCCGAGGATGCCCCGACCCTCGCATGGAACCTGGAGATTTTCGGCCGCGCGCTCGCGGCGGCGGGATCCGGACTGCTGGCGTCACGCGTGTGGGGGGCGGCCGAAGTGGTGTACGAGCGCATTGGCCTGACAACGCCTCGCTACTGGGTGACCGCGTACAAGCAGGCGCTCAACGCTGCTCGAGCCGCCGTCGGAGACGAGCCGGCGTTCACGGCCGCCTGGCAGGAGGGTCGCAGGATGACACCAGCGGAGGCGATGGCCTGCGCGACTGAAGCAGACGGGGCCTTGAATGATGGCTAACGGCTTCAAAACTCTTTTGGGACAGACATCCGAGGAAGAGATGCAACCGAAGGTCCGGACTAAAATGCGCAGGAAATGTGTGAGCGGACCCTCAGGTGTCGCAGTATTTCAATTGCGCGGTGTCTTAGTGCAGATTCTGAAAGGCATGCTCGGCTTGCGGTCCACTTTCGCAGCTGGAACTGACGCAGCGGCGCTACGGTAGACACCTCCGCGTGGCTTGCCAACCGTAGCTCACGCTCTCGTTGGCAAGCGTGAGCGGAGGCTGGTGGACCACACTTTCACCAGTTGGAACCGCCTGTCCGCCTGGCTGGGGCGGATCGACCGTCTCCGACAGACCGCCTAGCCGAGCACGCGGGTTAGCAACATTTCGGTGTCTCGCGGGCCGAATAGAATCGCTCGGAGCCCTTCAAAGAGCGACGTTGAACGAGTCAGCTCGCCGCAAATGAGACCTGAGAGTCAACGCGTGGCGCTGCGCTGCTGCGAGTCGTTTTGCATCATCCAGATGTTGCCTGTCGTCTGCGTCAGCGTCACGTAGAGATAGCCGCCGCGCACGTCGTTGGTGACCCACGCGCCGGTCACTGCCCGCAGCCGCGGCTCGTGCAGGTGCTGAACCGCGCGCGGCGCGCCGACCGGTCGCATCGTCTTGGGATCCAGCGGCTGCACCCAGGCGCAGAAGGCGCCGTCGCGAAACGAGAAGTGATAGACGCCGTGGCCGTCGGGTGCCCAACTTGGTTGGATTCCGAAGTCAGTGACGATCGGGATCCACTTCTCGAACACGATCGAATCCCCCGTAACGGCAGACACCGCGTAGATCTGCCGCAGCGTCGGCGCATTCGTCGTATGAAAGATCACCCAGTGGCCGTCAGGCGAGAAGCGAGGCTGGTTCAGGTCCCACGTAGGGTGCGACGCCAGTGGCGTCTCCTCTCCCGATCGCACATCGCGAATGAGGAGCCGTTTGGGATGGCCTCTGCTGATGACGATTCGTGATCCATCAGGGGCCCAGGCGCCCAGTTCGCAGTCGTCGCATAGCGACTCGCGGTGACCACCGCGTGCCGGCACGAGCGATACCTCATTTCGAGGTCTATCGTGGCTGATCGCCACGATTGTCCCATCCGGGCTGATGCGCGCGAAGGCCGCGTTGGGGTCCACGATCTCGTGATCGCGTCCCGACTCCAGCTCGCGGAGCCAGATCGCGTCGTGGCCGCCGCGCCACGCCATATACGCCAGCGTTCGTCCGTCATCGCTCACATTGATCACGCGATCGCGCCCAACGTCGTCGGTGATGCGCTCCATCGGCCCCGCGGCCATGCCAGTAGCGGGATCGAGGCGCACTCGCCACACATCGACGTTTTCGACGAGGCTCGTGAAAGCGATACGGCCGCCGCTCGCGAGAACAGGGCTGCGTTCGATCGCCGTGCCGAAGGTCAATCGCTCGGGATGACCTGCGATGCGGCCATCGTTTGCCGCGAGCTTGATTTTCCAGAGGTTCGATCCGCCGCTCCCGGTGCTCGCCAAGATCACGGAGTCGTCTCTCGGATCCCAATCGCCGGGTACGGGGGCGCCGGTCACGCCACTCTTCTGGAGAGCGTCGAGCGCTCCTGTGCGGATGGCATGGCCGCCGCCGCGCGACGTCAGATACCAATCGAGCGCCCTCGGGGGGTCGCTCGCGTCCGGCTCGCCGAGAAATAAAATGTGTGTGCTGTCTGGCGCCCAGATACCGAATCGGGCGCTCGCGAAATCGGACGCCAGTGTACGCGGTTCGCCACCGGTGGCAGCGACGAGCTGCAGGGTCGCGCTGGCATGCGCGGCCCCGCCGAATAACGCGCTCCATAAGGGCATACCCGTCCAATAGAGCACCCACCTGCCATCCGGCGAGAACCTCGGTGTTCGCGCCCGCGCGACTTGGGCGAGCGGGCGAGATTGGCCGCCGCGCGCGTCGATGACGTAGATGCCGCCAACTTCGCGCTTCACGTAGACGAGCGAGCGGCCGTCGGAGGAAAACGACGGCTCGGCTTCGTCGCCCTGATCGAATGTGATCTGCGTCGCGCTGCCACCGGCGACCGGCTGCACCCAGATGTCCAACCCTGTGCCGCCGTGACGATCCGACGCGTACGCGATGAGCGACCCGTCGCGCGAGAGCGCCGGATCGATGTTGAGGCCTGACGTCGATGTCAGTTGAGTCAGCCCGAGGACGACTGATGGCGGCGAAGTTTTGCGCGGTGACGCGTCGTCGCGGATCGTGAGCGCAATCGCCGCGCCCGCGACCGTCAGCGTCAGGAGCGCCACCGTCCAGCGCGTGCTCTCCCCCGGCCTTTGCGCTTCAGGCACTGCCGTGTGCGGATCGTCGAGCGCATGCGCCGTGTGGACGGGGGTGGCGAAAGGTCCGGACTCAACCGCCGCGATGAAGCGGTAGCCGCGGCGCGGAATCGTTTCGATGAACCGCGGCGCCGACGCCGAATCGCCGAGCGCCTCGCGCAGCCGTTTGATGGCGGCGTTGAGGCCGTGTTCGAAATCGACGAACGTGTCGTCGGGCCAGAGTACGCCGCGCAGCTCGTCCCGCGTGACGAGCGATCCGCGCTCGCGGATGAGCATGGCCAGCACGCGGAACAGCTGATCGGGCAGCACGATGCGGCTGCCGTCCTTCCAGAGCTCGCCCGTCCGGGTGTCGAACTCGATGCCGGCGAAGCGGAGGCGATCGGTGCCTCGATCGGCCGTTTGCATGGCGCCAGCGCTCATTGTCACTCGCTTTTCACCTCGATTGCACCTGCCGGTCATTGAGCACCAGGTGTTACGCGCCTATAACGGGGCCCAGAATGGTCCGTTCACCAGGAGGCAGCCATGACACGATCCGCGCGAACAGGGACAAGCAAACGTGGGATCTTCATTTTGACCCTGTTGGGTCTCTGCTATTCAGTGGCAGCCGGCACTGAGGGCGGCAGCAAATCGACCTCAAAGATCGGCGAATGGGGAGGGTGGTCTGAGCCCATCAACGTTGGCCAGCCGCTGAACACCCAATATAACGATATGTATGCGATTCTCACAGCCGATGGGCTGACCGTTTATTTTACGTCGGATCGTCCTGGTGGACTTGGCGGAGACGACCTCTGGGTTTCTCGGCGCGAGAACACTGACGCATCTTGGGGAGACCCGGAGAATCTCGTCGTCTTGAATAGCGCCTCTAACGACTCGCTATCGGTGTTTAGTACTTCTGGAAACATCATGTACTTTCACAGTGACCGCCCGGGCGGGTGCGGCGTCGGCGATTTGTGGACATCTCGAGCGAAACCTGGCGGCGACGCATGGACCGCTCCGGTGAATATGGGCTGTGTTGTCAATACTGCAAGCACCGAGATTGCCCCGGCCTTCTATGCGAATGACGACCGCGGTCTGTCGACGATCTACTTCGGCAGCAATCGACCCGGCGGGATCGGTGGTTTCGACGTGTACGAGACGTGGACAACGGACGGGGACTTGGAGAGCGCTGCCTGGGGGCCCGGCGTGCTCGTTCCGGAACTCAGCAGCCCGAAACGCGATACGCGTACGTTCGTGAGACGGGATGGCCGCGAGGTCTTTATTACGACGGATCGCGATTTCGGTGTGGGAGGCCTCGATATCTGGGTTGCCGCGCGGGAGGACTCTTCACATCTCTGGTCCACGCCAGTCAATCCCGGCGCCCCCCTCAACAGTACCGCAGATGATGGATCACCTGCTCTGTCCAGGGACGGTAGAACACTTCATTTCTTCTCGACCCGTCCGGGTGGGTTGGGCGGCAGAGATATCTGGTTGACCGTAAGAACCAAGCTCTGATCGGCAGGCGCTGCACGATATGCGTTTCAGCAGCATTCTCTTGTAGCGTCGCGCAATCGTCGGATCCAGCAGGTTCGACTCCTGACTTCAGGTATCGCTAGAACTGATGCGCGCCCCGTCGCGTCGCTTCGCGACGCTATGGGGGACAACCTCCGCGTGTCGACGGGAGAGCGGAGGTTGGTGGACCAGAACAGCGGCAGTTGGAACCTCATTCGCGAATGGCTCAGGCGTGTTGACGGGCTTCGACCGGCCGCTAGCGTTTGAGCCAGCTTTCCCGGATCTTCAACTGTTCCGCCGTCGGCGACTGGCTCTCGACGATCCGGTAGTTGGCGAGCTCGACGAACTTGACGGTCATGTCCAGTTCCCGTTCCTCGCCACCGCGCCGGATCCTGAGCCTGATGTTCTGACCCAACTTCTCGTTGAGGAGACGGAAGATCGTCCCTGCGGGCTGACCCTCGAGAGTCTGGCCATCGACGCGCACGATGAAGTCGTCCTGCTGCAAACGGGACGTCGCGGCATCGGAGCCGGGAGGGAAACCAGTCACCCGGCCCAAGGTATCCAGGTTCACGCCCAGAAAGGGAATCTTTCGTGTCGCGCGTTCGAGCTGATACCCGGCGTAGCCGAGAAACGTGTCATAGGGCGGCACGTCGGTGCCGGAGACGTACCGGCTGAAGAAGTTTTCGTACGAATGCCCGGAGATTCGGTTGACGACTCGAACGAGATCCTCGGTGCTGAATCCGCGGCCGCGCTGGTAGAAGTCGGTGAAGAGCGTCCGCATGACCTCGTCCAGTCCTTGTGCGCCATTGGTGTCGTGACGAATGGAGAGGTCGAGGAGCGTGGCGATATTCCGCCCCTGCGAGTAATAGGAAACGCTGAACGGAGGCGGGCTGTTATAGCCGAGCCACGTGGACGTGGACGAGTCCGCCGCGGAGATGTAGCGCCGCGCCTCGTTGCCCTCCACTTCCCCGATCGCCCTGGCGGCGTCGCCGACGAAGCCCTGGGCGCCCCTCAACCCGGCGCGAAACAACACCAGGCCGGTGTAATAACTGGTGAAGCCCTCGGACACCCACAGCAGCGGCGTCTCGTTCTCCCTCGAGTAGTCGTAGGGCCACATCTGTACCGGACGGATCCGCTTGACGTTCCAGACGTGAAAGAACTCGTGCGAGGCCTGCCCCACCATGTCGTCGGGCAGCGGCAGCGCGTCGGGGTTCCAGAGGGCGACGAACGAGTTCTGGTGCTCCAGTACCGAGCAACTCGCTTCCGCGGCCCGGAAGAAATAGAAGTACACAAACTTCTTGTACGGGAGCCCGCCGAAGATCCTGCCCTGCGTTTCCGCCAACTTCGTGAGGTGGCCGATCAACGTGCGGGTCTTCTCCGCCGAGAACACGCCCGCGGGGTTGGCGACGAAGTCGTGCGGCTTGCCCTCGACCATGAACCGGGTCACTTCGAACTGTCCCATCAGCGTCGGCTGATCGACAAGCGTGTCGTACTCGGGCGCCGTGAAAACCGTAGGGTCGGCCGTCTCGTCAAGTCCGCTGGCGATTCTCCAGCCGCTCGGCACATCGAACCGCACCACGCTCGGCCTCGATCGATGACCCTCGGGCAGCAGGAAGAGCTGCGTTCCCGTGAAGAACGCGTAATCGGGCGCGATGCGCGCCTGATTCGCGGAGAGCACGTTCGCCAGGTAGTCGAACTCGACGGTGACGCGCGAGATCCCCTTCGTGTCGATTCGCCACGTCTGCTTGCGGACCTGCGCGGGCCGCAGCTCGCGGCCGCCCGGCTCGGTGACTCGGAAGCGAAAGATGTTCTTCGCGTAGTTCTCGATCACGTACCAGCCGGGCGACCAGACCGGCAGCGACAGCTCGAGCGCCGGCTGGTTGATGTTCCTGATGTCGGTGGTGACGTGAAAGAGCTGACCCGGGATGTCGGCCACCTTCACCGTGTACTCGATCGCGAGCCCGCGATCCTGCGCCATCGCCGCAGGCGCGACGAGGACGCTCAGAGACCAGGCGAGACACCAGATCAGCGTGCGCATCAGCGTGCTCCTAGAACAACAGACGCGCGGCAATCATCGGCGCCAGCATCATACCGGCGATGAGCAGCCATGCGCGCGAGTTTCCCATGCTCAGGGTGTAGCCAAAGCCAACACGTTTCTCGACCCACATGGCCGGGTCGCGTGCGCGGCAAGGCGGCTGATCATGCTGTTATGCGGCGCGAACAGGCTCGTACTCGTGTTCCGCCAAGGGCGACTCTCCAAGGTCGGCAAGCAGCAAATTCAGGCGCTCAAGAGCGACTGCCTGGGGAGCAGTGATCTCGACTCCGATCGGGCGACCCGTAACGCCGTAGTCGACAATGAGCAGCCCGTCCGGGGAAGCCACCGTCCTCGCGCTCTTCTCACCAGTGGCGTGGGATAGATGCAGGTACGCGGCGAACGGCCGCCCCTTGCGATACGTGACTTGAAGAGAGCGTTCGGTCATTCTGACACCCCGTACACAGTCACGACGACGAGCACCTTGGCGTCGGCATCCGGCTCGACTATCACGATCCACGGGCTCTGCAGGTGGCGAACGTGGATCATGAATCTGCCCTCCACGACGTTGGGCTCGAAGCCCGTGGCTTTCTCCAGCATAGCGTGGACTTCGACTTCGGTCACGCCTCGTTGCTCCATTCGCAATTCGGCGTGGCCGGTGAACGAAAGGTCCCAGTTCCACCACTCAGGGAAGGTGGGCATGAGGTGTTTGGTCGGCCGAATCGTAGCACCCAATCACGGCGCTCAGAGGTCGCGCTGAGGCCATCCGGCGCACGACCCACGAGGCCGCCTTTCTCCTCCCTGGCTCGCACGTCTTGGGTCCAACTGCTGACGCCGCGAGGGGGGCCGCGACAAAGAGCGGTGGATGGCGCAGTTCGGGAACGCTAAGTTGTCAGTCGAAACCGATGCGCGACCAACCGGCGTCCGCGAAGGCTGCTGTCGCAAGTCTCTACACACCGACGATCTGCAAGCTGAGAGGCAGAACAACAAGCGCGGCGTTCTGTGCCGCGCACGAAACGCACTTAGCCGGTGTCACTGATGGAGCGGGGGCGTGAGCAACCCCCCACCTTTGACGGCCGTGCCGCCCCGAGGCCGTCCCGGAGGGTTGCTCACGCCCCGGTGCCGGTGTCGCACAACGCTGCCAGAACAGCGGATGATCTGCGCGCCGTTTGCGATTGCGTTGACCGCGCGTACTCGTCGCAGATCGCACACGGAACGCGATGCACTTTGGACCCCGATTCCGCGGCGGTTCTCGACTGCATCGGCGATCACATGATCAGGATCGAGCTGTGCTCGGCGTCGTCAAGGCTCTCGCTGCGTTCGACCCTACGGGCTTCGGCCTTGACGACGCCTGCGCGCAGCTCGAAGGTAGCACTTATGTGATGACCGAGGAAGTTCGTCGCATCATCGCATCGTTTCGTATTGACCAGACTGGCGCGACGGGCATATCGTGAAGTTCTCGTCGGTGCCAACGCGCACCCCTCCGCAGTCGGATCCGATGCGGAGCGCTGCAACCACCGCTCTCAGAGCAACGCTGCAGCTCCTTCAACAGCGAACTGATCGATCGATTGGTCGCCCGCTCGCGCAACCACCGCGCCTGACCACACGTCACGCGCTTTGCTCTCGGCGTCACGCCCAGATCCGCCTCATCGACATCAGCGCGCCGGCACACCCGGCGCGCTGGAGCGCGCAATCCAGCACAACACGAATCGTCTGACTCGCGTCCGCTGGGAGCGCCTATGGAGTTCATCGAAAGTACGGATGATCGGCCGGAGCCGATCTCGATCGAGCGTGTCGCGATTTGCTCGGCGAGGAAGCGGAATCGATGACAGATCAGGAGGTTGCGTTGATCCGCCGACACGCGGAGACGATGGCGTTTATCGTCGTCGAGATGTACCAAGAGGGTTGTCGGATCTCCGAGTAGAAGTCGTGCCTCGGAAACGCAACTTGCTCGAGCAGACGAATGGATCTACGCTGCCAACCATGGTCGGCGCGGTAATCTACGTGCGCGTCAGCACGAAGGAGCAGACCGAGAATCTCAGCCTGCCGACCCAGCTTCGCGCCTGCGAGGAGTACTGCCGCCGCCAGGGATACGAGATCCTCGAACGCTTCCACGAAGAAGGCGAGAGCGCCAAGTCCACGGATCGCAGCCAGCTTCAGAGTCTGCTCACGTACTGCCGGTTGAACAAGGGGCGCGTGCATTTCGTGGTCGTGTTCAACTTGACGCGATTCGCGCGGGACAAGTACGACCACTTCGCGCTGCGCTCGCACCTGCAATCGCTCGGAATCTCGCTGCGTTCGGCAACGGAGCCGATCGACGACACGTCCACGGGCAAGCTGATGGAAGGCGTGCTGGCTGCATTCGCGCAGTTCGACAACGACTGTCGCTCAGACCGGACCCGCGCCGGCATGAAGGCGGCGCTGGAGGTTGGGCGGTGGACGTTCCTGGCGCCGATCGGGTACTTGAACGCCCCGCGCGCGATGGGCAAGAGCCTGATGCCCGATCCGGAGCGCGCGCCGTTCGTGCGGCGAGCGTTCGAAGAGTACGCAACCGGTCGATTCACAAAGGAACAGCTCCTCCAGCAGGCCGAGGCATGGGGCCTGACTAACCGGCGCAGTCGGCCGCTCACGTCGCAGGCCATCGGCGTGCTGCTGCGGAATCAGCTCTACGCCGGCATCGTGGACGTTCCGGAGTACGGCGTTCGCGGAAGGCGCGGTGACTTCGAGCCGCTGATCACTGAGGACCTGTTCTACCGCGTGCAGGCGGTCTTATCGGGGCGACTTCCGAGCACCACGCCACAGCAGCGGGCGCACCCGGACTTCCCATTGCGCGCCTTCGTGCGCTGCGAGTCCTGTGGTCGAGGCCTCACCGGCAGCTGGTCGAAGGGCCGAAGCGAGTACTACGC
>Ga0184612_10000646_pt1 | contig 16296 bp, 18 predicted proteins | sample PLM3_60_coex_FD_133163 | JGI IMG/M metagenome (GOLD analysis project Ga0184612, IMG submission 133163) | Groundwater sediment microbial communities from an aquifer in East River, Colorado, USA - PLM3_60_coex | ecosystem: Environmental > Terrestrial > Soil > Riparian zone | place: USA: East... | reverse complement strand
GCAACCGCATATCGTCTCTGACTTGCCAATCGGAATCAGTGACGGGCCGGCGCGTCGCGATGAATCCGGACTCTGTGCAGCCATAGATTTCCAGAATGGATGCGCCGAGCCGCTGCTCGGCCTGGCGCGCGAGATCGAGCGACAGCGGCGCCGTCGCGCACATGATGAGATCGATCGGCGGAAATTCCGTCGATGACAGGACCAGCGCCCGCAGATGGACCGGTGTCGTGACTAGACAGCGCGGCGACGGCGTTTTCGCCAGCGCTGCACGGACATCGGCAGGGAACAGCGGCCGGCTTGCCTCCATCGCAGCGCCGCCGAACAATTGGGGCGCGATAGTGGTCTCATAGCCGTAGCTGTGCCCGGAAGGGACGGTGGCAACCACGGTCGTGCCATGGCCGTCCGGCCAACCCGCGCGCCGGGCGAGGGCATCCGCGCCAACCATCAGCGACTTCCAGGATTTCAGCGTCGCCTGAGGCGTGCCCGTGCTGCCGGAACTGAAGGCATGGGCGACGATGCGCTCGACATCCACCTTCGGCAAATCTCCGCGCATGGCCTGGCCGCCGCCGGAGAAGCGGACGGCGTGGGTCGGTAACGTGCCCGCAGGTAATGATCCGTCATGGATGACATAGGGCGATGGATAGGCGGCGGCGAAGGATTCCAACGAGCCGGTGGCCGGGCTGCCGGGAAACAGGCTCGTCTGACCGCGGATGATCGCGGCGGCGAAAGCCACGAGGAAATTGTAGCGGTCTTCGCAAAGATTGATGGCGAAGGCCGCGTCCGGAAGCGCCGCCGCGCCGGCGAGAGCGTCGGCCAAAAACTCCACCTGCGTGATCGCGACGCCCTTGCGCAGGGCGATCACCCGGTCTGCCTGAAAGCCGCGAATGAGTTCAGCCATGCCGCGGGTTATCGCCTTGAGTTTCGTGGGCCGGCTGCGGCAGCCAAGCCTGCGGATGGAGTATCAGCGTCAGTGTGCGCAGAGGCGATGCGCGCCCCTCCGTGCCATAGCGGTAGGCTCGATAGGCATGCTCGCCCAGGAAGAAGCCCACCGTGAGCAGCGGCAGCAGGACGAAGGCGATCCAGGACCACAATTCGATATCGCCCGCCACGGCCGCTGCAAGTGAGGCCGCCGTGGCGAAAGCAAACAGTATCGTCCAGAGTATCGTCAGCCCTCGCGTGTAGCGAATGAACTTGGGCGCGACATAACCGATTTCGAAGCGCCTGAAGCGGGTGATCAATGGCTCCCGGCCCGGCATCAATGTATGGCCGAAGAGCGCCAGCAAGGCTGCATTCACGACAACCGACGGGGCCAGCAGCAAGGCAACCGCCGAGGCATATCCGGCCAAGATCGCCGCGAGCGCTGCCAGTAATGCGCCGATCGCCACAAGCCAGACACTGCGCCGCCCGGCGCCGGCCCGCCAGTCGATCGCAAGATTGGCGCCGGCATAGCCGAGGCCCGCGATGACGGCAACGGCATCGGCCTGCCTGACGATTGCCACGTGGATTATCAGGAGGCTGACGATTGCCAGAGCAATGCGGCCTTCCGGTCGGTGACGCCACATGGTCATTTCCGGCGATGCTTGTCGATGAATTCCGTCAAGGCGCGCAGCGATGCAAAGATCTTGGGCGTTTCCGGATTGTCGGCTTCGATCTCGATCCCGTATCGCCGGGAAATCTCCATCGCCAGTTCCAGCGCGTCGATCGAATCAAGGCCCAGCCCGTCGCCGAACAGCGGATCGTCAGGCGCGACCGTCTCCGGCGCGATTTCCAGGTTCAGCGCGGAAACGATCAGCTCCGCGATTTCAGCATGGGCGGTCTTAGTGATTTCTGTTGTCATATGTACCCGTTATTCGGCTGCGCTCTCGACGCTCTTCATGACTTGGACATTCCGGCGCCATTGGCGAGATTGCTCCCAGGACTGCAGACAGAAGAGATAGTAGACGGCTTTGAATGCCATGATCCGGATCGTGCGCGAGAGCGAAGGAGTGGTGTCGCCGGAGAGGATGGATATGGCCGCTGATTTAAGCCGCAGCGGATTCCCCTCGGTCGTAATCAGGCGCTTCATCCCCGGACTCGTGAACCTATAGATGAACCAGCTATAGACACGCAACCATCGGCGGACCCGCCGCTGATGATCCGCCATACGCCGCCGACGGCTGCCCGGGTCTCTCAGACAAGCTGTGATGGTCGCAGCGCCGGAACGCGCGCCGGACATGGCCAGGAACACGCCTGTGGAAAAAACTGGGTCGATGAAGGCGTAGGCGTCTCCGATCAGGATGTAGTTCTTGTCGAACATCCGTTTCGATGCATAGGAGAAATTACCCGCCGTCATCACATCCGTGGCCAGCGCCGCGCCGCGCATCCGGTCGGCCAGTTCGGGGCATAGCCCCAAGGTGTCCAGCAAGAACTGCTTGATCGGCACTGACCGCGACTTCAGATAGGCGGGCCGGCAGACCGCGCCTATGCTCATCCGGCCGTCGCGCAACGGAATGAACCAGTACCAGCCGTGCTCGAAGAAATACATGCTGATGTTGCCCGCCTCTTCTCCGTCGCGACGGGAGACATTGTCGAAATGCGCGAAAATCGCGGCGCTCTCATGGTCGGGATTCTTGACCTTGAGATTCAGGCGATTGCCCAGAAATGTATCCCGGCCGGACGCGTCGACCAGGAAGCGGGCCTGCCATGTCTTGGTTTCGCCCGTTTCGTTCCGGCTCTCGACGATCGCCTTCTCGTCGCCGTCGAATCGAATAGCCGTGGCCTTGGTACGCTCGTGAACGATGACTCCCGCCTGTTCGGCATGGCGCAGCAGCACTTCGTCGAATTCGGCGCGCTTCACTTGATATGCCGTGGGCGGCGAGGGCTCCAACGCCCGGGAAAAATCCGCAACGACGTGGGTTCTCTCGCCCGGAAGCGTAAAATCGGCGCCGCGCTTCAGGACGCCGATCGCCCGGACCTTCTCCGCCACGCCCAGCTCCTCAAAAATCGGCAGATTGCGCGGCAGCAGCGACTCGCCGATATGGAAGCGCGGATGCTCGTCCTTTTCCAGTAAGACGACGTGCCATCCGTCGCGGCGCAGGAAGGTGGAAACGGTCGACCCAGCGGGGCCGCCGCCGATAACGAGCACATCGCAGTTCTCTGGAGAGGTTTCAACTTGCTGCATCAACGGTTCCGCGTACTGGTCATCTCGTTAAACTATTCCTCGGTCCGAGATGGCGCAGCCATCCAGAATTGTCGGCGGTGGCCAATTCTACCCGAGCCGGCCGGTTTCTTCTACGGCCAGAAAAGCCGCGTTAACCTATGATGGAATTGATCTTTATGAAAGTGTTCAACTCTGTAAACTGAATCCATGATTCGATCCGAAATCGTCGAGCTACTGCGTCTGCGGGGCAGTGGCCAGCAGGAACTGTTCCAACGCGCCCGGATGGTACGCCGAAGCCATTTTGGCGACGGCGCGACGGTGCGAGGGGTTATCGAGGTTGCCAGCGCCTGTGTCCAGAACTGCAGCTATTGCCCGATGCGGCTGGATAACCGGATGCCACGTTACATCTACCGGTCTGATCGTATCGTCGAATTGTCCCGCCATATCCATGCCGCCGGCATCAGAACCGTCTCGCTGCAAGCCGGCGATATTCCCCGGACGACCCAGACGGTGGGTGAGGCGATTCCGGAGATGCGCCGCTTATTTGGGCAGGATGTGGATATCCTGCTGGTGCTCGGCGACAAAAGCCGGGACGAATATGCCTATCTGCGGGAGCAGGGTGCGACCAGCTATATTCTGAAGCACGAAACCTCGGATCCCCACCTCCACCTGGAGCACCGGTACTACGCCCTGGAGGATCGGCTGGCGCGGCTGGAGGACCTGCTGTCCCTGGGCTATCGCGTCGGCACCGGGACCATCGTCGGGTTGCCCGGCCAGACCCTGGAGATCCTGGCGGATGACATCCTGTTGGCCCGGTCGCTTGGGGTCCAGATGTGCAGCGCTTCTCCCTTTGTGCCGGCGGCGGGCACGCCCCTGGCCGATGTCGAACCAGGCGGTGTGGATGTCACACTGAATGCCCTGGCGGTCATGCGGCTGATCATGCCGGGCGCGCTGATCCCCAGCGTCAGCGCATTGCAGAAGCAGGCGGCGGGGGCGCAGGCCCTGGGATTCGCGGCCGGCGCCAATGTCATCACCGTCAATTTCACACCCGATGGCGACCAGGCCAATTATCCGATCTACGGCTCCGACCGCTTCATTGTCGGCCGCGACTATGCGGCGCAGGTGCTGCGCGAAGCAGGCTTGCGGCCGGATGTGGCGGAGCAAAGGCCGGCGGCCCGCGCCGGCCGGGCCAGTTCCTAGGACCGGCGGTCCTTGGCGCGGAGCGACCGGAACAGCGCCGCCGGATCCATGCCGCGGGGAATCAGTTTCCCCGCCACCATCTTGGTGATCCGGCCGATATCCCGCACCGGATGAAAACGGGTCTGATGCCAGTGGTTGTCCGGATAGTGGATGACGATCCGGACATAGGACACGCCATACCCCGCCCGCACGGCGTTGATCAGGAATTCGCTCTCGAAGACGAAGCCGTGCTTGGGGCTGTGGCGGGCGTCGATGGTTTCCAGCAGCTTGCGCGGATAGAGCCGGAACCCCGATTGGGTGTCCTCCAGATACACGCCACTGGCCCAGGAAATCCAGAAATTGGCGAAGCGGTTGGCGCAATAGCGTACGATGGGAATCTCCGCCTTGTTCCAGAGGCGGGAGCCGACGATCACATGCTCCGGCTCGGCGCGATGGGCATCGATGAACAGCGGAATCTCCTCGGGCCGGTGCTGGCTGTCGCTGTCCAGGGTGATCACCGCGTCCGCGCCTCTGTTCAAGGCGAGTTCGAACCCCCGCACCAGGGCGCTGGCCTTTCCGAGATTGCGATCATGGCGCAACAGAGTGACGGGCAGATCCTTAATCAGATCGCCGGTACCGTCGGTCGAGCCATCGTCGATGACGATCACGTCGTCGATGTGCCGCAACGTGCGCTGCACCACGTCGCGGATCGACAGCGCCTCATTATAGGCGGGAATGACGGCAAGGAGATTCATGGCGGACATACTGCACGCAAGGCGCTGGCGCCCGCAACGGATCACAAGGCCTGGACTGTGACCAGACCTTCTTCCTTTAACCTTTCCATCCGGTTGCGCAGCGGCTTGCCAAAGGAGGGCGCGTCGATCTCGAACTCATCGCCGGGCGCGGTCTTGACTCCGGCGGCGAAACTGAGAACCGCGGCGCCGAAAAAATGTGCATGAAGATCGCCGGGACGGCGGAAGATGCGGTACTTGAAGTGGTGATGCTCCAGGTTGGCCACGGTATGGGACATGTTCGATTCGCCAGAGAGAAAATCGTCCTCCCAGATCGTGGCACCGTTCCGGATGACCCGGGTCTTTCCGCGGACGTCCTGCGGCAGGTCTCCCAGCAGCAGTTCCGGCCCGAGGGCGCAGGACCGCAGCTTCGAATGGGCGAGGAACAGATAGTTCTGCGCCTCCGTGACGTGATCGGAAAACTCATTGCCGAGGGTGAAGCCGAGACGGAAGGGCTGCCCCGTCTTGTCGAGGATGTAAATGCCGACCACCTCCGGCTCCTCCGCGCCGGCCAGGGCGAAGGCGGGCATCTGCAGGGCTGAGCCCGGCGGCACGACGCTGAGCCCGGTTCCTTTGAAGAACCATTCAGGCTGGACGCCGATCTTGCCGGCCGGCGGCTTTCCGCCCTCGATCCCCATGCGGAAGATCTTCATGGAGTCAGATTCCGGAGCGTTCGAACTCTGGGCCATGGTGTGCATCTTGTTACGCGCGGCGGCGCTGCCGGTATGAGTCAGGCCGGTGCCGGTGATGAGCAGGCGGGCCGGATCCGGATGATCGATCGGCGTCAGCACGCGGCCGGCCTTTAGCAGTGCTGCATAGTCGACCGGCTCGCCGCCGACCAGTTCGGTCGCCAGGGCGGCAAGGCCTACCCCGCGATCAAGCGCTAGGCTCCCGAGCTCATAGACTGTGGCGACATCCTTGAGCGCGAGGGCATGTTCACCATCAGCCTCGACCAGGCCGACCTTCCGCTGACCCTTCTCGTCTTGAAATTGAACTAAGCGCAACGTCACCTCCCTGATCCATGGGGACCGGCAGGATGCAGGACTCAGGACAACTTCGTCAAAGCCAACCGGCCGTTCACGGGCTCGCCGACGGCTGACCGATGGTATCCAAGCATTCCTTGCTGATGGGATCGCCGGGCGAGGTCTCGACGTCGCGGCATTCGTCATTGCGCGGCAGACCCAGCGCCACGCCGATTTCGCAACCGGTCAGGAGCAACGCAAAGAGGATCAGCGAGAGAATCGGTATAGCCACCGGCAGGATCCAGGCCACCGGCGTCCGGGCACGGGATTTCGATTTCGGCTGCGGCTGATCAATGAGAGATGCGTCGTCCCCGAGTGCATCCTCGTCCGGACGCCAATGTTCTCGCGCTTGTCTCTCCCGGCGATGCATTCGGCCCTTTCGGTCGGGAGCGGGCTACAGATCCAACCACCGGAACAGTAGGTCCGCGCGTTGTCCCATGCAATCTCGCGGTGGCCCTTGAACCCAGCCGCTCGCGGGTCGGCTCCGACCTACTGCTTGGTGATCACAGCGCGGCCGGCGTCGGTCAGCTTGCAGACCAGCCAATCCGGCTTCAGCGGGTTGGTAAACCACGGCTCGGCCCAGCCTTGCTCGATGCAGCTCTTGACCGTGCGCTCGCTGACCCGCTGGCCCCACTCATCGAACAGCGGCAGTTTGCCGCCGGGTTGATCGAGACCGCGTATTAGCCAGTGAACTTGCTGGGTCGAGGGCCGATGGGGCGCGCTTGACCTGATGCCCGACTTTGAGTCGAGTGTGAGCGTTTCCTGTATCATTCCCAGATTCCATGAACTTATGTTGTTATGCTGACATTGTACTCTTGGTTAATCCGGCGGCAAGTGGTCTGTTGAACCATTCTGGCGGCTAAGCCTGAAGGAATGGTTGCCTTATCATCCTGATGGAGTGCGTTCCTGATGCGATTTCTCGTCTTCAAGCACATCGATATCGAGCATCCCGGCATCTTCCGGGATTTCTTCGCGGCCGACCGGGTCGCCTGGGATGCCGTCGAGTTGGACGCCGGCGAGAAAATCCCGGCACTGGATGCCTATGACGCGCTCTGGGTGATGGGCGGGCCGATGGATGTGTGGGAGGAAGAACAGCATCCCTGGCTGCGGACCGAAAAGGCCGCGATCCGCGAAGCCGTACGCGACCGTCGCATACCTTATATGGGGCTTTGCCTCGGGCATCAGCTTCTCGGCGCCGCGCTCGGCGGCAAGGTAGGCAAGGCACCCCAGGCGGAGGTGGGCGTTCTCGATGTCGAACTGACGGAGGCGGGGCGGCGCGATCCCCTGTTCGACGGAATCGCCGACCGGTTCAATGCGCTGCAATGGCATGGTGCGGAGGTCGTGGAGCCGCCGCGGGATGCTGTCGTACTGGCGCGGTCGCCGTTGTGCCGCGTCCAGGCGATGCGGGTCGGTGCCATCGCCTACAGCATGCAATACCACACCGAGCTCACGCCGGAGACCGTGGCGCAGTGGGGCGAGGTGCCGGCCTATGCCTGCTCCCTCGACCAGACCCTGGGGCAGGGGGCCTTGCCGCGCCTGGATGCCGAGGCAAAGAGACACATGGGCGATTTCAACCGGGATTCGCGGCGGCTCTACGAGAACTTCATGCGGCTGTCCGGCCTGGGCCAGCGGCTGGTTGCCTAGCCTCGGTCACGCAGGCGTGAAGCTGTCCGCGCGCAGCGACCCTTGAGCGCGGATGTCAGGCGCGTTCATCTGCCGCGATGAGACTTCGATTCAATTTCCTCGCGTTCGGACTTGCGGCGCTGCCCGGCATTCTGTTCGCCGCCCATAGCAGCGCGGACGACTCCACCCTCAGCAACGACCGCATTCTCGCGAACCTGACGGAGGTACTGTTCGGCTCGGAATTTGTCGGCGAGGACGCCGATTTCGTGCGCAAATGGGACGGACCGCTGCGGGTTGCCATCTATGCCAAGGATCCCGCCCGCTATCGCGATCTCGTAGCGCCTCACTTACAGCACTTGCATGAATTGACCGGCCTGGACATCGCTCTCGTTGAGAGTCAATCGCCCGGCGAGAATGCCCATGTCCTCATCCTCGGCCGCGAACAGTTCTACGCATACGCCAACGAGAATCTGGGGGCCGGAAAGGATCCACGCACCAACAGCTTTCTCGCCTGTTATGGATACTTCACGGCGGGCGAGGCGGGCCGCATAAGCGGCGCCTTTGCCGTCATGCCCAGCTTCATCAGCGACAGCGAGATGCGATCCTGCGTCGTGGAGGAAATGACTCAGCTCATGGGCTTGCCCAATGACTCCTTCGATATCGCCCCGTCGATTTTCAATGACGATGATAGGTATCAGGATCTCACCTGGCAGGATGAGTTATTCCTGCGGGTGCTCTACGATCCCCGGGTCAAGGCGGGCATGGGGCGCGCGGAATTCGAGGCGGCGGCGCGCGGGATCATCGCCGAATTGCGGCCCCAGGGGTGAACGCTAAGCTTCGGCCGCGCGCAGGGCCTGATCCAGATCGCCGATGATGTCGTCGACCGTCTCCAACCCCACGGATAGCCTGATGACGTCCGGTCCCGCGCCGGCGGCGATGCGCTGCGCCTCCGTGAGCTGGCGATGGGTGGTGGAGGCGGGATGCAGGATCAGGCTGCGGGTATCGCCGAGATTGGCGAGATGGGACAGCAACTCGCAGGCTTCCACCAGCTTGATGCCGGCTTCAAAGCCGCCCTTGACCCCGAAGGTGAAGACGGCGCCGGCGCCGCGCGGCATGTATTTCTGCGCCAGCGCGCGATAGGGGCTGGACGGCAAGCCGGCATAGGACACCCAGCCGACACGGGGGTCCGCCTCGAGAAACTCGGCGACCTTCTGGGCGTTGGCGCAATGCCGCTCCATGCGCAGGGCCAGCGTCTCGATGCCGGTGAGGGTGAGGAACGCATTCATCGGCGACAGGGCCGGGCCGAGATCGCGCAGGCCGACGGCCTTGGTGTACATGGTCAGCGCCATGTCGCCGAAGGTTTCGTAGAAATGCAGGCCGTGATAGGCGGGCTCCGGCCCGGTCAGGGATCTGAATTTGTCGCTTTGCGCCCAGTCGAACTTGCCGGAATCGACGACGGCGCCGCCCATCGAGTTGCCATGGCCGCCGAGGAACTTGGTCGTCGAGTGGATGACGATATCGGCACCCCATTCGAACGGCCGGCAGAGCCAGGGCGAGGCCAGGCTATTGTCGACGATTAGCGGTATCCGGGCGTCATGGGCGATCTTGGCGATCGCCTCGATGTCCGTCACCACGCCGCCAGGATTGGCCAGGCTCTCGATGAAAATCGCCTTGCATTTCGGCGTCAGCGCCGCCTGGAAGTTCGCCGGCTTGTCGGGATCGACAAAGATCACCTCCCAGCCGAATTTCTTGAAGCTCTTGCCGAACTGGGTGATGGAGCCGCCATAGAGCTTGCGCGAGGCGACGAAGGCGTCGCCTGGCTCCATGAAGGAAAAGAAGGCCAGCAACTGCGCCGCATGGCCGGAGGCGCAGGCGGTGGCGCCGCGGCCGCCCTCGAGGCTGGCGATGCGCTCCTCCAGCGCCGCCACGGTCGGATTGGTCAGGCGCGAATAGATGTAGCCGAAGGTGGAGAGATCGAACAGCGACGCCGCATGATCCACCGAGTCGAACACATAGGCCGTGGTGTGATAGATCGGCATCGTCCGCGCACCGGTCGTCGGGTCCGGTGGCGCGCCGGCATGAACGGCGCGGGTCTCGAATCCGGGTGCCACGCGCCAGTCGGGGCGCTGCTGCCGCGTCTTCTTGCTGTCCTCATTCATCAGCCGAGTGTCCTCTTTCTCTTGCTGGTGATGATGCGGGAATTGAATCCGCCCCAGCTCAGCTCGCCCTGCAGCCGGCCATACTCGATCTTCGGGCAACGATTCATGATCACCGTCAGGCCGGCATCCTCGGCCTTGGCCGCGGCTTCGTCGTTGCGCACGCCCAGCTGCATCCACAGGACCTTGGCGCCGATGGCGATAGCATCATCGGCGATCGGCCCCGCGGCGCTGGATTTGCGGAAGACATCGACCACGTCGATCGGCCCGGTCTCCTGCAGCGGAATGTCCCGCAGGGCGGCATAGCAGGTCTCGCCCAGAATCTTCTGTCCGGCCGCCCTGGGATTCACGGGGATCACGCGGTAGCCCTTGCTCTGCAGATACTTCATGGCGAAGGAACTCGCCTTGTGCCAGTCCGGGCTGGCGCCGACCATGGCGATGGTCCTGACTCTGCCGAGGATGCGGCGGAGCAGCGCATCGGGATAGCTGTCGTGATGAGACATATCCCGACCCACCTTGGTCATCAGTTTCTCGTTTAATGTCATTAACTTAACCGTTTATGGCGATACTCGCAAAACACGAAAAGTTGCGCGGGAATTGACGGGGGAGACCCTAGACCCTGGCTAGGCTGCCGAAAATTTATTTTTGCTACCCGGCCTTGCAGGGGCTAGGGCGGTGCAATTAATTGCACAAGCGGGGCCGGATTGGCGACGCTTCGGCGACCTATTGGGATGGCACCCGTGGTTTTGTCGCTGCTAGTTGGCGCGGGCCTAATTTGGGGGGCACGCAGGTTGGCGTCCCGAAGGTAGGGCAGCGGGCAAGCGAACTCTAATAGGGAGGGAACGAGACGATGAAAATTGACGGAGGTTGCTATTGCGGCTCTATCACCTACGAGGCGGAGGTTGATCCCGAGAAAGTGGAGCTTTGCAACTGCACCGATTGCCAAGTCTTCGGTGGGTCTGCCTTCCGGATCGTCGCCCCCGTGGACATGTTCAAGCTACTATCCGGACGACCGAGCAAGTACATCAAGACGGGTGAAAGCGGTCGTAAGCACGCTCGGATGTTTTGTCCCGACTGCGGCACGGCAGTTTATGTAACAGCTGGCACTGAAGGCGAGCCGCCATTCTGGGTCGTTGTGCCGACGGCGCGACAGCGCAATGAGCTTCCCCCGAAAATACAATACTGGGTGAGATCGGCGCAGCACTGGCTGAGCGACCTGGACGCCTTACCTCGTGTCGAAAAGGAGTAGCAACGCTGAAACTCACGGAGCCCGCGATGCTTCGGACGCTCTGATTTTTTGTCTTTTAATCAGGAGGTCACCGGTTCGATCCCGGTCGCGCTCACCATCTTTTCAATAACTTAGTCTGAAATCCTCGCCTGCCTTGATCCCATGGAGACCCCCTGGAGACCCAGAAAGCATGGGGTCAACCCGGCGCGGGTTCATCAGCGGGCGGTGGGGTCTGGCTGCGATCTTCGCGCGCCTTGCCGCGCTTCCTTCTTTTCACGCGCGGGGTCTTGGCCATCGGCCACCCGGTTTAGAAGCTTCATTGAACGGGTCCGGGCATCCGCAATGCTGACTATCGGAAATGTGCCGACCTTGTAGCGGCGTGGCTTGCCGTTGGCCCTGTAGAACAGGCTAAACACTCTCTTGCCGGTCGGGTGGATGATAACGCTCAAGCCGGGAACACCACCGACCGGAACCGTCTGCCGTGTTCCGTTCGGCACAATGGCCTCAAGCTGTGATTTGGTAAGTAACGCGGTGACCATGCTTCGCCTCCATGCTGCATAGGACATGGTTCCCCGGCTTACGGGACTTCGCCTAAGTTGCAATTTGGGTGGCGGCGGAGTTGCCCGAGGAATTAGAAGCCGTACGAACCTGTACGAAGCATAGAAGCGAGTTATTCAGCAAACAAGGGCACCAGACGCCAAGCGGTGCCAAGCGGTGCGAAGCCGTAACAACAGCTAAAAGTAGAAAATCTAGACGTGATGAGACATGTCGCGGGGCGAAACCATGAACTTGCTCTCAGATGCCAATCAGCAGCCCTGCCAGGTGGGATGGCGTTTTTCGATGAAGGCGTCGATGCCCTCTTCCGCGTCGCGCGCCATCATGTTCCGGGTCATCACCTCGCTGGTGTAGGCATAAGCATCGGCGAGGCCCATGTCGGCCTGGCGGTAGAACGCCTCCTTGCCGATCGCCAGAGTCATCGGCGATTTCCCGGCGACGACTCCGGCCAGCGCGGCAACCGCGCCATCCAACTGCTCCGTGGCAACGGCGCGGTTGATCAGGCCGATCTCCAGCGCTCGCGCGGCCGATATCGTCTCGCCGGTCAGCAGCATTTCCATCGCCTGCTTGCGCGGCACGGCGCGGGAGAGCGCCACCATCGGCGTCGAGCAGAACAGGCCGATATTGACGCCGGGCGTGGCGAAGCGCGCGTCGGTTCCCGCCACGGCGAGATCGCAGGTGGCGACAAGCTGACAGCCGGCGGCCGTGGCAATGCCGTGCACGCGGGCGATCACCGGCTTCGACAGATGGGTGATCTTGAGCATCAGCTCGCTGCAGCGGCGGAAGGTCGCCGCGTAGAATTCGCGCCGGGGATCGGCGCGCAGTTCCTTCAGGTCATGACCGGCGCAGAAACCCGGGCCGGCGCCGGCAATCACGACTACCTTGATATCGGGGTCGCCGGCGATGGCTTCCAGCGCCTGGATCAGCGCATCCATCAGCGCGATGGACAAAGCGTTGCGCGCCTGCGGCCGATTCATAGTCAAGGTGGCGATGGCGCCGGCGTCCTGGCGCAGCAGGATGGATTCGTTGGCGGCGGCGTTTCGTGCGGGGCTGGTCATGGCGTTTTCCGATTGCGGCTGATCGTCATGGCTTGGGCAGCACCGACCGTATCATGCCTGACGCGAGCGTCGAAAACAGTATTCCCGCGCCAGCGCCCGCAGGAAATCCACCTTGGTCTGGAAACCCAGCGAGAGCGCGAGAGCGGCGCCATCGATCGGCCCCGCGCCGCCGGACTGATCCTTGTACCAGGCGAGGAGGGCGCTCTCGTCCAGGCCGGTATCGCCGATGACGCCATCGGCAAGACCGCCGTCGGACAACACCTTGTGCTTGTCCCGCGCACGGGAAAGCAGACGCGCGAACGCGCCATCCAGGCGCAGCTCGTCGAGCAGGGCCGTATCCACGGCGCTGGCCAGCGACGCTTCCAGGTTGGACAGACGCGCTTCGTCACTCATGAGCTGCAGGAATTCCTCGCGGGTCAGTCCCGCTTCCCGCATCCACTGCTCAAGTTCCGCCGGCGAGGCGAGCCCCATCGATCTGCGGAAATCCCGCAGCGTGTTCTGCAGCTGGGCCGTCGTCGGTTCCAGATTCCGCCGCCCCGTTTCCCGGCGCGCCAGGGCTCGCATCAGGGCCTTGCGCCGGGCGGCGGCAAAGGCCCCCGGGGTCAGCCGCAGTTCGTCGAGCAGATCCTCCCGCTCGATCAAGGCACCGCCATCGTCGGTTCCGGCAAACCGGTGCAGGATCGCGTCCCACGCAACCGTATGCTGAAAGACAAAGTCGGCCTGCCTGGGCGCGTCGGATACCGCGCGATCCGCTGTCATGCGGTCGAGCATGGCGATCGCGTCCTCACGCTTCTGATTGACCTTTTGCGTCGGCAGCCAAGCCCGCAGCCGTTCCAGGATCGCGCTGCCGATCTGCGCTTTTGCCGCCTCCGCCAGCAGCCGGTCGTAGCCGCGCTCCTTCCAGAAAATTCCGCGGCCCAACGCAATCAGCCGATCCGCGATGCCGCTGTCGATTAGCTTCGCTGCCACGGCACGCGCCAGCGTGGCGCGGATGTTGACCATGGCTTCGGTGATCTGCAGATAGCCCATCTCCTCCGGGCTATGCAGGACCGCGACCTCGTCGTCGTCCTCGATCAGACCGTCCCGATAGGCTTCGAATATATTGCCGACGCCGGTCATGCCGAAATGGGCCAGCTCTGCGGCGCGCAGCGCGCCCATGCTGGCGGCGCCATAGACATGGATTCCCTGCTTCAGCGCCCACAGCACTTCTTTGTGCCAGATCGACGGCGTGGCTTCGTAGTATCCATCGATGATGCCGATCGCGAACGGGCGGGCCAGCGCGGCCTTGTAGACATCGCCGATGGCCGCCGGGGGGCGGTAGTCCGCATCAAGATGCAGGCGGGCATCCTTGGCCGGAAGCGTCGGACCGGTGAAGACGATGAAACTCATGCGCGCCGGCCGAGCTTTGCGCGCGCCCGGGCGCCGGGGCTGTAGCTGGGGTCGTCGGGCACGCCTTCCAGTCCGGGGATGACAATCCTGACCACGGGCACGCCGATAGCGGCGGTCGACAGGTCGACGGCGATCGCCTGCCGCACGCCGACCGCGGCGAGCCGCTCCAGCTCCCAAGCCAGATCGTCGTTCAGCAGGTCCGTCTCCCGGTTCGGAGCGGCCTGCACCGGCCGCACCGCCGGTCGTCCCGCGGTCATTTCGCGAAATCGTTCCGCCGGGTGCTCGTCGCCGGGACGGCGATAGTTGCGGCGTTCGATATCGTCGCGGGCGCCGGATATATAGGTCAATCGCGATTGGGCCGCCTCGGTCAGAGCGCGCAGCAGGGCGATGCGGCGCGATGGGTGACAGCCGGCGCCGAAGAAGACGCCTTGAGGCTCGTGGGGATTGGCCTCGCTTTCATAAATGTGGCTGCGGAAAGCCGGGATGCCGACATCCGACGTGGTTTCCCAGACCTCGACGGCAATCTGCGCTGCCTCGTACTTGCCGAGAATTTCTCGCGCTTCCGGATCGTCGATGCTGCCGAGATCGACCCGCCGCGCGGCGGCCTCCTCTTCCGTCATGATTTCCCACAGGGCATCGGCGTCCCGTTCCACCACCTCGCAGATGCCCGAACTGAGGGCTTCCAGAAGATGATTGCCGGAAGCCAAGCCGTTCGATGTGGAGGCGAAGCAGCCCGTCCCCTCCGGCAGCGGCAGGGTATAGTTGACGTGGACGCTCTCATAAGGGACCCAGGCGCTCGAGCGGTTCATAAGATCGTAGCCTTCGATCCACAGCAGCCTGAGGTTCTCCGTGTAGCGGCTGTTGGGCAGGCGGGGCAACGCAACCGGATCGGCGACGGTATGACGGCGCCGAAGTTCTCCATGGCTCGCCAGCTTCAGCGCAAGGTCGATGCGTTCGCCATGATAGGTCTCGATCGCCTCCATCACGCCGGACGCCTTGGCGTGATCCAGGTCGATGCCCTTGCCTTGGGAGACGGACAAAGCGCGGGAATTCGGCCGCGTCACCATGACCACGGGAATGCCGATGTAATCAAGCCCGGTGACATTCGCGATTCGCGTAATGCCCATTTCCGCAAGATGCGGGCGCACACGCTCCAAGGTCGTGGCGGGAGTCGCGATGCGATGAGTGCCGCCACGATGCAGTTTTTCGATCGGCGTTTTGAACGCCTGTTCAAGCCCGGCGATCCAGGTCACGGTGGTTCCATTGGTCCGTGAGATATCAGCACGAAGCCGCTAACGCGGATTCAACGCCCGAGTGACCTAGCACAACCGCGCGGCCTCTCGCCAGTCGAACTGCCCAAATCAAAGGGCCCCGTCCGATTTGGACGGGGCCCCCGATATGTCTTGTCAATGGCGGCGAGTTATTCTGCCGCGCTCTCCTGACGCCCGGAAGCGCCAAGATGACGAGCCGAGACACCTAAGTGCCGAGCTGAAATTCCGAGGTGACGGGCACTGGCTGCACCCGAGTCATGATTCCGACCGTCTTCAAACGCAGCAAGAACGATCTCTTCCCACCGGTCATTGATACGCATTTTCCTGACCCCCTCTACGCCGCCGTTGTTCGGCAACTGACGAATGATTAACGAATGCTTAAGATAATGCCTTAAGTTTCAATGCAAAGCAAGCATCTATTAACCCTAAGAATCGATGAATCTTTCAACCTTGACGCGAGCGGAATCAGTATAATACCCCATCGCGATGGGAACAAAGTCTTGCCGATCGGCGCGTTTGAAATGCGCTTCGAACCGAGATATTTTGCACGAAATATGATAGGATGCCTATGTTGGGTACTTTCTCGAACCTGGAGGTTAAGCCGTTCATTCTTTGTTCCTACATAAGAATGACCCGATATCACCTGATGACCGCAGCCGGGCTGTGACGACTGTCATAGAAAAATTCACCAATTTTTTAGCAAATTGGCGCGATGCTATTGTTGGGCCAGAATGGGCTCCGACTGCGGGCAGTTGGAGCTGCTGGCGTGTTGCGCTGCTTCTGGACGTCGATGATTGTGCATCCGCCTGATGTAGAAATGCTTTTAGAGGAGCTGGCCGTCACGCCGAGCGCCGCGGGGCAGTGCGCTTTGCTCTTCAGGCTGGT